>Ga0182739_1000106_pt1 | contig 163031 bp, 104 predicted proteins | sample eDN5th30CBELigBY_FD_128873 | JGI IMG/M metagenome (GOLD analysis project Ga0182739, IMG submission 128873) | Enriched backyard soil microbial communities from Emeryville, California, USA - eDNA 5th pass 30_C BE-Lig BY (version 2) (version 2) | ecosystem: Environmental > Terrestrial > Soil >...
TCATGGCATTTCACTCCTTATCTCAAAGTCTTAGATAAGAAGTAATTCGACATTAAGAGGGTCAATTCCTTTAAAATTTCAAAGTAGGGGCAATTTATTTTTCAGCTACCTAAGTAGTAACAACTTTTCATGAACTGTTCACATTTTTTATATAATTTATATATAAAAAAGCGAGGATACTAGGTAATAATACCTATTATCCTCGCTTTTTTTATCTTGAATCATCTACTATTTTGTCTGCTTATACAATTCTAGTATGTCATTCATATTAATAATGAGGTGAATGCCATCCATTGAACGCAGCGAACCTGAAATTATCCCGCTTAGCTGTCCCTTCTGATCGAGTAAAGCTCCGCCTGACATACCACTAACGATCTGGGCTGATGTTAATATGCGTTCACGATTATTAATAACCGCCGCAGGTGAATTAACAATCCCTTCTGTAATAATTGGTGTCTCTTTCAGCGGATAGCCAATTGCAAACACCTTTTCCCCATGCTTTAAGGCATCCTTACGCAAGGTCACATAGGGATAGCTTTTACCCTGTTTAGGAGGGGCTAATTGCATGAGCGCGATATCCTTACTTTCATTCGAAGCAATGAGCTTAACATCAGTGACGATTTGTCCATCTGGGAGCACTACTTCATAGCTTGCCGCATTATCAATGACATGATAAGCTGTGAGCATTTCTCCGCTCGCACTAACGACGACACCTGAACCGACTGAGCGAACGTTTTTATATTCACCCAATACACGGATATATGTCACCGCTTGATTAGCTTGCTCGTAGACCGTATCCGCTTCTAATGGCTTTGGATCATCAGCAGAGGTTTTCCATTGCACAGCCATTATCATTGCAATAATAATAACGACACAACTGCTTGCTCTCAGTATGAATTTCATAGTCACTGCTCCTCGCTATCTATTTCGTTGCATTCATAATATCTTGATATGCCCAATGGTTAGGCGGTACATCAGAATAATCTTGACGAGTATCAGCTTTCGCTTGAATACCGAAAATTCGGTTAATCAGCACAACTGCCTCTGCACGTGTAATCTCCTGATCCGGCTTAAAGCTTCCATCTGAATATCCTTTAATATGACCCGCTGCAGCTACTGCATTAATATATTTGCTTGCCCAATGCCCTTGCGTATCCGTGAATTTACCGTTTGTGCTATTCGCTACTTCTAGCTTCAGGATACGTGTCACAATCGTAACAAACTCTGCACGTGTCAAGCCTTTAGTACCACGGAATGTTCCGTCACTATAACCCTCAACTAATCCTGCTGATTCAAACTTCGCTACAAGCTCTGCTTGCTCAGCTGTAACATCTGTCAGCAACGTCGCTAGCGGTACATTCTCAATATTCAGCAATTCATACAAGCCGACAATTAGCTCTTCACGAGTAATGGCTTGATTCGGTGCGAATGTATTATTGCTGTAGCCGCTCATATACGTTAATGTAGCAGCTTTTTCTTTAATTGAGAACTCTGCAGGAGCAACGTTATAATTGAGCGTTACAACCGTTGAATCCTTGCTAGTCATGTATTTAAGCTGCATATTATGTGTAATATGCACTTCCCCAGTATACACTGGGCTGTCCACAGTTGGCATGCTGCCATCTGTCGTATAATAAACGATGACATCATCAGGTACAACTATTGAAATCTTACTATTGCGAGCTACCGTTGCGCGTGAACCATTTCTCACTGGGAGCTCCTTATCACCGATGAATACAGGCAGGTATTCCTGTTCAACAACGATCGGAATAAATACACCTCCGCCATTGCCTGCTTGCTTACGCCATACACCCGACAGCTCATCGCTTGGATTCAAATCATCAGCAATTGCAATTGCACGAATCGTCGTTGTAGCTGTTAGCTCAATTGGCCCAGTATAACGAAGCGATTGTGCCGTTGGCACTGATTTATCCAGCGTATAGTAGATCACTGCATCCTCTTCCGTTGTTGTCATCTCAACAAGTACAGAATCTTTAAATGGAACATTTTCAGTAACAAAGCTTGGTTTAGCAGCCTTACCGTCATAATCAAGGCCTGGTACATTAAGTCTCAACGACTTTGTTAGCTTACCTGTTGTAACGGTAACATCTACAATACCGCTGCCTGTAATTACGCCGCTAGCTTCATGCCCATCATTTGTAAACTGCGCCTTGTCTGAGCTCCATGCTAACTCATTAGCATGCGTTGCTTTAAAGCTTGTTACTACGCTGTAAGCTGATTTATTTTCATTGAAATAAACAGCTGCTGAGCTTGCTTTCGCTGCTTCCGTACCAGCAAAGTGACTAAGCTGAGGGAAGTAGCCTTCAACCGCTACCCATTTCTCATTACTAAAGAATGGAGATTCGCCAATTAAAAATTCACCATAGCTGCTAGAAGCACCAGCTAGAGGATTAGAAAGTACTCTTACTCCATTTTCATTGTAATACACAACATCATTTTGCAGCATATCTTTGTTAGAGATTGTAGACATAACCCCAGCTGCTGCCAGCTTCTGTCCAGCAATACCACCTGCAAAGCTTTTACCCTTCACAATTTTACCGGCTACATCAGCTGCAACCTCGCCATAGTTCATAGACGTAGTAATTTGTCCTGCTTTCGCATAACCAACAATACCGCCACCATAAGCTAGCTCCGAGCCACTAGCTCTAACGATGCCTGCTGAATAGCTATCGTAGATAAGACCACCGCTAGACTCACCTGCAATACCGCCTGCAGTTGCAGTTTCCCCATTGGCTGTTACGGAGCCAAAGGCAAAGGTCTCTTCAATTAACGCACCGACTGTATGCTTACCAGTAATACCTCCTGCAGTTGGAGCAGTAACTGTGCTGCCAGCGTATGACTTGCTAATGGAGCCTTCGTTAATTGCTGTAAGCCCACCTGCTACAGCTGTAGCCGTTACTCCACCGATCGACGAAGCTTCAGTAATTGTCGCAGATGGCGCGTTGTTACCAGCAACACCTCCGGCATGCTCGTCACCTGTTACCGTTGCTTCAGCTGTGACGTTCTCGATGCTGCCTTCATTCATGCCTGCAACACCACCGACAAGTGTGCTGCCCGATACCGTACCTTGAACAGCTGCCTCCTCGATATGACCGCTATTTCTTCCTGCAACACCGCCGACAAGCGCATCTCCAGATACCGTTGCATCTACAGTAACGTCTACGATGTCTCCTCCATTAATTGCTGCAATTCCACCAACAGCATCAGCTCCAGAAATTACGCCTTGAATAAGGATTCCTGTTACACTACCATCGTTACTTGCAGCAACACCACCAACATTCGAAGAACCTGTAACCTCGATCTCATTTAATGTGATCTCGGTAATATTACCATCATTGTATCCAGCAACACCGCCAGCGTAGGAGCCGCCATTAACAATGACATGCACGGTAGCAATCTCGATGCTTCCTTCATTTAGACCTGCAATACCACCAGCATATTGTTCATCTGAGGCTAATGGCATATAATCTGCTGGCTCATCCTCAGTCTCAGCAACCGCTACGATTACGTCGACGGTTAGCTCCTCAATATTTCCTTTATTAACGCCTACAACGCCGCCAGCGTAGCTATTGCTAGTTACTGTTGCTTCAGCGCTGCTCTCCATAATGCTACCTTCGTTCATACCAGCGATTGATCCAGTCGCAGATCCGCCGGCTACTTCCCCTACAACCTCAACATTCATCAGTTTACCTGTTGCTAGATTCGTAGCTACAACGATACCTACATTAGCATCATCTCCTGCAGATACGGTTGCATCAAGGAAGCGAACATTTTGCACTGTTCCGCTATTCTCTAGCATAAAGCCAACATGATTAGACTGAGCGTTATTAATCGTTAAGCCTGTTAACGTATGACCTTGTCCATCGAATACAAGATCAAAGGATTCGTAAGGCAACCAATTCCACTGGCTAAGATCAATGTCTGTTCCTAGCTTTGTATTCATTTCTAGCTTAGCTGTTGTATCTCGCTTAAACAGCTTAAAGTAGTCTAGTCCCGTGCTATCATTCGTAAGCAGTACGCTCGTATTAAGCTGGATTGGATTGTTTACAACTAGTCCATCCAAGCTATCAAGTAGAATCGTAGCATCCGTCAATAGCTCCCAATCTGCTAGATGAATAGAATTGCTTCTATCTTCTTTCGTAACATTGCTTACCGTACCAAGCTGGTAACCAACTGCATCTCCATCAAGACGGTATGCCGAATCAATTACGCTGCCATCACTGAACTGATATCCTACTAGACCACCCTTATACGTGTTTGCACCCGCTACATTGTTCAAATCCGTAGCATGTGCATATACATTTTCAAGTGATCCTTCGCTATAAGCAGCAAAGCCACCAACGTAAGCGCGTGTCGTTCCAGCAACACCTGTTACTTGCAGTTTATTCTGTAATGCCCATGAATCCTTAATAGAAGCGTAGCGATCAACCGCAGCTGCAAAGCCACCGCTTCTCATATCATGGCCAGTTGCTTTAACTGTTCCTTTCGCATACGCATCTGTCACATCATAATAATTGATTGTTCCGCTAAATCCACCACCAAAGGATACAGATTTACCGACAATTGTGACATCCCCTAGTGCATGTGCCCACTGAATCTGAGCAGGATCAAGATCGTATTCATTGCCTAGCGCTCCTGCAAAACCACCAGCATAGATAGAATCCTCTTGGTTTTGACTTTCGACATTTACACTAAGGTCACTGAATACACGGCTCATCTCTACCTCATTGGCTACGCCGACAAAACCACCAACAAAGCCTTCAGGTAAGATAGGATGTGCGGTCTTCATATTACTTACATGAATGGCCTGACCTGCAGATGCATTAGCCTGTGAATAATGAATCTCGCCACCGTGTGCTGAACCAACTAGTCCGCCTGCCGCTACCAATGTATTACGATCCGCTATAATGACTGGAGTTGCGGTTGACTGCACAATGATTCCGCTGCTATCACCAACTAAACCGCCAAGCTTCGCAGATAAGAAGCCTTCTCCATTTAATTGACTTTCCGCATCACTAAAGTAAATTGACGCGTTATCATTATGACCTGCAATACCACCAATGTAAGCATTAACTCCGCTTTGCGCTGTCTTTGCATCGAGTACGGTTTGCTGTACATTTCCAAGATATACCCCCATATATAGAGGAATACCATGGCCTAAGCTGTAGCTAGCATCAACATCATCTGCATGAAGCATACCTGCAATACCGCCTAGCTTAGAGGTTCCTTGCTTCGCCTCGTAACTAACATTAAGCTCTGCATCTACATCATAAAGTACAGAATCGTTACTAACACCGACAATACCGCCAGCTGTTGTTTCTAAGCTTATTGGAAGTAGTTGTCCGTCAAAGCTCAAGCCTTTCACAGCCGCATCATCCAATTGTCCGATCAACCCACCAATGATCGTAGCAGGTGCGCCAGCTGATTGTGAGCCTATCATCGCGTCAGAAATGCTGATTGCTGTCATATCCCAGCCTTGTCCAGCCGATCCAGTTTTAGAACCAATCACACCACCAACGATACCATTACCTTGGATATATGGTGCATCCCCTGTAAGAGATGTAACGGTAACATTGTTCATCACATGATCAGCCTCAGATCGACCAATAACACCGCCAAGTGTTGATGTATTGCTACTTGCAACTAGCTTTTTGTTACCTAGCTCAAGCCCAATATTTTCTAGCGTACCTTCAACATAGTGACCGATAAATCCGCCTACCACATTGTTTTCACCTGAAGCTAGCACCTCATAAGCAGGATGCTCCGTTAAACCTTCAATATCTCCAGCTTGACGTCCAATCCAACCACCAACGGCAGTATCGTTCGAGGTGCTGCTTACCACTCCGACGAATTGATTGTCTAGTCCATTGCTAAGGTTAAGATTGCTTTCATTATTACCAATTAAGCTACCAACTGCGCCTTCTGCAACTGTTCCAGTAATGCTTACATTAGGTTCAGAAGTCAGCTTAATGCCTGTTACGCTTCCGCTATTTTTACCAAGTAGTCCACCGACAGTTTGTCCGCTAAGGCTAACACCATCTCCTAGGTGAAGCTTCACATTAGAAACCGTACCTTGGTTGACTGCTGCAAGCGCACCAACATATTCAGCACCTGACAGACTAAGCGGCTCAAGATTTACATGTTCAATTTTTGCTTTAGCATCAACATAACCAAATAGTCCTGTTGCTGCTGTTCCATTGCCCATGCGATAGCCATCAATTAGGAAGCCTTCTCCTTCGACAACATCACCATTGCCGTCGAAAGTACCCTCAAACGGATAGTTTTCGAATTTACCGATAGGAATCCATTCATTGGCTTGAATATGAATTGGGTTCATAATGCGAATGATTCGTTTGTTAAAGCCAAACTGCTCTACGCCAGGAACCGTACCATTAACGATCGCTGCTAAACCAGAAAGCTCAGCTTCTGTACGAATCTCGTAAACTGCTGCAGTAGTATCATGCGTGTACCAAGCGACATTAGCATTCACATTATGCTCACTTCCACCACCGTCATTCGCAACTCGGATTAGCTCTGGATATAAGTAGCTGCCATTCACTGAGCCATAACGCCAAATATTCGTAAAATCCCACTCCGATAGCTCAGGGAATAGCGTTCTATCCTTTAACGTCTCATCCAGCACCGTGTTCAAACGAGCAGCAAGATTTAACCAACGATATTTACCATCTGCAAAGTCTGGTAAATCCTTATTCAGATTCACCTTTTCATCTTTAATATAATAGTTTTTGTATAGCAGGTCTTTGTTAGCAGTATCGTAACGTCCTGCAAAGCCGCCCGCATGCGCACTGCTCGCTGCCTTCACATTCATAGCCGAGTAGCTGTATTGAATGCTGCCATCTACGATTTTACCGGCAAAACCGCCCCCATACGATGATGTTCCGCTTGCCGTTACATTACCGCCAGCATAGGATTGCTCTATGCTTCCTGATAACTGTAACCCAACCAAACCACCAACAATGGCAAGATTGCCGCTTGCTACTACATTGGATTGTACATAAGAAGTTTTAATGGCTCCCTCATTAATACCGACTAAGCCCCCTAATGGCGCCAACGTCTCACCAGCACCAGCAGATCCGCTATTAACTGGAGTATCAACATAAGAGCCGATAATTATCCCTTTATTGCTACCAACTACTCCACCGACCGTCGACGTTGCACCTGTTACCGTAAGCTTAGCATTGGCATATGTGTTATAGATTACGCCAGTTTCATGATTGACCCCAGTATGTCCACCTACAATGCTGTTCGCACCTGAAACAGTCATTGCATTAAGGTCGATTAAGCTGACATTGGCTACAAATGAGCTGTTGTCACCGACAATACCACCGACGATAGCATTAGCTGCTCTACTATCAATAATGGGAGAGTTAGGGTTTGCTAGGTTACCAATAATACGTGCGTTTTTCAACGTGCTTACTTCGCGATCTGGCGCTGCTACTGCATCGTTACCCTGTGCAGCGTTAACGCCGATCATTCCACCAATAATGGCATACTCTGCTGTTTCCATGCCACGCAATGTAACCGTGTTTAGAATCATATTAGAAATAATTGCTTCGTTCACACTGTCGCCATGGTAATAACCAACAGCGCCACCAACTGTGCCGCGCTGAGCTTCTAATGTAATAACCTCAGTATGAACGGACATCGCATCAAAAGCAGTTGCTTCTGCATATCCAGCTAAGCCGCCAATAAAGCTATCTTCAGCATTACCATTGAATCTAAAGGCGATGTTTCTAACTGTCATATTGTTGGCATTCGCTGTAATGGTGTCCATGTCACCAACTACAGAACCATTTTCAATATAACCAGCAATACCACCCGCCATTACGTCGGATGCTTGACCTAATATAATAACTGAATTCGGTGCAGCTCCACTTACTGCTGGATTAATAACCTCAGTGCTTAAAGCTGAACCGACGATACCGCCAATTTTAGAGTTTACGCCAGTTGTCGTTAACAACGGTAACGCTTCTGTTTTTTGTACTGATGCATTTTCAATGATAACTCCGTCAGCTGTCGTATCCGCATTCGGTGCGGAATAACCGACGATACCGCCTGCCAATATAGAGTCAGCATTAGATTTAATCGAAGCATTTATTGCTGTAATATTAGTAAGCTTGCTAGCGTTATAGCCTGCAACACCACCAATTACGCTTTCCACACTCGTCGCTGTAAGGTCTGCTTTCTCAGAGACAGCCTCCACTAGCGAACCAATGTTTTCACCTGCAATGCCACCAGCCTTAGGCAGCACACCAGACGCATGAATCGTGGTGTAGGCACTATATAGACCCGTTGTATCAAGTCCCATATCTCCAGCATTTTTACCAATTACGCCACCAACTACTGCCTGGTCTCCCGTAGCTGTAATTACAACATGATCGGTATGAATATAAAGCTGCGGTGCTTCGTTGTAGCCGATAGCGCCACCAAGCTGGCTATCATCCGCCGCAAGTGCTACAGTCACATTGTTGACATGCAGTGGTGATCCTTCTTCACCAAGGCTTGCTTGATCATTTAACGCACCAGCAATACCACCGAATACATATTGAGAATGAGCCTGCTCGTTCAGAAGTGTAATACGCTCCACTACACTGTCAGTGATTACTAGTGCAGTTGTATTAACACCAACAATACCACCTGCTGTAAGCTCGTCCACTCCTGAAGTGTTACCGTCAATCTCTGTATTAAAGATGACGCTAGCTGAGCCTTCAGCAGCTGAATCTCCTACAGAAGCTCCTGTAATACTGCCTGTCGCTTGTCCAGCAACACCGCCGGCAATTGCGCCAACGCTGCTTGCTGTTAACGTCACATATTGCACCTCAGCTTGCTCAATACTGCCGTTAACATAACCAGCAATCCCGCCAAGCACTCCTTCAGATTCAATAAGCGCATGCCCATTAGCTATTGCACCTGAAGATACATCGAGCATTGCTGCGTCGTCAGCATAACCAACAATACCGCCTGTATACGTTGTTTCGTCGCCTGCTTCAGCTTGCAGCTGACCTGAGAAGCTTAAGTTAGATAGCAGGGCATCTCCTTGATTAGATTGATATAATCCGATGATACCGCCTGTTGCTACCATACTTTCTGTATCCTCTGCGCCTCGTACAAGGATTTGAGCAGCATAGGATGCTCCTGTTACGCTCTGCTCAATCGCCTCGTGACCGAGTTTACCAATAAATCCACCTGTAAACAGGTAACTATCACCATCAACCGTAATATTACCCGTGCTAATTACGTTGTCTGGCAAGCCGCCTGTGCGTGAGTAAGCACGGTTAGCAATAATTCCGCCTGTATATAGAAACTCATTACCTGTTACCTGCAATGCACCAGTGTTAGCATAGGCCATTGCATCTACGTTTTCTAACCAAATTTGAGTCTCCGCATAACCGATTAAACCGCCAGTGTAAGCCTCGGTAAGAGTACCATTGCCTGTTACGTTAACATTAGCCGTATTCATAATATGACCATTAAACGTTACATCATCAAGCGCTTTACCAATTACACCGCCTGTATACAGATTTTCTGTACCTGTTGCAGTAATGGCAACGGTATTAGTGAAGTTATGATCTAGACTAAATGCTGTTTCCAGTAAACCGATCATACCGCCTGTATGGACTTCACTGTCACCGTTGTTGGTAACAGCACCGCTGTTAACAAAGGCTACTGCACCCTGTACTGTCCCTTGTGAAGCACCGACTAAACCACCCGCATAAGAGGCGTTACCTTCTGGAGCTTCAATCGTTACTGTACCTTCGTTAAAGGTATAAATTGAAAAGTCAGCTTCTGTATCTGATTTACCAATGATACCGCCCGCGTAGCTGTAGCTACCGTCGTTAACAGCGATCAGACCTCTGTTCATTGTAATCGTATCGTCATCGCTTAGCGTAACGGCAGCTTGTGCGTAACCAACAATACCACCCGCGATTACCTCAAGCGAAGGTTTACCATTCACGGTAATTGCACCGTTATTGGTAGGTGTCATAATATTAGCGGTAAGCTCGCCACCAATAGAACCGATAATACCACCTACTGCAGCATTGCCTGCAACAGTAACATTACCGCTATTCGCTACATTAGACAGCTTGCCAAAAAGCGGCTCATCTCCAATGTATCCTTCACTATGACCAACAATACCACCAACATGTGCAGCATAGTCGTCTCCATCAACGACAACATTAAGTGAATTCGTAATATCGAATACTGTACTATTGCCATTCATATAAGCTACTGCTGTACCAGCATAGATGTCGTCGGAATCGGCGCTTACATTAAAGCTAGCATTGTTATCGCTAGTGATGTTAAAGCCGCCAACCGTCCCGTTATCTACATAACCAAATAATCCTGCATACTTCCAATTACCTTGCAGTCTTAATCCACTAATCGTGAAGTCTACGCCATCCTTCGTAATAAAGGTACCTCGGAAGGGGTTGGCTTCGTTACCGATTGGCACCCACCAATAATCAGATAGGTCTAGATCGGTATCGATTTGCAGAATTTTCCCTTCAAAGCCATCGACTGTTCCGTTGTTAACTAGCTCGGCTACACCAGCTAGCTTTTCAGCGGAATCAATCGTATAGGTTGCATAAATTGGATCATACCAATCTGTTTTTGCGTGATCATTGTCTGACCATGATTCTCCGTTAGCATTGGTGATCATCAGCCCTGTAAGGAGGGCTGTGCTAACAAGTAGCACAGCCAAAACACCTCGCAGAATGGATCGTTTGTTGATGGTCATCTCTACACCCCTTTTTCAATCAACAATTGCTGCAGCTGTGTAATAATGACCGCGGCTTGTGCACGAGTCAAGACAGCCTGTGGATTGATGCGATTGTTGCTTCCTTGAACAATTCCGTATTTGACAGCGAGCGCAGTAGGCTTTCTAGCATACTCTGGAATGCTGGAGCTATCCTCGAACTGCTTCAATATATTGCTTACTTCAGCATCTGTAATGGAATTATCTAGCTTAAACCATTCAAGCAGTCGACCTACCATCGTAATACCTTGTACTCGTGTCAATGTATCGCTTGGCGAGTACGTTCCCGCTGAAGTACCCGATACAATGCCGATACTTGTCGCAATGCTCACACTGTTATAGAACCAATCCTTCTCTGCCACATCGCCAAAGCTGCTGTTGCCTGATCTCATCATTAAACCTGCACTGCGCAGCAGCATAGTTGGGAATTCCGCACGAGTGACGATGCTGTTAGGCTCATAGCGGTTGTTGCCTTTACCGAATACAAGCAAATGACTTGCAGCTGTTTCAATAACATCCTTACCCCAGAAGCTAGCTGGAACATCACTAAATGATGGTGAATTTTGTACAAAGAAGATGCTTCCTTCTCCAGTTAGCAGAATGTCCGCATATGCTTTAGAGTTATTCACACTAATGCTCCATGGTAGTGGAGTCCAGTTCCCCTTCGCATCCATTAATACAACTGCACGAATATCCTGTGCACGAATCTGCTCTGGTACAGCAACCTGAACCTTGCTAATTGTTCGAATAGCCTCAGCAGTATTACTTGTAATCGTAATTCCTTGTCCGCTGCCAAGCAGAGAAGACTTAAGCGTCTCGGCTGTTAATTGTGCTGCTTGCTTTTTAGTGTCAGCGCCATTAGGAAGAATATTGATTTCATAATTGCCACTCACTGCTGCAAGCTGCTTCGCAGTAATGACCATGTTAATGTTAGTCAATTCAATAATGATGTCCTTGCCATCAGCAACAAGAGCTTCACGTGCTTCTTGTGAGATGATTAGCTGTACATTTTTCACAGCATCATCAGTTGATGACAATGTAACATTACCTGCACCAGTTAACATAAGGTCATTGGCTGTTAAGGTTGCCACAAGCGTACTACCCTTCCATTCCGTAGCAAGCACATTGCCATTCGCATAAATTTCTAGCCCTTGCTGACCTGGCATTGGCAAGATTGGCATCGCTCCGCCTCCACCGTTAGAAACCTGCGGAGTAAGCACGCTACTTACTGCTGCTGCTGTTTTCAATAGGGAAGTTCGTTTAGCTACAATGATGCGATCAGTCGATGCAGCATTGATTACGCCATCAGCTGGCAGCAATGTCCACTCACTTAGATCCTCTTCAAACTCTGGCTTAACGGCTTGCTCTTTCGCAGTAAACACTTTGTATACAAGCTGATAGCCTGTCAAATCACCAACGTCCTTAACGATAACCTTCGTACGGTTGTTGCTAGATGCCGAGGCTGTATAAGCATCCAACAGTTCAAGCCCTTCTAGCTGAGGTTGAACGACGTTTACAGGCAGCTGCGCTTGCAGAACAACACCTTCAAACTCATACTCCGCTTGCAGCAGGCTTGCTCCTACCGCTAGTGCAGAAACGACGCCATCCTCGGATACCGTTGTTGCCGAGCCTGCAGCAATATCAAAGCTTAATACATCCTCGTATTCACTATCAGCAATTGCTACTGATTTATACTTGGCTTTACCGTTAACATCCTTACCATCTGGCACTCTGAGGAATGCTTCAAGCTTACGGGTTTCGCCTCGTTCCAGCTTCATTTCTCTAAGCTCTAGAGCGATTGGCGCTTGGAATGAATCGTTCGTAACTTTTACTTGAGCTGCATTCTCATTACCTGCATCATCTCTCGCCACAATATCTAGCATTACGGTTGGCTCACTAGAATTGACAGGAATTGTAGCTTCAAAGCTACCGTTACCGTCACGCGCAATCGGAATCGCCGTACCATTAACCGTTAAATTGGCATCATTGGTTGTTTGACCAACAACTGTAATGAAGCCATCCGTCGTACGGTCTCCTGTAATTGGACTCTCCAAATACAGAATTGGTGCAATCGTATCAACGGTTAAATAAAGAATGGTTGTCTTCTGATCCTTCGTCACTTTATTGCGAGCAACTAGCTCAATTGCATACGTTCCGTCCTCGGTAAACGTATCGAAGTTCAGTGTACCCATGCTTTGATTATCATCATTACTTAGCAGTGTTTTGCCAAGTGATTCGCCATTAAATAATGCTTCAACCTCAATATTGGCTTGGTCGGCTACAATCGAGATTGATTGCTGCTTCTCATTAGTCAAATATTGAATGCTGCTAGCGAAGTCCACCTGGTCAGCTGAACGAAGCTTTGGATAACTCGGAATAGGTAACAGTGTTAATGCACTATTTTTGCGTTCTGCAAAATGATAGTTTTCATTTTTATCTGCTTCCTTCGTCGGCTTCGTAACCGAAGTCACACCGATGCTGTAGATATTGCCAGTTTCAAGTCCAACGTATTTGCTACTACTATCATCTACAAGGCTCTCATTCAATTCATCCGTAGTGGAAACCTTATTCCAGCCACCAATTAGAATGCCTTGGTATTGACCTGCACTTGCATTCCAATATGGAGCAAGCTCCTCCTCTGTAAATAGAAGCTCAGAGAATGATCCATATGGTTCGAATGATGAACCTCCTGGAAGAAATGCCTCAATCAGGTAGCTATGCTCAAATTCCTCATGACCAGACTTTTTATCAGCAGGACTAAAGGATAGCTCGAACATGCCGTTACCAGCAGGCTGAATATGAACATTGTTAACATCTGCAGGTGCTAATGGATCGATTAACAAGAAGCGCTCTGGTGACGTCATCGTCCCATAGCCAATCTCAGATTTCAGCTCTGCACGTAAGAAGTAGTTACCTTGACGAAGCAGACCACGAATATCCTCTGTATCTCCTAGCAACGATACTTGTGTTACGTCAATGTCAAAGCTTCCGCTTGTCGTAGTGCCATCTGTGCCACCATTCAAAGCAACAGGAATATCCTTCGCTAACAGCAAGCCAGGATCGCTTGGCTGCAGCACAGCTTCTCCATCCATCTCTGTTGTTGCATTTTCATCTACTGCTGTCTCAGCAAGATAAAGGCTAACTAAATCATTTTCCTTCGCATTTTCAACTGTCCAGTGAGCTGTAAATGCATTATCATTACTTGCACTGTGCTCCAAATTAACTCCGCTTAGCTGCGGTGCAGTTGGAACGTTCATTAGCTTCGTTTCAACCTTAGCGCTAGAGGTTAACGTCCAAACGCCTCCAGTAAGCTTGTCAGTCGGAATCATTACATAAGCTTTGTATGAGTCAGTTCCATCAAGCGAATTTGCTGCTGGAATATGCTGTGTAAATGCGTTAGCTGTTGAGCTTGTATTCGTATTATCGATTTCGATTGGATAGTTATCTCCGTTACCATCCATTAGCATTAATTTCGGCAATTCAGGACCGTCATAATCGATTTCGATTAATCCATTACCCGAGACGCCATTCATGGAAATTTCATGTGTTCTGCCGCCGTTGCTTGTCACAATGCCACCTACGCCAAGATTCGTACCATTGTCAATCACCTGTACGCCTTCTTCTACGTTGTGGTATTGAATATCATGGCTTTCAGTTTCAGGGCTAATCCATGAAGTTGCTAGTGTTTCAATGCCTTGGCCAATAACGACTAGCTGTTGACCCTTCTCTGGCGTCTCCACAATCATATGGATGAGGCCTTCTGGTAAATCCTCACTAGATGTACCGAACTCAATACCGCCACCCCAATAATACGTAACACCTAAGCTGATCATCAGTACGGCAACACTGCCCCAAATCTTATCATTGTTTACACCGAAAAATACGCTGGATAGCGGTAATCCGCCGACGATTGGAACACTGCTAGGAATCTGTACCTTGGCTCCGATAAAGCCCTCAAAATCTGTACGGTTTTTCTCTAGATTTTGACCGACAAAAATTCCTGCTTTACCAACAATAACGTCCCAGCCTAAAATATCGACTTCTGCTTCAAGACGAACGAACCATGGTGTTACCCATTGCGCTTCTAGCAAGGCACGGGTAATCATTGGCACCAAATCGTCATCGTCTGGATCTTCCTCTGTTGAGAAGCTCAGCTTACCTTCGAATTTAATACCTGTACGTTTTAACGTCATATCAATATCGCCAAAGTGGTAAGCTGGTGCGATACCGAAGCGTAGGGAAACGCCAGCTTCAAGCGTTAATGGGAACGGATCATCTGCAGTACCGCCAGCGATCGTATCCGCTAGCTCTCGAAGAGCACCGCGAACAGCTGTCAAATACGTAGCTCCTGTAACTAAAATCCCCGGACTCGGAAGATCTGTGCTAAATCCGATAACGTCAGGCAAGATTCGTCCATCATCTACCTGCTTGAAGGCTAGCTCCACGCCCACTTTTGCAATCTTATCTAGATCCGCATCAAATTTAAGAGCGTAGTAATTGTTAATACCTTCTACCTTTTGTACATAGTGAGTAACGGATATTTCACCACTTGCCTCACTATCACTATCCTCTTTAAACATACCGATATCTGAATCTAGCTTAAAGCGCAGGGCTGCATCAACCCCGACAAAGCCTTTATCATTGAAGACAACATTTTTAATTTCACTCTCTATAATTTTGAAGGAAACTTCACCGCCGAACGAAATTCCGCCTGGTCTGAGCGTAGCTTCATAAAACTGGAATCCAAAACCGCCAATTGACAATGGAACAGAATTAAATAATGATTGCTTATTAAAATAAACGTCAGAAACCATTAGCTGTCGAATTGGATTCAGTCGGCTGCCGATTGCGCCATAAGCCCATTTTAAGCTGCCATTTAGAGAATCATCCTCAGGGTTATCATTCTCTTCTTCTTCTTCCTCGTCTTCATCTTCATCCTCGTCCTCGTCCTCGTCCTCGTCCTCATCCTCGTCTTCTGCTGCTTCTAAATCTTTCTCGAAGCCGTTAAAGAAGTCTAGCGTCCATTCACCACGATGGAAGACAAAGCCGCTGCTAGCTACGCTTAGTACACCGTCGCCCTTAACGAATAAAGTATCAAGAAGTGGTGTCGTGTATTTGTTGCCGAAAACTTCTAGGTTACCGCGAGTAAACGATAAATCCTTACCTTTGTAAGCTACTGCACCGTTAATAATTGCAGGCTCAGTTGATGTATCAACGACCGTTACGAGATCCTCTTTCGTACCAACCTGCTTAACCATACCGCGAATTGTTACTAGTTCAGTACGATCATCACGATCCTCAAAAAACTCCTCAAGCTCCTCATCACTAGAAAATAACTCGAAGTTATACACTGGAAGCTCTGCATACGATTCAGTATCTAGCAGCTCATCGACCTCTAGATCAGGATCAACCGCCCGGCTCTTCATAGCAAATACAGTTCTTGCTCCCGTTAGTTCCGTCTTAGCGGCTGCAAGTGAACCTCCTGGTTGGAATGGCTTGTGATTGAACACTTCATTAATATCTTCTAGCTGCTTTTCTGTTGCTGAAAGCGGCACATTGGAAATGTCCACTGTCTGCTTATAAATAACGATGGTGTTCGCTTCACGCATACGCGCAACATCATTATCTGTTACTAAGAAGGTTTGACTTGTCGTAATATCAAATAGATCCGCTAGCTCTTCGTCGCCGCCAGCGTCTCCCGTATAATCAATTTCTAGCTGATATTCTCCAAGTGGCAGATCAGGTCCAAGCCCTGCTTCAACGACACGTCCTGCCGCATCAACCTTATCTCCTCCACGATACGTAATTCTCATATCGCCAGAGGCACCATTGTCAGTTGGCTGCAGTAATACCGAATCTTTAACATTGATCTTATAACGATCTCCGTTAACGACATTTTTTAAGTATAGGTCGAAGTTCGGATCGGATGTTTCACTGCCCGTATTGTACGCTTCAATATTCGTTAAATTCGCTGTAATGTACTTCACATCGCTGCTGTACAATTCATCTGGTGACAGCGCATATACATAAGTTGCAGCTGCTTCGCCGATTGCTGGAAGCAGAACAAAGTTTGCCTGTGACGATTCATATTCCGCCATCAGACCTTCATCCTCTTGCGTTGCTGCAGTGAGCTTAGCCTTAGTCTCAGGGCTGCTCGCCGTTAACAAATATTGCTTCGTTGTTGGCCAAGGGCGTCCTGTCGCAATCACTTTAAAACTAGCTGTAATCGCATCGCCAGGCTTATACTTCGGTATAATTCCTTGCTCCAGCTCTTCTGTTGTCGCCGGCTTTTTGTAGACAAATTCCTTAGAGCTGAAGGTTTCAGTAACGATCTTATTGGTGTTTGGATCACGCACGATCTGTCCTTGCTCATCGAGCTTGACGAAGGCTAGACCACTTTGCAGTGTCATAGTTAAGCGAATCTCTGAATGCTCCATATTAAAAGCTGGTAGATTCTCAATCTCTGCAATAATGTCGAATACGCCATCGTTCTGATAGCCGCTTAAATCAGGCAATGTAGCAAGCTGCTGAACTGGGTCAATATAACGAATTGAGAATACTTTATCTGGTTGAATCACTTCACCGATACCGTACACGGTTTCGAATGATATTGACTTGCCTCTTGCGATCTGATCTGGATTCCAATATAGCGCTACAGCGGCATCAGCAGTTCCATACTGATTCGTATCACGCGTAAAGTCTAGGTTTGGATTAACTTCATAATCCCACTTCGTATTCGCTAAGCCATTCCAATGCCCAACGATCATTTCATCAACAATATTAATTTGATTTTCTGCGATATTGTTGAAGCCGTAAGCAATCGCATTGGTTGCTAGCGGATTGGTAAGATCAAGCGTATCACGCATTACCCAATACGCAGGCAGCTTATAGTAAGCTTGGTCCTCTAGTGGCACATCTGGCTCGTGAACTAGCTTACGTTCAACCGTAAGCGGCGAGCGATAAGCTGTTCCAATCTGGAATTGCGGGCCATCATTGCCAGCTACCATCGTATCAAGCAGCATTCGCGTTCCAACCTCTACCGTTGCATTGCTGCGGTTGGTTACCTCATAGCGAATGTTTACATTACCCGCATTTTTCAGATTGCCATTGTCAGTGTAGAGCATCAAGATTTGCTTGATGCTTACACCTTCAATTGACCAAACGGTTTCAATTTGCTGCGTACCATTACTGTTGTTAACAATTTTAGGCTTGCTAGTTTCAGAGAATAGATTCGCACCAAATTTATACGGATTACCGAAAATATAATCAGTCCCGTTAATTTTAAATGTCGTAAACGATGTTTCTGGATCATCGCCACGGAAGAGCATGTTAACGTTCTGGTCGTTTTTACGAATTGGTTGACCTTCAATCGTGCGAATGCCGTAACGACCTGTTGCATTGTCAACCGCCACCTTAATGTAGCCGTTTTGAATGACGGTTACTTTAGGCTGAGAGACCGTTTCTGCCAATGCCGTGAACGTTTGGGTTTGTATCGACAATAGAACGGCTGCAACTAAAAACAGCAGTAATGACTTTTTTAATAGCTTCACAATTTCACCCCTGATTCTGTCTATTGATCTTTACTAATAAAGAATGTAGCGTAAACTCGTTCCCGCTCCTGATTACGAACAATGATCGTATACCAGCCCTTTTTCGGGAATGTTACTGTGAAGTTTTGCTCTAGCAATTGCTCCTGAGTCAGCTTAGTAGCGATATACTTCATCTGACCTTCGCGATACAGACCAGAGTAGTACAACACATCATACGTTCCGCTTTCATTGACCTGCTCCTGACCTTTAACATTCATTAGATTGTAGCCTTTAATATTGAAGGTCAATGTTGTCGAATCAAACAGAGCAGATTCGCCAATCGATTCAGATATCAATAGATCATTCGCAAAAATTTTGATGCCAGCTCCATCAACCACGTAGACGTCTTGAACAACACTGCTGCTGTTTCCAACCTGATCGACTGCTGTGTACTCCACGCGGTAGCGCCCTACAGTCGTAAGATCAAGTCCGCTAATCGTCACTTTAATATTTTCAGGCTTCGATACATTGTCACTTACGATATAGCCGCCTAAATCAATTGCGAAATCAAAATTAGCTTTATTGCGCTCCACTGCAACAACAGACTGTACAAGCTGTATTTCTGGTGCAGTGTTATCTATACCATCTACAGTAAAGTTGAATTTCCCCTTGTTGCCTAATGAATCAGATAGCGTTAACGATAATGACCCATTATTTTCAACAATACGCTGGAAGGTGTACGCACCACTGCTGTTGCTAATGCGATTGATATATTCCCCACCATCTAGCACTGGTCGTGAGCCGTTAAAAATATCGATGCCTGCTGATCCATTGCCTGCCAGCGTTAATTGTACTCTGCCTTTTCCATAGGTTTTTCCATCGATCGTAACAAGCTCGCTACCATTCAATGGATTGCCAAGCTGATCGATAAACGTATAGGAAACTACCTCTGGTGCTTGAATGATCGGAACGATATTATTTACTTCCTCAGTAATCACTGTTGTATTGCCATAAGCATCACCAACGACAAAGGTAACTGTTCCGTTCTCACGCATGATTACAGTTGAGCTGCCATCGATCACTGTGAAATCCTTCGCGTTGACGTGTGCCTTCTCTAGCGATAACACAACACCTGAAGAAGCTAACACATTTCCGTTAATATCTAGCAGTGTTCCAAACTCATCGTCAGCACCCTCTCCATAGCGGTAGGAGTGTACAACACGAACTTCTGGAGCTTGCTTGTCAATATTGGCAACGAAAGCTACTGCAGTTGCTAAATTACCTGCCTCATCCTCAAATTCGAAGGTAAAGCTGCCGTTTTCAGTAAAGGTGTACGTGCTTTTGCCATCGTTGTTTAATATACGAATCGGCTCGTTGCTGCTTAGCTTAACCGTTACATTTTTATTCGTTTTCGCTGTGCTTAAGTAATTCACTTCACCTCTCGGCGGTTCATTATCAATATTGCTAACAACAATAAACAACGTGTCCTTACGCTCTGGATCAGTAACATCCGTCAAATCGAACGAATAATATCCGTTTTCAGTTACACGGAAGCTGTTGCTACCACCAATTCGCACTGGCTGTGACGGGTTTTTCGTCGTTGGCTCCACACTTACACCAAGTGCCGGCTCAACAATGATCTCTGTTCCAACCTCTGAACGAACGGACTTCGTCGTATTAAGCGAAGCTAATGCATAAACTGGCTCGACCCGATCTAGCTGTCCTGCTTCAATCGCGAAAGGCTCACCTGCTTTTTTACCAGGTGTTTGGAATTTCACTTGGATTTGCATCTGTGACGGTACATTGGTAGGTACATCAATCGATACAAAATTCGTATAAGGACGCCATCTTGACCAGCTTACTCCGCCATCATTGGAAAGCGAGTAGCTATAGCCTGTTTTATCAATCGTATCCAAATTAACCTTTAATACTGCTGTATACTGCCCGCCATCATTGTCATACACGTAAATGAGCTGAGCATCGCCTGAAGCTGGTGGTGCATCAATCGCTTGCTTAGAAACCTCGAACAGGCCAGATGGCACAATCACTTGGTTACCAGCGCCATCCTTAGCAAGTACGTAAAGTCGGAAGCTTGCTGTTTCGCCTTGTTCCAGCTCTTCGTTGGTCAATTCTACCTCGCCATTATCAGGTAGATCACTCCACACACTAGCCTCTGCATCAGCTACTGGCTCAGGCTCACCGTCTTTCACCCATACATATTTTTTAACTAGTCCGTTAAGGGTGTATGGTTCCGCTACATGAACCGTTACCTCCTGTGTATCTCTTGGATAACTAGAGCCTGAACGATTGAAGGAAACCGTCGGTGCATCATTATCGAAATAATACGATTTTAAATACGTATACAGACGATTTTCATCGCTTGGTACCGCTGTAACATGCACATACAAAGCGCCATTCTTCGTAGCATCCTGTGGAATGGTAAATTGCAGCACATCGCTGTCCAATCCTTCGATGCTTGGCCCGTCATACGTAACACCGCTTATTTTCTTATATTGGTTCAAATCTGTCGGGCGTACGCTGCTAGACGTAATCGTGTAGTAGATTTCATTGTTAACTGGTGTTAGGCCACTTGCGAAAAACTCAATATCATGTGCTTTCGTATAGTTAATATCGCTCTCAGGCGCAAACTTCACCTTCACTCGTGAGCTAGAATCAATCGTAATTTTCTTGTCACTAGGTGTAATTGATTCATTACCTGCATGGTCAATCGCACGAACGTATAATGTATACACGCCATCCTCATCAGCATGATCTAATGTCGATACGGTTTGCTTGCCATCTGTTAACGAAGCGGTCGTCCACTGCACACTTGATGCATTTTGACCTTCTTTAACGAATTTGTAATAAGCGCTAGCAACGCCGCTATGCTCATCAGTTACGCTAAATTCGGCAGTCGCCTCGCTGGAGTAGTTATTCACAATGTCCATAAATTCTGCCGCCGGTGCACGATTATCAAGCAATAACGGAGTCACATTATAGGTCCAGTTAGAATCATCCTGCATAAAGTCATCAAGCGGCCATACATTCACGTCATCATATTGACCAACCGCAGCCATTGCCTTCGTATCTGCATGGAAAATGCGATCCGCCTCAGAGGCATCCTCTGCTAGCTCTGCCTTCCACTGCTCATACAGGTCTTGATTATTCTCTACGAAGCTTTTCATCTTCTCATATTGCATTAGCTCACGTGCGGAATCCCAAGTCATATCCGCCGTCCATGTATGCAAGTACCATGGTCCGCTATTTGCTGATGTTAATGCAGCAGCAGGCGGTGCAATGAGATTCGTTTTGTTATTCGCAACAGACAAGCTAAAGCCTGTTTGCTCTGGGTACAGATCCTCGTATGGCTGCTTACCTGATAAAGAGAAGCGTTTAATTGCCGCTGAGAAATCTTTATCTGTAAAATTATCAACAATTTCAGGATCGTCCTCTGAAGCCTTTGTTACCGTCGCGATCGGATTTTGTGGATTTTGACTCCAGTAGTAATATACAAGCCCAACAGCAGGAGAAGCTGAACCACTCAAGTTAGAAGGACGATAAATTCCTTTACTTGGTCGGAATGCCCCTGGACTGTCAGGATCTAATGGTGGAACTAAGAGATTCGGGTCATTGGCATCGATCGTTACCTTGCCGTTTTTCTTGTATTCTGTATTGGACGCTCCGTTTCGTTCAAAGCGATAGCTAATGATTGGCTTCGTATTATCAACCGATAGACCCGCCCAATCAATTTTCGAGTTAACTAGCGAAATTTCAAACTTTGTTGGATCATCCTCGTCTACATCAATAAACTCTTTATCAGAGTTTGCTGGTTGAATAAGGAAGTTACCAGCATAGTCATGGATTACTCTTGTATCCGTATTTTTGTTATCATGCGTTAGCATGAGCACTTTAAGCAATGGAACATTAAGCGTCTCAAAATCTTCTAGCTCAATTTTAAATTTCCAAGCATTCGTACCTGCGCCAGAGTCATAATACGCTTTCATCCCATTGTTAAATAAGAGATACGTCTTCTCTACATCCCAGCCGCGATTAACAATCGTTTCCTCTGTAAATTGGACGGTAAATACAATGATGTCGTTATCGTTCAACACGACATCTGTTAAAATCTCAGGTTGAATACCGTTTCCTGTTTTAGAGTATTTAGGCTTTACAGCATCGACGATGACGCGATAGCCGCCATGATCAAAATCAAACGGATCTACTGCCTTGCCACGAATATGCTCGTTACTGTTACTATCTGCCGTATGATTCATATTGATCGTTGCAATATTACCCGCTGCATCAATTAGCTTAGCTCGATTCAGCTTCTCTTCCATCGTGAGATCAATCGGTGATATGGCGCCTGATGTACCGAGAATTTTAGGAGTTATCGGATTACCACTCCAATGAAAGTTAACACCTGTATAGCGGAAGGATATCTTGTTGCTTAGCGTATCAAAATTTGATTTATTGTAGGTTTGGTTGCGTAAATATTGCTGCTGTCCTTCTGCAGGTAACCCTGTACCATCAACGTTGTTGAATAAAGGATGCTCTAAAAAATAATCACTATTAGCAGGGATCATCTTATGCTCATAAGGATAGACCGGCTCGCTAAAACGATACGTTAAATCTATGTATTCATTTTTCTTTACGTATAGCTCCCATTGCTCTTTCTCTTCGTTATACCGCGTTGCGCCATTACCAGTAAGGGAGTAGGCATTGAGCACTGGCTCGTCCATATCACTGAACTTTATATATAAACCTCTAAGACCAGATGGAGAGTCAACATGATCGCGGATACCTTTTACTGTAACTGTAATTACTAAATCAGAGGTAAGCACTGTGGAGCCATGAACAGAGCCTCCGTCGTCGCTTCCATGGTACTTGTATTTATAGAAGCTATCTACGGTTGAATTGCCTTTCTTTACTGTCATAGAAGCTTCAGTGCCCTGATAGTCATAATCTAAGCACGCAATAATCTCAAATGTACATTCTTCAGTCCAGGCAAGATAATCCCAACCATACTCTACTTCAGCATGACCGCTCTTCACCAATTCTTTAAGCAATGGATTATCATTTACACGAAGTGTGAACGTTGCTACATCTCCGTTATAGAGGAATACATCACCATTTATTGGATCAATATTAAAATTTCCGTTCTTTTGAAGCGAAAAGCCTTGCTCATTATTGTAGAAGCTCGTAATTGTATTCGTCGCTGAATGTGATAAATTCCCGATTCGGCCGCCACTTTTAAGTGTAACCTCAATATCATCCCGTGCAGCAGCATTGACCGTCGTAGTCAGCAGAATGCCGTTTGGTATCAAAGAGAAAATCAAGCATGCGATCATCAAGCATAAAAAGCTTTTTTTTCGCATAAAAATGCCGCTCATAGTACCACCATCTCTTTCTTATGTAATTTGGATTATTAGACATATAGTTTTATTGTAATAAGTCATTCTAACAAAACGATAACAAGAGACAGGATTCTACAAGGAAATTGCATAAAAAAAGAGATTTTTATAGTCATAAATGACTACAAAAACCTCTTTGGTACCTATATATGCTATTATTTCACTGATTGGTATAGTGCTTTCAGCCCATGAGAAGGTTCTATGCCAAGCTCTTCAAGAAAAACGCGTTCCATTTTCTCATAATGAGTCATAAATGAAGCCTTATCATTAACCTCAATAAATGTTCTTAACAGCTTCTCATATGCCTCACTATCGTATGGCTCATGACTAAGCAACGATAACAAAATATCTATTGCCCTAATATGCTGACCGTTCTGGATATAATAGGCTGCTAGCTTTTTAGCAAGCACAGAGTAGTAACGTGACATACGCTCACGTTCCGCTTCACACCAGTGGTAATCCATGCCAGAGAATAGTACGCCTTTATAAAGCTGCGTTTTCTCAAGTAATAACTCAAGCTGACCATCACTGGCTTTCACTAATTCTTCTAGATTCTCCGCAAAGCTAATGTAATCACAATGGATATCACATTCCATACGATATACCCCGCGCTGTGAATATAGCTTAACTTCGATCCCATTGTCACGCAGCACCTTTTTCATCCGATAAACCGTCGTATGAAGGTTGTTTTCACTATTTTTAGAGCCGGCTTGCTCAGGCCATAAGCTATCACATAGGGTCCACTTGGAAATATTACTATTACGATTCATTAGCAAATAAGCAAATAATTCCTCCGCCTTCGCTGTTGGAAAGCGAATCGGCTCCGCATGATCGGGCTTTTGTATCGAAAATCCACCAAAGCAATGAATACTAACTGCTGGGGGAGCTTCTACTACTGTTTTTACGGACGCAGCTCTGCGCTTTTCTATCCTTTCAATCGTGCGTTGCAGCATCTCTGGGTTAATCGGCTTAAGCAAGTAATCGATTGCCTCCACATCAAAGGCATCCAAAGCATATTGACGGTATGCTGTAACGAATACAATTTCAAACTCTAAACCCAGTCGTCGCAGCTGTTCTCCAAGCTGCAAGCCATTCATCTCGGGCATTTCGATATCAAGAAAAATAACATCAGGCTTTAGCTCTGTAACTGAGCTCAAAAGCTGCGAAATTTCGCTATAAGCTCCAACGACCTGCATATCATTACGCTCACTAATGACTTTACTTAACAGATTCAACGCATGCTTCTCGTCATCAACTAATATTGCTCTTAGCATTCAGCTCCACACACCAATCTATCAATCTTCCATCGCTTTGGAGAGTTTAATGTAAAATTGTACACTTGTCCATTCACCTTCTACGCTTTCTATGTGCAACCCTTCACCAAACAAGCCTAGTAATCTGCGATGAATATTACTTACCCCAACGCCTTTACGCTCTCGTTCTCCAGAAGGGTCCAATAGCTCCGTTAGCTTTTGCTGCTCAATGCCTAAGCCATTATCCCACACTGTTATGCAAACCATGTCCTGTGCTGGGGCTTCTGCATGCTCCCGCTTCACTTTACTCACTGAAAGCTTAACTTTGCCACCTTGTCTCTTCCTCATGACTCCATGACGAATACTATTTTCAACGATTGGCTGAATCGTAAGCGGTACAATACGTACATCTAGCAACGTCTCATCGATCTCATATTCTACTTCCAGTCGTTCATCAAATCTAGCTTTTTCAATCTCTACATAGGACTCAACTAGCTTTAATTCTTCTCTAATACTAATATACATTTCTGTACTTGGGATATCAAAGCTTCCACGTAAATAACTGCTCAAATGATTAATTAGCTCTGCCGCTCTTTCGCTGTCCGAATAGCATATCGACATAATCGCATTTAACGCATTAAACAGAAAATGCGGTTTAATTTGCGATTGTAGAAAGGCCATTTCAGCATTCAAGGCAGTCCTTACTGAACGCTTAAGCTCTAATAATGTTTGAACTCTGGCGCGTACCTCTGATGCATTAAACGGCTTAACGATAAAGTCATTCGCTCCAGCAGCAAAGCCTGCGGCCACATCCTGCGGTGTATTACGCACGGTCAGCAGCACAATTGGCAGATCAAACAGCGAGTATTGTTGACGTATTTCACGGCAAACCTCGTAGCCTGACATTTTCGGCATCATGACGTCAAGCAGAATCACATCGATGTCTGGATTGTTTTTCAGTATTTGTAACGCCTCACTGCCGTTTGAAGCAACAAGCACACGACATTGCACATTTGAAAACAAATTGATTAATATTTGCAAATTCGTTGATTCATCATCGACGGCTAACAAAGTAAAATTCGTTTTTCTTCTGTCTGCTTGCTCTTGCTCGCGCTGAACAACTAGCTGAGTAAACGGCTCTAAACGCTGGGCAATGGTGTTTCTTGACATTGCTGACTTGGCAATTGGCAAGACAAATGCTATTGAAGTGCCGACGCCCGGCTGCGAATCTTCGATAAAAATCTTCCCATTCATCAGCTCAATTAGCTGGCGTGAAATGGACAGGCCAAGTCCCATCCCCCCATAACCTTGCGAATGTCCGTTATCTACTTGATTAAAAGCTTCAAAAACATTAGCCCAATCCGCAGGGGAGATACCAATTCCACTATCGCGCACTGTGATTTTAATTGAGTCACTAGTAACTTTTGATAAAATTTCAATTTGTCCTTGCTCGGTAAATTTAACAGCGTTACCTACTAAATTGGTTATAATTTGCCGTAATCGATATTGATCTGCCACTACAGGCGGTAAATCATCAGCAATGCTATTAATGAGCACAATGTTTTTACTACATACAATATGACTAAATAGCTCTAACACAATCTCAGTCATCGACTTCACATCTACCTGAGTTAACTCCAAGCGCAAATCATTTCTTTTAATCCGTTCCAGGTCGAGGATATCGCCGACAAGTGTAGATAGTCTTCTTGCAGATTCCTGAATCAATGTTAAGTTAAGCTTTTGCTTTTCTTCAAGCTTTCCGGCCGCGCCTTCCAGCATCGATTGCGAAATATTCAGAATTCCGTTAAGCGGTGTTTGAAATTCATGCGATGTATGAAGCAGAAATTCATCCTTTAACCGATCAGTTTCGATGAGCTTTTCCGACATGCGTTCGATCGTTTTATACGCATCGGAGAATTGAAATGCAAGTAATAGCGAAACAAGAATGGAGAATAGCAGCAAGCCTGCATTCCCTAAAATATTGTTCGGTACAAGCCCTAATATATAAACGGAGTTATCATATAAGCCGATTAATACCGCATAATACGCACAAATGAGAATAATTATGCTTTGCCTGCTTAAGTTGCCATAGCGCTCTTCCTTCGATACGGTCATAAACCAAATTAATAAAATATAAATGATGGCTTGGGTTAAGCTGAATATAAAGGTGAATGGAGCATGAACATGGAACGGAACGACTAAGCTGAAGATAAGACCTAAGCTAAAGATCGCTAGTCCAATTTTGAAAAGCAAAGCTGGCACGACATCCGAACAAATGGTGCGAGCAAATAATATCATCATAATCATCGAGCCATGTACGCCAATAAATTGAATTTTATAGCTGAGCTCGAACGAAAGCTTCTCAAAGATTTGCATAAATACTTTATCACTGAGAAAGGAAATAGAGATTGCGCCCAATAAACCATACAGACCAAAGTAAAGCAAGCTTTTCTCTTGACGACGTTTCAAAAATATACCGAGGTGATGAATCCCGATCAAGCCGATCGCTACAATGACCACGATATCAAAGCCGACGCGCAAGCGGTCAAATCGTTGAATGTCCTCCATACTACCAAAACGAATTGGGTATGTCACACCGCCATTAATAAAATCATAGTTCGCGGCATGAATAAGAATTTCAACCGTATCACCTTCAACTGGGAAATAAACAGTGTAGGGTCGATTTTGCGGGGTATAGTCCTCCCGCTGTAATGCAGGCTTGCCACTGCTTCCCATTTCTACACCATTAATAAATAATGTGCTGGACATTTGAATATTGGAAATCCGGAGCCCGTACATTTCTGAGGTTGGATTGACTTTAAGCAGTAATCGATAAGTCGCGCTGCCTTTAGCAGGAAAGCCTTGCTTATTCCATTGACCGGGCACAGTTAAATAGCTGGACAGCTCACCATCCTGCTGTGGTTCAAGCAGTTGATCCCAATAAAACTGCCATGTTCCACTGAGCTTGACTAAGCCATCCTGCTTAACATCCCATTCCGTTAAATCTAGCACGCCTTCCTTCACTTGTGGGCTGCTAGCGTTACGAACAACATAAGACTGTCCAACATAGTACAGTATAAAAACTCCGATTATCGCTAACGTTAGCAGTAGCATTGATAAAGAGCGCTTATTCAACGAGAACCCATCCTCTTCTTTCTTCTAATTATCTCTTCCAACAAATATCATTATTGTGAAACTAATTGTAGCTTGCTGAGAATGGCAAGTAAATAACTTTTACTAAAAATGTCACATTGGTAGTATTTGCTTGTTTGTTTGATTAGCTATGTTTTACGGAGTGCAGGTTATGGGCGGGCGCTTGGTTTGCACGTAAATACTGCTCAATATGTTCATGCGCATTTTCTACATCTGCACTATGGGCAATGCTAACTAGCTTAGGCTTAAGCTCAGCAACGATGCTAGCGCTAGCGACCGCTTCTTCCATATCGGCAGTAAAGCTTGCCATCGGCTTTTGCAGCTTCCCACCCTTAGACGTAAATAAATCTCCACTAATCAACACCCCGTCGTTAACATGGTAATACGCTACATGACCTGGTGAATGGCCAGGCGTATGATAAGGCATTAATTCTCCTATTGGGAGTAGGTTTCCTTGACTGTCTATCGGTAACGGCTGAATAAGACTAGGATCGACTGGCGGAGTTTCAGCCTTCTTTCTACCAGGATAAGGCTGTTCCCCTGACAAATATGGCAGCTCAATTGGGTGTGCATACACTGGAATATCTTTTCCTTTAAGAATATGCTTTAAGCCACCTACATGATCTGAATGTCCATGAGTAAGCAGTACACCTTTCACCTTGCCTAACTTTTCTGCTTGTTGCAGAATGGCCTTCCCCATAAATCCCATCCCTGTATCTACAATGTATACGCCATCGTTAGCTTGAACGAGTCATGCGCTGATCTTAAATAGGAACCACGTCTCTAGTTTAGTAATATGATAGGAAATTTTCTGAGCCTTCATGTTTCTTCCTCCTAAAATTTTTTTGTCGTTGTCACGCTTATTTTGGATAAATCAAGTCCTGTACCTTCCCTTAAGCTGTTATACATATCATCGATAAGCTGATGGATTTGATATTGATTTTGCGCATATTTCCCTTCGCCCATCATGTTCATCGTAAATTGCAGCGCATGTAAAGCTGCTTGATAGAAGGCGATCTGGCGCTTAATATTGTTAATTTTATTGGTAAACATCGTCACAGAGGTTTCGTTACATTGCTCTGAAGGCGGTCTTTGCTCAAGCTCCATTAGCATCTTAATCTCCTGCAATGAAAAGCCCGCTTCCTTCAATACCGTAATAAACTTTATTGCTTGCTCACAGGATTCATCATAGCTGCGATATCCATTGTCCAAACGAAGTGGATGCAGCAGTCCTTCCGCTTCATAATATCTAGCCGTATCATTGGAAATTCCATATTTCTTAGTAAATTGTTTGATTTGCAAAGTCATTGCCATGCCCTCCTGTCAATTGCTATAAGCTATAGCTCTTATTGCTACTAAGCGTATCATTGGAGTCTACTCCAAGGTCAATAGTTATAAGAAAAAATTTGCATGAAATTCCAGTAAATTATCCATACTGTTAGAGCAATCGTTAACCGACCTACGAAAAGGAGTTACTATGGCTAAATCTAGGCATTCTCGTGTCATACATACAAAGTCAATCGTGATCGTTAGCTGTATCGCAATTGTCGCAATGGTAATTTGGCTATTGCTTGCTACATCGATAACCGATGAGCGGAGTGCTGAGGCTGAAGCAGCCGATGTGCAGCATAGCGGCAAGCCTGTTATCGTGGTACTATTTGATTCATTAATGAGCCAGCCTTTGCAGCAGTCGATAGAGGAAGGAAGAGCACCTGCCTTCTCCTTTCTAATAAAAAATGGAGATTACTATTCTGACGTTGTCAGCTCCTATCCAACGATGTCAGTAACGATAGATAGCTCGATCTTAACAGGGAGCTATCCAGACCAGCATCGTGTGCCTGGGCTACTTTGGTTTGATGCGATTAATAAGCAGATAATTAGCTATGGCAGTGGCCCTCATGAGGTATATGAAAACGGGGTAAAAGATGTATTGCAGCATAATACGATCCATCTCAATCAAGAGCATTTAAGCCGTGATGTGACGACGGTCTATGAAGAGCTGAAGGAGCGACAAATTGCTGCTGCATCGATTAATGGTCTCATTTATCGCGGAGACACAGCGCATCAGCTGCATGTCCCCCAGATGTTTTCACATATGGGGCTATTACCAGGGAATATTACGGTAAATGGACCACAGCTGCTGTCATTAGGGGTTCTATCTCAGTACAATAAAGAAAATGATTCTCATAACTATGCTTGGGATAGATATGGCTTTAATAATACCTTTACAGTCAATGAAATCTCTCATCTAATCGCGCTTAATAAGCTGCCACCCTTCACGCTTGCTTATATGCCTGACGCAGATGCTAAGCTTCATAAGCATGGACCGACCGATCTCGATGCTATTGAACATGCCGATCAAACCTTACAGCAACTATTCAATGTCTATGGTTCATGGGAAAAAGCGCTGCAGGAGGTCATCTGGATTGTGCTAGGTGATAGTGGACAATCCCCTGTCGGTGACGATAAGAAAGAATGCTTGCTTAATATGAACGAGCTGTTAATGGGCTACAGTCTATGGAGTAAGAAGGAACCCGAGGGGCAGCTCGCCTTTGCATTAAATGAGCGAATGGGCTATATTTACCTGCTTGACGATAAGCTAACCTACGATGAAATGGTGGATGTATTAAAGCAGGATAAGCGTATTAGCTTTCTCGCATGGCGTGAGCAAGGGCGCAATATTGTTGTGAGTCCGCATTACTCGGGCAGCTTACGTTATACGCCGCAAGGAAAATTTAAGGATACCTACAATCAAACATGGAATATTGAAGGTGAGCTAGATATACTGGATCTCGACTTTGGAGAAAATAACCGCGTAGTATACGGTCAATATCCTGATGCGCTGGCTCGCTTGCACGGAGCATTGCACGCCCAGCAGGGTAGATTTATTATTGTAGATCTAAAGCCGACCTATGAGCTGCAGGATCGTAGTAGCTACAATCATGTCGGCGGCGGCTCACACGGATCACTGCATGAGCTGGATTCTCTCGTTCCACTCATCGCAGTCGGCACCGATAGCAAGCTGCAAGACAAAAGACTTGTCGCCCTTAAGCAATGGCTGCTAGATATTGTGTTGAGGCAGGCAGAGGTTGGAGAGTCAGGTAGTTAAAAATGCATAAAGTAACTGGCCCAGTTGAAAATACCAAGATCACTTAAGGTTCTAAGTAGTGTTTCTCCCTTAAGCCCCCAGCTTTCAAACCACTGTGAAGGTTGGGGGCTTAAATTACTAGCCAATTTATGTTCGATTACTTTAGTTAGCGAGCACAATCGAGATGTATTGCTTGCGTTTCTAAACAGTACATTTCGTGAAGCTGGTGAAACGCCATTAACTGAGATCATCCTTCTTAATCCTTACACCGAACTGGACAGCCCTGATGATAAGCAGTCAATTATGGTGCTGAAAAAGGCTATGGATACGCTAGAATTTTTAAGTCAGGATGCAATGGCACGTATGGCGTATGATGCTCGTATGAAAGCACTCAGTGATGAAAAAACTCGGCAACAATCCTTGAAATTAACAAAAGTTAGGCTAGGAGCTAGCTTCTCCCATAGCCTAACTTTTTGCATATTACGAATCTAATAAATCTTCTTCAATCATATCCTTTTACAGCCTATTCCCCTTATCGTTCAACTTACATCTTTTCTAAATTCACTCGGTGTAACCTTTAGCGCAGACTTAAAAAATTTACAGAAATACATCGTGGAATTAAAGCCGCAAGCCTCTGCAATTTCCGACACTGACAGCTTCGTATTGCTAAGCATATTGCAGGCGTTTTGCAGCTTAATATTTGAAATATATTGAACTAATGTAAGACCTGTTGCCTTTTTGAATAGTTTACATAGGTAATATTTCGAAATATAAAACCGCTCTGCAATCTCCTCTATATGCTGAAGCTTATTATAGTTCTGATTAATATAAGTGAGAATCTGGGCAATCGTCTCCCCCTTTATGTCACCGCTATCAGCTTTGGCAACCCCATGCTTATTTAATAAATTTAATATATCTGCTAAATAGATAAAGATCGAGTGATCATCTTGATCAACATTTTCTTTTTCCAATAATAGCATCAGCCTTTTTAACCGTGGAAATGTCATCTTATCCAGTACTAGCACCTCATGATTAAAGCAGCTCAATAAACTGGTACAAGCTTTTTCAGTAAAAAACTGTCGTAAAAATCGCTCACTAAAATAAATACATGTGCGCTTACAGCTGCGGTTGCCAATGCTTCTATGAAAAATATTAGGCTTAAGCAGCACAACCTCATGCATTGCTACATCAATTAACGCATCATTGACTAGCATTTCATGATGCCCCTGCTCTAATATATATAGCTCATAATGACTGTGAGAATGTGTCACCGGCATCCTGTAGTTCTCATCATGCTGCACATAATCAATTGAAAACAATGGATGTATTTTCTTAAAGGTTGTCGTCATTACTTCAGCCCCTATCAACATGACAAGATAGTACAATTTTTCGTTTAGTTTAACAATATATTAAAAGATTATCAACAGTCTTTGATGTATATTTTAGCTAGTAGCTGCTTGCTGCTGCTTGTTATACGAAAATCATTTACTTACGTCATATTGAATCATAGATAATAGGAGCTGAATGAACGATGAACCAGAAAGAGCAAGATGTGCAATTATTTAGCCACGAACAACCACCTCATGTATATGTATCACATCAAGAAACCACTGCTGTACAGATTGCAGTTAACAATTTAAACAATGATATCGAAGCAGTAATTGGCAGTAAAGCGACTCGTTCGATGCGACCAGAACAAAGCTGTATTGTTATTGGTACAATTGGCACTGCCGACATCGATGCCATCATTCAACAGGTCGGGGTTAAAGCTGACGAGCTCTATGCCGAAGACGGCACCTTACGCTGGGAAGCGTATGTACAGCAGGTCGTTGATGGTGTGTTATATATCATCGGCTCAGATCGACGCGGAACAATTTATGGCGTATATGACCTGAGTGAAGCCATTGGCGTCTCACCTTGGTATTATTGGGGCGATGTGCCTGTTAAAAAGAAGTCTGCCTTCAATATGTCAGCTCAGCATTATAAGGCGGATTGGCCATCTGTTCAGTACAGAGGTATTTTTATTAATGATGAAGAGGAGCTTGAAGACTGGGCTAAGCTGCATACGTCGGATGACACTATCGGCCCAACAGCGTATGAACGAATATTCGAGCTGCTATTGCGCTTGAAGGCAAATTACATTTGGCCCGCAATGCATGTTAACTACTTTAATGAAAACGTTGAGAATGCGCGTCTTGCTGAAAGCATGGGTATTGTTGTCGGTACGTCGCATTGTGATATGCTGCTGCGAAGCAATCAGAATGAGTGGGAGCCATGGATCGCTAGTAAAGGATACCACGATGCAATCTATGACTACTCCATCGAAGGTAAAAACCGTGAAATTCTCAAGCAATATTGGCGCGAGAGTGTAGAGCAATACAAGGATAATGAGGTTAGCTATACCGTTGGCATGCGTGGCATTCATGATTCTGGCTTCCATACTGCTGCCATCGATGCAGACGATTCAAAAACTGCTGAGGAGAAGCAGCAAGCAAGAGTTCAGCTACTATCTCAAGTCATTAACGATCAGCGAGAAATTTTACGCGAGGTGCTTGGCGAGGATAAAGCAAAGACGGCACTTCAAACGTTTATTCCGTATAAAGAGGTGCTTGTTTTATACGATCAACAGCTTAATGTACCTGAGGATGTCACACTCATTTGGGCAAATGATAACTTTGGGCATGTAAGACGTTATCCTAATGAGGCGGAACGTGCTCGCAGTGGCGGCAATGGACTGTATTTCCACAATTCATATTGGGCAGCACCAGGCACAGCAATGAGCTACCTGTTTATTAATTCCATTCCACTTGCCCATACAGGCAATGAGCTGAAAAAAAGCTACGAGTCTGGTATTCGAAAGCTATGGATCTTAAATATTGGAGGCTTAAAGCCACTAGAGCAGGACATGGAATTTTTCTTGCGTTATGGCTGGGAAGCTGGCAAAGCAGCTGGTGTAACAAAAGATACTACTGTCTTTACTGAGCAGTGGATTAATCGTAACTTCTCAGGAGAGCTTGGTCGTGAGGCTGCTCAATTATATGAAATCTTCGCACAAGTGACCAATGTTCGTAAAATCGAGCATATGAATTCACAAGTATTCTCGCAAACGGCCTATGGGGACGAAGCTGGTCGTCGCTTACAGCAGCTAGAGGACATTTATAGACGTGGAAATGAGCTCTTATACCGTTTGCCAGTAGAGGAAAGAGAAGCGTTCTTCCAGCTATTTTTAATGAAAATTCATGCTTCCTATTATACGAATCATGAATATTATTACGGTGATCGCAGTGTTCTTTCCTATGAGCGCGGCAATATGCAGGCTGCCGATCTCTATTCCGAGCTAGCTGCAAGGATGACAGACTATAAGCGCGCCATGCTTCAGTACTACAATAAAGTGATGAGTAATGGCAAATGGGATGGTATTATGACGCCAGAAAGCTTCCCTCCGCCACCAACAGCGATGCATCCTGAACGTAAGCCGGCATTACGTATCCAAGATGGCGGCAGCATCAGAGTTGATTTGTGGAATGATGAGAATAGCCTGAGCTTCTCACCATATGGCATTACCGAGAAATGGTTCGATATCGGCAATCAAGGCGCTGGCAGTATCCCGTTCTGTATTGAAGTTTCACAAGGTGCTGATTGGCTTGTCGTTTCGGAAATTGAAGGCATTCTTCATACCGACAAGCGGATCACTGTTAGCGTTACTACTCCAATGGAGCATGCTGGCAAGCAAGCCACGATTGTCGTACGAGATCAGAAGTATAATAAAGCTGTAATTATTCAGGTTAAAGTAGAAGAAGTAACTCCACTACCGACTGACTTTGTTGGCTTTGTAGCAAGCGACGGTTACGTAGCTTTCCCTGCTGAACAATACGAAGTTCGTTATACCCCCGATTCTTTGCATGGGGTATGCGAATGGCGAGAAATTCAAGGGATTGGCAGATACCAAGGCTCTGCAATGATGGCTTGGCATAGCCATTTATGCTCATTAGAGCAAGCTGTTACGGACAATCCTTATCTACAATATAACGTATATCTAAAAGACGAGGGCGACTATAAGCTTGAAATCCATCGTTTCCTAACTTTAAATTCGACAGGTCGTATTAGATTCGCAATCGGTATTGATGATCAAGCACCAATTGTCTTGGAATCTGACACGAATGATGAATGGAGAGGGAACTGGCAGCAAGCTGTATTCGATAACGGCGAAAAGCTAACTCTTCAATTACCTCAGCTAGCAAGTGGCAGCCATAGCATTAAGCTATATATGATCGATCATTATGTTACGATTTCCAAGCTTGTGCTGTATAAGCATCCAATGAAGATCAGCAATCTCGGTCCTGTTACAAGCTGGCACACCGAACGAGGGTTAGCGTCTTATGGCAATCAAAGTGCTGATGTTCAATGGGAGCAGATCGAGCAGCTATGCAATCAATTCTATCTGACAAATGTTCAGCAACTGGAGCTGCCTCCGGTAAGCTATACACCGCGCGAATTTTATGAGCATCGTGATCATTTATTTTTTGATAAATGCTTACAAGTACCTCAGCAGACTTTAGGCAAGCCTCGGTATGCGGAGCTGCTGGATGCTAATGGAGAGAAGGATTGGATTAGCGCATTTGGTACTGGTGCTTTCATAGAAAAAGATGGAGTTGTCGCAATCGAGGCTGAGTACGCTCTAGAAAACTCGCAGCATGCTTTTCTGACTGCAGCTAAGAATGATAACGAAATTCTCTGGACCCATCTGCAAAGCGATACCAATGGTAAAACTGGGCTAGCGATGCATGTAGCCGCACCTAACCTGCTATGGGATAATCCAGCAGAAGCACCTGCAATGCATTATGTCATGCACATTCAAGCTGCCGGGACGTACCGCGTATGGCTGCTGCTTCGTCACTATAATGATAAGTCTGACTCCTGCTACGTAGCGCTTAATGGCAAGATTCAACCATTAGAGGAGCAGTTGGGAGGAGGAAGACTGTATACGTACAACACTTCCTATATCTATTACTGGTGTCTATTATCCGAGCTTGAAATAACCTCTGGCGATCACATGCTGTCTGTTATCGCGAGAAAATCGCAGCTACGCATCGACCGAATCTACTTAACAAGAGGCGACGAGCTACCACCAATCGATGCTGAGTGGCAGGATTCGACTAGAGGTTAACCTATTAAAATAAGTTGAGGGTTAGAATGTCATCTGTTCGTGACATTCTAACCCCTCTTTTATTTGCAGCAAACCACAATTTCGACGATTCATTGGTTGCTGTCGTCTATATTAAGGTACTGCTCCTCCAACGGACATCGATGTCCATCACAAGTTACTTTATGAAAATCTAAACTTCTAATGGACGTGGGCGACCATTAGTGCTCACTTTCAATATGAGACGAGCCATTTTTGAGAGCTAATGGACACATATGGCCGTTATGCAAAGCTAACCTCGAAGTTCCTTTCTCACGGACAAAAATGACCATTAGCTGCTATTTCAGGAGCCAGAACGTGCAAGATTCGCCGTCGACTACACTACAACGCAAAACATCGTCATCAAAGTCCAGTTTTTAAACTAACCTCTAAGTAGTCAAAGTCCGCGTGCTTCATCATTCCAGATAAATCCTGCGCGCAAAGGCCGATGAACGTTCCTGTAAAGCCGAGCTTGCCTTCATACTCGTCTGACAGCTGTCCTAGATCAAGAACCGGCCCAACATTAACCCAATCTTCACCGTTTTCCGAGCAGGAAAACTGCACTTGATCATAGTTAACCGTCACTCTCAAGTAACAGCGCTCCCAGCCTTCCGCACTGACGACTGCCCCATCTGGCTCATCGTATTGACCTAGGTGACTTGTAATCAATCCAATAAACTTGCCGCGCTCCTCATCATAGCCAACTCTCAAGTAAAAATGATCGCTCTCATCATAATAAAGCGTTAATCCGGCCATCTGATTGAAATGATCCGGCTGGAACTCAACGCAGGTTTCAGCTACACATTGAAACTCTGTTAGGCGTCGTGCTACCATGCTTTGATTAAACCAAGAATACAATGATTCACGTCCTCTTAATCTTAAATACCCTGGACGCTCAGTTAAGCTTAGCCAGCTCTCATCTGCTGGCACACGGAGCGTAAAGTATTGCACACCTAGCTCATCAGTATCAAAATGATCTACACTAGGGACAGCTGGCCATGGATGTGCTGGCAGATGGGGCGCTTCGACAACGAGACGAGGAGCCTTAACGCCAGGCTCAACACCTTTTAAAGTAAGCCAGCCAGTCTCTGTCCATTCAACAGGAGCTAGTCCCGTCTCCCTGCCAATTGGCGACAGTCGGCGATTAGATAGCTCACGCGCACAGATAAAGGATAAGTACCACTCACCATTTTGCGTTTCTATAATTCCTGCATGACCTGCCTTTTGCAGCGGCTGCTCCGGTGTATCAATCGTTGTAATGAGCGGATAATTCGGATCATATTCATATGGTCCAGTAATATGACGTGAGCGAGCTAAGGTTGCTGCATGATTCCAGCCTGTTCCTCCTTCTGCTAGCAGCATATAATACCAGCCGTCACGCTTAAACACAACAGGTCCTTCCGTCACACCAAGCGATGTGCCGGTTGCTACGGTATGAATTGGTCCTACAAGCTTGCCTTCCTCGGGTGAAAACTGCTGCATAATAACGCCTGCAAATCTGCTTTTCCCTTTACGATAATCCCATTGCATATTAAACAGCCATTTTATTCCGTCATCATCATGGAATAAATAAGGATCGAAGCCGCTGCTATTTAGATGCAATGGCTGTGACCATTCCCCTGTAATATCTGTCGTCGTAAGCAAGTAATTGTGCAAATCCTTATATACTCCGCGACGTCCAACCACATTTGTAATCATTAGATAAAACACGCCATCATGGTAGGTTAAGGCTGGAGCCCAAATTCCGCCTGAGCTTGGTACTCCGCGCAAATCTAATTTATCTACAGTATTCAGCGGTCTAGCAATCACTTGCCAATGTACAAGATCTTTAGAATGATGAATTTGCACACCTGGAAACCATTCGAATGTAGAAGTAGCAATATAATAATCGTCACCAACGCGAAGCATCGATGCATCTGGATTAAACCCTCTTAATACAGGATTATGAATCGTTGTCATAATGAAACCCTCTCTCTAAACTAATTATTTTTCAGCATAAATTTGTAAAATACTATGCTATACTTTAGTTATTAGGTTGTTGCGGAGGCTATGATGAGCTATTTATTTGAAGCAGTCCCCTTCAAGGACAAGCCCTTATTATTTGAAGCTAATATCACGACAACTGATGCCTTCACTGGCTACTATCACTGGCATCAATGCTGTGAAATGCTGCTCGTCCATGAGGGCAAAGGTAACATTATTGTTAATCAAAAAACGTATGAAATGCGCCCTGGCAGACTGTTCTTTTTCCAGCCTTATCAATTACATCGAGTGACAGCAGAAGTAAATGAGCAATCACCGTATACAAGAACGCTGCTCTTTTTTGAACCATATGACTTCAATAAGGCGTTGCAAGCATTTCCCCGACATCACGCACAGCTGCATACGCTATGGAAAAACCAGTCACCACAAACGGTGATCGACCTATTGCCGCAAATGGACTATTTATCTCATATCTTTTCGAACTATAGCAAGCGCTGCTCTGTTCACAATACACTCCATCGTGAGGAGAATAATGTCACATTGCTGCTTCATCTACTAGAAGCAATGCTATTCACACACGATGACCAAGCGACTAACAATCTTGAGGTTGAACAATATCGTCCGTTCTCATATTCAGAACAAGCCATGAATTGGGTAGAGGAGCATTATACGGAGGACTTTCAGCTTGATGATATCGCTCAGTCCCTGCATCTCTCCAAATATTATCTCTCCCGATTGTTTCAACGTGAAACAGGCGGAAGCTTGTCGGAATACATTATTGCCAGACGTATTAAGCAAGCATGCAGATTACTGTACACGACGATGCTTTCTGTCGAGCAAATCGCTGTAAAGGTTGGCTATCCCAACACCTCATACTTTATTCGTATCTTTAAAAAGGTAATGGGGACAACCCCGCTCCAATATCGTCAACATGCACGACAAGCAGCTAAAAAAAAGCGATAACAGCTAACGCGGCGATCGCTTTTTTTCTTTATTACATACTTGCTTAACTATTACCACAGATATAGATCATTACCCTTTAGCTTAAAGATCGCTTCCATAAAGTAATAGTCACCATAAATAATGGCATGATGATGTGAAGCGGCATGATATGCAGCTGAACCGTTTTGCAGAATCGCATCACTGTCTCTTCCCCAGTCGCTGCGCTGCTGGTCTAGTGTTTTTAGCAGCTTGATTGCAGCATTCATATACAGTGGCTTCTCGTGCTCTCCGACTACTTTAGCAATTTCAATAAATCCACATGCTGCAATTGCCGCCGCTGTATCATCTTCCAGCTTAGGCTCGGCGGGCTGTCTAAAATCAACAGGAATAATACCACTCTCAGGGATATTCGCAATAAAGTAATGAGCGATTTTTTTAGCAGTATGCAAATACTCTTCCTTGCCGGTATGAATATAACTCATCATAAAGCCATATAATGCCCATGTTTGTCCTCTCGTCCACGAGGAACCCTCCTCATAGCCTTGTCCTCCATAGGTGCGAACGACACCGCCATTAAACGGATCAAATTCTACAATATGATTGACGGAACCATCTTCACGAACAAATGCTGTCATCGCTGTATCTGCGTGCTTCATCGCGATTTGCTTAAAGCGAGGATCGCCTGTTTCCTCCGAAGCCCAATAGAGCAGTGGAATATTGAACATACAGTCGATAATTGCCCAGCCTCTCGTATCAACATCCTTAAGATCATTCCATGCACGAATAAAGCCGCCTGCCAAATTAAATCTACCTGCTAGCAAATTAGCGGCATGCAGCGCACGCTTGCGAGATTCAGCGTTTTTCGTTACACGATAGTTGGCAACGCTTGTTGGCAGCCACATAAAACCCACATCATGATGCAAACCAATAAACTCATGGAAGCCGCGATCTAATTTTTCTTCTGAAATTTCCGCAATTTCTTTATATTTTTCATTGCCTGTCTCGTGGTACATTAACCACATCATGCCGCCCCAAAACCCATTGGTCCACCAGCAAATGCCGTCATCAACGCTATTAGATGGATTGTCGACAGAGCGATCATCATAGGTACCATCGATCGTTGTGTACGGAATCTTATCGCGATTTTTCTCGCTAACCCAGTCCATTTTTTGTGTAATACGTGTAATAACATCCTCTAGCCAAGCTTGATCTACCTGCTTCAGCATATTATTCCCTCACTTTGTATGTCGTAAATTTGATGGTTTCATTATATCTAGTCCGAGCAATGGAAAGTCTCCTTTTATTGTTGAAAAATAACACTTTATTGCGCTGTTACTTACTATTGAGCGTTGCTAGCTTTTAACTATTATCTTTACAGCTATACTACATACTCAATAAATACCGCTGACCGTGGCAGCAATACATGATCGTTATGTGCTAGCTGAAAATGCTTTTTCCCTTTAATATTGCCAAGAGCAACTGGATAGGAGGAATGGTTAACGATCACAATTCCGTTAGCAAATTGAGCAGTTTCAATATTTTTACCGACGATCTCCACGCTCGGCTGCAGATGGCGTCTGATAACGTAGTGCGCAATATCCGTTTTCATCATCGGCACAGGATATAGCTCGTTGTTTTTCTGCTCTAATGGCACATGCGGTGCAACCTTGGCAGTGTAGTTATAGCCGTATTGGAAGCCGAAGCTATACACTCTTCCCTCGCCAACATGATGGGCGACAACACAGCCTTCCCCATCCTCACGATAGGTTGCAATGGTCTCATCGCCTGTATAGCTTGCAAAGCTAATACCCTGAAGCAGTCCTCCTTCTTGGAACTCCATGCAGCCTTTATCATGCGCCGTGCCCTTAATATTTAGCGCCGAGGCTATTAGCTCATCGCCAGGACCGTGAATCAAGATGCCGCCCTGCTTTACCCAGTCGCTAATGACCTGCTCAGCAGCCGTATGTTGCTCTAGTAGATAGCAATCGTTCGCACTAATGACTAGCAGCTTATATTGATCAAGCGCACCATCTGCAATCATCTCTAGGTCAATAATGTCCGTTGCATAGCCCGCATCACAGCATGACTTATACCAGCCAAGCATATCCATGCGTCGCTCCTTATTACCTTCTACAGACATCGGCTCAAAGGCAGCCATCGCTGACGGGAACAACAGAGCAATTTCCTTCACTCGATCCCCTTGAATAAGTGGAATGATCTCCTTCGCCCACTTGTTAGCAAGCGCCAAGGAATCAAGGAACGATTGATCCATACGATGCAGCACCCCACCATCGTCAAGTCCGCACATGCCGTAAGATGAATAGCCCTTCACACCGTTCGCGACCATGCTGCCAACAATTTGAGCCGGTGTGAGCGTAGCATACACATCATTGTAGAGAAATCTTCCCCAATAAATGCCGCCAACAAATTCTCTTCCCTCGTTCATCACACGCATCATACTATGCTGGCTCGACACAATATATGGATCTGCATCACCGTAAGGCGTAACAGGAACGGTTATAAAATGAGTGGAGTCAACGTATTGGGATAGTGCATAAATATCGATCCCGCGCATTGCCGTATCCCACAGCTCGCTAAAGCCTACATCAGCTAGCATCGAGCCATCAATATTTAAGAAGTAACTCCATTGCGCTAAGTTCGGAGCTAGAAATAGCTGTGGATCTAATTGCTTGAAGCGCTGCTGCATCGTCGCAAAATAATGACAAAGCTCTTCTTTGCGCCACTTCATATTATCTGCCCACATGATCGCCTGTGGTGCTTTGCCCGCAACATCCTGACTTGTAAACATTGGAGCATCAGTATATTTCAGCTCATACCAGTAATCATGCGGTGTCAGCTCAGAAAAATGAGTAAAGGATGTTCCGTATTGCTCATTAAATGCTTCAATGCTTGCATATTGCTTGCTCAGCCAGCCCACATAACGGTTAATACCTTCCTGATCGAAGCTCGGAGCAACGATAGGGTCCCACATGCTGCAGATCGGTGTTCTTAGCTCACCATTGACCTCAATTTGCGCTAGATTAGCTTGATAAGTTGACAGTAAGCCTTCGACATGCTCCATCATCGCTTCATGTGCAACTGGTGACCAGTAGCGGTACCATCTGCCATCAGAGCCATCAATGTTAACGACCGAATCGCCATGAATTGGAGGACTAAAGCGAATATTGGGATATAAATTGTCACCGTTAAGATAGAGGGCAAGAAAAACATGACTCATCTCATGCTCCTTCAGCGTCTTAATGGTGTACTCAATCATTTGGACATATTGACTTGCTGCCTCTCCCCTATAGCGATCACGGAAATCCTCCCATGCCTTGGCATCAAGTAGAAAGCTATTGAAGCCTAGCTGCTTAGCAAGCTTTACAGAGTACTGCACAAACTCTTCATCATCAAATGCTGGTCGATAAAAATTACCCGCCCACAGGTTAATATAGGGCTCTTTTGTTTTTTGATCGATCATTTCACGCTCTCCTCTAATCCATAACGATAATAGAAGAGCTAGAAATCTCAGTAGACTTCTAGCTCTTAAAGCTATTACTTATCTAACCTTTAATCGCTCCTGAAGATACCCCTTTAACAAAGTACTTCTGCAATGATAGAAATGCGACTAATACCGGTACTAATGACATGGTTGTACCTGCAAAGATCATATCCCAACGTGACGAGAATTCCCCTACATAGTAGAACAGCTCTACGATCATCGTTTTTGTCTGTCCTGAAGGCAATACAAGCATTGGCATTAGGAAGTCATTCCATATTCCAAGACCTTGCAGCACAACCATACTCGCTGTTACTGGTCCTAGCAATGGGAATACGATTCTCCAGAAAATTCCGATTCGCGAGCAGCCATCAATTTCTGCGGACTCCTCAATTTCACGGGGAACGCCCTTCAGGAAGCTTGTATAGAGCAACACACCAAAGCCGACTGAACCAGCAATATAAATCATAATAGGGCCCATTAGATTACCGAACAGCCCCATCATATTCAACTGCTTAAATAACGGAATCATATAAACTTGGAATGGCACCATCATACCGAAAAGGAAAAAGATATAAATGGCGTTCGTCCATTTTCTATTCGTACGTTCAATCGCATAGGCTGCCATTGGAATGATAACGACCATCGCGATGATCGAGCCAACGGTCAGGAAGGCACTGTTAAGCATCGCTCGCGGATAGTCTGTTTTCGTTAACAGATACTTAAAGCTATCGGTATAAAACTCTGTTGGAAATGCAATTGCATCTCGTAATATCGCAGCATTGGATTTGAATGCCGACATAATGTTAAAGAAAATCGGGAATACAAACACAAGTGCGATTAACAGCGTTATGATAAATAGAATAATGTTGCCGCTTGTAATTGGTGTTTTTGCTTTTGCCATTACATTTGCACCTCTCTTTTACGAAGCAAGCGAATTTGGATAAGAGAAATAATAAGAATTAAGATGAACAATACAATGGCTAAGGCAGTACCGAAGCCTTGTCTACCTTCACCAAAGGCAACTCTATATATAATGTAAGTCAACGTTTCAGTTGCGAACCCAGGTCCACCATTGGTCATAACGGCGATCTGGTCAAACAGCTTTAAGGAATTAATCATCGAGAGCATCACACATACGGTTGTTGCTCCTGCTAGCAATGGGAATGTCACATGAATGAATTGCTTCCACTTGCCAGCACCGTCAATACTTGCTGCTTCAAGCAGCTCTTGAGGAATTCCTTGCAAGCCAGCTAAATAAATGATCATATAGTAGCCTGCCGCTTTCCATACCGTTGACAATATTATCGATAATAATGCGTAATCAGGATTACCTAACCAATCCGTTTTAATCGCGCTGAGGCCAATCATATCAAGCACTTGATTCACAACACCGAAGTTATAATTGAGAATGATCATCCAGATGAAGCCCATAATGATACCACTCATTAATACGGGGAAATAAAAAATACTGCGGAATAAGTTTTTGAACCAACGAACCTGATCAACCAAAATCGCTAATACTAACGCCACAATATTTTCTAATAGCACCAAAGCAACTGCGACAATAATTGTATTCGTCAGTGCATTGTGTACACGCGGACTGTTCCATATTTCTTTAAAGTTTTCTAAGCCGATATAGCGAATGTTGTCACTAATTCCATCCCATGAAGTGAAGCTGAGATAGATACTACTAAAGGTTGGTACCATGACAAACGTAGTGTAGAGTAAAAATGCAGGCAGTATGAACCATATCGCATAATTACGCCACCATTGCTTCTTTTTCATACCTGAATTTGCGGCATTCATGTCTCTCTCCTCCTGCTCTTTAGAAAGATAACCTCCGTGATTAGACGGAGGTTATCCCCTAACAATTTAGCCAAGCTAATCTAGCTTATTGAAGATTAGCTTTAACGTTGCTATCGTACTCCGCATCTGCTTGCTTCATGTATTCCATAACGTCTCCATCACTTACAACAAGCTCTTGAAGCAGCTTGTAGAACCAGTTACGGAATTGAGGTGGAATTGCATTTTCTCCATACCATTGGTTAATCATCATAGATTTCTTAACGCTAGAATCAGCCATTAAGCGCAATACCTCTTGCATTTGTTCACCAGTCTCATAGCTAACTTCAGCGACAGTCGTTGGAATACCGTTAACTGTAGCTAGATATGGGCTGTATTGCTCAGCATCAAAGAAGAATTTAATGAATTCAGTAATCGCTTCAACTTTAGCAGCATCTTTAGACGCATCTGCTGATAGTGACCAACCAGCCAATGTAGGCAAGCCGTTAACAATAACAGAACCATCGCGGTTTGGAATGGCATAGAAACCAAATTCAAAGCTTGGATCAGCTTCAGAAATTTGACCGAACATCCAAGGACCAGAGTATAGTTGTGCAGCTTTGCCAGTTACAAGCATAGACGCTGTTTGATTATCTCCTGTACTTAACCAGCCTTTATCAACATATTTGCTGAATAGCTCTTTGTAATCTGTAATTGCTTGAACTGGAGCTGCATCTGTGAAGCTGGCTGTTTGTGCAGTACGCTTAGAGTTCCAATCTTGATCTGTGTTATATACATTGTTAATTAAGAAGTAGTTTACCCAGAAGCCCATGTGGAACAAGTCTTTACCACCAACAACAATTGGGGAAATTCCGCTTGCTGCAAGCTTCTCTTGAACGGCGATAAACTCATCATAGGTTTTTGGCAATTCTGTTACACCTGCATCTGCATATGCTTTTTTGCTATAAATGATACCGTTTGGCGTATTCCCTGTTAGTGGAGCGTTGTAGAATTTACCACCGTATTCTGGAAGGAACGTGAATAGGCTATGAAGCTCCTCTGGAAGCTCTGCAAGCTTACCTGCGTCAGCGAATACTTTCGTATCACGCATTTCTACTAGATCTGGGAATTCACCAACTGCTTCTTTCGTTTTCAACCAATCTAGATAAGAATCACTTGTTGTTTCACTAATATTTTTGATCGTTACATGCGGATACGCATCCGTAAATGCATCAATTGTTGTTTCAATCGCTTGCTTTGTTGCAGGGTCGCCAGTTGCATAAGCAATTGAGATCGTAACTGGATCTTTTTTATCTTCTGTTGCACCCTCTGTCTGTGCGTTTGTCGTTGCTGGTGTATTCGTGCTTCCACCATTGTTTGTATTTGTGTTGGAGCCACTATTGCCACCGCAAGCTGTTAGCACTAGTGAAGCGGCTAGTAAACCACAGAATACTTTTGCATATGATTTCTTTTTCATTTTTTTGTCCTCCCTTTTTACAAGTCGTTAAGGCTGTTCATTTCCTTGGTTTAAAGTTAACATTTGTACTCTTCGATATGAATGAAGTTTTTTAAGTCTGATATGCTACTTATTTAAGCGTTTTTCTGACAACGGAAATAATAGCTTAATTGAAGTACCGACTCCCTCGATGCTGCTAATCTCTAATCCGTACTGCTCGCCGCACACTGTTTTAATGCGATCATGCACATTTTTTAACCCTACATTTTTTGCTGGAGCTTTCGGGTCAGCTAACATTTGCTGCAGCTTCTGTAGCTTGTCCGCAGCAATCCCTACACCATCATCATAGACCGTGACAATTAGCTGTTCATTGACCGTTTCGATCGAAACGAGCACACTGCCTTTACCACCCTTCGGCTGGATGCCATGCTGAATCGCATTTTCCACCATTGGCTGCAATGACAGCTTCAAAATTTGATAGTCTAGGTTAATTGGCTCATCAATGTTTATTCGTAGATCGATCCGATTCTCATAACGCACTCTTAATATATAGAAATAGTCTTCCAAATGATTAAGCTCGTCCTTAATTGCAACCCAATCCTCACCGTAGTCAATGACATACTTCAGTTGATTAGACAATGCTAAAATCATATCTGCTACTTCCTCGTCGTCGTTGAACACCGCATTCATCCGAATTACCTCTAAGGTGTTATACAGATAATGCGGACGGATTTGACTTTTGAGTGCATTTAACTCAGCTTGCTTCTGCTTAATCTCAGCCACATAGGCATCATCAATAAATATTTTTAAGCGCTCGACCATTCGGTTAAAGCCAAATGCCAGCCTGCCAATTTCATCCTTGCTGTACTTCTTAATCTGCGCATCCAAATTTCCCATTTCCACCTTATTCATATGCTGCAATACGACGCGTATCGGTGATGCTAGCTTTCGAGAAAACAACGTTCCCATTGCAAGCAAAATAATGGCGCAAATAGCGATAGCAACATAAACGGTAGTCTGGGTCGCTGTAAGCTGATTAAATAAATTCACCTTGGATACGCGAATGAGAATATTACCTTCGATATAAGGAATTTCATTCGCAAAGCGTAAAAACCCTTCATTCTCCGAATTAATCTGCTTGCTTATTTCTTCTTCTATTTTCCCTTGCAGACTTGTATAGTACACATGGTTATTGCCATCAAGCACATAGATTTCATCGTCTTTACTTAAATTCATCTCTAGAAAAAAATTATCCAGCACCGTTGCATCAACATCGATAAACAAGGTGCCAACTACTTTATGCTGCTTCGTTAATGTCCCCGATATATCAATCAAATTTCGACCAAAGGTAATGACGTTTTGCGCGGGATAGTTGTAATACTGCTCATTATGTGTGGGGATGATCGTTAATTGATTGGCGCGATCCGCTAATGTGTCTCTCCAATCCTTGATCGGCAATAGATCAGGCTGCAGCGGTCTGCTCTGTCTTGTTTTGTGGTACAGCTTATCATCCTTTTCTCGTATAAAATATACGCTGCGAATATGCTTGTCGCTGTAAAGCACCGTTCTTAGAAATGCGTCGATCGGTACATTGTTAATTTGCTCATATTCATTGACGTTAACGGTTTGATCAAGCGAAACAGTGTGGGAGTACCCTTCGTACTTCCCTGTATACATAAGTCGCGTAATTTCATCATAATCAGAAAAAAAGTTATTCACGTTATAGCTCATATAAAGCGACATTTGCTTCAGATTGTTTAATGTAAATTGCTCAACATGACCAGTAAAGGCTTGTAATGAAAAAATACTTAATGAAATTAATGGGATTAAGCCTACTAATAAAAATGCCAAGGAAAACTTAACAAACACGCTACTCCACCATTTTTTAATCGACGACATCCTCCAGCCTCCTCTTAACGCTATATAAATAAACTCCCTCACGACTCATGGCTAGGGTCGGAGAGAGTTTTTAAATTCTTGCGGCAGCTTACCCGTATGCTTTTTAAACATATCGCTAAAATGTCTCGGGTTATTGTAGCCTACCATTTCAGCGATTTCATACACCATCATATCGGTGTTGCGCAGCAAATTGATCGCATGATTCATCCGTAAATCCGTTACATATTGTTTAAAGTTCTGCTTCATCTGCTTTTTGAAGAAGCTGCTAAAGTAATATGGATTCATAAATGCAATCGCAGCGACAGTATCGAGCGTAATATCCTCTGTATAATGCTGTTCAATATATTCAATGACGCGCTCCATTAGCTTCTGTTCCTTATTCATCGGATTATCACTTATCCGATTAAATAGCTCCTGCAGCATGTCATATACCCCTTCGCACATGTCCTCATAGGTTTCATATTGCCCTAATCGATGCTGCAAATGCTGAATGTCGAAGCCAAGCTCAGACATAGGAACATCTGCCTTCTTCACCTCTTGTACAATATGGACAACTGAAGAAAAGCAAGTAGATACCGCCAATGAGCGATTGCCAATTGTAGCTTCTTTAATGACCTGTAGCAAAGCGTTCATCTTAGCCAGTGCCATGTCCAGCGCATTATGAGTTATTGCCTGTATGATCTCTGATTGCAGCGTAAACCATTCCACTTCGCTGTTTTTACGCTGCTCTTGCTTTTCGTAATATACAACCCGATGCAAGCCTACAAAATACGTCATATCTAACGCCTGCTCTGCCTGCTGACGAGATCGATTAAGCTCTAGTAGCTTCTCAACAGCATATCCCATTCCGATGGATACCTTAAGCTTTAAGAAATTAGCGATATTAACCTTAATCTCCTCCGCTAATCGCTGTGGCACATTAGCCTGCTCATAGCTCGCTATAAAAGTGAGTTTATTACTATGCGTGAAGGAACCACCCTGTCCATATTGTCTTGTAATTTCCTGAATAATATTATGAATGGCAAACTCAACAAGCTTTTGGGTTTGCTGAGGCCAGCGGCTATTATCGTTGTCTGGATCAATGCTTAATACGCCGACAATGTGTTGAGATCCTTTCAACTCTCGTTGCAAATAGCAGTATCCCTCAGTGCTTTCAGCAAGCACTCCTTCTGAGATTTGCTCAAGCCAGGTTTCAACCTCATTGTCGAGATTTTTTCTTTCGAGATGGGTTAATTTATTGCGAAGTAAATCATCCTCATTTTCCTCGCGAATAAGTGAAAGCGCCTTCGTAACAGCGTTCTCGAGATCAGACTTTTTAATCGGCTTGACTACATAATCGACAGCGCCATAGGCGATCGCATCTCTTGCGTAGGAGAATTCCTGATAGGCGCTTATAAAAATAATTTTACTAGTCAGCTGACGCTGCTTAACCTGCTTTATAATATCAATCCCTGTTAAATGAGGCATACTAATATCACTAATTACAATATCAGGCACATGCTGCTCCATCAGTTCAAGCAGCTCCTTGCCATCATACGCGTAACCAACAATTTCGATCCCGAGGTCGGACCATGGAAGCAATTTGCCCAATCCTTTTACAATAAGTGGCTCATCGTCTGCGAGCAATACGGTAATGCTTTTAGCCATCTCTAACACCTCAGTTCTTAATTACTGTATGTACTTCAACATATCATAACTAGGTGGAGCTGTTAATGATCTTTTTTAAGTGATAAGGTCAGTTTTTTAATAACTTTTACAGGTTTAATCGAATTATGTCTAAAACTGTCGTCTCCCCCTATTCATTTCGCTAAAGATTATAAAAAACCTTTAATCCAAAAAAGGACAAGCAGTGGGATTGTAAATTTCATCAAAACTAAGTATGATAGTAATATAATAAAATGATAATGATTATCAATATCATGTTTTTGTGTAGGTTATGTATAGGTTATGTGTAGGGATGTATCTTTATTGCATCTATTGTTGACTATAAGGAGGTTGTTACAATGACTAAGGTGATTATTGTATATTCCAGCTTGACCGGCAATACGGAAGAAATGTCTGAGGTCATCGAAAGAGGCATTCAGGAAGCTGGTGTTGAGGTAGTTAGGAAGGATGTTTTTGATGCCTCGGCTAACGAGCTTTTAACATATGATGGAATTATATTAGGTGCATACACTTGGGGTGATGGTGAACTGCCGGACGATTTTCTAGATTTTTATGATGACATGTACTCGCTTGATCTCAATGGAAAGAAAGCGGCAGTATTCGGTTCTGGCGATACCTCATATGAGCATTACTGCGGTGCAGTTGATCTATTAGAGCAGAAGTTAAAGGAGCTTGGTGCAGCAATTGTGCATGAGAGCTTAAAGTTTGAGTACAACGCCACCGACAGTGAGCTAGCACAAGGCAAGGAAATCGGTAAGGCTGTAGCTGGGTTAGTTTGCAGCAGCAGCTAGTTATGTTGATTACTCTGTAACATAAGAGCCCTTGTGGTATAAGAACAACATCGTTCTCTACCACAAGGGCTCTAAACATTGATACCATTATGAATTCGAGCTGGAAAGCTGTCCCGTTGCGACAAGTCGCAGTACAAGGATAAGCAAAACACCGCATAGCAATAAGCCACTAATTGCTACAAACAGCCCCTCTAGCTCCAAGCCGAGCAAAGCTAAACCTGATGAGCCCGCCACAGTACCCAATGAGAAGAAGGCATAAAACAAACCATAGGCTTTACCGCGATTTTCAATCGTCGTTCCACGTACTAGCAGTACATTAATGGAAGGGAATAAAAATGCAAAGCCAACTCCATAGATTGCCATCACTCCATAATAGAACGGTACGTAATCTACAAGGCCTAGCAACAGTTGACTGATCGCAAGCAGCGATAAACCTATCATAAGACTGTATTGCGGAGCTAATTTATCAAATAATTGCTTGGTACGCATGACAAAAATAAAAACGACAACGAGACCAAATACACTAAGCAATGTTCCACTAAAGCGCGAATCATATCCGAACTCTGCTACTCTTAACGGCAATAAATAAGCAAGCGCACCTTGCGAGCACATCAACAGAAACGCACCTATAAAGGAAGCAACTAGCTGCTTATTCCACTGTACAGGCAGCGATTGTTTATTTTGCTTTTGCATATCGAGCTTACGTGAACGCAAGCTGAACAGCGTAATAATTGCTAATAAGAAGCCAAAAATTGCAACCGATATAAACACCGTTGGCACAGATGTTCTTGCTGCAACAATCCCACTAAAAGCAGGACCAATAATTGCTGCAATTCCGACAAATGCCCCTGTAACTGCGTTCTGGCTACCTTCTTTATTCTTCTTACCTTGGTTAGCAACAAAGGTAAATGCCGCTGGTACGATTAGCCCTCCGATAAAACCATGTACAAAACGCAAAACAATTAATGCCGTAGGAGATTGTACGAAGTTATAGCATATAAGCAACGCACTTGTACCAATTAAACCCGCGATTAATACCTTAAATGCACCTAGCTTATCTGTCAGTATACCGGCCAGTATATTACCACCTGTATTAGATAGCGAGTAAATCCCGACGATAAAGCCTGCAACCGTGACCGTTGCACCAAGTGACTTAGCATAAGTACTCATGACTGGAAGCTGAGTGAACAAATCAATAAAGGTAAAGAAAATGATGCTATAAACAACCCACAGAATAGGGATTGGCTTAGCAAGAAAATCTTCTTCTCTTCTTTTTAAATAGCGATCAAGCACAAAGTTACCAAACGGAACAAATGCAACGACTGTCGCTAATATACTCCAGTAGAACTTCCAACGAATAAATAGCTGCGCTACAACGATCGCAATCGCATAAATTGAAAAGATAAAGCCGTGTACCGAGCCAAAAACCGTAACCGCCAGCGGAATATTCGCCCAATACTTTAACGGCATTGCGATAAGCAGCAGCACTAGCAGCGATATTCCATCCAATAGTCCGAACAAACGAACAAAACGTATCGGGAATGTATTATTTATCATCTGATCATGTCCTTATTCAATGTATTTTCTCTATTATATAGTAAAAAAAGCTTAAAAATATCAACAAATGATAAACATTTTCATGCCATTCTTATGAACTTTGTCGTGTTCATAAAATCTTCACTTTACTTTTAGACTAAGTCTAATATAATATTTAGTATAAGTTCAGTTATAAATCTAGGAGGAATCAACATGAATAACGATAATAGAAAATTAACAACAGCTTTTGGTGCTCCTGTAGCTAATGATAATGATACCCTTACAGCAGGTCCTCGTGGCCCAGTGCTATTACAGGATGTTTGGTTGCTTGAAAAGCTTGCGCATTTTGATCGTGAAGTTATTCCTGAGCGTCGTATGCATGCGAAAGGTTCAGGTGCATTCGGTACATTTACGGTAACAAACGATATTACACAATATACGAAAGCGAAATTGTTTTCTGAGGTTGGTAAGAAAACAGATATGTTCATCCGCTTCTCTACTGTAGCTGGTGAGCGCGGTGCAGCTGATGCAGAGCGTGATATTCGCGGTACAGCGATTAAATTTTATACGGAGGAAGGCAACTGGGATCTTGTAGGGAACAATACACCTGTATTCTTCTTCCGTGACCCTAAACGTTTCCCTGATCTTAACCACGTTGTAAAACGTGATCCTAAAACCAATATGCATAACCCTCAAGCGAACTGGGACTTCTGGACAAGTCTTCCTGAAGCGTTGCACCAAGTAACGATCGTTATGAGTGACCGTGGTATTCCGGCTTCTTACCGTAATATGCATATGTTTGGTAGCCATACATTCAGCATGTACAATGCGAACAATGAACGTGTATGGGTGAAATTCCATTTCATCAGCCAGGAAGGCATTAAAAACCTTACAAGTGAAGAAGCAGGTCAAGTAATCGGTCAAGACCGTGAATCACATCAACGTGACCTATTCAACAATATTGAACAAGGTAATTTCCCGAAATGGAAAATGTATATTCAAGTGATGACAGAAGAGCAAGCGAACAATATGCCATACAACCCATTTGACCTAACGAAAGTGTGGTATAAAAAAGACTTCCCGCTAATTGAGGTTGGTGAGGTTGAATTGAACCGTAACCCGGAAAACTACTTTATCGATGTTGAGCAGGCTGCCTTCTCTCCAGCAAGCGTAGTACCAGGTATCGGCTTCTCACCAGACAAAATGCTACAAGGTCGCTTATTCTCTTACGGTGATGCACAGCGTTATCGTTTAGGTGTGAACTACTGGCAGGTTCCAGTTAACTATCCGAAAAATGTAGCGAACTTCTGCCCATTCCATCGTGATGGTGCTGGTCGCGTATATCAAAATAATCCAAGTGTTCCTTACTCTCCGAACAGCTATGGTCATAATCAGGATAGCAATGAGCATCAAGAGCCAGCGCTAGATCTATTTGGTGCAGCTGATCATTGGAATTTCCGTGAGGATGACGATAATTACTACGAGCAACCAGGTAAGCTTTTCAACCTATTTACAGATGAAGAGAAGCAAAGACTGTTCCAAAATACAGCTGCCAATATGCAAGGAACGACAAAAGAAGTACAGCTTCGTCACATTAACAATTGCTATAAAGCAGACCCTGCTTATGGTAAAGGTGTTGCTGATGCGCTTGGAATTTCGTTAAGTGAAGTTGAAGCAGCAGCAGGTCATCAAGAATAAGCAGTTTATATAAATCGATTTTCACTTTGATTCTCTCTCCTTAAGCAAAGCCGATCTGTACACAATCGCTGAAGCAAGTCTTCAAATGATTGTGAACTGATCGGCTTTGTTTTGTTTGTTTTTGGCTGATTTTTGGCCCTTTTGTCTATCATAAATAGTAAAAGGAATTGCCAAGCTACTGCTCTTCTGTGTAAACTGAAAGAAAGAACAATGCTCTTAACGAAATTGCCATGATGACTCATTTGATGATTAAGCGTCACCGATTTATTGAGTACTTATTGCTTGAAGCGCAACATTATGCCGACAATTCGCGTTATACCAATCGTCAATCCATTTCTTGAATTGAAAGAAAGGGGCTTTTGTCCTTGAAAAAATACGCACTATGGGTGCTTGCGCTAGCCGTATGTATTTCTGGCGCAGTGCTATTTGGATGCACACAGATCGCCAATAACAACTCTGTGAAATTAGGAGTTGTTGAAAATAACGAAGAAGTCACTACAAAAGCAGAAGAGCAAATCGTATTAGCCGAGGTGGCTGAAGCTGCGATATCCGTAACAGGAATTGAACAAAAAAATAATGATCTCGTTACGCCATTAACGGTTCATATTGGAAATACATCGAAAACCTATCCGTGGGAAAATGTTTCTAACCCTACGTATTACCCTGAGCTTATCGTGGCTGATCTTGATTCAGACAGTGAGAATGAAGTCTATTTATTCCTTGTTAAAGGTTATGGTACAGGCATACTCAATACCGAAGCTCATATTATGAATAAAGACTTTACAGAAATCGTCACGCCTAACCCAACGAAGGACTTAAAAAGTAATTTGTCGTCCACCGTCGTGGAGCGTGATGGTCAGCAAGTATATACGATCCAATTTGACAATACAAAATATAGGTTTGCATTCCCGATGGATGCAGCTGCAATGTGGTTTGAGGAAGCAGCCCTAGGTAAAATAACGAGATATCGTATCGAAAACAATCGCCTTATCGTTTCTCAGTCTTTGCAGGTTTCACCAGGTTTATTTATTGCGAACATCGATACAAGCTATCGCTTAGTTCAAGGGCAGTTTAAACATGAAAAAAGCGTATTTATCGAAATTCCACAAGAGGCCGAAGGTGACGTAGCTCAAGGTCAGGGAGATAATAAAGAGAAGTAATATAATTTGAGCTTCTGACAGATGATATTTATAGAAAAAATAACTAGTGGTTGAGGTGAACGGCATGCTTGCACAATGGCTCACAGAAGCGCAGCATATCGTTGTGTTTACAGGTGCGGGAATGAGTACGGAAAGTGGTGTTCCTGACTTTCGTTCCGCTAGCGGCTTATGGCGCACACACAATCCTCAGCAGCTAGCAAGCGTAGATGCCATGGAGCATAATAGAGATCAGTTTATTGAGTTTTATCGTGCAAGAATGAAGGCATTAGAGAATGTTAAGCCACATCAGGGCTATGGAGTGTTGAATGAGTGGTCGCGTAATCTTCCGCTTTCAGCGATTATTACGCAAAATACCGACGGTCTTCATGAAGCAGCAGGAAACAAGCATGTCATTCCGTTGCATGGAACAATTCGTGAGCTCCACTGCCAGCGCTGTAAGCTTCCACATAGCAGTGAGTATTACATGAGCGAAAGGCGTCCGTATTGTCAGTGCGGCGGCTTTCTACGCCCTTCTGTTGTGCTGTTTGGTGAGTATTTGGATGAGCAGCATTTAGTGGCAGCTGAGTTAGAGACAGGTCGTGCAGATTTATTTATCGTGCTTGGCTCTTCTTTAACTGTGTCTCCTGCCAATTACTACCCTCAGCTCGCTAAAAAAAGAGGGGCAAAGCTTGTCATTGTAAATTATGACGCTACTCCGCTTGATCGTTATGCGGATCTGATTATAAATAATCGCAGCATCGGAGACTACTTACAAGAGGTTAATAGCAGGCTTTAGCTTGGCTTGTACGATTTTAAAGCAACAGCGGTAGCACTGAATAAATGCCACCGCTACTACCACTTTATTGGAGTATGCCAAGCTCTTGTTCACTATATTTGCTGCTTGAATAAGCCATGCTGTGTACAATACAGATACAATACCGTGCGTCGACGCAGCTTAGGCATACGTATTTGCGGGTCTTGCTCTGGATATAGCTTAACTAGCATCACACTGTCGAACGTAACAAGCGCCGCAAACGAAATATAATGGCTCTTGCTCATTTCATGATCTAACGTAATAAAATACTCATCATCGATTACTTCAACTGACGGTTGATGTTGATCACTTGCATTCTGTGCCTGTAACGGCTCCAAAATTCTGCCGCAGCACGATAGACTAGGATTACCTGTGCCCGTCATCACATTACCGCAGGTTTGACAATAATAAAATTTTAATTGCTTCATATTACCGCTGTCCTTTTCATTGGGATGTAAATCTCCTGCTAATATTTTTTCAATCTCCACACCAAGCACGCTCGAAAGCTCGCCAAGCAATGTCACATCCGGGCAGCCCAAGCCACGCTCCCACTTCGATATTGTTTTATCGCTAATGTTCAATTGATCCGCTAGCTGACGTTGCGTCATGCCTTTTTCCGTGCGAAGCTGGTTAATCAGCTTACCTACCTTGCTACAATCCATGTCGCTCCCTCCAAACATCTATATCATATGCGGTCTATCGATGAATAACAATCTACGTATCGTAGAGTTTATGTAAAACCTCATCATATTAAAAAAGCTCCCTTAATTATACAGTGCGAAACTGGCTAAATTAAGGAAGCCTGCGTATTACAAATATTCTTTTTCAAGCGTTAAGGTGCTGCGAACGGTATCGATCGGACGAACGATCGCTTCAATCTGTGCACGTTTATCCTCTAAAAACGGCGGTAGAGAAAGCTTTTCTCCCACTGTTTCATATGGCTCATCGCCCATAAAGCCAGGACCGTCAGTCGCCCATTCAAACAAGATCCCATGTGCGACGCGTACATAAAGTGATTCAAAGAAGAAGCGATCCACATACCCCGAGGTTGGGAAGCCAAAGCTCGACATCCGATCAATCCATTCATGCAATACTTCTGTATCTGCCACGCGGAATGCTGCATGATGCACCGTCCCATAGCCTTGTCTGGCTGGAGGCAGCACCGCATTATGCTCAACGATTACTTGCGCTCCATTGCCGCCTTCGCCTACCTCAAATAAGTAAAGCGAGCCTTCCTTCGCTACTTGACGCATAAGCATCGTGCGCTCAAGCATATCTTTGAAATAATCAATTTGCGCGATACGAATATGAATTGGGCCTAATCCGGTAATCGCGTATTCTAGCGGAACGGGGCCATTCTGCCACGGCGTTCCAGATGCTACTCCAACATTATGCTCATCGGAAATTAGCATATATTGCTGATCATCAAAATCAACGAAGTTCAATACCTTTTTACCAAAAAGCTCCTCGATGCCACTATGCTTCACATCGTATTTGTTAAATCTTTTCACCCAATAGGACAATGCTTCATCTGTCGGTACGCGAAATGCAGTTTTATAAATTTCGTTCGTACCATGTGAGCCCTTCTGAATGCCGGGGAAATCAAAGAACGTCATATCTGTACCTGCTGAGCCCTTATCATCTGCGAAAAATAGGTGGTAGGTACGGATATCATCCTGATTGACTGTTTTCTTCACAAGTCTCATGCCTAATACATAAGTGAAAAATTGATAGTTCTTCTCTGCGCTGCTCGTAATCGCTGTAACGTGATGGATTCCTTTTAAATGATTCATCGTAAACCCTCCAATTTATCTTAATTTTAAGATATGATACAAAGAAAAGAAAACATCTCTGTCCTGTTTATATCTTAAAATTTAATATCTTTAATTTAAGATAATATTACTACAGCTATTTGCCTCTGTCAACACCCCCACATCATTACCTCATTTTAATTCCAATTACCTTGGTCACTCCAAACCCTGCATTCCACAATATATGCTCTCGATAACTTGTTTCTATCTACTTTCAATATAATTGTGACTTCACTAGTATGATACAATGATATCGTCATTATGCAGAATTGAACTAATCCTGATAAGAAGGTCTATAGATGCTAGATAAACTTAATGCTTTTTTACAAAAATATATTGCTGTTCTCACTCCGCTTAGCGTGATCCTTGGCGTCATATTTGAAGGAATCGGTCACCAGCTAACCTTTTTAGTCGTTTGGATTTTTGCCTTTATGACCTTTTCCGGCAGCTTAAATATGAAGTTTAAGGATATTCAAGTATTCAAAAGACATCCTTGGCTGATCGTGTTCGTGCTGTTGTTTCTCCATATGCTTATGCCAATCTGGGCATACGCTTTAGCGCATTTTTCATTCAATGATCATTTGCTGACAGTCGGCTTTGTTATGTTTGCTGCTGTGCCAACTGGTGTGACGAGCATGTTTTGGATTCAAATTTGTAAAGGGAATCTGCCATTAGGGTTGGCGATTATCCTAATTGATACGCTGCTCGCACCATTTGTCATGCCGCTGCTGCTTTACATCGTATCTGGTGAGCATATTCAATTGGATACTGTCTCACTGATTGTTGACCTACTATATATGATTGTGCTTCCTACGATTGCAGGAGTCGTTGCTAATGAGCTTACAAAAGGAGCACTGCCGAAGAAGATCGGCAAAAAGCTTGCTCCTATTAATAAGATTTGCGTATTTTTAGTCGTTGGCATTAACAGCAGTGCGATCGCTCCGTTTCTTAAAACAATGAATTGGGAGCTTGCCTCCGTTCTGCTGCTCGTGTTATTTATTGCGGTGACAGGCTATGTATTTGCCTATATGATCGGCCGCTTCTTTCTCAAAAACAATGGGCAAACGATCGCCTTCCTTTACACGGGAGGAATGCGCAATATTACACTCGGTGTAGTTGTGGCGACCACGTATTTCCCTACTAAGGTTGCAATGCCTGTCGTGTTTGGTATGTTATTTCAGCAGGCGCTTGCTTCATTATTCAGTAAACTGTTCAATTTCAAAACCTAAATCCTCAATCATCCTATGATCACTGATTATAGCTTGTCCTTCAGTTGTTAAATAATCTCCGACAAATATAGAATTGGCCGCATAAAGCGCCAGCGGCTGAAGGGAACGCAAGCTATTCTCCCTTCCTCCAGATACACGGATTTCTTTGGTCGGACAAATAAAGCGAAATAGCGCTAGTACTTTGAGCGCTCGCAGTGCAGGTACGACCGCATAATCGCCTAGCGGAGTGCCTGCTATTGGCACTAGGAAATTAATCGGTATAGAATCAGCATCCAGCTCACGTAAGGCAAATGCCATCTCCACAATATCCTCATCACGTTCTCCCATACCGATAATGACTCCAGAGCATGGGGAAATGCCCGCTTCTTTAGCTCGTTGCAACGTTTCTACACGCTGTTCATACGAGTGAGTTGTAGTGATCGAAGGATAGTTACGTGAGCTCGTATTCAAATTATGATTGTAGCGCTGTACGCCTGCTGCAGCTAGCTGCTCGGCTTGACCATCCTTTAGTAAGCCAAGGCAAGCACATATTTTCAGCGGCATCGTTTGTCGAATTTCACGCACAGCTTCTACTACCTGCTGTAGCTCCCGCTCCGTTGGACCTCTGCCTGCTGCTACGATGCAATATGTACCTACCTTACGTGCCAGCGCTTCTCTTGCTCCAGCCAGCAATGACTCCTTATCTAGCAATGTATATTTTTCTATTGGCGCAGAAGAAATTTTTGACTGCGAGCAATAGCCACAATCCTCTGGACATAGTCCACTTTTCGCATTAATGAGCATGTTCAGCTTAACCTTTTTGCCGTAATAAAACTTGCGAATTTCGAAAGCAGCATGCATTAATGGCAGCACCTCATTATCATCTGCTTTCAGTACAGCCAATGCTTCCTCCCTACTTAATCGATCACCCTTTAAAGCTTTATGTGATAATTGCTGCCAGTTTACGAACGTCTTATTCACCAAACCTCTCCCACCTTTCAGACTATTGTTAACCATAAATTAATAAAATTAGGTTAACAATTAATCAATATCATTTTAACAAAGGTAGGTGGGAGAGTAAAGCTTGAATTTCCCTGTTTTATCCATCAGACTATACCCTAATCATCGCTTCTGTAGAACGGGCAACGAGCTTCTGATAATATTCATGATACTCAAGTAATTGCTCATGTCTGCCTGTGCCTGTAATTTCACCATTCTCTAGCACCACTAGCTGATCGGCATGGGTAACGGTCGATAAGCGATGGGCAATAATGATCGTTGTACGACCTTGCATTGCCACCTCCAGCGCTTGCTGCACCAGACTTTCCGACTCAGTATCTAGGCTAGACGTCGCTTCATCTAACAGCAATATTTTCGGATCACGCAGTATCGCTCTAGCAATTGCAATCCGTTGACGCTGGCCTCCAGACAGCTTAACGCCTCCTTCACCAACCTCAGATTCCAAGCCCATATCTAATTCACTAACGAATTGCCAAGCATTGGCCTTTTTCAAGGCTTCAATTATCTGCTCATCATCAACCGTGTGCGCCATACCGTACGTTACATTATCACGAATCGTGCCATTAATTAATGGGCTTTCCTGCGATACATACCCAAACAAGCTACGCCACTCTCTAAGCTTAATTCCTTCTACCTGCTGTTCGCCGTAATATAGTTGACCGCTAGCTGGCTCATAGTAACGTTCCAGTATAGAGAAGATCGTTGTTTTTCCTCCACCACTGCCTCCAACTAGCGCAGTCGTTTTACCTGCAGGGATGCGCAGACTTAGCTTATTAAAAATTTGCTTATCACCATATTGAAAGGCGATTCCATCCAAAACAATATCTCCGTCTGTCATCTTCAGAGCATCTCGCCCTTGCTCCTCAATTGGCTGATCTAGCATTTCATGCAGCCGTTCTGTAGCTCCGATTGCTTTTTGCAGCGAAGTAAAGAAGGTCGCCATCTGTGTGAACGGCACAACAATTTGCACCAAGTAGAACATAATCGCAATTAATGCACCTGCAGATAACGCTCCACTCGCTACCTGTGCCCCGCCATACCCAAATAACAGCGTAAGCACGATCATAATAATGAAGGTCATCACTGGCGAAAGCAGAGACATAATTTTCGCTTCCTTTAAGCCAAAGCGGTACAAATTATGAATTTGCTCCTGACCCTTTTGCTGCTCAATCCCTTCAGCTTGATATGCCTTCACTAAACGAATATTCGTAAGCACACGACCTAAATTACCTGAGAAGGAAGCTAGCTCATCCTGATTAGCAAGTGCAATGCTATGAATTTTTTGTCCGAGTGGCAATAAAACTGCAATCGCAAGTGGTACTGCAACTAACATCATTAACGTCATTTTCCAATCCATCCATAGCAAAATTGCTACTGAGCCAACGACGGACAACAAGCCTGTAAAAAATGAAATAAAGTGCTGCGTAATAAGCTCTTTAATGACATTTGTATCTTGTGTAATCCTGCTCATCGTCTCACCAGATTCATGATTATCGAAATAGGATAGCTTCAAATACAAGATATGATTCCATATTCTTTCCCGAATTGCTGCTACTATTTTGCTGCCGATCGCCGTCATCATATAAAAGGCTATGCCCGAGATGACCGCTTGCAGCAGTAAAGCTAAGCCAACCAATATAAGCGATAGCCAAGACATCCCTTCCTCTGTAAAGGAGTTAATCACATTCATCGTTAATAGCGGCACCGCTAAACCAAAAACCGTCTCAACGATGCCTAACATGACTGCGGCAATCATCATCCAGCGTGGCGGATTCGCTTCTTGAATAAGCTTGAATAGCTTATTTGGTTGAAAACTTTTTTTCATCGTTATCCTTCCTTCCTCCAAAAAGCTCCATTTTTTCGATTAAAGATACGATCCATTCCTCTTCCTGCTTCGTAAATGGGGAAGGGAACAAGGAATCATCTAGCCCCGTCTCGTCTGTTAGATGAGATGAGCTTTCGATGGTTCGTTCTATCAGATCGGTAGGCACAATCGAAAACATTTGCTCTATTAATGGAAACACCTCTGCATCATCTAGCTTGCGAACAAAAGCATTCCGTAGCTTTTCGGCATACTCCATAAAATGAATGCTATGCTCCACTAGCTCTTCGGGTGTAACATCAAACAGTTCATTAACGAGCGGCTCTGGAAGCACTGTTTTTAGATATTGCTTTTGCTCATCCTGAATCAGTGCACTATGAATAAGGGAAAGAAAGATTGAAGTATCAATATTTTGCTTTTTCTCAGTAAGCGTTAGCGCATGATCTAATGTAGCGAGTGTTTTTTCAAGCTGCTCCTTTTTTAGCTGCAGCTCTAGCTTTTGCCGCTGTAAGGACTTCTGTAGATCGCCACCTGTACTAGCTAACACCTCTTGAATATGCTCAAGTGAATAGCCGAGAAGCTTGAAGGTTACGATGTTTTGCAATATTACGAGATCCTTATCGTTATAATACCTTCTGCCTGATTGAGATATATGTGACGGCTTGAGTAAACCAAGCTCATCATAATAACGTAAAGCACGTACGGTAACACCTGTCTTTTTAGCAAATTGTCCGATCGAATACATGGTATCCCTCCTCCATTCCTGATCTGATGAACTCATTATAAATGCTGACGTAACGTTAGAATCAAGAGCTTTTTTATTATTTTTCAATCCAACAAAAAATAAGGGGTGTCTATCGCGTAATCTGCTCATGCAGAAGATAGACACCCCTTATTCAGTTAACTGAATATAATGGCTCAGCTTATGTCTTTTTCAAGAATAGAGACAATAGTACATTAATAAGTGCTAACACAAAGCTGATTGTAAATACAAGCGATGAGCCTGCAGCTGCGGAAGCCGACAAATCATCGGTAACAGTGCTAAGATAGACTTCCTGCTTTGCTGAAAAAATGGATACCATAATCGCAATCCCAATCGCTCCCGCTACCTGCTGTGATGTTTGTGAGATAGCAATTCCATCAGGATATAACGGTTTAGGCAACGCATTTAAAGTATTCGTCTGAACCGCTGCAAGCACCATACCAATTCCGATCATCATTATGATATGTGTAACGACAATAAACCATTGGGCAGTATTTGAATCAGATTGCATATAGAGCAAATAACTAATTGCTACTAATATCGTACCTGGCGTAATTATCGCTTTCGGTCCAAATCTATCGAACATTCGTCCAATAATTGGTGCCAGTACACAGTTAAGCAAGCTACCTGGTAGCAAAGCTAGTCCTGAAGCAAAGGCAGTTAGCAATAATGCCATCTGCATATACATTGGCAGCACAACCAGCGTGGACAGCATGTTGAAGAATGTAATAACATTCATAATTAAGCCAAGTGTAAACAATGGATGCTTAAATGCTTGTAGATTCAGCATAGGTTGCTCCATCTTCTGTTGTCTTAAACCAAAGCCAACTAGAGCAATTAATCCTATAATGACTGCAGCTATAACCACTGGGCTTGTCCAGCCTTGCTCTCCGCCGACACTCATTCCGTAGACAACTCCACCGAAACCAATTGTCGATAACACGACCGATAGCAAGTCTACTTTTACGTTGCGAGGTTCATTTAGATTAGGAACATATAGATACCCAATAATTAATGAAAGTAATAGGAAAGGAATCGTGAACCAGAAGATCCAATGCCAAGATAATGTATCAAGAATTAATCCTGCTAGTGTAGGGCCTAATGTTGGACCCGCTAATATAACGAGACCCATCGCCCCCATCGCACCGCCACGCTTTTGTGGAGGGAAAATCGTAAAAATAACATTTTGCGTTAAAGGTAATACAATTGCCAGACCTGCTGCCTGTATGATGCGACCAATTAATAACACCGGGAAGATCGGAGCGAGCGCTGCGACAACCGTACCGACGATGGACAACGTTAACGATGTTAAAAATAATTGCCTTGTCGTAAATTTCTGCATCGCCATGCCTGTCACGGGTACTAATATCCCGAGCGTTAAAAAATACGCCGTAGCTAACCATTGTACGGTCGTAGGACTAACAGAAAAAATCCCACTTAATTCACCTAGCGCAATATTTAGTGCTGTTTCACTGAATAAACCAACGAAGCCTGCAATAAATAAAGCCGCCATAATTGGTGTTGTTTTTAATTGCTTATTCACTTTTTAACCCCTCTACTTTAGGTACATTATCATCTGAAATTTTTAACGATTTATGCATAAATTTCTACTGTGTCGACCAGTCTGCTAGTCATTATAGCAAATATCTTTTCTACGATGTAAGCATTATTTGACTAGTAAAATATTGATTCTCATGATTTAGACATAACTTTGTAAAATAATGTAATGGCGTATAAATTTTATCGGGTTAGCAAATGTTATTAGCGATTGTAAAAGAACATGAGATTGAGGTGTAACGGATGAGTAACAAAGACTTTGTGTACAATGATCATGAACTTACAGATAACAATGACCAACGGAAAAATAAAACGCATGGTGGAGAATTTCGTAACGGACGACTAAGCCAGATCAAAAACAATAACCCTCAAGGTGAAGAAACACCCAATGAATTTATTAGTCGCCATAAAGAGGATTAGTCCCTGACTAACAAAAAAAAGACTTTAGCAACGTGTTCGGGGGCAGTCACGTCCCTTTGTACGATGTTAAAGTCTTTAATCTCTGTTATGATTTATGAACGATGTTTAACGTGATTAACGATGTAATACATACTGATTAGCAATGCTGAACTGCCTTATAAGCTCAATCTGTTCCTGTGTTAGTGGCGGAAACTGTGATGCAGCAATGTTTTGTTGGAGCTGCTCTAATGTTCTCGCCCCTGGAATTGCAACCGCAACCGCAGGATGACTTAGCGAGTAGCGAATAGCGAGCGAAGTTAGGTCCGAAGAGATCGACTGAAGCTTCTCTCTTAATTCTTTCAGTGCTGCAACGTCGTAATCCAGCACTGCCTTTTGTGGCTCACGTCCACTAGCTAAGGCTCCACTTGCCAGTGGACCACGCGCAATGACGCCTATTCCTTTAGAATGCAGTAGATCTAATATTTCTTCCTCGGCACGACGATCGACGATGCTGAGCTGATTCATCACACTAACGATTGAGGAACGCTCGGCATACTTGCGAATAACATTTGGACGAATCGAAGATATACCATACTCACGAATGACACCCTCCTGCTTTAGCTGCTCGAAGGCTTCTATCGTCTCATCGATATTATCCTCGATCATCCCACCGTGTAGCTGGTATAAATCAATATAGTCTGTTCCTAGTCTGTGCAGGCTTTGCTTCACTGCACTTAAAATATAGTCCTTAGAAGCATCCCATATCCAGCCATCCTGGCCTTCCACTCTGCGATTACCTACCTTAGTTGCCAATATTACTTCATGACGTTTATCTTTAATGGCCTTACCTACAATCTCTTCATTGCGTCCAGCATCATATAAATCCGCTGTATCTAAAAAATTCACACCAGCATCTAGTGCTTCATGGATCAGGCGTGTTGCATTGTTTTCGTCTGTGCCTAGCGACATACAGCCCAATCCAATTTCACTGACTTGCAATTTCCCCAAAGCATTTTTCTTCATATCGTTCTCCTCCTTGAAATTTATATTTCACTCTGAGATTATATCGTAATGAGGACATGCAGCTCCTTCATCACTGGCGCTTTGCCCAATGTGAATTTGGCAAACAGCATTAGCTCAACCTGCTTGTCCTCATTGTCTTCAGCCCTCCAAGCCTGTGCCCGTATCGCACCCTCACGCCCATGCGTCAGTACGGAATGAGCTCATACTGCGATTCTGTTTATATTTCGCTTCTAGTTAGTAACACTTTCCCGCGCAGGCGCTGCTGGTCATCGTAATACGTTAGTGCCGTTTTCACCTCTGACAAAGAAAAACGTGCAGAGGGCTCTGGGATGACTAATTGTTGCTCTGCTATCATTGACATAATATGTTGGAAGGCATTATGCCATTGTACAGCTGAGCTGGCCGAGTTCCAATGACGCAGGTGAAATAACTTTCCTCTAACTCCAGCTATATGATGAATATCGTGCCAATTAACAGGATGACCGGACAATAAACCTAGCGATACAAACACTGCTTCCTTACGCAGACACGTCGCTAGCTGATTGCCCAATGCACCACCGATACAGTCAATCGCTCCATCTGCGCCCTTACCCTTCGTCAGCTCCATGACAGTATCTCTCAGCCGAGCTTTGTCCGAAGCAGCGCCCAGTATGTATGAAGCGCCATAATCCGATAGCTTCTGCTTAAGCTGCATACTGCTAGTAATTCCAATGAACTGTATCCCTAGCTTACGGCACATCTGCACTATAATAAGTCCAAGCGTTGACGAAGCGGCATTCATCACTAAAGTATCGCCATCCTTCAAGCTTAGCGTTTCTGTTAATACAATCCATGCAGTGACTGGATTAATGTACAGTTGTGCAGCAGTGTCGTTATCTATCCAGGCTGGTACGGGTATTGCTAGCTCCGCTGGTGCCTTAACAAATTGCTGCCATGTGCCTTCGCCTCTTAGTGGCAAGACCCGCTGACCAAGCCACGCCCGATCAACGTTAGATCCAATCTCTCGAACAATGCCTACCCCTTCATAGCCTGGTATGTCAGGTAATGAAATACGATGCGAATAGGCACCTGTGATCGGAATAAGATCAGAAGGATTAATTGGCGCTGCAAGCATCTCAACAACAAGCTCATGGTTAGCCGGAGATGACAGTTCTGTAGAACGTAGCTGCAGCACTTGCTTAGGATCACCAAATTGTTCATAAGAAACGTACATATTATTCAAGCAGCTAACCTCGTTTCTACTAACAGCATATATCATGTCATCATTCTTCCTCCATCATACCCGCAGTAAAAGCTAAACTGCAAGTTGGGCCCGCTCAACCAAGAAGACACGCTAGTAGAAAACGAAGAATGCAGCGCGCTTTTGGTACGTGAGCTACAATGTTTCCTTCGGAAACATACATCGGAAGCACACCTCCCGATGAGTGGCATATTCGACGTCGACTACGCTACAACGCATAACCATCGTCATCAAATTCCTGTTTTTAAACCTCCCCTTCCAATAAAGGTTTAAAAACTGGGATTTCAGGACCAAGAAGATGACACGAAGCTAGGGAACGAGTAGCGCAGCGTACGTTTTTGGTACGTGAGCAACGGAGGCTCCCGATGAGTGGCATATTCGACGTCGAATACACTACAACGCATAACATCGTCATCAAATTCCTGTTTTTAAACCTCCCCTTCCAATAAAGGTTTAAAAACTGGGATTTCAGGACCAAGAAGCTTGGACGCTAGTAGAAAACGAGGAACGCAGCGTACGCCTTTGGTACGTGAGTACCAGAGTTTTCGCTAGCGTTCAAGATTCGACGTCGAATACACTACAACGCACTACATCGTCATCAAATTCCTGTTTTTAAACCTCCCCTTCCAAAATAGGGATGCATAGCTCACAGTAGTGCTTCATCACCACCTCCCCCCGATACCGCTCTAAGATCGGCCGTTCATCGAGCTGCCAGCCTTGTCGCTCTATTTCTTTAAAAGTCAATCCCCATGCCTGCTGCATATGCTCTGCCGTATGCACAATTTCACAAATCATATATTCCCCACCTGGTAATTGTGCAAGTTGTATGTTCTGCTCCTCCATTCCTTGTAAAGCATCAACGTCTTCAACAGTAATACAAGCATCATAACGACATTGTTCTGGTGGAGTCGTCTGCGGATTGTCTTGAGCGATGCCGAATATGGTTCCTGTTCCTAGCAGCTTGTTCTGATCAGCCCATCGTTTTAAGCTCTCCATAACCTCACTGTTAGCAGGACCATATGGACCAACCCTCCGTACATACGCAATTAGACAACTATCCATTGTTTCTACATGATATTCCATAAATACTCCCCTCTCTTAATTGGTGAAAAATTACATTATTACAATATCATGATATAAAATGAAATACACCCATAACTAAAAATAATTACATTCTAATTTTCCCCTCTTAAATAATGACTAATGTCATAACAAAAACGCAGACATGCTGATCAGATTACTGATCTCACTTGTCTGCGTAAACATTCACTAAATAATTTTATAGTAGCTCATTAAGGATGGCAGCTAGCTGTGCGCGTGTAACTTGTTCATTCCCTGCACTCGGTAATAACTTATCTATATCAATATTCAACTCGTTTAATTCCACATAACGAGACAATACAAGCTTCAACTGTGACCCGGTTAGAGCATGATTCGGCATAAAGTTGCCTTTTCCATCGCCAAGCACAAGCCCATTATCTGCTGCCCAACCTACATAACCGCTATACCAGCTATTTGAAACAACGTCATTAAAGGCTGTAGTTTCATTCCGCTCTACCTCTAACAATCTACCAAGCGTCGTAATAGCAATTGCTCGAGTTACCGATTCGTTAGGAGAGAATGTGGTCGCACTTGTTCCAAGCATAATACCACGATTATAAAGATTTTTTATTGCGGCGTAAGTAGGATCATTTTCCTGTATATCCGTAAACGGCAAGATACCGATCGTAAATTGCCATTGTGAAGCGCCCGTAAATGCTGAGTTCGTAGATATTACAGCAGCCGTTAAGCGATATTGCCCGTCCTCTGTAGGAAGTAACTTTGTAAAATCTCCCTTCAGCTCAGAGAGCAAATACGTCTCGGCAAAATCCTCAGAAGGAATATCGGTAACGGTAAGCTGAATATCGGAATCTGGTACATTAGCGCTTGCTACAACCTGTTCTAATAAAACCTTTTGCCCTGATGCTACACTCTTTACGCCTTCGCCATTATTGACAGTAAACGTCACTCTTGTTTTCCCGCTGCCCTCAGCTGCTTCGGTAATTCCTGAAAAGCTATGAATGGTATCGCTAATTACAAATGAGGTTGAGCCCGCTGCTCCTGTCCCTGTCGAAGCACCTGGCTGTCCCCATTGACCGCCAACTCCTGGACGGCTACCTCCAAAGCCTCCGCCCATTCTCCCACTACTATTACCGGTATATTGCTGCAGCTTTCCATCAACATACAATTGATACTCACTTTGCAGCCTAAGCGTCGGTGCTGAGAAGGTTACGCTTTGGAACGCTTTTTCCGCCTTATAACTAAGCAGCTCATTACCCGCTGCATCTGTCAATATAATGGTGCTTCCTGCTGCTTGTGTCGTAGCGAAGCTCAGTTCCATGTAAGGCTGATCTGAGCTCGTTGAAGTAGCGTCATTACGTGTACCTAGTGCAATAACTGTTCCACCATTAATCGTAATATCCTTATCGGCGTCAATTCCACCATCAGGAGTACGCGGATTGGACATCGTAACCACTTTACCACCGTTAATCGTTAAATACCCATTAGAATCAATACCGTCACCTTCTGCCCCTAAGCCAGCATTTACATGCAAGTATCCTCCGTTTATGGTTGTTACAGAAATCCCATCCTCGTTCGTGTTAATCCCATCATCCTGTGCTTCTATATAAATGTTACCGCCATTAATAGATAAATGCAGCTCAGAGTTGAGCCCTTCATTAGCTCCATTAATATGAAGCTCACCTGTGCCCAATGCTCCTCCTGAAACATTCATAGACATTTTAGAATAAAACGAACCATCATATTTATGAAGCTTTTTCGTTGTGCCTTCTTTATAAATACGTGCGACATATGATCCATTAACCGTGTTTACAGAGCCATCAGCGATAATAACCTGAGCTCCTGCGTTGCTTAGATCAACAATCCCCTTTGTATCTTGGGAAGCACTGTAAGGCTCGTACACATTATAAAAAATAACACCTGGAGCTACTGTATTCGTAATATCTACCCCATCAAGAATAAGCGTAACGATCGCTGTTGGATCTGTGACAGCATCTTCACCTAAGTCAATTGCCAATTGTCCAGCAGATAGTTTGCCCGATACGCGATAAACACCAGGCTGGGTAATCGTAACTACTGTATGTGCGGCTGCTTCCTCTGCGCTATGTGCATCTGCAGCCGTTCCTTCTCCATAGCTGCTGCCACGCCCCGCTTCATAATAAACAATCTGCGCTCCAGTATATACCGCAGCACTGTAATCACTTGAAGCCGTTATTCCATCGACTGTAACTCCTGAATCAGACAGTTTAATAATCGTTTCCTTCACCGCTGTATTAGCGGATGCCGACAGTGTAAAAGAGGCTATAGCCAGTATACAAGCTAGCATAAGAGAGACTGTTCGTTTAAGCATATGTACCAACCTTCCTTTCATTGGTTAATTTACCTTTTGAATCTATATCTAGTTTACATAGTATCTTTTAAATGAGTCTTAAGGAAAATTGAAGATTTGCTGAAAGGGGCTTAAGGGTTAATTTCCTTTATTTATTGAAAAACTTATTGATATATCTACTATTGGATATTTACAAACTCTTTATTTTATTGTAATTGTTAATAGATGTATATTTATGAAATGCTTATCTTTCTCCTTGTACTACACGTTTCTTGCCCATTTCATCTTCTCACCTCATCTATGACTCTTATTTCTCATTAATGCTTTCCAAATCTAAATAAGGAGATTATTTATGAAGAAAAAAATTCCATTTATTTTTGTTCTAGTATTTCTAGTAATGTGTTTTGCTCAAGTTGCTTCGGCGAATACGGGCATAAAAGAATTTGGTAAGAAGGTAGATTTAATTTTTGAGGGCAGATCTTTGAATTTCGATAAAGGAACTCTTCGTGATGTTAATGGAACGTTGATGGTACCATTACGAGAATTCGCTCCATATATGGGAGTGACAGTGAAAAAGACATCTACCAACACTGTTACTGCAACAAAACATGATACTAGCATTGAATTCACAATTGAAAGCAAAATAGCAATATTAAATAAAAAAAATGTAACTCTACCTTCAGCTCCTACTATAGTAGATGGTGTCACCTACGTGCCTTTTAAATTTCTAACCGATAAATTTGAACATAAATTAACATATAACCAATATATAGGCGAAGCGGTAGTAATTCAAAATATACCTAAGATAAAACCTGTATTGTTAACCTCTAAAGATTACGAAATCGAATATTATGACGATGAATTTTATGAACTAGATATCAATGGATATTTTCATGGAATTACTATATATGAGGATTACTACAAAACCCAATATCCTAATGCAGTTTACTATAAATGGTTTACATTACATGGAATCGAACGAGAGAATGGAATTAAAATGGATGATTTATATACGGATACATATTTTTCTGAATTGAGTAACAGAAGGGATACTTTAAATTACACACTGGATTGGGAGCCAATCTATCAATATTATATTTGGGGGGCAGGCACCGGAAGTATTTGGGGTACCAAAACAGCTGATCAACATATAGATCATTACATCGCATTATTCGATATTAATCATAAGTTTATTGACCTACTTTTTATTCCAATTGAGGTTCCAAAAGAAAAATTACATCCAGACTTTACGTTTACCAATCCCAACTATAATTCAATTTCACCATTAAAAACTGCACCTACAGTGCTGAACAACTTTTCAATTTCTTCATTACCTATTCTTGAATGGGATTATGTTACAAATGATTTTTTTCCTAATTATATTACTTACAGGAACAATGTGACTTTATCAAGCAATTATACTAGTGGCACTTTTAAAAGCGATAAAAATCATTATATTACTACAATATCAAGAAACGAATGGGAAAAACTCAACGGCCAGACATTTAAATTTGATTTTTTAGAAGGATTAGAAGTGAATTTTACTGTCAAGAAAATCTCTTCTGACTATCGTTTTATCACTCATGAAAATGCCGTAGAAATAGAATCTATGTACTTTGAAGAAAAGGCACTTACGGGTAAACAGATTAAACTAAATTTTGATCCCTATACGACTAAACGAATTGAAATTAATGTTGAAATGTATAATCCCGAAACCTATGTAACTAATAAATATCAGTTTATTATCGAAAAAACTCATTATATTGTAGATCTATTTAATATAAAAAATGAGTCATTCAGACTCATTGAACCTCTACTGCCAAATGATATAGTCTCTATAACAATTCCGGCTTCACTTACTTCAACTAAAAAACCTATATATATTAATTTTAAATACGGAACTACCACTAAAGAATTTTACGAATTTAAAAATTATACAAATTCAAAAGTGATCCTAGACACACCCAATCAAACGAGTAACATCAAAATAAGAATAAAACGTGGTGATCAATATCTGTATGATACTAGCTACAAATATGACACGCATCCGCTTCCTGTTATTGATGGTGCAAAATACAAAATAATTTTTAATCAGTATGACCAATTGTCACTCGGAAAAAACAAAGAAAGTGGTGGATTTGCACGTTTATATGCGGGTGTCGTAGACCTCTCGGCAATACCTAATGCTAAGTACGCTTTACATACTTATGAAAAAACACGACCTATCTATGCCGATTATGTTAATTATATTGAAAAATACCCAATCAAAAATGTGCCTTATAAGAGTGGTCTTGCATTTCCAAGATTAGAGTATACGGTTTATCGCGTGCAAGAAGAATATTTCATTTTATTTGACGAAGATAAATATCCTCTAGCTCTTGTAAAAACTAAACTAACACTAAAAGAAGGCTACGTGCATAAAATTGTTACTACAATTCAAGATTAGGTAACGCAAAACAAGCAGTCAGTTACTATGAACTGACTGCTCAATCTAATCCTAAGGAGCAATAATATTATTATTTACTGCTTTTCGTACTGATTTCTACTGCGTTAGCTTTACTGTTCCAAGATACTCCGATATCGAACAGATCGGCTACATCACGTAGCTTAAAGTAATTGTTGTTACTGATATTGTAAGCTGTAAGCTTAACTTCTTTTCCATCCAAATAAATTTTCGAATTAGTTTGAATAGCATTTTTCTTGGATGGATTTGCTGAAACCTTCAAATCATTGGCTGTCGTCTTATAAGCTTCACCTGAAATGAGCTTAATTGCATTCTTGGAATTATCCCAACCAATGTTGAACTGCTTCTCTGTTCCAGTAACAACTGCTGCCAGATCACGCAGCTTGAAGTAATTATAACCTCCAATGCTATACGCTTCTAGAGCAACAGTTTTACCGTCAACAACAACTTTTGACGATATAGGTACAGCAGTAATTTTAGGAGCTTTTTTAATATGTACGAAAATTCCTTTGTATTCATCATTTGAATAGAAACTAATTTTGTAGAAGCCTTCTTTGGTAAATGAAATCTGATCGCCCGGATCTGCTTCAATAATCCAGCTATTTTCACCAAAAGTTAGGCTTTCTTTCTCACCTTTTACAGGTAGATAAGTGAAACCCTTCTTCGCATCTAATTGAAATTCCTTAGTCTCATACGAATAAGGAGCAACATCTGCTTTCAAAGCATCACCATTAAAAGTGATGATCACTTCAGAATAAGACGTATAAATAGGATTCTCGTCCCAGCCATCTCTTAAATATGCAATTTCCTCATCATAATTCGAAATCGTGATGTCGTTGTTACTACTAATTTCAATAGACTTGTCATTAGATGCAAAAGCTGCCACAGAAGAACTAACTAATAGAACAAACGCTACGACCATAATACTAAGTGACTTATACCATTTCATAACAGTACCTCTTTTTATAGTTTTTTACATTTCCATATTACACCATAAAATTCATTATAAACAGTAAAAATATGGTCAAGTGCATCTGAAATCTCGGAGGGCAATGAATGATTAATAATGAAATGAAAAAAAGTCATCCAAAGGATGACTTTTGATGTATTAATGTACAATACCCTTGCCTAAGTGCGACTACCACACAGGCAGCTTACGTATTTAATCGCGCAGATTTAGGACTTACTGGAATATTGTATACAGATTTTATCAAACAGTGTGTAAGTTGTCAACACTTTACTGTTTACTGCTTGCAACCATTTTATCAACAATCGTATTTGGCGGAAATTTCAAAGCAAGTTCCATACTAGGTTCTAATAAATCAAATAAATATTTACTTGTTTCCGGCAAAATCAAATTTTGCGTTTTTAGTTCGTTAATATTTGGAGAATCGTAATGTTGATACTTGAATTTTTGGAAAACCACATTTGCAATCAAATCAGCGATCTGAATAGTTGTGTGATGTTGAGAATCAACATAATCTACTGATACCGCTTGTATGATATTATCGTCTAAAACAAAATTATTAAATAAATAGCCCTGTAATTCATTTAATCCTTTCAACTTTACATTTCTATTATCTAATATCAATTTAAGATCTTCTTTTTCACTTTTCGAAAGCACGCAATTTTCGATCATTAATTTCACTAGATAATTAAATGACCTACTAGAATTCTTTCTGAATCTATCTTCTAAATCCTCATTATTTACAACCATATAGCATATTTTAAAATCATTTATTTTCACTAAATTTGAAATAATATAATCTTTCATAAATGGAAGCATTTCCGACGCTTTACATTCATTAGGATTAGGTAAAGCATTAAAAAAATCTGGATAATGTTTCTTTAAGTTTCTAATTGATCTTTTATATACACTTTTCAATTTACGAGTATCATCTATATGAACAAATGAAATTACAAAATACTTTAGTTTGGGATCTCCATTATAATCTTTAGGTATACTACCTGATTCATCAATAAAGAACATTGGTATAACCCACTTCCATTTATTAGTGGTTATTCATGATAGTATGGTACATCAAGATATAAAAGTAGTCAATTTGAAAACGAACTGCAATCGTTTACTAGTCCAGCTTGAACGTAGGCTCAAGCTGGTTTTTTCATAAAATTATCTATCTTATTCCTTTACAGCAACTAGCAGCCCATTATCCAAGCACGGTGCAAGGGCTAGGCGCTTACTCTCTGTCGCGAACTGTATGGCGATGCGATCCTCAGTAAGCTCGGTAATCGTTCCTTCGCCAAATGTGAGATGCTTCACCTTCTGCTGAACCCGCAGTTGATCACGCGAAGCAATACTATTCGGATGCTTGGGTGGTCTTGGCTTATCTAATTGCTGCTTGGCATATTGTGTCGCTTGTTTTACTACATATTTTGTGGATTTGCTTTGCTTAACCAATGACTTGTCACTACTAGCCGATCTAACGGTCGGTTGTCGCACAATATACGTAGCAACATCCCTACTATTCAACCCATTTTGACGATGCCCTTGCTGCTGCGGAGGCTCTACAATATCTCGAACGGCCGTCATAAAGCTTGATTCTGCTGCCTTTTCTCCGCCACGTTCGCTATACGTAATAAGCTCAAGATGCCGTTTCGCTCTCGTTATACCAACATAAAACAATCTTGTCGCTTCCTCCAGCTCATCCTGCTTACTATCATGCTTAGATGGAAGCACACCATCTAGTAGATCAATCATATATACTCGCTCAAACTCCAATCCCTTCGCGCTATGCAGCGTCGAAAGCGTAACGACATTGTTACCTCTACGTCTAGATGCCTGCTTTAACGTCTGATGCAAATGCTTTAAGCGACTAGCAAACTGCTCCATACTTTCTAGCTCAGCAGCAATTTCCTCTAACGTATTCACAATGCCGATAATATAATCTTTGCGAAAGCCCAGTCGATCACATATTTTCCCAAGCGCTTTTTCATAGCCAAGACGTTCGCGGATGACTTTAATCGCAGGCAAAGGCGGCATTCCCTTCATCTCTTGAAACACCAGCTTATTACTTTCAATTAACTCAACTTGATAAGATTGTAGCTGCACAAAATTAAGCAGATTATCAAATACTGACTGATCGTTTTGAATTCCCTTCAGCACCGCCATCTGCGCCTTACTAATATAGCTATTTAATTTTAGATGAATCCGCTCTAGCAAATCCACTCGCTTATCGGTATAGGACATCCGCATAAAATTCAATATATCCTCAACTACCCAATGTGAGAAAAACCGCAAATCGCCATCCTTCACATAAAACGGAACCCCTGCTCGCTCCAAAGCATTCATAAGCGGAATGGAGGATGCATTATTGCGATAAAGCACAGCGTTATCTCCCCAATTATCCGTCTTACTGAGCCGCTCCACTACATAGTTGCTCTGCGCAGCAGCATTGCTTACGGTGCGAAATTGAATCGGCGAACCGTCTTCATTGCTAGTAAACATCGTCTTAGGATAACGCTGCTTATTACGCGTAATAAATTGGGCTGCTGTATTAACAATCGTAGCCGTAGAGCGATAATTTTGCTCCATATATAACACAACAGCCTCCGGATACACCCCTTTAAAATTCAATAAATATGCAGGCTCAGCACCTCGCCAGCTATAGATTGACTGATCATCATCCGCGACAACACATAAATTGCGATGACTCTCAACAAGCTGTGCAATAATATGATGCTGAACAAGCGATGTATCCTGACTTTCATCCGTGAGCACATAATCATAGCGTTGCTGCAACTGCTTACGCAGCCGTTCGTCCTCTTGCAGCGCCTTATTGGCGATGATGAGCATATCATCAAAATCCAGCAACAGTAGCTTGTCATAAGCTGACTGCTTAAACTGCTCATATTGCCCCAACAGCTCTGCAGCATGTGGAACGTCACAGCTGACCTGCGACCATTGCTCCTGTGGTATTAATTTATTTTTTATATAGCTTATATAGGTGGTTAACTCATCCATTTGCTCCTCGCTAAGCGCTTCTCTTGAGAAACGAGAATACAACTGGCGCAAAATTAGCTTTTTATGGGGGATTGCATGTAATGCTCCTTCTACTGAGAATGGCATACGCTCGCTAGCTATCCCAGCATTAGAAGCTTGATGACTTGTGATAACCTCTGTACCTTCTCCATCGTTTAATGCTTCAGCAGCACCCTCAATAATGTGAAAGGCTATGCCCTGCTTGCGCAAATACATTCTCGTAACCTCAAAAGCAAAGCTATGAATGGTCGAGAAGGATGCTGGCGTTAGCTCAGGAAATAATTGTTTAAATCGACGCTGCATATCTGCCGCCGCCGCTTTACTGAACGTTAGTGCTTTAATTCGATTTGAAGGTACTCCCTTCACCTCTAGCAAATATCCGATCTTCATAATAATCGTTGTCGTCTTACCAGAACCAGGTGAAGCAAGCAGCAGCAGCGGACCCGAGGTATGAACAACAGCTTGTCGTTGCACCTCATTAAGCAATATTGCTGATTCATTGTACTTTTCATCAAAAAATTGCTGCTCCACTCCCATTGCAATTACCATTGCTGTCTCCATTTCTATCTACTATCTATTTGGTTGCTCAATTACGAAACTCTATTATAACATTCATCTAACTATAACCTCTAACGTCAAAAAAAGTTAATGCCATTACATATTATTACGCCCCGGTAGTAAGTAATCCAGCAACGCTTGAGCGGCTGTAGACAATGGTACATCCTGAAGCATAGCTATGCCAACTTGGCGTGGAGGGATAGGTTTATCTAACGGGATTTCAACTAGCTTGCCCGCTTCGAGCTCATCTTGGATATATTGACGACCAACAAAGGTAAGCCCAAAGCCGCTTTGTGCAAACTTAATAAGCAAGTCTACACTACCAAGTTCAAACTCAGGCTTCAGCAATATGCCTTGAGATACCGCATATTGATCGAGATATGCACGAGTGCTTCCTCCCTGCTCCAATAACAGTAGTGGATAATGCTGCAATTGTTCGAATGACATTGGGCTTTCCTGCACATGGGCATATTGAGATCCCCCGACTAAAATATCCTGCAAGTCCATACTCGGAACAACAACTAGATCCCTCTCGTTAATTGGCAAATGTACAACACCAAAGTCAATTGCACCGCTTTTTAATAACGTAATCGTTTCTGGTGTCGTGCGATTATTTACTGAGATTTTTATGTCTGGATACTGCAAATGAAATTTCTCCAAAAAGGGGAGCAGATACAGCTTGCATAATGTATCACTTGCTCCAATCGTAACCTCACCATAATGCAGCTGTCGCATCTCCGCCATCTTCTTCTCACCAGCTTGAACAAGCCCCATCGCTTGCTCAATATAGCGAAATAAAACAGTACCCTCCGCAGTAAGCTTTACCCCCTTCGGTGTGCGAAAAAATAACGGATTGCCTAAGCTAGACTCAAGCTGCTTAATGGTATGACTCACAGCAGGCTGCGTAATATGTAGGTGCTTAGCTGCATTAGTCACACTTCCAAGCTCTGCTGTCCAATAAAATACGCGGTACCACTCAAGATTAAGCTCCATTAGGCATTACCTCTCTTTATGGCTGTCATTACTAACAATAATTTTATTTATACTATTTTCCTCATTATAATAAGCAGTGTAAAACATTACAATGTTGGAGGCGTTCGTATGGGAGCTACTGCTATTGTAGGGGCAAACTGGGGTGACGAAGGCAAAGGGAAGATGACGGATTACTTAGCGGCACAGGCACATTTTGTTGTTCGTTATCAAGGAGGAAGTAATGCAGGACATACAATCATCAATAACTATGGCAAATTCGCCCTTCATTTACTGCCATCAGGAGTGTTTCATCCGCATGTTGTCAACGTCATTAGTACTGGTGTAGCGATGGATATCGAAGTGTTTTTCAAGGAATTGGAATGGCTTGCTGAGCGTGGGGTAGAGAAACCACAGCTATATGTATCGGAACGAGCGCAAATCGTCCTGCCTCTCCACCGCTTGCTAGATGAGCTAGAGGAAGAACGGCTTGGAGATCATCGTTATGGCTCGACACGTCGAGGGATATCACCATTTTATACCGATAAATATGCGAAGCTAGGTATTCAGGCCTCTGACTTACTGCATGAACCTACATTAAAACGCAAGCTGACGAGATTACTAGAGCAGAAAAATGTATTACTACCGCATCTTTATGGCAAGCCTCCGCTTGATGTGGAGCAACTACTATCGCATTTATTAGCCCAAGGCGAAAAACTACGACCTTACCTACGTGATACAACTAGCCTGCTTCATGATGCAGTAGCTGAAGGAAGATCAATTTTATTAGAAGGTCAGCTAGGCGCATTACGTGATGTAGATCATGGCATCTATCCTTATACGACCTCTACTTCAACGTTAGCCGGTTTTGCAACTGTCGGAGCTAGCTTGCCTCCTCACTCTTTAACAACCATCATTGCAGTCGTTAAAGCCTACTCAAGCTGTGTCGGAGCAGGTCCTTTTGTCACTGAGCTTATTGGAGAAGAAGCCGAACAACTAGGACAGCGTGGCGGAGATGCTGGTGAATACGGCGCAACGACTGGACGCCCTCGTCGCGTAGGATGGTTTGATGCAGTAGCAACACGTTATGGCTGTATGCTGCAAGGGGCGACAACGATTGCCTTAACGAATCTTGATGTGCTGGGCTATTTGAACGACATTCCTGTATGTGTCGCCTATGAGCTAGAGGATGGAACTGTTACAACCAATTTCCCCGTGAATACGCAGCTAGAAGGCGCTAAGCCAGTTATTCAGCATTTACCTGGCTGGAAATGTGATATTTCCCGTATCCGTACCTTTGCTGAGCTGCCTGGCGAAGCGCAACAGTATGTTAGATTCATTGAACAAGCTACTGGTATTCGCGCAGGATATATATCTGTAGGACCAGAGCGATCACAGCTCATCATTACATAAGCCTGCTACTGCGGGCTTTTTGTCATATAGTCCCATCCTCAGAGTCCATTTGTTTCTAGTGCCTTTCAAGCTAGTTACGCTTCTCTTCTTCTTCCATTTCTACATTGTCCTTGTAGTCATCGTAATCATCGAAGTCATCACCGTAATAATTGTTATAACAATGCCTTAGCAGTTGTTCTTCTTGTACTTCATCCAATCCCACCTTTTTCGCATATGCGCCTACAAGTCCATACATGATATCACTACCATTCTGCTGCTCCAGTTCAGGATAAGTGCGTAGCATTAATTCTAATGCCATGCTGATATGACTGCTTGCTTCCTCAATTGTACCTTTGGTCAATATAAAGTCTATCGAATTAATTAGAATAGCAGCACTCTTCATAACAAATTCATCATCATTTCCATTCATTTCACGAGCAGCTTCTCCAAGCAGCTCTAGCCTGTCTTTTGCTTCAGATTCGGGTGCTCCTCCACCGCCTTTCGTTTTCCAGTCATCCTTTGTATAGGCTGCGCCCGTTCGCTTATTCCACAGACGTATATATCCATCCAACACATCTTCTAATGCTGCATTAAGATCCTCACCTTCCGTAGCAGGATCATTCGCCTTCTGCTGATAGGCATGAATCTCATCTTGAAGACTATCTAACGAAAGTGGTACCCTATGTCCATCCTCCATATAGTAAATATTGATATCTTCGCTTATCAAATCCAATAAGCTCGTGATAGATTGGGATGCATTGATATGAGTTAAACCTATTAACCTTTGCTCAAACATTAGCTTGGGTAAGAAGTCAGCAACCGTGTGATCTCCTTTCCCTCCTTTCGCGCTTGTCAATGCTCTACCTTCAAAATCAACAGAGGAAATGTAACGCGTGTTTTCTCTTCTTTCTGTTCTAATTCTAACAAGCATCAATTGAGCTACCGGCATAGAAGGGGAACCCATTGCAAGACCAGTTGCTGTAGTAGCTGAACGCAGCTGCATCGCTTGATCCCCAAACTCCATCGCACGATTTCCAAGCTCTGTCGCTTCCTTCTCTAAAGCTTCATTATCATTGACCTCCACACCCTTAAGCTGCATCGTTGGCTGCACTCGCCCTTGGCGCTGCTGCACAACATGCCATGCTTCATGAGGCAAATGCTGCTCTTGACCGGGTGCTAGATGAATTTCATTCCCTTGTGCATAAGCGTGGGCATTCAACTCCTGTGGCCTACTAGAGTTATAATGAACCTTCACATCATCCATTGAGTAGCCTGACATATTTTCAATCCCACTTTTTAGCTGATCCGGCAACCCTGTATTGTTAGACTTTGCTGCTCGTTGAATAGTTATATTACTACTGAAGGAAGAACGTCCGTTGACGTTGCCGGAGCCCTGCATTGCCTGTAGCACTTGCCCCACTCCACGATTACCAACCATTCGTTGCAGTACAGCGGCCGCTCTATTCGTAAGCGTACCTTCCATACCTTGCCGCTGTGTTACTTCTGATTCACGACTATTTATTTGCTTTAGAATCGCACCGCTATCTTTGCCAGCGGTTGCATCAATCTTGTCATGCATGGATTACCCGCACCTCCACATTCTTCATTTGTGCATGGTCTTAGCTGCATGGAATTGTTCCTTCACTCTTGCTTTTATAATGCTCAGTTATAAAATTATATGACATTCAATGGATATGCTGGTATTTCGCTAAATCCAGCTGTCCGTTGTCATCTACTTCAACCTGTTCACTGCTAAGATACAATATTTGCTTAAATCGCCCTTCTTCATCCTGCAAAACAATCTTCCCTTGTGCATTGACAACCCGATGCCAAGGCAGGCGATATTTATCGCTCATCGAATGCAATATTCGTACGACCTGTCGTGCGGCTCTTGGACTTCCTGCTACGGCAGCAATTTGACCATATGTCATAACCTTCCCTTCGGGAATAGCGTTGATGATTGCAATCACTTTCTCTGTAAATGGCGTCACAGCATCTAGTCACTCCGTTCTACTAATACATACAGCTACATACGGAAAATTATATTACATTTTATGTTAATTCGCCATTTGGTGGATTATTTCCTTCCTAATTTGGCAAATCCCTAACTATAACATACCAAATGTGAACATTACAGCGATAGCAGCCACTGCAACATTCTTGAGATACTCCACGTTCATATAATGGGAGTGATTGCTTAAATGAATAATAAATGGAAGATCATTATACCGAGTATTGCTGCGATCTGCTTAGTTGTTATGGTTATCGCTGGCTTATATATCAATGCAATCGGATGGAACAATGTGAAGCTAATGATTGAACTCAATAAGCACCCACAAGCTATTGTTGCTATGGAAGCTGAGGGAGAATACTTGGCGAAAAATAAGCATCATCGCGAGCTATTGAAAGAGAAAATGAAAAATGAAGGATGGACCTTTATTCAGCAAGAGGGCTCGGGCTACTTCTTCGAGAAAAACGGCGAACAAGCCATCATTACGGCAAGACAAATTTGGAATCGTCACCATATAGTACTTAGCGTTAACAATAACGTAGTTGATTTATCAAAGTGATTGCTATATTAAGACAAGGAAAGGGAGCAGCGTAAGCTAGCTCCCTTTCCTTGTATCAATTATTCATTAATATAGCTTCTTGTTGGCATATAGCGTACAGTATAGCTTCCTGCTGTAAGTGTGAAGCTTACTTTGTTACCTTGCTGCTGTCCGACAAGCTCAGCTTGCTGAACAGCTACTTGTTGTCCCGCTCCAGCTCCACCGCTCGCTTGTCGACCTACCTCCTGCAATACTGCCCCATTTACCGTTACTCCCGCTAGCTCGGCATCTGGCAGTATGACCTCTGCAGTTGTATTAAATGGAACCGTGAAGTTATACGTTAAACTTCCGTCTTCGCCTAAGCTCCAGCCACTTTCAATAAGGCCGGATGGCGATTGGAAGCTTGCTTTCGCATAATTGAGCTTGCCAGAAGGCTTGGGACTAAGCAGTATGTTACGATAACCAGGAGCCTCGGCAACAGGATTGATGCCGCACATATGCTGGTACATCCATTGGACGATTGAGCCATAGGAGTAATGGTTTAACGAGTTCATACCTGTGTCGCTTATCCTGCCGTCAGCAAGCACGGAATTCCAGCGCTCCCAGATCGTCGTTGCCCCAAGCTTAACTGCAAAAAGCCAGCTTGGGTAATCATCATTCAACAGCAATGTATATGCCGCTTCTGTCGCATCATGCTCCGATAATACAAGACATAAGTACGGTGTTCCAACAAAGCCCGTCGTTAGGTGCATGTTATCCTTAGTCAGCTTATCCTTCAGATCCTGTGCCACTCGCTCACGCATATGCTCTGGCACAATATCCATATATAAAGCAACGATCATTGCCGTCTGTGTAGAAATCGCAATTCGACCCGATGGCGTGAAGTATTCATTCAGCATCGCCGCCTTGATTTCTTCTGCAAGCGCCGCATACTGAGCTGCCAGCTCATTTTCACCCAATACTTCCGCTGCTTTAGCAACTAATTGAGCAGAGTAGCAATAATATGCCGACGCAATATAGTATTCATCTGTTCCACCAAATGGACTTTTCGGGTCTTTACCATCAAGCGCGAGCCAATCGCCAAAATGGAAGCCTTCTGTCCAAAGCCTTCTACCGCCTGTCGCCTCGTCGATGCCTTTAATATAATCCACCCAATCCTTCATCGTCTGGAACTGAGAACGCAATAGCCCCTTATCGCCGTAGTTCACGTACAGTGTCCAAGGAATTACCGTTGCCGCATCGCCCCAAGCTGAAGAACCATCAAATTTACCGCCAAAGACACCGTCATGCTTACGAATACTAGGAACGGTAAATGGCACGGAACCGCCTAGACGAAGCTGCTCCTCGCGTAAATCCGTCATATACTTACTATAGAAAGCCGGAGAGTACATATTAAAGCATGCAGTAGGAGCAAACACCTGTGCATCCCCCGTCCAGCCCATCCGCTCATCACGCTGCGGGCAATCTGTTGGTACATCTAAGAAATTACCCTTTTGTCCCCATAGCGCATTAAGAAACAATCGATTAACGAGTGGATTAGAGGTTTCAATATTTCCTGTCTGTACAAGCTCACTATGCACCACATTGGCAGTAAAGTCCTCCGCCTTCACTTCTCCTTGGAATCCTTGTACCTTCACATATCGGAAGCCGAAAAACGTAAAGTGTGGACGCACCTCTACCTGCGAGCCATTCGCAATATAAATATGCTCTGCTTTCGCTGTACGTAAATTATCGCGATAGAAATTATCCTCCTGCAGAATTTCCCCGTATTGCAGATGGATTTTACTTCCTTCGCTTGCGTTGGTCTTAAAGGAAACCCATCCCGTCATAATTTGACCAAAATCTAGCACCGTCTCGCCAGCAGGTGTATGAATGATCTCTACTGGCTTTCGTTGCTCCATAATTTTAATAGGTAAATTCAGTCTTGCCTGCAGGCGTTCCGTGTTGACGGAAGTTATATTCACACCGTGCCAAGCTTGATCATCTAAGCTACTTTGTGACCAGTTACCAATTTCCTTCGTTGCATCGTAGATTTCCCCATCATAAATATTGCTGAACTGCACAGGTCCTGGAGCTGATCGCCAAGTGCTATCGGTAGCAACGGTAATCTCTGTGCCGTCAGTGAGCGTCACAATTAGCTCAGCTAATAAAGCAAAAGAATCGCCGAACCATTCATCAAGCCCACTTTCAAAGCCAAATCTTCCTTTATACCAGCCATTACCTAAGGCAATGCCAATTGCATTGTCTCCGTCAGCTAGCAATGTCGTTACATCATACGTCTGGTATTGCAGCCAGTAGTCGTAGCTGTGGTAGCCTGGTGCCAAATACTCATCACTTACCCGCTGACCGTTAATCTCTAGCTCATATAAGCCAACGCCACATATATAGATGCGTGCTTGCTGCAGCTTACTTGTCACATCGTTAGGCAATTGGAATAGCTTTCGCATTAATGGATGAATCTCTTTGTCAAGCTGAGGTGTAATCCATTCCCCTTGCCAAGCCTCATTCATTTTAGCTGTTTCAAACCAAGCGATCTCGCTTGTCGCCACATCGCCAGCATCGCCCCATACCGTAACGCGCCAGAAATAACGCGTGCGTGGTTTTAATTTCAGATCAGGCTGATAGGCTAAGCTATCGATCTGCTGCTGACCGCTATCATGCACGATTTGCTCAAAGTTATCATCGTAAGCAATTTCAACACGTGCGGATTGTTGGAATTTAGAGTTACTCTCCCCTGCTTCCGTAACCCAAGACAAGCTTAATGTATCAAGCTCATAGCCTAGTGGATTGTCCACATGATTACAACGTAGCTGCAATACCTTCATTGAAACCTCTCCTTTACTAACTATATATTCGTTATCAATGTTGAATGTAGTAATATTAGACAGCGCTTTCTATTCCTATTTTATAGCTAATACCAGATATCTTATATATCTAAACATAACTACTTGACTGACCAAATGTTAGATCATACAATAAGCAAAATGATATGTGAGGGGGCAGAGCGAATATGGATGAGGCACAGCTAGATCATTACTTACGCAGCTATAGCGAATTAGAGGTAGCACATTTACAGAAACAGAATGATTACAAGTATTCCTATTCCCCGTCTTCCATCCGTCTTAATGGACGAACGGTCTATGTCTTTGATCGTATCGGCGATCTGTCATTGGATAAAATAACGATTACAAAGCATGAGCGCTTTAATCCCGTCCCGCTGCATGTGCATGCTTGGGTGGAGATTAACTATATCTATTCTGGAAGCTGTACGCAGATCATTAACGATGAAACGGTTGTATTAACGGAGGGGCAGCTCTGCCTGATTGATACGGAAACACCACATGCCATTATGGAAACAGGAGAAAATGATATCGTCATTAATATTCTGCTGTCCAAAAAGATGCTAACAACAGCGTTTTTGAGCAGACTATCGAACAAAGGCATTATTGCTGACTTTCTTGTGAACGCCATTAGTGAGGGAGGCGCGCACAATCACTATATTATCTTCCATTCGCAGGAAAACAAAAAAATCTCTCGACTAATGCGAGAGATGCTATGTGAATATTTTGATCAAACGACTTATTTTGATGAAATCATTGAGTCGTATATGGTCATCATTTTTACCGAGCTGCTGCGTGTATTTCGCTACGATGCTCATCAGCCGCATGCACAAATCGCCAACGAGACCAGCCTTATCGACATATTACAATATATCGAAAACCACTATATGAGCTGCACGCTCGCTTCTGCTGCTGCTCACTTTAATTATAGTCGAAGCTATTTTAGTACGCTTATTAAGAAGCTCACAGGCAAATCGTTTAATGAGCTAGTGCGTATCCAGAAGCTCTCCCATGCCTCCCTGTTAATTCAGAAAACATCGCAGCCTATTTACGAAATTGCGAGTAAGGTAGGCTACGATAATTTGACATTCTTCTATCGCAAATTTAAGCAATATTACGGCGTGTCGCCACAGGAATATAGGGAAAGAGGCAATCAGCTCTGACATAACCAAGCAATCTCCACCCGATTGCCTTCTGGATCGCTAAAGCGAAAGGAAACTCCCTCGTCTCTAAGTAATAGCTGTCCAGCGGGAACATTAGACATCAATAATCGTTGTCTAAACGTCACTAGATCTGACAACGTCCTTGTATAAAACGTCATATGCACCTCTTTCGGATGACTAACAACACTCAACTGATATTGCTTATGACCGTGAAAAGAAAGTCTCGATACCTCTTCATCCGATAAATCCTGCATCACCTTCATATTAAATACCTCCTCATAAAATGATAGCAATCTACTTTTATTGCGTGCATATATCGCCACATGGCCAATTCGTAAATTCAAGTTCATTATTCCGTCGCCTCCAAGTGCACTGGATGATTATGCTTCTATCGTATCACTCGTTAGGTGCCGTCATAAGTATCTAAAACGGTAAATTAGGGTATCCAAAAGGATACTTCTGACTGTAATATAGTAGTAGCATTTAGTGATATGGAAGAAAGTGTGGGGTGGCATGAGTAATCAAGCTTATCGTGATGAATGGCAAAGCGATACGTTGGTAGGCAGAGAGCAGGAATTTGCTGCGTTTATCCAATGTCGTCAGGACACTGTTCATTCATTAAAAATAATAAATGTCTACGGAACAGCTGGCATCGGAAAAAGCAGCCTGCTTGACGAGTATCAGCTGATTGCAGCATCAAAGGGCGATCTCTGTATTACGATGGATGGCGAAGGAATGGTAAAAACTCCTGAAGCAGTTTGTCATCATATTCTCAACACGATAGACTCCGCACAGCATGTTGATCGATCAACTGCAATGATAACAGAAACAACGCTACAAGCTCTCAATGAGCTAGCTATACATAGACCAATCTGTATGTTCATCGATGGATATGAGCATATGGAAAGCTTGGACCACTGGCTGCGGAATCACTTTTTTAAGAAGCTAGGTAATCGTATACTCATTGTACTAGCAGGCAGATATCAGCTTAGCGAAGGATGGCTGCTCTCCCCTCACTGGCGCAGGCTCATCACCTTTATTCCGCTTGCCGATCTTGATTTTGAAGCAGTAAGCCATTTTGCACAATCGATGTATGTGTCTAACACTAATGCCGTGCAAACGATATGGCGTACCTCTCGTGGTCATCCGCTAACGATGTCCTTAATGACCTTTCTACTCGCTCAACAGCATGAAGGTGACTACAGTAACGACCCAACTAGCTATGATACGCTCGCCTATATCGTAAGCCAATGGCTTCGTGAGGTGCCTGGTGAGCATTTGCGCCCGTTAATAGAAGCAGCTTGTATTATGCGCCGCTTCAACCAAGAGAGCTTATCCTTCTTATTGGAACGAGAGATGGATGCAGCCGAATTTTATCAAATTATTCGCTTCTCCTTCATTCGTAAAGTCGATCAAGGATGGGCGGTGCATAGCTTGATGCGTGAGCTGATTAACCGCGAGCTGCAAGCGCGAACTCCGGCACATTACGAGCAGCTACGAGCTCAAGCGCTGCGCTATCAATACTATCGATGGATCGAGGTGTGCAATAACGGGGCAGAGTCTATGCAACAAGAGGGCATTGAGCTTATGAACTATATCGGTGATCCACTCATTCGAGCATTTATGAACTGGTTTGAGCTATCGCCACAACACTACGAAACCGCGCAGATGAAAGACAAAGAGGAATTAAAGAGATATGTTAGCGATCGACTAAAGCACGCTAAGGACAGTCAGATTGATATGGTGGACCCTCGCTCGAATCAGCGGTTCTCCTTTACGGTAACTGCTCAAGAAAGTCGGTACACATTGCTATATATTGACTTTGACGTATTATTTCAATTAGGCTACGATGTCGTTCGTATTATGCGAAATCATTCAGGTGAGATAGTCGGATTTGCTGTAATCATTCCTATTAACCAGGAAACATTGCCGTATTTGCAACAGGCTCCACGTTCTAAAGCGTATTTTAGTGGTATATCTGAGCAGATGCGTGCACGCCTTGCAGCACCGCCTCATTCTCGCAGTGGTTGGTTTATCGAAACGATTGACACCGCTGATCTTGGTGATGTGCAGCAGCAAACAGCAATGGGCGCTTTATTACACTCGCTAATATTTACAGGAGAGCTATTAATCGAATCACCAGCACCAACCGACTATTTTAACGAAACACATAAAAGCTTAGGCTTCTCGATTGTGGAGCATGGGAATCATTACGCGTACGACGAGAATAGAGAAGCATTCACCTTTATTATGGATCGTCAAGGTGAACGAGCACTTAACTACATCCATCATATGCTGCATATGACAGGGCAAGCTCATCTAATTGTCGATGATGGTACTTTGGGTGCACCAGCTCACAGCAATATTGATAGCAATAGTGAGAGCAACAACACTGGTGATGAACATAAAGCGACAATGGATAATGCTAATACTGGAAACAGTGATCAGCCAGCCCCACTCTCTAATGTTGAACGGATTATGAATCGCAGTGAGCTTACGTCACGTGAGAAGGACGTCGCATTAATGCTGGAAAAGGGCTGCACTAACGCCGAAATCGCCAAATCACTATATATTAGTGAGGTTACGGTTAAAAAGCATCTGCGATCTATGATGGATAAATTTCATGCATCTAATCGTACACAGCTGCTTAAGGAATTATTGAAATAACCCACAACAAGGAGGCACACAACATGATTGAGGAAAATATTATCGTAGGAGAAGGCAGTGAATATCCGCTGAACGGCAAGCTGACATTGCCTAGCGAAGCTAGCTCACCAGTTCCAGCGGTTGTATTGGTGCATGGCTCCGGCCCTAGCAATATGGACGCGAAGGTTGGGAATAATAGCTTCTTCAAGGAGCTGGCGCATGGCTTAGCCGCACAAGGCATTGCCTCTATTCGCTATGACAAGCGAACAAAGATTTATGGCAGGAAGATGATACGTAATACTGCAATGAGCGTTAAGGAGGAAACGGTCGAGGATGCCGTGCTAGCTGCTGAGCTGTTACGCAACGATAACCGAATTGCTACTGATCGTATTTATATAATCGGTCATAGTATGGGTGGCATGCTCGCTCCTCGAATTGATGCCGAAGGTGGAAACTTTGCTGGAATAATAATAATGGCAGGCTCACCTCGTACATTAGAGCAAATTATGATATCGCAAAATGAAGAGGCATTAAAGTCCATTAATAAGCTGCTGAAGTGGGTCGTTAAGAAACAAATTTCCTCCCTTAATGCAAAGTTCAGCAATCTTTATAGCTTAACGGACGAGCAGGCCATGAACACTAAGCTGATGGGCAATATACGAGCGTATTATCTTAAGGAGATGGGAGAACATCCAGCACGTCAATATTTAGAAGTGCTGAATAAGCCAGTTCTAATTATGCAGGGCGACAGTGACTTGCAAGTGTCGATAGAAAAGGATTACAATGCCTACAAGGCTTTGCTGGATGGTAATCCCCATGTGACCTTCAAGCTGTACTCGGGCTTAAATCATTTATTTATGCCATATGTATACAATCAAATTCTAAAGGCGAGGCAGGAGTATAACAAACCTCAGCATATTCAGCCTCAGGTTATACATGATATCGCCAATTGGATTCAGCGCTGAAACATTAAGCAGCCCTCCTTCGTTTCTAATATATAGAAATAAGAGATTAGGAGGATGCTAAATGCCATTTCATAGTATGCCGAGGCTCGGTCAGACTCGAACTCGTAATAAACGCAGACGTATTCATGTGTGGAAGCTAGCAGCCGTGCTACTACTGCTGTTTAATATTATTGTGATCATCGCGTGGTCGAGCTCTGCTCACGCGTTAAAAACGACAAGAAATATCCAAAGAGAAGCATTCGGCCAGCATTATAGCTACATAATAGGAGAATTAAAGAGCTTAATCACGCAAAATATTAACGGAGAGAACATTCCCGAAGAAAGTCGTGAGCAGCTAATTAGCAGCATAGTCTTATTAAAATACACTGGAGAACAGCTCGAAGCGCAGCTAAATAAGCATGACACATCCAAGCTAAATATGATCGTCGTCGTGCTAAATTCTCTCCAGCAATCCATTCAAAATAAGCAATTCCAAAACTACTGCCATCTGTCTGATTCGAATACAGTTAAAGATCTTTCAGGCTACGTCTACTTGCTCGATCAGCTTCCTAACAATGGGAATGGGGACAACGATAATGCTGTACAGGTTTATAAAGATGTTATCGAAAAATGGCCTTATCGTACGATTAACGAGCTCTACAGCTCATGCAGTCTAAAACAAAGTTAATATCATTAATAAGCCAAGTGCTAAGCAGTTTGGAAAGTGAAACTGCTAGCACTTGGCTTATTTTGTCGTTGTGCAGTTATAGCCACTAACCACCCTGTATAAAGCGTATAACCGCCATACTAATAATACCAACAATAACCGTTAAGCTCAGGCTTTTACTCCAGATTGCCACTAGAAGCGTTGGAAATATAGCTATAACCACAGTCCAATCGATACTTAACAGCGATGATGAATCCTGAATAATAGCACTATCTACAATAAGTGCGGTAAAAATACATATCGGAATATACGAAAGCCAGCGTACGAGCTTGTCTGGCAGCTCAACCTTACGGATCACAATAAACGGAATAACTCTTGGGATTACTGTGACAAGCGCGCAGCCTACAATAATGAATAGAATGGACAGATGAATACTCATTGTTCCTTTAACACCCCAATCGTAGCACCAATGATTGTTGACAGAATGACTGCGATATAAGATGGAACAACCATACATAAGAGCAGCATCAATATAACAACATAGGCCATTATTGATAAATAGAACATCAGCTTACTTCGCTCTACTGTTTGCAGCTGTAGTACAAGCAATGCAATAAACATCGCTGTCAGCGAGAAGTCCAGCCCCAATGCCTCAGGGTTTGCAATCCACTTGCCGAAGCCTGCACCAAGCATACTTGCTGCGATCCAGAATAGATAAGCTGACACAATTAGCCCATTCATCCAGCGATCGTTAATAGACTGCTTACTAGCGAGTTTATGTGCTGCAACACCAAATGTCTCATCTGTGACAAGCGCACCAATGCCTATATTTTTCAGAAGTGAATAGGATTTGAAATGTGGTGCCAGCGTCATGCACAACAGAAAATGACGGACATTAACAATAAACGTCGTAAACAAAATGACAGCTACAGGACTTCCCCCAACAAGTAAGGCACAAATAATAAACTGCGATGCACCAGCATATACCAACGCCGATAGCAACGTTACCTCGATAATACTTAAGTTAGATGCTGCACCAACTACTCCAGCAGCAAAGCCAATGCTTAAATACCCAATCAAGGTTGGAATGCAATCCTTCACTCCCTCATAAAAAGTGGAGGAATGTTGTTTGCTGGTCACTTCATAAGATGCTTCATTCATAGCTTCGTTACCTTTCTATGTCGTGCTTCGATACATTAAGTTAATTTGATTAGCGATCGTTTCCGCAGATAGATGCTCACCATTCTTCAACCACCACATAATAATGCCGACAATTGAAGCAGTTTTAATATCAGAATCTACCTTAGACTGCTTAGAGGCTGACCTCGATTGACTGCGACGAGTAATAATTAACCCCTTCATTAATTCAAATAAATGAGCTTCCAACTGCTCAAACTGCGCTAGCACAATTATTGGCTCGCGCTGTAACTGTAAATAATTCAACAGCTGAATCAGCTGATTCGTGCGATCATTAGCTTTTACAGCTGTTAAGCCCGCTACCATCGTCGTCAGCTCTTGCAATATATCGTTAACTAATTGATCACGTAGCTCATCGATATGCTCGTAATGTAAATAAAACGTCGTTCGATTAAGACGAGCCTCCTTCATCAGCTTTTGCACAGAAATTTGATGCAGCGGAATACCAGATAGCAATAAGCGGTATAACGCAGATTTGAGCAATTCCTGCGTCCGTATGACACGTGGGTCCATATAATCCGACATATAATCAGTTCTTTCTTTTTAGACAAATTATACAATTGTGTCTTATAGAAGACAATATGATGATTACTGTTTTTGAATTTTCTCATATTTTTGTTACGATGCTTTTTGGACAAATAAATACAAGGGTAGGAGATGTATAATGCAACAGAGCATAACTGAATCAACCAAAAAGCTGCTGCTAATTATTATGATGATTGGCTGTTTCTTTTCTACATTAAATCAAACCTTGCTTAATGTAGCGCTTAGTGATTTGATGGATATTTTTCATGTTGGTGAATCGACCATTCAATGGCTTTCGACAGGCTTTATGCTTGTTAACGGGGTATGCGTTCCGATTACTGCCTTTTTAATGAAGCGTTTCTCCACACGACAGCTGTTTATTTTCTCAATGGGTTCCTTATTAGTCGGATCAATTATTGCCACTTGTGCTGGCAGCTTTGCAGTGCTGCTTACAGGTCGAATGATTCAAGCGGTTGGGGCAGGGATTATTATGCCGTTAATGATGACGATCATTACGTATCTGTTCCCAGTTGAAAAGCGTGGAAAAATTATGGGCAATATGGGCTTTGCCATCATATTTGCACCAGCGATCGCTCCAACCTTAGCTGGATTTTTACTTGATTATATATCTTGGCGCTGGCTATTTATTATGATGATTCCGATTGTTAGCTTAATCATCATATTTGCCCTCAAGTATTTAGTAAACGTAAATACGCCGCAGAAGGTAAGCCTGGATGCGATAAGTGTTATTTACTCTACGCTTGGCTTTGGCTTTATATTGTTTGGCTTTAGTAGTGCAGGCAGTCGTGGCTGGGGAGATCTCCTAGTCCTTGCAAGCATTATTGGCGGTGTACTAATTACTACGCTCTTTGTAATCCGTCAGCTTCGCTCAAGCGATCCGCTGCTAAATCTAAAGGTATTCGGCTCTAAAGTTTTTACGATGACGACCGTTGTAAATATCGCAGTAACCATTTTAATGTATGCAGACTTAATCTTGCTTCCGCTTTATTTGCAAAATGGTCGCGAACTAACTGCTTTTGCAGCAGGATTAATCCTACTGCCAGGCTCGATTGTTAATGCAGTGCTCTCACCTGTAGCAGGCAAGCTATTCGACCGAATTGGCGCTAAACCATTATTCCTTGCTGGAACAGCATTAATCGCTATTTCAATGCTTGCTGTAGTAGATCTAAGCAGCACAACGTCAATCACTTATATCATTATTCGTACGATCGTGTTACGTATCGGCTTAACCTGTATTACGATGCCGCTTAACACAGCAGCACTTAACGCGTTGCCACGTGAGCTAGTGGCACATGGCTCAGCGGTCAATAATACGATCCGTCAGATTGCTGGCGCTGTCGGAACAGCCGTTATCGTCACTATCTATACAACGCAATTAACTGGCGCGATGGCCACTTCAGCTACATCACCGATGGCAACAGCGGCTAGCAACACCTATATCTATATGCTCATTATCGCTTGTCTAGCGTTTATCCTATGCTGGTTCACTCCAAAGAAACAAAAAAAGCCGTCACCCGCGGCGTAAGCCACAGCCTTATAACTTATGAGGAAGGAAGAACTGCTTCTATGGCGTTCTTCCTTCCTCATTATTACCATTTAAAACTTAGCAGCATCCAGAATCGTTACAATCTTGGTTGTCTCCACAGCAGTTCGGCTCGCAACAGTTCGGCTCACAGCAAGAATTAGCATACCTCATACTTTTCACCTCCTTTCATTATTTGCAATATGCAAGTATTGTTTAATAAGGAAGCCTCCATTAATTCGGAGGCGAACAGCAAGTATTAGAAGATTTACTATTAGGCTTAGAGGGAATACAACAAAGATCTGACTTTTGCATCGCACTGCTTAATAAGTTTAACGAGTTAATAATAGACTGTCGTTCAAACTGACTGAACTGACTCATAATTTTATCCAAGTTTTCATTCATTGTCGTCTCAAGGTCCCTTTCCACTTGTTCACCAGCTTTAGTCAGCGACAAAACATTGATACGGTTGTCATCCTGGTGAGGTGTTTTCTTAACATAGCCCTTCTCTACTAATGTTTTCACTTGCCGACTAAACGTCGTAATATCAACGCCTAGTGCGTTTGCAACGTCCTGCATTGAAGGTTTATGTTGTCGTTTAATTTCATAAATAATATGACTCTGTATCAAGGAGACTTCTTGACCGCAGCAGCTCTCACAGCAATTTTCACTCAGCAAACCAAAACTTCTGGTTAGGAGCTGAAACGTTGTTCTTAAACTTTCCATTATTCTCACCTCTTGACTTGAGCATATCACTAATATTTGCAAAATGCAAGTATTAGTGATATGCCATTAAACCCATCTTAAGAAAGATCCAATTCCATCTTTTTTAGTCGATGGTACTGCTACAAAGATTGGAATGCACTACCAAGTAAGTAGAGCATCCCAATCCTTTTCACCGTTTCTAGCCTTCTCTATTAAACGGATGCTCGCTAACTCTGACTGATAGGGTTGGACAACCGTCAAGAGCATCTTCTAAATCATCATAAAGATCAACCGGAATCTCGGTAATACCTCGGTTTGCGTCACCATTAATAGTCACTAAAGCATAACCATCATGGTCATGACCGTAAATATCAGGCGCTGTCGCATAACAGCCTCCACAGCCAATACATCTTTCTCTTTCAATCCAAGTATATTTCGCCAACTATGACTACCTCCCTCAAATGTACATCAGTAACATATCGATATAAATGAATTCATACTAGTATCATAGTTTACATTGTTATCAACTACAAACATTTTTTTCTAGTATAGCAAATAAACTAGGTACGATATTGATTCACCATCTGCAGTAAATATCGTTTAAACTCCTCGACATATGATTCAGGTTCAAGAAGTTGAATATTAGTGCCAAGTCCTGCTACAAATTGAAAGCCGATCTCATTTTGTGGAACGGTGAGAGTTGCCAGAGAATGCTCAGCGCTATAAGCTTCAAGACTCTTGCGACCATATCGTTCGATCAATTGATCACTTATGCTTGGAGAAACAAGCGCCTTGACGGTTACTAGCTCAGGCTGATAGCTCCCTTTCTTTTCAAGCTCCTTCAATAGCTCATCTCTAGCAACAAAGCTTTGCTCACTGCTAGTAAGATCATTAATCCGAGATAATTTAAACGTCCTATAGTCCAAACGATCTGTGCAGTAGCCCTTCAAATACCAGCTCGATTCGCTAAAATGCAGCTGGTATGGCTCAACGGTTCGTTTCGTGGCAACGCCAAGCTTATCGATGTAGTGGAATGAAACCAATCTTCTCTTCGCTATAGCCTCCTGACAGATTTTTAAGCTTTCACTAATTTCAGCGCGCCCCTCCCATGCATAGAAGGAAAGCTGAATTGAACCTTTATTAAAGGAATGCGGATGAACCATTGCTTCAATTTTTCGAATCGTCATCTCAATTTCTTCATTAAGATAGATCTTCTCCAACCCACTAAGCGCCGCTAATATATTTTCAAGGTCGGTGCTGCTTAATAGCCGTTTATCCACCTTATATTCATCCATAATTGCATATCCACCATTCACCCCATTAATTGCATAGATCGGAATATTGGACATGCTTAATGTTTCCATGTCGCGAAGAATCGTTCTTTTCGAAACATTAAACAACCTCGCGAATGTTTGTGCAGAAACGACATCCTTCTTTAACAAAATCATAATAATAGAAATTAATCGCTCGACCTTCTCCATAAAAATTCTCCTTTTTTTACGATCGACGTTAAAACGGTGACAATATGCTGTCACCTATTCTATATTATACTGCATTTATAACAAGAAGGAGGTCATAACCTATGACAGCTATTGCATATTTGAATTTTGATGGGAATGCAGAACAAGTTATTGATTTTTATGCGAAGGCTTTACATGCGATTGAAGTGAAAACAGTGAAGTTTGGGGATATCCCACAGGATCCAAACTATCCATTGCCTGACAATGAATTAAATATGATTATGGAGTGTTCCATTGAATTTGTAGGTGGAAAGCTAATGATGTCGGACATTCTGCCTTCCATGAAAGCAACAACAGGTGAACTGGTACAAGGAAATAATATTATGATTAGCCTCGTTATGGATGATAAAGCGGCACTGCGATCTTATTTTACTAACTTGTCTGTTGATGGTTACGTGATCATGCCATTATCTGAGGTGCCTTGGTCCTCTTGCTTTGGGATGCTGTCAGATAAGTTTGGGGTAGTGTGGAAATTTAATAGTGATGCAGATAAATTTCTGGATCAAGTGATTGCTAGTAAGCAGTAGCTGATCATTGAGTATGTTAGAATACGAAAGTATATTGTAAAATAAGCTAGCTTTAAACGCAAAAAGCCGAGCGGTTCAGAAGCTGCCCCAATTCAGGATTGATTGGGCCGCAGCTCAGTAACCAGCTCGGCTTTTAATTATACAAACTCTTGCGGATGACGCTCACGTAATCGTAACGCACCTTCTGTTCTACCTGTAGCTTCCAATCGCTCGATATATTTAGGTAGAACACCTTTCGCATGATAAGGTCCTCCTTCATGAATAACCGTCCATAACGGATCTACATCATGAGTCATTGTGCTCATCATATGATCATGCCATTCATTCAATAAATAGACAGCTTCTCTACAGATTTCTTTATTTATAGAAGCGACATTGTTTGTTTCATGAGGATCCTCTGTAATATTAAACAACTGCTCTTTATCAAACAAGTGAAAACCATCATGATACGTACGAATATACAACCAATCTCCAAATCTTACACTTCGCTGACACACATGAGCACATTGTGAAACTACTAAATAATCTCTACCACACGACTCCTTTTTGGTTAAGACAGATGCGTAGCTTTGTCCATCCCAATTAGATGATACAGGCACTTGTAGCAATTCAGCCATCGTCGGTACTAAATCAAGATGGTAATGTAAATCATCATCGAATGCATCCTCGGTTAAACCCGGCCAACGAATAATCATTGGAATGCGACATGTCCCTTGATCCGCAGTAGCATGTTCTCCATAGATCCCTAGCTCTCCCATATTCTCACCATGGTCTGCTGTCACAATAACGATAAGATCATCCCATATCCCTTGTTCCTTTAATTTATCAATAATTATACCAATATTGCGATCCATATGGTAGATTCCACAATCATACCCGTCAACCATTTTTCGTACATCCTCAATTGTTTGAATCTCTCCCGGATATCTTGGATACTGTGGGTACGTTGAATTATCATACATATTTATTTCATGTACACTATGAGGACCTACTTTTAATTTATGAGCCTCAAGAGTCTCCTCATTCAGCCAGCTCGGAAGTGGATCTTCCTTAAAGGGATTACCTACTTCCTCAGGAGCGCGATACGGCGTATGTGGATCCCAAAAGTTTACATACAGAAACCAATTTTCCTCTTGTTCATGTCGATTAAGCCAATCTATAACAACAGGAGTCACTTCTTCTGCTGATTCCATCCCTACTTTCCCTGTATTGTGCATCTCATTAAAACCGGCGTAAAATGCCCATGCACTATGGCGTTCGGCAAATGGACTGATTAATGCCGTTTTCATTCCAACTTTTCTGAAAATGGCAGGAAAACTTTCATAGTTTAATTTAGAATGAAAGTCTCTGCTGTGTCCCTCATGTCTTAGATCCGCAGCAGCTCCTCCATGATTGACTACACCGTTGTGTATTCCCATCTGGCCTGTCATTAACGCGGTACGAGAAGGAAAGCACGGCGCATCGGATGTGTAATAATTGGTGAATTTAATTGCCTTTGAAGCAATCTCATCTACATTAGGCGACGTATTACGGTGATATCCATAACATCCCAAATGATCTGGTCTAGTTGAATCTAGATCAAGTAATAATACCTTCATCTCACAACCTCTATTCTTATTATATATTTTCATAAACACGTACTATTCTCCGATTTAGGCGACTTCCGACTTTATGATATTATATTAAAAATAAGGTTATAATTTCTTGTATAATATATAAAAAACTTGGATTATTCTACAACCATTTAATGAGGGCTTTTTCAAATATTTGTTCAAGAGGAGGATAAAATGAATACTATTCATTCCATTCATATGGATAAGCAAATTGAAAATTGGTCTACCACTTATGAATTATTGCCCGTACATATCATGATCTTCATCGTTGAAGGAAAGGTGAGCTACCGTGTTAACGATCATCATTTTATCGCTGAACAAGGGGAATTAGTCATCATTCCTAAAAACAATTATCGTTCTGGAACAAATTACAATCAGCAGCTCCACACCAAATATACGGCTTTGTTAAAAGAAATCGAGCATTTGCCAATAGCCTATTTCAATCCTCAAACGAATTACAAATTTAAGCTACGCAATATTCAAACCGTATTAAATAAATTGGAGCAATTGTATGATGAATACATAAACCAGGATCAATATTATGACATCATTAGTAATAGCATATTATCAGAGCTGTTCGTCCTTATTGCTAGAGAGCTAGATAAGCCTGAGGTGACACCAATCAAGATACGTTATGTGGAAGCTATGAAAGACTACATCATTAAAAATATTCAACAAAAAATCGAGATAGAAACTCTATCCCGATTAATTAATAAATCACCAAACTATGCAATTACTATTTTTAAAGAGGTCATGGGCTGTTCACCAATCGACTATTCACATCAAGTCAGATTAATTGAAGCAGGTAATCTTATTCTTACTTCAGATATGAGCATTATAGACATCACATCTCACTTAGGCTACTATGACACATCCTATTTCAATCGAGTGTTTAAAAAGTATACTTCCATGACTCCAACCCAATTTAAGAAAATCGGAAAGCCTTTATCTTTAGCTGATCTGAAAAAACAATAGAATTCTCATATCATACAGAGTAGACTACAAGGTCAATCCGCCATCCACTGCAATAATTGAACCTGTCATATAACTTGACTTAGCTGATGCTAAAAATACAACAGTATCAGCAATTTCATCAGGTGAAGCAAATCGTCCAATACGCATATTCGGGAATTCCTCAGGCATATACCCGCTTTCCTGCATCATAGCAGGTACCGCTTGAGTAAGAGCTGTATCTACGCCACCAGGACAAATGGCATTAACACGAATCCCTTTTCGAACATACTCTAGTGCAGCTGCCTTCGTTAATCCAATAACTGCATGCTTGCTCGTCGTATAAGCAGCCATGCTATGTTCTGCACGCAAGCCCGCAGTAGAGGCCGTATTAATAATCGATCCCGAGCCTTGATGCTCCATAATTCTAAGTACATGCTTTAAGCCTAGAAAAGCTCCCTTTACATTGACATTCATAATACGCTCGTATTCACTCAGTTCAATATCGGTAAGCATGGAGAATTTCTGCAAGATGCCTGCATTATTAAAAAAGACATCAATTCTACCGTATGCTTCTAACGTTCGCTGCACATAATTCTCAACATCCTCGTTGTTGCTTACATCCGCCTTAATAAATATCGCTTCATTACCAAGCTCGTGTATAAGCTTAACGGTTTCCTCTCCAGTATCACTGTTGTAATCCACGATAACTAATCGATACCCAGCCTGAGATAACTTGATTGCTGATGCCCGACCTATACCGCTGCCTCCACCAGTTACGATAGCAGTTATAGAAGTTTCACTTTCAGTGTGATCAACGCTTTTTTCACTAGAAATGGACTGTTTCCTTATCGATTCAGCTTCCCCAGCATCAGAAACATAAGCCAAGTCAGATACAATAGCTGCAAGCGTCTGTTGAGATATTTGAGCCTGTGGCAGAGAGGCAATCTGCTTAAGAGATAGCCCCTTTGCCATACTTATCATTGAGTTTGTAGAAATTCCCGGAAGATGTTTTTCGAGTATCTCTAGCGCTTGCTTGTTTTCTAATAAAACACCTAAATTTGAATGCTCGTTAAATCCCATCATGACTATCGCTCCTTTGACGATTAAGATTGATTTGTCGTAGAATTATGTTTTTGTACTGCATGATTAAATTGGTCTAACATGATACTAAGTGTTTCCTCTGTCATTGCCCCGCCAGTAAATGGTAGTAAGGCACGCAACGGCATATCACGCATCATAGCCTGCATCATGTCGGAGGATACCGCATCCGAAGGCTGAGCATCTGCAGAAGCAGCCATACCTTGCAATTGTGCCAATATTGGCGCAGTATTAGGATTTTCTGTTAGCTCTCCCAATGTCGTATTACGGTGGAATTTAGGAATAATCTCAGTTGTTGAGGTAAGATGGATGCTTGCTCTTAACCGTATATCCGCTGAGGAGCTTCCTATTATAATCTCATATTCTCCAGTTTCTGCATGCCAATCTTCAAGCTCTACGCTATAGCAAGCGAAGCTTCTCTTGTCCAACGTAAAGGATACTAATTGCTCCTCACCAGGGGCCAATTCTATCTTGCAAAAGCCCTTTAATTCTTTGTCAGGTCGAATGAGTGCCGATGAGCTTGCACCTACATATAATTGGACAATTTCTTTTCCAGCATAATGTCCAGTATTTTTCACTTTCAAGCTTACTCCAATTTCATCCTGATCCGTTGCTTTACTTTTATCAATGACTAGGTCTGAATAAGCAAAGGTTGTATAGCTTAAACCATGACCAAACGGAAAAAGTGGGGCTAGCTTTTTCTTCTCATAATAACGATAGCCAACAAGTATACCCTCTCTATATTCAACCCGATTGCCCTCTCCAGGGAAATATGGATGAGAAGGATTATGTTCTAATACAGCTGGGAAGGTTTCTGCTAGCTTTCCGCTTGGATTGGCTTCCCCAAAAAGTAAATCTGCCACTGCTCCGCCAAATCCCTGTCCGCCTAAGTAGGCTTCAAGTACAGCCTTGACCTTGTTCAGCCAAGGCATGACAACTGGCGCACCATTACTTAAAACAACGGCAACATTAGCTTGAACTTCTGATAACTGTTCAATTAACTCAATGTGGTTATTGGGTAAATTCAAATGCGTTCGGTCATAGCCTTCAGATTCATAACGATCTGGAAGTCCAGCAAAAATAATAACTACGTCGCTTTCTTGAGCAAGCTGCTTAGCCTGCTGAAGCAAACCTTCGTCACTTTCATCCTGATCTAGTAAATATCCCTCTGCATAGGCAACCTCTGCTGATGTCCCAACAAGTCGCTCGATCTCTTCAATCGCACTATCCAATTTTGTTGGTTTCACATGAGAGCTGCCTCCGCCTTGATAGCGAATTTGCTCCGCCATTGCTCCAATGACTGCGATTTTCCCTTTTTTCTCAAGCGGTAACAAGCTGTCCTCATTTTTCAACAGCACCATCGTCTCTCTTGCTACTTTACGTGCAAGCTGATGATGTGCATCCTGATCATAAGTAGCCGCCTCCTGCTTTAAGGACACAGCCCGCTCTACAATCGTTAGTAATCTAGTAACAACTTGATCAAGCACCTGTTCAGATAGCTGCCCGCTTTCTACAGCAGCGATAATTTTCTTCTGCCCTTCACCATGGCTAGATGGCATCTCTAAAGAAAGACCTGCTGCTACACTGTCATCCGCTTCATTAACCGCTCCCCAGTCAGAAACAACAAACCCTTCATGGCCCCATTCATCCTGTAAAATCGTTGTTAATAATTGTTTGTTTTCCGAACAATATTGTCCATTGAGCTTATTATAAGCAGACATAACTGACCATGGCTGAGCCTTTTTCACTGCAATCTCAAAACCTGTCAAATAAATTTCGCGCAACGTTCGCTCATCGACAATAGCATCCGTTGTCATGCGGCGATGCTCTTGATTGTTCACTGCAAAATGCTTTAAGGATGTACCTACTCCTTGGCTTTGTACCCCAGCAATATGAGTTGCTGCTAATTCTCCTGTAAGATACGGATCTTCTGAAAAGTATTCAAAGTTTCTTCCACATAAAGGAGATCGCTTAATGTTGGCACCAGGGCCTAATAATATAGATACTCCTTCTGCTTGGCATTCTTTCCCTAGTGCCTCACCAACCTGCCAAACAAGCTCTCGATTCCACGAACTAGCTAAACCTGCAGCTGAAGGAAAACAAGTGGACGCTAAACTTTCATTTATGCCAAGATGATCACTAGCTCCTGCCTGTTTACGAAGTCCATGTGGTCCATCCGTCATCATAATCGCTGGAATACCAAGACGTTCAATCGACTTGGTCCACCAAAAGTCATTTCCAGAGCATAAACCTGCCTTTTCCTCTAACGTTAATGCAGCAACCCATTCTGTAACCTTTTGAGACATACCGTTCACCCTTTCATCTACAATTAGTGTCTACCTTCTAACCTTGTACTTGCACCTGCTTCAATTCCTTATCTAGTTCAGCTACATTCTGTTCACTTACTACATCCTTCATATGTGACAAAATAACATGTAACGGAACATCCATCGCTTCTGGAACCTTCTCAATATCAGTCAATGACGGAAGCTTTCTAAGTAAGAGCTGTCTACTTGCAGCATTGCTCCAAAGCAACCCTAATTTAACATCAACGCTATATTCTAATACCTTTACTTGTTCATAGCCTTCAGAAGCCGTAAAAGGGCTGAACAATTGATTGAGCCAAGCTATACATAACTCAAACCATTTGGCAACATCAGCACTAATCATATGCTGTAATCCACCTGAGGTATGTAGTTTAGCAAGCGAAAGCCCATGTATTCCCTTTTGGAAAATATGCAGCTCCATCATTTTGCAATTTGATCGGGATGAACATTCCACTCCTCTTTATGGTCACGAATGAGCTGCAGCGCCTCCTCTGCATCGCAGGTCTGATTCTTGCGTTTTCCATTTCTGGAGAGGAATCCAATACATACGCCGTTAGCGTAACTCCCTCTTGAGATAAATCTATCGTCGAAATATTCATACTAATTACCTCGCCATCGTTTCTTTACACTACGATTTGCTCGAGTTTGCTATCAAGCTCATCTAAAAATTGCTCAGGTATTGGATAATAAGCGGTAAGCTCACGCAAGGATGCTCCACCAAGCGCCGTGTTTGAGGCCAAGCCCTCTGGAAGTACCTGTAGAAAGATCTCCTTAGCTTCCTTCACAAGTAATAGCTCCGCAATAGGCGTATAGGTGCTCAATTTCTTAATGTAGCTTGTTGTAGGCATATAACTGATAACATAGTGTCCACTATCAAGCTCTAGCAGCAGATCTTCACCTTGCTGCTTGGCAAGAAATCTCCCTGCTTCCAGCGTCTGTTGATTAATTTGAATCGTATGAATATCGCCTCGCGGCAAACATACAGAAGCTGTGCAATGAAAAGGAATGTCAAATGTCATCGTTAAACGACCCTGCTCGTCAAAGCTCCAGCCGCTTTTATAAAGCCCAGCCGCAGAATGTAGCTCCGCACTTACATGCTTGAGACGAAAATCTGGCTTGGGTGATAGTAATGCTCTACGGAAGCCCGGGGCTTCTTCAAGCGGATTAATTCCCGCTACTGTGCGGTACATCCATTCTACTATGGCTCCATAAGCATAATGATTCAATGAATTCATACCAGAGCTGCTTATTTTCCCATCAGGCAGAATGGAATTCCATCGTTCCCAAATTGTTGTTGCTCCTAGCTTTACAGCATACAACCAGCTAGGATAATCATCATTGAGCAATAATGTATAGGCAAGACTATTTTTGCCATAATGACTTAACGCAAAATTCAAATATGGCGTACCGACAAAGCCGGTACGTAAATGATTGCGGTCTAATTTCAAGCGTACTCCGAACGCAGATAGCACCTTATCTAGTGCATAATCCGGTACAAGATCCATATATAAGGCAACTGCATAAGCGGTTTGTGTATTTAGCGCTAGTCGACCAGTAGGTGTGAAAAACTCCTGCTCTATCGCGCGTTTTACTTCATTAGAAATTTTTTCATAGTAGGTAGCTAGCTCGGATTCCCCTAATACTTTTGCTGCCTTTGCAACAATCTCGCTAGAATACTTGTAATATGCTGAGGCAATAAAATGAGTATCCGTACCGCCCATTGGAGAGTCCGGATCTGGACCGTCAAGTGCAAGCCAATCTCCAAAATGAAAGCCCGTCGTCCAAAGTCTGTGACCACCGGACTGCTCATCGCTCGTAATAATGTAATCTACCCAAGCCTTCATACTATTGAATTGCTGCTCTAAAATCCCTTTATCACCATAATGCAAATATACATTCCACGGAATAATCGTTGCTGCATCGCCCCAAGCGCTAGATCCGCCTCCGTTGACATTGGCTGCTGGAACAACCATCGGTACCATTCCCCCTCGGTCCTCCTGCTCCCTCCACATATCATAGCCATACTTAGCAAAGAACGCTTGAGTGTCCATATTAAAGCAAGCCGTTCCTGAGAAAACCTGAGCATCGCCAGTCCAGCCCATACGCTCATCTCGCTGTGGACAATCCGTTGGTACATCTAGAAAGTTTCCGCGCTGACCCCATAACGCATTTTGAAATAAAGAATTAACTAATTCGTTATCCGTTGTAATGTTTCCGATTTCCTCCATATCGGAATAAAGCACACAGCCTGTAAAATCCTCGATATTCAATTCCCCAGGCCAGCCCTCAACCTTTACATAGCGGAAGCCGTAATACGTGAATCTCGGTTGAACAACTCTTTCTTGACCGTCTGCTGTATAGATAAACTCTGCTTTTGCAGTACGTAAGTTTTCGTTATAGAAATTACCATCCTGCAGTACCTCACCATGCAGTAGCTTAATAATCGTTCCTGCCGGTGCAGCTGTACAAAATCTTAGCCAGCCAACCATATTTTGGCCCATATCTAGCACTGTTTCTCCTGCAGGCGTATGGATGATAGCTTGAGGCTTAAGCTGTTGCTTAATGACGACTGGTAAACTCAATCTCGCTCGTAATCGATCATAGCCTATGTCAATGGATTCGACAGAATAGATTTCTTCACTGCTTAATGTGCTATCAACTACTTCACCATCGTAAATATTGCCATCAATAATATTACTTCTTGCTGCGCTCCAATTGGTATCAGTACCTATTGTTTCCGTTGTGCCATCAGTGTAGGTTAATTTAATTTCGCATAGTAATGCGAACTCATTCCCATATATCTCTGTATTGCTATCTCCTTCAAAACCAAATCTACCCTTGTAGAGCCCATTACCTAGCAACACATCTATTCTATTACTTCCCTTACGTAACAGATCGGTAATGTCATAGGTTTGATATTGCAGCCATTTATGATAAGCATTAAAGCCAGGAGCTAAATATTCCTCGCCAGCCTTTTGACCGTTAATCTCCATCTCGTACAGTCCAAGCCCACACACATAGGCTCTTGCTGAAGCAAGCTCGGAATTCAGCTGAAAAGAATGACTTAACACAGGGTGCCAATGATTCTCCATAGCTGGCTTAATCCATTGTGCCTGCCACTTTTCGTTCATTTTGGATGTTTCAAACCAAGCTACCTCACTTATTGCATGCTCTTTATTATCTCCCCATACCTCTACCTGCCAGTAGTAGCGTGTTCGCGGCTTTAAGGTTATCTGAGGAACATAAGAAAGGCTATCAATATCCTTTTGCATCCCCGTATCAAAGATCGTTAGTTGCAGCTGTTCATCAAGGGCGATACGAATTCGTGCATATTCCTGTCTTTTCGCACCTGTGTCTGTAACCACATACGACAGACTTGGCTGTTCCATATAAAAGCCTAGAGGATTCACAATACGATTCGTTTTCATGCGTATTATTTTCATTCTGTTCAGCAACCCCTTCATTAAAATTAGAAAGGCTTCGGATGTATGTCACGAAGCCTTCTAATCGTTCTTATTGTGATACTGATTTATACCATTCGTTTACTTCTTTCGTCATATCATTACCACCAGATGACTTCCACTTCTCTACAAAAGTATCGAACGCTTCAACTGGCTGTCTACCATAAATAATTTCAGTGAAGGTATCCATTTGCATTTTATTTAATAGTTCAGAACGAGATGACATCGTCGCTGTCGCTGCACCCTGGAAGTAGTTTGGTGTATCTGCCTCAACTTGCTGAAGACTTGCCATCGTCGCTAAATCTGGGAATCTCTCTAATGGATTATCCTCATAATCATCGAAAATAACGCCAGAGGTTGCAAACCCAGCTAACTCACTGTCAGATAATTGCTGACCCTGTACCCTTTTGATTTTGGCATCCCAAAGCTTAGATTGATAAGATAATGCAACACCAGTAATCGTATATTTCATTGTTTGAATGCGGCCACCTTCTATTCTCGACTCGTCGGTGATTGCTTTTCCATCTTCAATAATATAGTCATAGCCCTCTTGATAGCCTTTAAGCATAAATGGATCAGAGCTATTGAAGGTATCATAAAGCTTATTTTGATAGTGGAAGAAGGCTTGTAGCGCTTCCTCTGAAATATCCTTACTAATTAACAGCATTCCAGTGTACGGATTCGATACATAGCGCATATTTTTACCGTTTACACCTACAGGTAATGTATATGGGATATATACAGCTTGTGGATTAGAGGCAAGCAATAATGACCCTGGGTATGCCATCAACCAATCTTCACCACTTAGCATCCCGATTTTATTTGATGCTACATTTTCAGCTATTTTATTAAAATCATTTAACGCGACATCCTCTGCAATGTACCCCTTGTCCTTCCACTCCTTAATTTTTATAAGGGCATCCTTGATCTCAGGTTGAATTGAACCATATTGCAGCTCTCCGTTTTCATCTGGATACCAAATCTCCGGAATGGCTCCGAATAATCCGAAAATCCATGATGAGTCACCCATGACATGACCAGTAAATGCATCCAACATAGCAATATCCATTGCGTATGTATCATCAATTCCATTTTGATCAGGATCATCATGTACAAATGCATGCATAACCTTCTCAAGCTCTTCCAATGTTGTTGGAGCCTGTAAGTTGAGATTCGTTAACCAATCCTGACGAATCCAAAGGGGATTTCCAATAGCAGGTTTAATCAGAGGAATGCCATACTTTTTATCACCCTGAGTAACAGGGTACCACGCCTCAGGAATCTCCTCGAGCGCAGCCTTCCATGTATCAGAAGCATATTTTTCAAATGCCTCCGAGACATCAAGCAGCTTTCCAGATTCAACAAACATATTGGTCGTATTCGGTTGTGTAGATACAAACATATCAGGAAGAGCATCTCCGGAAGAAAGCATTAATTTAAGCTTTGTATCATAGCTATTATCCCCCATTGGTGAGCTCCACAACGTTTCAATCTTTACACCTAGCTGCTCCTCTGCCCACTTGGTATGAACATTGGAAAGATAGGTCTCACCGTTTTTGAACTTTACGGTAGGATCTTCACCTCTAGCAATCGTTATTGTAACAGGTGAAGTAATCTTTCCATCAACGATGGTAATTCCTTCTTTAGCTACTGGTGCTTGCTTATCCACGGTCTTCGGTGCTTCATTAGAACTACTACAGGCTGCTAATGCACTAGTTAATACGATTGTTGAAAGAATAAGTAGACTGACCTTCTTTTTGCGTTTCATAAAATCCCCCCGATACATTTATTGAACCACAAACTCATTATAAGAGCCCTTATGTCCATCACGACATAATACAAATTCAACATTCCGTTGCTCATTCTTAACATTCAATTACTCTTTTACAGCGCCGATAACAATCCCTTTCGTAAAAAACCTCTGAAGAACAGGATAAATAAGTAAGATTGGCAGCGCGCCTATCAATACTTGTGAAGCCCTAATTGCACGATTATTTAACTTTGCTGCTTCCGCTGCATCGCTGGCATCTGTTATAGGTACAGCAATTAAAGATTTAAGAAGTGTACTTAAAGGAATATTCTCACCCTTCATATAAATCATTCCTGACAACCATTCATTCCAATCGTTCACTACCATAAACAATCCCACTGTTGCGAGCACAGGAATAGATAGCGGCATGAAAACTCTAAAGAATACTTGCCAATGATCGGCTCCATCCATAAATGCTGCTTCTTCTAGCTCTTTTGGCAACGCCTTAAAAAAGTTCATGATTAAAATAAGGTAGAACACATTAACAAGCGTAGGTAATACTAATGCCCACATCGTATTGTACAACCCGATGCTTGTTACAAGTAAGTATGAAGGAATCATACCACCATTAAACAACATTGCGACAATAAATAATCCAACAAAAAATTTATAGCCCGCAATACCGTCTCTTCCCCCTCCTTTAGACATCACATATGCTGCTAAACAGTTAACTAATAACCCTAGCAAGAGACCAAGAGCAGTTCTCTGTAGAGATATCCAGATCGAATTTAATAATCTTGAATCCATTAACGCTTTTTCATATGAGAAAAAATTTAACCCTATTGGCCAAAATGTAACCTGATTCGTCATAATCGCTACACTCGAGCTTAACGATATCGCAATGACATGCACTAACGGTATAATACATATGATCCCTAGCAGAATCATCAATACATTATTGAAAATTTGAAACCATCGTTCTGATGTCGTCATCGTATTCATGTAATTGTTATCCCTCCTCTAGAAAATCCTATAGTCCGCTACTTTATAGGCTAATCTGTATCCACCAACAATGAGTATCAAACCTACAACCGACTTAAATAAACCAATAGCAGTTGCAAAGCTAAAGTTACCATCAACTAAGCCTACGCGATAAACAAAAGTATCGATAATATCACCTTTTTCATAGACAAGCGTATTATATAAATTAAATATTTGATCAAAGCCTGCGCTGAGCACTTGGCTTAGTGATAATGTCAAAACAACCGCAATCGTTGGAACAATAGACGGTATCGTTATATGCCAGATTTGTTTTAGCTTGCCCGCTCCGTCCAGCTGAGCAGCTTCATATAGTGAAGGATTAATGCCTGCAAGCGCAGCTAGAAAGATAATTGAGCCATATCCAAATTCCTTCCAAACTTCACTGGCTACGACTGTGAATAGAAACCAATTATTATTTCCTAGAAAAAAGATAGGCTCTAGCCCAATAGCGACAAGTGCTTTATTCACTAGACCACCATCAGGACTAAGAATTTCTCGAAAAATCCCACCTAGTACTACCCAGGATAGGAAATGAGGAAGAAAGACAAAGGTTTGAACTGCACTTCTCAGCCATTTCTTGCGTACTTCGTTTAATAACAAAGCAAAGCCTAATGTAGAAATCACACCAAAAACAAGCTTCAGTAAAGCTATACGCAGCGTATTCCAAATGACCTGAACGCTATCGGGATACTGGAATAGAAATTCAAACTGCCCCCATCCAACCCATTTTGAATTTAATATTCCTAAATAAGGCTTATACTCTTGAAAAGCCATAACGATACCGCCCATAGGGATATAAGTAAAAATGACTACCAATATTACTGCTGGCAAAAGCATAATATACAGCTGCCAGCTGTCTTTTCTTCGTACAATCCTCCCTCTCTTTCTAGTTAACATTTCAATGTTACTTGCTGCCTTCTCCATAAGCTCCCCCTCAAAGTAATTGATCTTGACTACATTGTAAGACTCTCAGTACCTTCTCTAAATAAGACAATCCAAACAATGAATAGGTTATTCTTAACGTTAGCCCCATCTTGTCACTTTAGTGATTGTCAAAGTCCATAAGCCTACTTACAATGTTAATAATCGATACTATAACGGCTAGAAGGAAGGCAACTGAAGCTATGATTAATCAATATCGTTCGTTCATCAGTATTCTGCTTATCATTCTGTTCTCTACCTTGGTTGTTATGTTTATGTATACATTAACTATTCATACAAGTCAGCAAACCGTTAAGGAGGAAATTCAAGCCAATAATTTAAATCGATTAAAGTTTATGATTAACGATCTCGATCATAATATTGAACAGCTGATGATGCTTGCTACCGCATTAGAAAATGACTCAAAAGTAGCGTTACTTCCAGCGATAGAGTCACTGGATAGCTACGAGCAAGTTATGCTTACTTTAGATTTAAAAGAAAAAATGAACTTACAAAGCTTATCAGAGGGCTGGAGTAATCAGGTTATGATCTATTCCCATATCCTAAATAAGTGGATTGGAGCCTCTACTTTTAATAACTCTCCTCCAATCCTCAAGCCTGATCACACGTGGACATATGATGCCAATGCTCAGCAGTTTATTACAACTCGAAATCGAGATACCTATACCATTCAAGTTTCTTTTCCATTAAACAATCTTCTTGAGATGGTAGATGAAGTAGAATATTCTAACACAACATCTTTTTTTGTTAATCCAGATCAACAGCTATTTTTTACAAACAACATAGATATTGAACGCTCCTCAGAAATTACTAACATGCTTAGTACTCATTTCCAACAAGGTGAGGGGAGTATCATCTTAAAACTACAAGATAATAGCTACATGGCAAACTATGTACAATCTAACCATTTAGGATGGTACTTAGTTGACTATTTACCCTTAGACGAAACATTAAAGTCAATTAAAAAAACGCAGACCATTTTTTATTTATCGTGCGTAATGCTCTTTTTTACAGGTGTTATTATCGCTGCTTACTTTTATCGTAAGGTGCAAATACCAATCATTACACTTCTAAGGGCAGTTAGATCGTTGAAAAATGGATCTTTTTCACATCGTATTCATCGAACTAGCAGAAACGAGTTTGACTTACTTTATTCCAACTTTAATGAAATGGCTGCAAAAATCGAGGATTTAATCGAAAAGGTTTACAAGGAGCAAATCATCTCACGCGAAGCCTTGGTCAAACAACTACAATCTCAAATCAATCCACATTTTCTATACAATTGTCTGTTTTTTATTGATAACATGACTCGTCTTGGCAATGAGGAAGCTGTCTCTGCTATGACCCAGCATCTGGCTGAATATTTTCGCTATACATCTCGCGTGGATAAGCCGCTAACGACGATCCATAATGAGTTGGCAGTTGTTGAAAATTATTTACAGATTCAAAGCTTACGAATGAATAGAATGACCTATGAAATTCACCTTGATGAATCATTACGTGATGTGCAAATTCCCAAGTTGCTCATTCAGCCATTAGTGGAGAATGCCGTTGTACATGGCATTGAGAATAAAGAGGAGTCTGGCTTAATACGTGTTACTGTGATAGAGGATAACAATCATATATCAATCAGTGTGGAGGACGATGGATCTGGATTAACACTCGATGAACTACTAAACCTACAACGACGTATTAGCCTGCCTCCTGATGAAACGGTGGGTTGTGCCTTGTGGAATATACGACAACGTCTCCTTATCCATTATGGAGAATATGCAGAGCTTCGCTTATCTCCTAGCAAATTGGGAGGAGTGCGTGCCCAGCTCTATTGGCCAAAAGATGAACAGAGAAAGGACTAACAGCTATGTACCAATTATTACTTGTAGATGATGAGGCATCCGTCGTAGACAGTCTTGCATTAACGATTCCATGGGAAGATTATGCTATTGAAGTCGTTCATCGTGCATATTCAGCGAAACAAGCGTTGCAAATTGCTAAACACCATGCCATTGATATTATGATTACAGATATACGCATGCCTGAAATGAATGGAATTCAATTAATTGAAGCTATAAAGGAATTCAATTCTAAAATACGTGCCATTATTTTATCAGGTCATGATGAGTTTGATTATGCACAGCAAGCCATTACGCAAGGTGCCATACGTTATTTACTAAAACCTATTAAATTAGATCAGTTAACGGAAGCAGTGACCACCTCAATTAAAAGTATAGAGAAGGAATGGGAGGAAATTAGCTCCTATCAACAAATCAAGCATGCTTTACATGCCAATAAACCATTATTAAAAAGTCAATTTCTTTTAGATCTACTTAGCAATAAAACAATAATTAATTCATTGTTAGAGGAAAGACTTGCAGTGCTAGATCTCAATATTAAAATAGGCGATCCCTTTGTACTGATGGTCGCTCGCTTAGAGAAGGATTTTTCAGAATATGATGTAAAATCATTATCACTATTAGAATTTGCAATATCAAACATTGCAGAAGAGGTTTTTCAAGATCTGTTTACACTATGGAGTTGTATTACGGAACAAGGCTACATCGTTTTTTTAATTATGAGTAAGGAGAAAGAAAATCTTAATCTTGCAGATTCCTATGCTGTCAAGTTGCAAAATCATGTTCAAAAATACTTAAGAGGTTCTATATCCCTCTGTTTAAGTGAACAAGCTTGCTTTTCGGATAAGCTGTCAGAAATCTATAGAGCGTGTGTTTCATCGATCAATCGTAATATTGGCAAAAACAAAAGCTTTTTTCTTATTGCCGAGGAGCTAAAGACGCAGACAAAGTATGAGCATTATCATTTGTATGAGCCTCCTCTACTATCAACACTTCTTGACAGTGGAAATTGGGATGAGGCAACGGTAAAAATTCAAAGAATATTAATGCTGCACGATGAAAATGCAGAACGAACAGAGGATCAATTATTTACGATTTTATTATATATATCCTCCGCTTTTGTGAGCAATTTCAACTCTGATGCTATGAGTGTAGATGAATGGTTAGGAGAAGACTTTTTATTGATGCTTCGTAAAAAAAGTCAATTATCTAGACAGAGGATATGGGAATGGTCTAATCGGATTATACTAAATATGCGAGAGCAGAATGCACTTCAGATTGAAGATTCTCATCAGCAAATCGCTGCAAAAGTAAGAACCTATATTCAAGCACATCTGTCAGAAGGCGTATCTTTACAAACAATTGCTGATTACATTAAGCTTCATCCCGTCTATTTAGCCAAGGTTTACAAGCTAGCAACCGGTGAGACGATTGGCAATTACATGTATCAGCTACGTATGGAAAGAGCTGTGCATTTATTAACTAGTACTGAACTTAAAATTTCTGAAGTAAGTAATCAATTGGGTTTTCTTACACCACCTTATTTCATTAAATTATTTAAAAAGCAGTATGGCTGCACACCACAAGAATATCGTAATCAACTGCAGTCTTAGGACTCTTAATCAAGATTGGTGCTCCATTTACACCAAAACAAACACCCATAGCCTAATGATGGCTATGGGTGTTTGTTTTGAGGTATGGGTTAAAGTAGCTTCTTCTTATCGTTGATGAATATGATGTCGTCCAATTGGTACGACAGATGGGGATAGTGAAACAGGGTCTTCGACGACCGTACACTCTAGCCCAAATACCTCTTTCACTAGCTCGCGCGTCACGACCTTAGACGGTGCTCCTTCAGAAATTAGCCGGCCTTCCTTCAAGGCAAACAAATAATCCGCATATCGTGCAGCTAAGTTAATATCATGAAGCACCATAACGATTGTCGTGCCGTATTTGCGATTAAGATCCGTTAATAGATCAAGAATTTCAACCTGATATGTAATATCAAGATAGGTTGTCGGCTCATCCAAAAACAAAATGTCTGTCTGCTGCGCCAATGCCATAGCGATCCAAACCCGTTGACGCTGTCCACCCGATAGCTCGTCGATACTCGCATTAGCGAGCTCCGTAATTTTCATAATATCCATCGCTTCGGCTACCGCTTCATAGTCCTTCTTGCTCCAACCACCAAAGATCGATTGATGAGGAAATCTACCGCGACCTACCAGATCCGTTACCGAAATCCCTTCAGGAACGATTGGCGACTGCGGTAATAACCCTACGATACGCGCCAGCTTTTTCGCAGCAATCTTATGAATGGACTGTCCATCGAGTGTAATAGTACCCGACGTCGGCTTAATTAACCTTGCCAACGTTTTGAGCAACGTAGACTTCCCACAAGCATTGGAGCCGATAATAACACTGATCTTATTACTTGGAATCTCCAACGATATGTCGTGAATGATCGTCCGGCGATCATAGCCAGCAACAATATGCTCCGCTCTAAATGAATGTTTGGGTTGCATCAGAAATCTCCTCTTCGGTTCATACGAATAAGCAAATAAATTAAATAAGGTGCGCCTATTATGCCTGTAATGATTCCGACGGGGAATCTGACTTGAAACGCAAATTGTCCAATTAAGTCTGCAGCAAGCACTAGAATTGCACCTACCAAACCAGCAGGGATTGTCGCAGTAAATCCTCCGCCAATTAATCGTCTAGCAATTGGACCTGCAAGAAAAGCAACGGCTGCAATTGGGCCTGTAGCCGCAGTTGCAACAGCGACCATAATCACCGCGCCAACAATTAATAAAACTCTTGTTCGATCTGTATTTACTCCCATAGATGTTGCCGCTTGGTCTCCTAGCTCGAGCAGGGAGAGATGCTTACTTAACATAACGATAATTGGAGCAAATACCAGCACAGAGATGATCAGCATCGGAAGCTCATCCATCTTAGATCCATTTAAGCTCCCCGATAACCAGCGAATAGCGGCAGGTAGGTTTTCCTCTCTACCGACCAACATCAAATACGTAATAATAGAGTTACATACAGCTTGTATCCCTATCCCAACGAGAATTAATCGTCCAATAGAGAAGGATCTCCCCTTGGACAGGAAATAAATTAATAACACCGTTAACAATCCCGCGATAATCGATACCAATGAGACGACCGCTTCACTTACACTAAGCAAAATAATACAAAACACTGCCGCCGCACTTGATCCTGATGTAATCCCAATAACATTAGGATTAGCAAGAGGATTGCGCAGCATCGTTTGAAATGTTACGCCCGCCATACCAAAGGCAAAGCCTGCAAATAGTCCTGCCAGCATTCGCGGTAATCGAATGGTGCCAACTGCAAACGATGCACCCTGGACCTTCTCCCCCATTAACACCGCAATGACGTCTTTTACAGGATATATCGTATTCCCTAGCATTAGCATCGCACAGCAAAGTGCAATAGCCAATGCAACCATTGTGCCAGTGACGAGATAGCCGCGTCGCTTACGTTGCAGCCTTCCTTGCTTTATAAAACCGATCAGTTGATTATTCATAGTGAACGCACTTTCGCTTTCATCGCTAATAGAATTAATATCGGAGCGCCAATAAAGGCAGTAAGCACGCCAACCTCAAGCTCTCCTGGACGCCCTAGCAATCTGCCAATTACATCTGAGATCGTTAAAATAATTGCTCCTGCTAATGCAGACATCGGAATCATATAGCGGATATCTGCTCCCAGCATTAATCGTATCACATGTGTGGCTAACAAGCCTACAAATCCGATTGGACCTGCCAATGCAGTCGTAACCGCGCAGAGCAATACGCCTGCAAAAGCGGATAAGAAGCGGAGCGCTCCTGTCTTAACACCTAAGCCAGTCGCTGCTTCATCACCAAGCGCTAATGCATTTAATGCAGGTCCAACAACAACAGCCAGTCCAATTCCTACAATAAGAAAAGGAAGGAAAACCTTTATGGATTCCCAGTTTCCCGAGCCTACACTGCCTACCTGCCAGAAACGAAATTGATCCATTACATAAGAACGGGGAATCATAATTGCTGTTACTAACGAAGATAACGCCGCACTCGTCGCTGCCCCTGCAAGTACTAGCTTAAGTGGCGTTGCTCCTCCACGTCCCATCGAGCCTATACCGAATACGATAACTGCTGTAATCATTGAGCCTACCATTGCGTAAGCAATGTACTCATTTGCCGAGCTAATATTCATAAACGCAATCCCTATAACGACAAACAAAGCTGCACCCGTATTTACACCTAAAATACTCGGGTCAGCAATTGGATTACGTGTTACTGACTGCATAAGTGCTCCCGATACTCCAAGAGCTACTCCACAGCAGATACTAAATATTGTTCTAGAAACTCGTTTGCGTACAACATTGGCACCGTAGCTATCAACCTCTGGATGAAACAAGCCGTCGAGCAGCTCTTGCATGCTCGACGGACGTGCTCCAAATATAAATGATGCGACGATACAAAGTAGTAGCAAGATGATCCCAGCAATCAGTATCTTCATGAAATGCTTCGGCATAGAAGATACAGCTTTTACTGATTGTGAGCTAGCTACATTACTCATTGATTTTTGCAATTGCAGCCGCAAGTAGTTCTAGATATTCATCGATTGTATATTCAATCGAAAGTGGGTTTGGATTACCAGATGCAGCTAGTGGCGTACCGTTACCAATGAACAATACTGAACCTCTTTCGATTGCAGGGATTTTGCCTAGTAGCGGATCTGCTTTAACTGCTTCATACAAAGCGTCATCGCCATAACCAACAATTATATCAGCGTCATTCAATAGATCAGCGTTCTCAGCGCTTAGACTTAATGAATAGCTAGTTGGATCTTCAATTGCATTAATGATGCTTTCAGGATATTCCATACCAAGCTCAATTAAGAAGGAACCACGTGGATCAGTTGGTGTGTACGTATGCAGCTTAGACATATCCTTAGCTGAGAAGTTTACCCACACGACTTTAACACCCTTCATTTGTGGATATTCAGCCGCTTTATCTTGAATCAATTGCTCAACATCTTTAATTAATTGCTCGCCTTCTGCTTCCATACCCATACCAAGAGCCGTGTATTTTACTTGTTCTCTCCAAGTTGTTAGCCAAGGAGCTGATTGGTAAGCAACAACAGGTGCGATTTCGGATAAAGTATCGTAATCTTCTTGTGTAATTCCAGAGTAAGCAGCAAGAATTACATCTGGCTGTGCATCAGCAATCGCTTCAAAATCAAGTCCGTCAGTATCCTGGAATACATTCGGTTCAGTTACGCCAAGCTCATCAAGCTTCTCCCTCGTCCAAGGTAGCAAGCCGCTATCATCTTGTACGCCATAGTTTGCAGCGGAGAAACCAACTGGAACAACGCCTAGTGCCAACGCAACGTCATGGTTTGCCCATTGAATAGTAACAACACGTTCAGGTTTTTTCTCGATAACCGCTTCACCAAGTGCATGTTTAATAACGATTGGATAAGTAGTTGCGTCTGCTACTTCTTCAGTTGCTTCTGGCTCAGTCGTTGCAGCTTCAGTAGCCTCCGGAGTTGCAGTCGCTCCTGTTGAACCTGTAGAGTTGTTATTGGAATTACCGCATGCTGCTAAAACAACAGATAGACATAATACGATCATCAACGTTTTGATGAAATTAAGCTTACTTGTTTTCATTTGATTTCTCCCTTTTCTATATTTATTTAACACATTAACAACTTAATATTGATGAAACTAAGAATCATTATCAATTAACTGCCATGTTTATATTAGTTTTTTCTATCCCCTTTGTCAATAAAAAATTAATAATTTTTTACAGATTAATAATGTAAGCGTTTTATTGTCTTAACCTTTCATTTTATGTGCACGTGCCCATAAAAAATGACCTTCTCCATATAAAAAGAAGAAGGTCATTATCATCAGTTTGTTTTTCGGTTGTGGACTATTCTCTAACCCAATCATACTCCATAATAGTTGCCGTCCCAATTGCTCGCTCCTCGCCTAGCAGCTTCCCAACAACATAAAGGGAAGCATCGATCCCAGCAGATACGCCTGCCGACAGGATGATCTTTCCGTTATCGACATAACGCGCTTCACTATCAATTAACGTCGATAGTGATACTAGCTCCTTTAACTCATGGAGGGCCGAACGATTGGTCGTCACCGTCAAGCCCTCTAACAGATTAGCTTTAGCTAATATGAGCGCACCTGTGCAGACAGATAACAGCACCTCCACCTCCTGCGATAATTGTGCAATCCATGCTGTAATGGTTTCGTTCAGCATTTCTTTTCTCGCGCCCCAACCACCTGGAACAATCAGGATATCAGGCTTAGGACATGTCGCAATTGTATAAGCTGGATTAATGCTCAGATTGCCGAGTGCATTAACAGCAGCTTCAGTCTCAGCCACGGTATACACGTTAAAGTCCTGCCCACGATTGCTTGCACTGATAAACACTTCAAATGGTCCTACAAAATCTAGTGGTTCAACATAATCATAAATCAATATTGCCACATTTCTTGCTTGCTGTACCTGATTCATATGATTATCCCTCGCCTTCAATGATTTACTTCATGGTACATCCGTTTCATTGCTTATTGCCACTAAATACTATAAAATTGTATAACTAGAAAATTTTGAATAAGGGGTCGGTTAATATGAAAAAGGTTACACCATTTTTAATGTTTCAACATGATAACGCAGAAGAAGCCATGAACTTCTACTTATCAATCTTCGAGGATTCAAAAATTATACATATCAAACGCTATGGTGCAAATGAAATGGCGAAAGAAGGAACCATTAATGAAGCGACTTTATCAATTAAAGGTCAGGAGTTTATGTTCTTTGACAGCTATGTAAAGCATCAATTCGATTTTACACCTTCATTCTCCATTTTTATTACATGTGATTCTGAAAATGAGCTTGATGATTTATTCGCAAAGCTTAGTGAAGGCGGAGGGGTGCTTATGCCCTTAGGTGATTATGGATTCAGTAAAAAATTCGGTTGGGTCAATGATAAATTTGGAGTTTCATGGCAAATTAATCTTCCGAATTAATTTCAGACTCATTAAGTGAGGAATAGAAGCAGAAGGACAAACGTGCTGGGAGCTCGTGTGTCCTTCTGTCATCTAGGCTATCATTGATATGCTTCATCGCGTTTTATAATGAATTGTTCATTTAATAGAGGTGTCTTCATCTTCATAATGAACCTTCGCCCATGATATATAATCGAATAGCTTCATATCTAAACATATGCTTTTTACAAGTAGATAATCTTCTACGCTAACAAATTCACCATGAGCAATTTTATTGCGTATCGGATGGATTTTCATCATAATGTCATAAGCATCCATCACTGAGCTTGAAATATACGGAATGTCGTTGACTTTAATATAGTCACAGATTTCCTTCCACATTCGTTTCTTTGTCGTTGCTTCCTCATTATGCTTAGAAATTAGCACTCTAAATTCTTGCTCGATGATTCCAGTAAAATAGTTTACTAATCCAGTATAAGACAGCTTATCCTGTGGTGCAGATTCCATCTTTTTCTCTTGATATAGCACTGTTGCTAACGCTTTTTTAGATTCATCCGACAAGCCATGAAGTCTATGTACAAAGCTTTCATATTCATGGTCAAATTCATCAAGTGCAATCCACTCAATATGAATATATTGTTCAGGATCTGCGATTGTCTCTTTTAATACAACTAGGTTTGTTTCGTATGTAACATCCCAGCTATCTAATGTACTATCTTGTCCTACATATACGGTAATCTGCTCAATTTTCTTATGCTCAGGAATACCGCCCTTAATTAATTGATAGCAGAGCTCAGTTAATACAAGCATTGCCCCATAATCCATTGTCTCCATGTCAGAGACCATCAAGTATTCATCTAGATTGGATTCCATAAGCTGCTGCAATAGCACTCGTTCTTGGGTGGTTAGCTTTTCTCCGCTTCTAACCATTTCCCATAGCCTTGGGATCTGTAATCTGATTTGCTGATCACTTAATCCCTTGACCTCGTACATTTCTTTCCACACCGTTATAAATTTCTGTTCAGGCTCCATCGCCAGCTCAACGAGATCTTGGCAGATGATTTGGATTACATCATCCTTCTTATGAGGCCGCTTTAGATAGATCGAAATTTGCTCCAACTGTGCAAGACACAGCTCTTTAATGCCTCCCGCTGCGTCATGAGACGAGACTGCAGCATCCGTCACTTTAAACTGTTGAGCAGCTTCTCTTAAACTCATATTTGGATCAATAGACTGTTCTTTATTGATGCAGCATTGCTTATATTTCTTACCAGATCCACATGGACATGGCTCATTTCTACCGTATCGTGACATGATGTAACCACCTTCTCTGCGAGTATATGTTCACTATATCCTATGATCGAAGAGCATGTCCATGTGGATTTACTTGTTTAATACTCCTTCTTAATGACAAAGAAAGTGCCGCGAATCGTGCCTGCTAGCTTTGACTTTTGTCTTGCAAACTTAAACTTCTTCTCTTCAAGCTCCATCGGTACATCCATTCCCTCAGAAAGCTTAAAGCCAACAGCGCGTTTCTTCGGGTTATCTAATGTATACATCACATTCACTGCTAGACCGCTCTCATAGAAAACAAAGGTCCATTTAATATTCTCCACCTGAAAGCTAGTCGTCTCTAGCGGTTTAGCCGCAAATACTAGATCACGCTCCTCTTTCAAAATTTTGTTAACATAATCTAGGTTTTCCTGACTTTCGCTAGCAGGTTGCACCGTAGGCTAGAGACATTTCAATAAGAGATAATATTAATTCGCGTGGTCCTTTTTCAGGATTAAATGAGGTTTGCTCCTTACAATATTGAAATATCTTTCTTTGCTTATTCCAAAATAAATCTTTTTCGAGTAATGAGATGGTTTCCATAGGCGTCTCTCCAGTCAGTCGTAGTTGTAGCCTTCATTATAAAAGAAAAGCCGAGCAAATGTCAGTGAAGATCACTCTACATTTGCTCGGCTTTATCGATTTTTGCTTATTTACTAGCCGTCAGCGAAAACATCATTGGCAGCTTCAGATTGTTATCTTTAAATACCCACCATCGGTTTTCATCCTGCTCCATCATGCCGACAAACTTCTCATAAAACCCATAATTATATTCTTGGAATGAGGTGATCGTTAGGCCCGCCGACCATAAGGACTGCATAATCTCGCTTATACTATGCGCCCATTCATTGGTCGTCTTATGCTTCATTTTCGCATCAGGTACAGCATAGGTGCCATTATCCTCGGAATCTGTATACGGATTCTGATTGTAAAAGTACGTATCAGCAATGTAAATTTGACCGTCCTTAGAATCAAACACGCTAGCAAGCGGATGCCCTTCAACAATGAGGAACAACCCTCCTGGCTTCAGAAAGTGAGCAACAATCTTCGCCCAGCGTTCTAGATCATTTAACCAACATAACACCCCATACGATGTATAGACGATGTCATACTGACCAGATAAATTTTGCTGCAAATCATATACGTTACTGCAAACAAATTCCGCATCTAACGCCAGCTTCTCATTTAATGACTTAGCCAATTTAATCGCTTCATCAGAAAAGTCGACTCCTGTTACCTTCGCTCCTAGCCTTGCAAGCGATAATGTATCCATTCCAAAATGACATTGTAAATGTAACAGTGACTTGCCCTGAAGATCTCCCAGCTTCTCCTTTTCGATTGGTTGAAGCGTTGACTTGCCCTGCAAAAACCCTTCTACATCATAGTAGGATGACTCTGCATGCAGTGAAGCAGCCTCATTCCACCATAGATAGTTATCTTTCATTTCTTTATTCATAGCGTTATCCCTCCATTTCCAGTTCGATGGACACAATCATATCTATTCTGTCCAACTGGACACTTTTTAGCTTCTCCTCATAAACATTTCCTTGCAGAACGCAAAAAAGCCACAGGCAGTTGCTTACCTGTAGCTTTCGTCTCCGTACAACATTAGCCCTTCACAGAGCCCATTGTTAGTCCGCCGACAAAATACTTTTGCAGCGCTAGGAACATTAACAGCAGCGGCAATGCGCACAGAATACATGCTGCGAACAATACGTTCCATTGTGCTGGGTTTTGCTGATCTCCTAGGAAGCCAAGCATCGCCACTGGCAGTGGAGCATCGATAGATTTCGTGATGAACACCATATTAAAGAAGTAATCATTCCAAATCCATACCCCTTGTGTAATAACAACCGATACGGTTACAGGCAGCAGTAACGGGAATACCATCTTCCAAAATCGAACGAATATCCCTGCGCCATCAATATAAGCTGCCTCTTCAATTTCCTCCGGCACTCCGCTGCGAATAAAGCCAGTGTACAGGAAGGTGGAGAATGGCAAGCTACATGTAATAAACATTAATATTGGCGTATATTGACCAAGCGGAATGCCCAGCCCCTTAATCATCTGAATGATTGGAATAAGCACCATCTGACCTGGCACTACAAGCCCCGCCAAGAAAAAGATATAAAGAAACTTGCTTGTTTTGCTGCGAATGCGTGCAATTGGGTAAGCCGCCATCGCTGCAAATAATACAACAAATATAACAGAGATCACCGTTAGCACTACGCTATTCCATAGTGCCACGGGGAAATTCATCCGAGTATAGGCGGAAATAAAGCTTTCCAATGTGAACTCATTAAACCAATTTAGTGGATTCGTCATATTCTTCGGTGAACGAAGCGAGCTTGACAGCACGATAATTAACGGAACTAAATTGACGAATACAAGTGCGAGCAAGAGAACATGCGTCCCCAGCCTTTTGAATAGAGATCCGGTATTCATGCTGATACCTCCTTCTTGTTCAGCGTAAATACGCAAATGATCGTAATTACAATGATGATCGCAAACGAGATAATACCAAGTGCGGCAGCCTTACCAAACAGCTGGTCGGTAAACGCCATCTTATACATCGCATAAATAAGTGTGTTGGTTGAAATCCCTGGACCACCGTTAGTCATAATGAATGGGAAGTCAAATGCTTTCAAGCCATTAATGACACTCAACGTTATATTAATAGTAACCGAGGTTGCTAGCATAGGCAGTGTAATAAAGCGGAACAGCTTCCACTTGCCGGCTCCGTCGATTTTGCCCGCTTCGACTAGCTCATGTGGAACGGTTTGTAAGCCTGCTAGAAAGATAATGACGCTCGTACCAATATTTTTCCAAATATCAACAACAATGATCGAATAAAGGGACTTACTGTAACTACCTAAAAAGTTCGTATCCCATGTTGTAATTCCGATTTTCTCTAGAAATGAAGCAATTAAGCCCTCTTGTGGCATATAAACATAACTCCATATAAACCCGACAACAATAGCACTAAACAGCGTCGGAATGTAAAACGCCGAACGATAAAATGCCTTACCAGAAATACTCGCATTCAATAAAACCGCAATCATAAGTGCAATAATATTACCCAGAATGACGGTAATTGCCGTATAAATTAATGTGTTTTTGATCGAGATTGATAATACTTCTTCTTGAAATAGCTGCTTAAAATTATCCAAGCCTACATAATTAAACGATTGAACATATCCGTTATAATCCGTCACACTATATTGAAACAGCTTAAATATTGGAAATATCCAAAAAATACAGTAGAAAACAAGAGCAGGAAGTACAAAAAAGTACATTGTTTTCTTCATGACCGCACTATTCATGATGATTCTTTCCCTTCCCTATCAGATTGCCATGATGGAGCAGGCACTGCGCTGCTCCATCATGGCACATAACAAACCTTATTGTTTATATAGCTCTGTATATTTGTCCTGCATCGCCTTTGCTACATCCTCAGCAGTTACCGCTCTGCCACCGATAATTTCAGCAAATTTAGATTGCATTGCATCGCTCACGCCAGCAGGCCACATTTGATTAGAAAAGTAGAATGCATTGCCTGTCTCTTGAATATTGCCCAGCACGTCTGCGAAAATATCATTTTGCAGCTCTACACCATTGAATACACTGATGGATGGATTAGATGCAACCCAAGCCTCGAACAATGGAGATTCTGCATCGAATAGATATTCGAATACTTCTTTCGCTACATCAAGGTTTTTCGAGTTAGCATTGATTGCATATCCTGCTGCAGTAGAAGCAGAAGCATACACTGGCTGACCTGGCTCGTTACCTGGTAGAGAGAAGAAACCGCGTTCAAATTCTGCAGCACCTGTTGCAGTCAAGCTTGGTAGATCCCATGTTCCTGTGAAGATCATTGCTGCTTTGCCGTCAACAAACTGCTGAGCAGCCTGAGCACTCGCCATACCTAGTGAACCATTGACAACATAACCTTTATCATAAAGCTCTTTGTATTGATTGATCGTTTTAATCCATTTTTCGTCAGTTAGCTGCGTTTCGCTTGTTTGCAGCTTCGTATCGAACTCAGGATCTGTTGGATATACACTATTCGCTGCTAGCTGATACATACCGAATTGGATAACCCACATATCTTTATCGCCCATAGCAATTGGTGTAATGCCCGCTGCTTTTAGCTTGTCAGCAGCTTCCAAGAAGCTCGGCCAGTCTTGCGGAATTTCAGTAATACCTGCTTGCTCGAATAGCGTTTTGTTATAGTATGTTCCTAGAATATCCATACCTTTTGCCACAGCATAAGGCTTACCTTCATAGCTCATATCATTTTTCGCTGCTGGGCTTACACGATCCCAGAAGCTTAGGTCAGATAGATCAGCTGCATAACCAGCCTTAGCCACCTCAATTGCACCCATATTCGCAAGCTTAGGGAATACTAAGAAAATATCTGGACCTTCACCAGCACCAAGCTTTGTTTTAACGGTTGTGTAGTATTGCTCATCTGGAAGCTTTTGCACTTCAAGTGTTACGTTCGGGAACTTCTCTTTTACCAATCTTGGGAAGATCTCAAGTTCAAAATCCTCACCCTCCGCAGCTTTTGCACCTGAAACAAGCATTGTTAATGTAACTGGCTTCTCATCAGAGGATGTATCTGAGCTATTGGAACTTCCTGTGTTGCTCGAACCTCCTGTATTGCTTGAGCCAGTACCGCTATTACTATTGCTTGAGCACGCTCCTAGAACGAGCAGCATCGCAATCAATAGCATAACGAAGCTTTGACGACTAAATCTTTTCATTAAAAAACCCCCTATAGAATGAAGTTGTTTCTACCTCTTCATTCTATAGGGGGGGTGAGCTTTCGGTAAGCGCATCATTTTTTGTCTGACTACCTTATTTTTTAGGATGCGTCATTTAGTTCGTACGATTAAGCTCCTGCTGTAGAGCCGATAAGTATTGCACTGGCGTATAGTTCGCATCCGTCATTAGAAGCTGGGCATTATCCCAAGCGAGCAGCTGCGCGCTAGAGCTAAAGCGAGCCTCAAACCATAGCGCTCCCTTAGATACTTCATTAATTTTCTCTTGCACAACCTTCGTTAATGGCGGAATATTTTCTGGCATCTTTTCCACCTGAAAGCCGGTAATCATCCCAAGCTCACTCATCGCTCGATCACCATAATGCTCGAAGACATAGCCCATCCATTTCCCCACCTCTGGGGTGTATGCCTCTTTGGAAAAGGAGGTCGTTAAGCCAGCATTGACAGGATATTCATCAAGCGTGCCAACTCCACCTTCAACTAGTGGGATACTGAAAAAACCGATTGCCTCCTCACCAATATGGTTACGGCTCTTATCGTTAAATGCTCTAAGCTGCCAGCTACCCATATAAAACATCGCTGCTTCTCCATTTAGAAAGGCGTTCACCGAGCTTTCCATATCGACGGTATTCACTCGCTTACCAAGATAACCATTCAAGCCCATCTGCTGCACCGTGTTAACAGCCTCAATAAAGCCCTCATCCGTTAAGGAGATTTCGCCTCTATCTACGCGCTCCATCACATCTGCACCGTACATCCGAATTGCATAGGCATTAATCAATCTCGTAATTGGCCACTTATCCTTCCCGGCTACAGAAAACGGCTGAATTCCTTGCCTATATAGTAGGTCAGCGATCTCAATCAATTCATCCCATGTCTGCGGAATCTCTAAACCATATTGCTCGAATAATTGTTTATTGTACCAAAAGCCTTCAATATTAAACTCCAGCGGCAATGCATATAATCCCGCTTCGTCTACATTAGCCTTTAGCAGCTCAACAGCTGCTGGCAGAAGCTTATCCATTAATCCTAGCTCGGTGAAGACAGCCTCCAGATCTAATACGGCATCGCTTTGAATCAGATCAATTAGTGGTTTACCAGATTGATAGCTGAATAGCTCAGGTAGGTCATTGCTTGCTGCAAGCAGCTCCACACGCTGATTCAGACTGCTTTCGGCCACATTATCAAATTGAAACACCGTTTGCGGTGACTGCTGCTGCTGATACTCCTTAGATAGCTCACTAATCATTCTCGTACTGCCTTCATCCTCTTTATTGACGCTTAAATACATAATGCGCTGCTCACTCGGCTGCTGGATTTCCGTCGAGGTCGTCCCCGAGCTGCAGCTAGCTAGTAGCGTAAGGATGAAGAGCAAGCTAAGCAGTTTACTTGATCTGCGGAACATTATGTTCATAGGTCTTCTCCTTCAACTGCGTGCGATATTGCCCTGGCGTAATGCCGACATATTTTTTGAACACCTCAGTAAAATGCCTTGCATGGTAATAGCCTACGCGCTCGCTAATTTCCTGCACAGATATTCCTTCACTAAGCATTTCCTTCGCCTTATCAATTCGTATTTTCGTTAAAAATTTAATATAGCTTAGCTCCATCTGCTCCTTAAACAGCAAGCTAAAGTAGGTCACATTCATATTCACATGTGACGCCACCTCCTGCTGTGTCAGATCTCGGCCATAATTGTCCTCCATATACTGAATCGCCTTCTCGATTGCGACATGCTTTGTTTTCTGTCTTGTGCCAACTAACCAATCGACGATATGCTCAAGCTCCTGTCGTAGCCAGCTAATCGCCTCATCTCTCGTTGCTTTACTACGCAATTCCTTCTGCGGCACAAAGCCTTTAGGGAATATATCGGCAACATTCCCTCCTGTCTCCTTCACCGCATCACTGCAACGAAGAAACAGCTTTAATAGCTCTAGCTCGGCAACATCTGGATCAGCAACATTGACCTTAAGCTCCTCCAAATATAGATCTAGCTTCTCCATAAATGCGCCCTTGTTTCCTAAACGTAGCTCGAACAGAATCCCTTCCTCCCGCTCCGAGCTATTTAATCTCACTTCACTAGAGTCACCGATGCTTTCGAACGCCACCCACTCATGCCCCTCAATATAGCTGCCGTAGCGAAAAGCATGCAGCGCCTCCTTATAGCTTTTCGCTGCCTCGGCCATGCTGCTATACGTCATGCCAGAGCCGACTGTTACATGCTCAATAAGCGCAAGCTGCTCACGCCACTGCTGGCAAGCCTCGTCCTTATGCAGCAAAACATGAATATACTCTTTACCATGGCGCAGCTCAATCATTTCATAGGAATCAGGAAGCGTTAGCTGCAACTGCTGCTCACTAACAATGACGGTAACTCCTGCTGGTGCCGCCACAGTACCAGTCGTCCCATAGCATTGCTGCCATGCAGCTACGGCCCCTTCAGCCTGTAGCAACAGATCCAAGGTGCAGCTTTCAAGCAGGCTCTTGCTGCTCTGCTTTTTCAACGCATCAACCTCGGAGCGCTCGGAGATATAATCCACGGCCTTCACGATCGCTTCACGAATTTTATCAAGCGTGATCGGTTTTTCTAAATAATCAATTACGCCTAATTTGATCGCTTTCTTCACAAATTCGTATTCATTATAGCCGCTAAACACAACACAAACCGTATGAGGAGAGACTTCCTTTATTAAGGAAATAAGCTCTAATCCATCAATTCCAGGCATGCGAATATCCGTTAACACAATATCAGGCTGATGCTCCTTAATTGCCTGAAGCGCCTCACTTCCGTCGCGAGCCGTTGCAACGAGCTCAACGCCATACTGGGACCAAACGATTAGCTTCTGCAGCCCCTTCAGCACAATATGCTCATCATCACATAGAACAGCCTTCAGCATGTTAATCCTCTCCCTTTCTATTCTGATGTGGAAAACGCAACTCGATATGTGTTCCTTCGTTCACCTTACTAATGATCTTAAATTCGCTCTGCTCCCCGTAATATAGCCGTAGCCGCTCTCTAACGTTGCCGATTCCGTAGCCTTGCTCCGTCTTCTGCACATCCTCCATCCCTACACCATCATCGGTCACGGTAAATACGAGATCAGAACCCTCCACTCGCCCAGTCAGCTTAATCGTACCGTTGCCTTGCTTAGGCTCTAGCCCATGATACATCGCGTTCTCCACTAATGGCTGAAGCAGCAGCTTCATAATTTCATAGGATTTAACCTCATCCTCAATGCTTTCGATATATTCGAAGCGATTGTCGTAACGGATATTTTGAATAATCATATAGTGGCGGATATGCTCGATTTCCTTAAAAACAGGAATAAAATCCTTGCCCTTATTTAAGCTAAGCTTAAAGCTTTCTGATAGCGAAAGTGCCATCTGCGCGATGTCCTTCTTATCCTCTAATAGCGCCATAAAGTAAATCGAATCAAGCGTATTGTATAGGAAATGCGGTTTAATTTGCGATTGAAGAAAGCGCAGCTCTGCCTCGCGCTCCTTCAGCTGCGAATCAAATAAGCTCTCGCTAAGCTGTTGGTTCGTTGCCGCCATTCGTTTGAAGGTTTGACCGATTACACCAACCTCATCTGTAGCAAAGGATTCCGTACCGTTAATGACATTCATCGGGCTGCCCTTCGCCCAATCAACAATCATCTTCTTAAGGTGAAGCAGTGGTTTCGTTATCGAACCAGACACAAGATAGGAGACAAGCAATGCCATGCCCGCCATCAATACAGCTATGAGCATCGTGATGCTGCCGATGCGGTCAGATTGTTTTAATAGCGTTTTCATTTCTACATAATGAATAAAGCTCCAGCCAGTTGTTGCATTTTTAATCTGACTGACAATATAGCCGCTCTGCTGCAGTCTGTTTACCGTCTCTGTAATTGACTGACCAAGCCCGATACTAGCCGTTAATGCTGGCGCTAGATCATATACAGAGATTGGCTGCTCGGCATGCACATTGTCGAACACAAGAAATCCGTCCTGCTCGCTGCCAAGTACTGCTTTATCGAAAATTGATTTATTAATATTAATGACTAGCAGGCCGATCATATCCTCTGTTAACCGATTAGGGTCTCGTAGCAGCTTGACGCTTGAAAACGATTCTCCATCGAGCGTTGCCTCAAGCACATTGTAGCCGAAGAAAATCTCTTTCCCCTTTGCCTCATAGGCTTCCTTATACCAATCTGTTCTAGCGATTTGCGCGCGTGTTTCATCAGAGCCGTACTTTCCTGCTTGCTCTGATCGTCCAAAGCAAACTGAACGAAAATTGCGATCGAAGATACAGATGGAATCAATATTTTGCGTATCGAATAAATTCGCCACGACAATGTTTTGCAGCTTATTGGCTGTCTGAACATCAAGATGCTGCTGGTTTTTCTCCACACCAGTACCACTGCGATACAGATCACGCCGCAGCTCTTCATCTGCGAGAATGATCCGATTCATATTTACAATATTGTTCAATAGCAGATCAGTCACTTCGCTAGCCGTCTGCAAGTATGCCGTATTACGCTCAATATGGTTGCTCACCAATGTGTCCTTGGCAATATTGAAGGATACATAGCCAAGTATACAGAGCGGAGGCAACGATACGAGAAACATCGCCATAAAAAATCGGCGCCGAATCGACGATTGCCTAAGCATACCGCTAAATTTTTTTACTATATTCCACTTCATAGGTTGTAGATTCCCCTCATAAGCCAACTGGTTCAAGTCATTCTTAGCTTAACCTCATTATAGCAGAGCGGTAAGAGAAAATAGGTGGTGGTTTTATTTGGTCAATACCGTATTTTTTAGGTTTAACCACGCTGCAAGCAATAAAAAGCACCCATCCCTTTCTAGCAGAAGACCTGCTCGATCTAGCTAGAAAGGATGTGGGTGCTATTTCTTATATGATGTAATCACTGAATGAATGATTGCAGTAACTACAGTAAAGCTATTTCAATACATGCTCCAGGATAGCTTGTCGCGTGCGTAAAGCGATCGTTGCAAGCTCTGCACGTGTTAATTGATCATGAGGAGCAATGCTAGATGAGGATTTCCCATTATAAATGCCGTACTTCACCATTAACGCAAGCGATGCACGCTCTGTAGCAGTAAGCTGGTCAGCATCGTTATAGCTTGCTAATAATTGATTGACTTCAGCAGTCGTAAGCTCAGTTGATATATTGGCATGCTGTAATACTAGCTGAGTTATAGCTGCAATCTCCTGGCGAGTTACTTCCTCAGTTAATGTCGTATGACTAGCAAGCTTCAAACCTTCATTCGTAATTGTACGATTCACCGCATCATACCATAGCTTATCACTCGATTGCTTCTCTGGTGACAGCCCAAGCATATTCAACGCTACCATATACACATGCGCTCTCGTCGTCAGTTCCATTGGCTTCATTGAAGTTGAGCTAACGCCATTCATCAGCAATAAGCTGCTTGCATCAGCAATATATGGTGCATACCAGCTAGTGGATGCTACGTCACGGAAGCTGCGGCTAACTGTAACTGGTACATAAAGTCCACTGCTTGCAACTACCGCTTGCAGCTGGTAGCCTCCATCGCTAGCTACTACAAGCTTACTTGGCACTGGTGTTAAGCTGCCATCACTATTTACTCTAACAAGTGCCGTTGGTACACCTTGAGCTGTATTAAGCTTCAATTCAACAGACTCATAGCGATTTGCGCCAGCTAGCTTCGTAATGAATGTTCCTTCTCCAGCTACCTTAATGCCAGCTGCTTGAATATTGGCGATCTGTCCCTGCTCAGTCTCATTAGCACTTCTAATCTCTAGCTTTGCCGTCTCTGAGGATGGCTCGGCTGGAGCAGTCGGAGTTGGCTCAGGCTGAGCCTCTGGTTCTGGATCCGGCAGTGAAGGACCATTCTGTGATGCTGCTCGAACGGAGATCGTCAGCTCATTACTAGCTAGTGCTGTACCAGCGAACGCTGCCGCTTTCGCTGCAAGCGATAGACTTGAGCCTGAACGTGCCGTGCCTTCAAGTTGCAGCGTTGCTTTCGTATTCGTTGTATCTAATGTAATAGTTCCAATTGTAAGACCGCTATTTTTCGCATCAAATGTCCAGTTTGCCGGATCAGTCGCTTCTGAGGCAAACGGAATATGGCCTGCTTCAATGACAAGCTGTGGATTTTTACTTCCTCCCTGCAGCTGCGCTTGCGATGCGATAACGGACTCTGTTTCGAAAGATAACTCATCCATGCGAAGATCCGCCGCATGGAAAGCGACATACACATCATGTACACCTGTAATTTGACGGTCGCTTAAAGCTGCTTCAACGTCCGTATATCCAAGCTCATTCACTGTAACATCAGCACTATCAATCGTGTAAGAAACTGGAGCTGTAGCAGGTACATTAATCACTGCAAATGGCGCTTGATCCAATGAATCTGCATGCAATGTAATTAGCCCGCCTTGACCATTAGAAGCTACCTTCGCTTGTACAGACTTCGCACCTGTAAGATCAACCTTAGGAATTGCAGTCCAGGAATCGTCTCCCTTCGAGCCAACGGCATAGTAGCCGCCTACTACTAGCTTATCCTTCAGATTTTCAGCGGTACGTTGCTTGGAAACCTCATAGTATTTTACGTTATGAGCGTTAAAGGTATGGTCAACCACGTTAATTGCAGAGTAACCTTGCAGCGTAGCAAGCTCATCTCCTTGGACTTGAAGCTGCTTCTCTAGCACAATATTGTTAGACGATGTACCTATCAACAGTGTATAAGTGCCATCCTCGACAATGAAATCACCTTTATTCACATCCCAAATCCCAAAATCCTGTGGATTCACACTGATTTGTACCGTTTTTTGCTCATCTGCTGCAAGCTGAACCTTCTCAAAGCCTACTAATTTCTTAATTGGCGATGCTTCTCCGTAAGCAGAATCATTGTTATGCACATACACTTGAATGACTTCAGCAGTATCCACAGCCCCAACGTTCTCTACATCCACAGAGATGTTAACAGCCTGTTGACTGCTTGCAATATTAGGAGTCTGCAGATTACTAATTTGGAAATCACTATACGATAATCCATAGCCGAACTCATACGTAATCGGTGCAGCTGTGTACATATAAGTTAGCTTAGCCGCTACAGGATCCGCATTCGTCATATCCACAGTGTAACGTGGATCGATATTAACACCTAACTGATGATTCGGATTACTAGCTGGAATTACATAATCATTAATTGGCTCAAATGCGGACATATCGGCATACCACGTAGAAGTAAGTCGACCAGTTGGCGCATAATCACCGTAAAGCACCTGAGCTAATGCATAGGAGTCGTACTGACCACCATAAGGCTGATAAACAATAGCCGATACATTCGGATTGCTCTGAATCTCTTCCATTCCTACTGGGAAGCTGCTTTTCACCACAACAATGGTTTTCTTGCCTTGCTCTGCGAACGCATCTGCTACCTTATCGACAAGCTCATAATCGTCCTCACCCATATAGATTGTAGAACGATCATAGCCTTCACCAGCACTGTGACGAGGTATTGCTCCTACGAACACAATTGCATAATCATCATGCTCTGCGCGTAGTACTGCATCCTCACCAACCTCTTTTACAACGGTTTCCTGGAACTTCACTGCATCTGAACGATTAGCGGCAGCCTGTGCATTACCAAGTGGCGTTGTAGGGACAACTAATTTGCCGTCTTCTACCGTTACAATACGACCATTGGTATAATACCAATCTGTAAATTCACCGCTGAAGCCTGAACGGTAGCCATTAGAAATGAAGGAAAGCGAGCCATCCTCGTTACGCTCCATGCGCAATCTTGGCGGAATGGTGCTCGTATTGCCGTTCATCTCTGCAAGATTCCAATCGTTGTTCGTTAAGTTAAGCGGTGTTGCATCTGTATTGCCAACAATCAGGTTGTTCGGATTAGAAGGATTGCCTGATGGTGACGTTACAAAACGATTATTCGCTAGCGATAGTAAATTAATTCCGTTTTGACCTAGGTCTATGACGCGGAACAGCTGAAGTTGATTTGATGTATCTAGCGGCTCTGATGTTGTAATCAGCTGTGCTCCTTCTTCAAGGTTAGCATCTGGATCAGCAGTCACAACTTCACCAGTCGCTGCAGAGGTTAGCGCAATCACCTTCCCACCTAGATCATAATGTACATTGTCTGAGCCGATGCGTTTAATGATCGACAATAGCGGCGAATCGCCTGCATTTTCAATGTTTGGTGTAGTGCCTACTGAATAAGTCGTCTTAAAGCGTGCATCGCCATACATACCGGAGATTGCAGCTTTCTTCGTTTCATCTAGTGGCAGAGCACCATCATTTTTTAGTAATACAATGCTTTCCTGCGCTGCCTTGAGTGCAACCTCTTGATGCTCTGGCAGTTCATAGTTCGCCGGCACCTCACGAACATCGGCCGCATCCTGGGCAAATGGATAATATAATGGAATGCCATTCTCATCCGTTTCATTGAAAATACCTAAGCGAACTAATTGGTTAATGTGCGGACGAGCTGCTTCAATTAAATCCTCCTCTGTAATTCCATACATACCAGAGCGCACAGCCGCCACTAGCTCAGCTACATCCAAATCAGCGTTCGCTTCGTTCGGGCTTGGTCGTCCTGCATTCGACTTGGCCAGTGCCATCAGCACAGTTGCTGTCGTACGATCCTTCGTATAGCTGGTATCGTAGCCGTTCGAAATCGACGTGTTAAACACATGATTATCACCATTAAAATCTGGCGAGCTATATACGCCAAACTTCGATTGTTCATTGGCATAACGTTGATACGGTGAAATGATGTTAGGAATACCATTCGTCATACCGTAGGAGGTCATTACCCCTGCAACAGCTCCAGTCGACAATGCTTTCATCGGACCTACTGTTTGATATTCAAAAATCGCTCTTGGGCTTGCACTTGAGCTAGTGCCGAAGCGATACCACTGGGCATTGTACACGGAAAAATGCTTCGTTCCTACCGCTGCTCGCATCCAAAACCCATCATTGCTATTGGGCTGATCGATGCCGCTTAATCCAGTAGCCATGCTGTTAATAAGCTGCGACGCCATATAGGCATCCTCAGAGAAGCCCTCATCAAAGCGTCCGCTAAGTGGATTAATTCGCAAATCACTCACAACGGTGAACGCCACAGATAACGAAGCATTCGCTCCGCCGTGAATATTGGATTCACCCTGCTTTACCTTAAGCACACTAATTTTCTCGCTGCCCATTACCTCGCCGACCTCGGCAAGCAGCTCCTTATTCCATGTTTGCCCTAAGCCAACAAGTGCTGGAAAATCTGTCGATACCCCTTGGACGTTATCTGCTGCCGACAATGCGCCAGGAATTTTCTTACCTGCATTGGGGCCTTCCTTAAGTGTGTAATGATTACGCGAGCCAGTCACATAGACCGCAGGACCTTCAAGCCCTGTATACTGAAAAAATGTATCGACAAATTCATCAAGATATTGCGGGTCTCCATTAAATAATGGCATGCCATCAAATACGCCACCCACCTGCCTCTTAAATACAACCTCATCCGTCTCTGCTTCTTCCACCGCTTGAACGGTTAACGGAGCAGGAACTGTAAATAGGCTTAGCGACAGCGTACACGACATTAGTAGCGCTAGCGCCCTTTTACGCTTATTACGAGTTCCCGACTGCATCAATTTACTCATGCTAGACTCACCCTTTCATGACTGTTCTTTTTCGTTTTTCCAGCTTACAGCTAGTTAAAAATATGGAAAAACGCTTTCATTTACAGTTTAATGGACTAGCAAACTCTGCATAAGCGCATCATTTATTGGATGAATTCCTAATTTATTGGGAAGTTTTTAGCAAAAAAAACGGAACATCCACCTTCGTTAGTGGACATTCCGTTTTCACTTGTTACACGTTAATCATATATTTGCGGATAAAGTAGGAGTGGGTACAGCTCCATGAACTAGTCCTAGCTGAATTCTCGGGCCAGTTTGTTTAACGGGTATTATATAGCAAACCACTTGTATTGTTATTTAGATTAACCGGATAAAGATGCGAGGTGTCTCCAATACATATTAATCTCGGATTAACCCTGCTCTCTGCATACTGCTCAAATAATACCGTAGACACCGAAGTAGGAGCTAACCAAATAGAACGCCAAAGCGCAGACACCGGTATATCCATAATCAAAGATAGTAGAACCAAACCTGATCCATGATGACAAAATATTGCGAGATCTTGCTCTGGAATTGACGCATCCGTCGTCCAGCCTATATCTGTCATCTCGATATTATACAGCCTTAAAAATTCAATCCAGCCTCTGCGCAATTCTTCAAAGCGACTGGTCATTTGAGGATATGGATAAATACCTTTCATATATTCTTCATCCTTCTCAATTTGACGCAGCTGATGGCCAGGCAAATTCCAGACAACTATCGGATTCGGTAGCTCAGTTGAATCGGGAATAGCTTTCAATTCTGACATCTCCCGTATCCATGTCAATGTTTCTACAGACATCCCTTTTTTATCTGCGGTAAATTTTGCAGTGGCTTGAGCACGCCCCATACTTGATGCATAGATGCGTTCTAGCGGCAGCTTCTCCATACGTAAAGCTAACGCCTCTGCTTCTTTTCTTCCAATATCTGTTAAGTCGTCATTCGGATAGTCCGGATCTCCGTGACGAATAATGTGTAATTTCATCTCATTTCCCCCATAATGCTTGCGCTTCGGCTTAAAATATGTTTCTGTATATTCACTCATATGTATGCACAAACCAGTATACATCACGCATACATATGCGTAAACATACACAGCAATACATTGGTATCTAAAAACAATCGCCATTTCTTCTCTCGGTAATTTATTATGAATGTTTCTCAAATTACGAGGATCGATGACAAAAAAGCCACAGGTAACCATTACGTACACCTGTGGCTTTCGTCCCAGTAAAACATTACGTTAGCTGACATTCCGTTTTGACTCTCTATTTATTAATCATATATTTGCGGATAAAGTAGGACGGCGTACAGCTCCATGCGTGACAGTAGCTATTCACTAGATTGCTGCCGTATGGAGATTCCTTCTTATTATTCGGGTTATATAGCTCCCAGTACGTATCGGCTCCATCCTCAATCATGGCACCCCAATACGCTTTCATTTCATACAATCCACGCTCCGCCTGCCCAGCAACAAATAGTGCCTCAATCAGATGGTGAACCATATACGGAGTATTCATGCCGATCGCAGGTCGCTCCGTTAATAAACGCTCCAATAGCTCAGCATTTTGCGCAGTCGGCATAATTTCGGCTAGCACCATCCACACTTGAGTTGCCCAAGAAACTTGACGCTGCTCCCCGCTTGTGAAGAAGCCCTGCTCTGCATCCCACAAATGCGCCAGTGCAGCCTGCGAAGCTCGCTCGATTCCTTCAGCAATAACGTCCTGCTCATACTTGCTACCTACTATCTCAGCTAGCTCAGCACCCCGCTTCAAATTATAGATTAACACCGCCTGAGCCGAGCCTTGCTTATTAAGCTCTTCATGCCAATCAATAAAGCACCACCATGATGGATCATCCTGCACAATTCCGCGCTCATCTAGACGATTTAAACCGATCTTCAGCTGCTCCATAGCTATCGGCCAAAGCTCCTTAAGTAAATCAATATCGTTCGCCGCCTCGTAATAGTCATACAGGGTTGCTACAAAAAACAACGCATAGTCATACAAATTGGTATCATCCACATGTGGGTAAGGCTTCTCGAAAATACACGCTCCAACCGTACCGTCCGCTAAACGCATACCAGCAAATAAATATAAGCAGCGCTTAACTAGATCGTAATTCTTAAACGTAAAATAGTTAACCTGTGCCTGCAATCGTAAATCGCCAATCCAGAGACGACGATCTCGCTTCGGACCATCCTCGAATACGGTCTGCATGCAATCCTGCATCGTTTTTAGTGCAATGCGATCCATCACCTGAAGCTCTTCCGCTAAGCTCGCAGGTAGCGGCTCTACTAAACTGCTGTCCCCAGACGAAACCGCCTCACATGTCACCTCATCGAACGCCACCTTATACTTCACCGAGGTGTCTAACACCTCTAGCTTAATGTAGCGGAAGCAATAGCGACGTGGTAGCTTTATCTCTGCAGGCAGCACATCAATAAATAGCAGCTCCTCCTGCAGCCAAGAGCTGCTTAGCCAGCCATTATAGCTTTCGAACGGTTCTGCTACCTCACATGGCATTTCGCCGAACGTAAGCTTTAGCTTTAATGGTGCATCAGGTGGACTCCCTACAGGACGAAGCTTTAACGTAATATAGCCGACCTGATGATCGCCAAAATCAGTAATAAAGGAATCTCCTTTACCGTAGCTGCCCTGCTTCCATTCCTCTACTGATATGGTAGGCTCTGTTCTCCAGCCTTGAAAGGCTTCCTCGTCAGCAATAACATTAATTAGTCTTTGCGGCTTAACCTCCGTTTTTTGCAATGTTGGAATAAGCTGCTCTGCTTTCGTTACAAGTGTTTCATCTCTTAACATGGTTGTCGTTCCCCTCTCCGGCTCGTTCTGTTGCTTAGAAAAATTGACGTTGTTGTTATTTGGATGCAATTATCATAAAATGATTAGCAGCACAATTAATTATGCATTTACGACATTTTTCTTCGGTTATACGACATAAAGGAGTGAGCTTGAGATGGTCAAGCGAACCATTCGCCTGCTTAGCGGTGATCAATATTTTCAAGATAAGCTGCCGATCTATGTGAATCGCAACTCGGAATCCTATGAATTAACGGAGCATTACCATGACTTTTTTGAGCTAAGCTATGTGAGTGAGGGTACTGGTACACATCACACGGGGGAGCAATTTATCGAGGTTCAAGCGGGGGATTTATTTCTTATTCCTATTGGCATGTCTCATGTATTCAGACCATCCTCCTCGAAGAAGCACCCATTAATCGTATATAACTGTATCGTTAAGCTCGACCAGCTTGCACCATTGTTAACTATCTTTCCTGGTGGTGAATCTCTATCACGCTTGCTGTCCTTGAAGGAAATCTTTCACTGCAAAGATCAAGCAGGAGAAGCACATGGCTTGTTTACTAGTCTATACCTTGAATATTCAACCAAGCGACCTGAGCAAGAGGCAGCATTATATGCGTTGCTCATTCAGCTACTCGTGCTCTATGCGAGAAAATTAGATGGCTTTCATGAAGATAATGAGATCCAGCGCGCAACTTATCGCATGGACGAAATCATTAGCTTGCTAAAAAACAATCTGTCTGAAAGCTATAGCTTAAGCGAGCTAGCCCTTATGTACGGAGTTAGCGACCGACAATTTCAACGACTATTCGCCAAGCATACAGGTATGACGCTTTCCAGCTTCGTACAAGCATGCCGTATCGCTGCCGCATGTGAGCTACTGCGTATAAGCAATCATAAAATTGCCAGTATTGCCGAAGCGGTAGGCTATGCACATATCCCGAGCTTCTACGAGGTGTTTAAGAAGCATATGGGGGTGTCGCCGAGAGATTTTAGACGAAATGTTAGCGGTGTTTTGTAGAAAAAAAAGCATAATAAAAAGCCGAGTATCGATTAGCATATAACTAGTCATCTCTCGGCAAGTTTCCTAAATTCTATGGTTCTCAATGTTGATAACCATTAACTATATACTATCTCATGCTCTTCTCGTTTTTGATATAGTTCCCAATATTTATCTGCAATTAGTCCAGGATCAAAATGAGTACCTGGCTTTACTATTCCACCCACTGTAACTGTACCTACAAAAATACCTTGAGGCTTTAAATCCTCGGCTAACGTAAGTGCTAGACTTCGGACCGCTGCTTTACCTATAGACAATGCGGCAGATCTTGCTAAAGGATTCAAGGCCAATCCACCACCAGTAATCAATATTGTGCCTGATTGATTAGCAACTTGATTAGGAATAACTTGCAAAGCACAGCGCAAAGCACCTACTACATCAACTTGTAAATGAGTTAAAAGTGTTTCCGGTGTAAGTGCGCTCGGTCGAACTCCCTCAATAAGAGCAGCGTTGTATACGAGAACATCAACTATACCATATTCTCTCTTAATTTTGCCAAATGCCGCCTCCACAGATTCTGAGCTTGAGGCGTCAGCTACGACAGAATATGCCTCGATTTCTTGTGATTTAAGTTCTTGAACATATTGATTTAATGCTTCCTGATTACGAGAAACTAAAACAACACGGAAGTTATTGTCGCCAAATTTTTTCGCTACACTATTTCCAATACCAGGACCCGCTCCAACAACAACTAGAAGTTTTTTACTCATGGTTTCCTCCTTAAATTAATTTCAGTTTAACAAAGTGTATACTAATTAATCTAAAACTACGCTCTATCAAATTAGTTCATCTATTTATAGATTCGCAGCTCTACTAGATAAAGGAACCTCTAATTGTGTCGCATCTTTTCTTGAAATAATTAATTATACAGTTTTTCCTAATTCAATGTCAACTGTTTCAGTCGGAATTAAATAGTGCTATACCAAAGAAAAGAGCTTCGTTAGCATAATGATATTTACGCATTCACCAATCATTAAATACTAAATAAATACTATTTTATGTAATAAATAACCTGTAAGAAGAAGTTCTTTCCTTTTTTATCTAATTACATTGAACTAATAATTAACAAACTGTATAATTTATTCATACTAAACTACTAGAAATTGAAAAACGTGGATAAAAGGAGGAGAGAGCTTTGCACCGTTGTTATCGTGCCATAATACCTGTATTTGTTTTAGTTCTATTATTTTTCTTCCAGAATGACCGAGCAGACGCACAGAACTACAAGGATATCACGAATCATTGGGCAAAAGAAACATTCGAAATATGGCTGAATGATGGGCTTATTAATGGTTACCAGGATGGAACGGTACGTCCGGATAATTCAATTATGCGTTCTGAGTTCGCAGCTATTATTAATCGCGCATTTCCCATCTCGACAACGTCCTCACATATTTTTAGCGATACTCCTGCCGGCAGCTGGTACTTGAATGATGTTCAGCGGGTATACAGTACAGGACTCATATTAGGCTACCCAGATAATACGTTCCGACCAACTAAGAATATAACTAGAGAGGAAGCTGCTGTCGTTGTTTTTCGTTTAGCTAAGCTACAGCAAAATCATCATTTGGCTCTTAAATTTCAAGACGTGATCGACGTATCAACGTGGAGCTATAAAGAGATTGCTGCCTTAGTCGACTACGGGATCATTCCTAATGAAGGCAAATTTAGACCAAAAGAGCCTATAACGCGAGCAGAAGCCATTACGATGCTAGATAATCTGCTAGCTAAACAAAACAAACCATTTTCCTTCAACGACAAAAGCATATTCAGCTCTCAATTTAAATCACGTGTAATTAACGATAAGAAAGTAATTAGCACTGAAGGAGAAACCATCTGGAAGCTGAATGAGGTTGAAAACCAAACACATCGTATTACCGAAGCTGGTACGATCGAATTAGGTGGTGCTAAGTATTTACAACGATTAGAATTAGTCCAAGCTCCGCCAGAAACGAAGCAGGATTATGCAATGGAGTTTACCTTAAACATTCAACGCATGATTAACGAGGGGAAACAAAATCGACCAATGGCCGTGATCATTCCTCGTACGAAGGACGCGAACTACAAAGAGCATTACGCTGTTACATACTATATGGAAACGACACCGATGGGCGCAATTGTTGCGAATTTATTTAAGGTTCGTTGGGCAATTGTTAACACTGCTGCGCCAAGCGGTATGAAGCCACTTGCCGAGGGCTACTATCTATTAAAAGAAAACATTAACTATAAGGCTCAGTTGTCGATTGAAAATACAGACGAGGGTGTACATATCGCCTTCTATATTGATGGTCCAACTGATCCTCGTACAGAGTATAAGCCTGTTGTTGAGTACTTGGATAACACGCCTTATAAAATTACAAGCTCTGCTGCTGGTCCAGCATTTGGAATGGTCGGCGAAGCCGATGATATTTGGGGCCATCCTCCAATCATATGGCTGGATAGTGTAAAGCTGTTTAAGCTTGAGGATTTTAAAGAGATGAAAAAGTGGTACCATCGCTATGCTCAAACGGAACCAACAGATATTAAGGATCATCCTCAACAAAAAGAAATAAAGTATCTAATTAATCGAGGAATACTTGAGCCGAAATCAGGTCTGAATTTCGAACCAGACAACACGATTACTGAAGCGGAGTTCGTAACCGCACTTGCCAAGTGGTCCAATAATCCTTTGTTAGTTAGCAACTCTTCTGTACCATTAACGAAAATTATAGCAGCAAAATGGATTTATATATTAAACAATACGCCTGACACCGATAAACGTTATGCTTCTATTTTAACAAAGCATGGTGCAGGTACTGTAACCGATGAGCTGCATTATGCATTTGAGAAGGGAATTATCGGATTAGAAACTGACTTTACAAAGCATCAGCTCACACGAGCAGAGGCAGCATTGTTAATTATGAGAACGATTGATACAGGCTATCGTTTACCACATGGTAAAATAGCGCTGCCTTCTGTCATTGGCAACGGGGCTGTCCTCCAGCGTAATAAGCCTATCCCAATTTGGGGAACAGGAACGAGCGGTGAACAAATTGAAGTTAGCTTTAGACAGCAGAAGAAAACAACGACAGTGAACAATGACGGCACTTGGTCCGTTACATTAGATGCTGAGCCTCATGGCGGTCCAGACACATTAAGCATTCAAGGCTCCAATGAAAGAATTGAGCTTACCAATATTAAAGTAGGCGAGGTTTTTGTTGTTGCTGGTCAATCCAATGCAGAGATGTCCATGGCTGAGGTCAACGAAACGGCTGATGTGATGGCGAAATATAAGGATTCCGAACAGTTGAATTTTTATTTTGCTAATCAAATTATGTCAACCAGCCCTCGCTTTGATGATAAGGGCTCTTGGACGCCAGCCTATGAATGGGCGATTGAATATTCATCTGCGATTGGAACATTTTTCGTCAATAAGCTTCAGGAGCTTAACTCCGAGCTTAAGGATGTACCAATAGGTATTATCCGTATATCCTATGGCGGTTCAACGATTGAGCTGTTCTTACCAGATTCTCTTATGAAAGAGCAAGGTTATGTTCAGATGCATGATGAGCCGATTATGTCAGGCTATTGGAATGGATTTATGGAGACTGTTGTGCCATATTCGGTCAAAGGATTCCTATATTATCAAGGTGAAAACAGTACGCAGTTAGCCTATTCCTACGAGCCGTTACTGCGCGCGCATTTGAATACAGTACGCAAAGAATTTAAAGATCCAAATCTACCGATTTTCCTAGTTCAATTATCAGGATATGGCGATAATTACTATGAAACAGATATTGATAGCTGGCCGATTATTCGTGAAGTTCAAATGAGAACCGCGAATACGATGGATAACATTGAGCTTGTTACGGCAATTGATTTAGGTGATCCTAATCCACTTGAAATTCACCCGCGTGATAAACGAGACATCGGTGAACGTATTGCCTATCGTGCAATGGAAACGATCTATGGTGCAGGCAAGCAGCCGCAAAGTGCTGAACAAGAGAACACTACATTTACGAATGGACGTTATACCGTGACATTTAAACATGTGAATGGCAAATTAACGTTGCGTGATGCTGCCGTTTCTGGCTTCGAGGTAAAAACTGAACAAGGGAAATGGGTTCAAGCGCAAGCTAAGGTTATCTCAGCTAATCAGGTTGAAGTATGGCTCACTGGAGATAATAATCTTCAAGGAATTCGATATGCTTGGAGAAACTATCCGACGGTTACTTTATTCGATGATTTAGGCTATCCTGCTCTTCCGTTTAATTCGGATAAGGATCTCTATAATCATGTTCCGGCTCAGAAAACAAGTGACCATTATATACGTGTAATGAATCATTTCTTGCTTAACAACGATGCGATCGTCAATCTAGACCGCAACAATACATTTAGAATGATTCAAGCCATCGATGGTCATTTGATCTACCATGAATATGCGATTTATGGTCAAACGGTGGGAGATCGAATAGCAAAATTCTCTCGCATAGGCAATCGTCAAGCGGAGAAGGGTACGACAAGTACGATGATTAAAGTAAATAATCATGGTTTAAAAGCAGGGGATTGGATCCGCAATAACTCGAGACAATGGACAGATAGCAAGGTTGTCGCGATTATTGACGAGCATACCTTCCAAATTGAAAAGGAAATCCCAGGCCAAACGGCAGGCGATGAAATCGAAATGTATCGCTATACAGGAACTGCAATTGCAATGGGGAATTTTGAGTAAAATGAACGAAAGGGCTGTACAGCTACCGGTCAGTGAAAACTGACCTTAGCTGTACAGCCCTTATCTTGTTTATCGTCATCATTCGGAACATTACTGCATCTCGTCAAAACGTTGCAGCATAGCAGAAACCTCTGCTCTCGTTGCAAGACCTAAAGGATTTAGCGTCAAATCAGCATTACCCTGCATAATGCCCTTGGACACAGCCCAAGTAACTGCCTCCTTGGCAAATGCTGAAATTTTGCTAGCATCCTTAAAGTCAAGGCTTGTGTTACTAGCTTTAACGTCAAGTCCTTTGCTCACTGCGTATCTATGGAGCATAACAGCGATTTGCTCACGTGTAATATTATCATATGGAGCAAATAGTCCGTTACCTACGCCGTTAACGATTTTGCTTTGGTTCGCCCAAATAATCGGATCTGAATACCAAACACCGCTCTTCACATCGGAGAACACATCTGTAAACTGAACCTTTGGTTGATTCTCCATACGATACAGTACTGTGGCAAGCATTGCACGGCTCATTTTTCCATTAGGTGAAAAATGTCCGTCAGAGGTTCCAGTGAATAACCCCTGATTATAAGCATATCGTACAGAGAAGTAGAACCAATCATCATGTGCGATATCTGTAAACGGTGGCTTTTTCACAAATGTAACGACAACCGTTGTATCACGGCTCACCTCTGGGATGGTATAAATATCACGGCCGATAAATTTCTCACCGTTGATAATAATGTACTCTGTTTCATATCCTTCATCAGGAATCATTCTGATGGTAGCGGAAGTTGTTGCACGAACTGTTTGAGTTGCAAAGCCATCGGCAATTCTACCATTTCCACCTTCAACAGAAGCACTCACCGTATAGTTGAGATTAACTGGCATAATACCGTCAGAGGACGCCCAACGCTTCGGTCCAACAATTTTGGAGTTTACAAAATTAGAAAAGCCAATGCTAAGCTTTTCAATTGCTTCAGATATTTCCGATTCTAGAGCATCATCATTGTTAAAAACAGCCTCCGCCTCAGCAATAATCTCTCTTAAATCCTCAGCAGATTGAGTTGAATACCAAAAATCAGGACTATAGATATTTTTGGGATTATCCGCGATCGTCACTGAATTGAGATAAGCTTTAGCAGCCTCGATGTCCTCATAAAGTGAGGACTTAGAGACATCCTTAACGCCTGAGCCAACAACGACTTCCACCTCTTCATAAGGTTCAATATAACGAGGAGTAGCATCCTTGTTCGTTACAATGAAATTATCTACAGAAAAGCTGAATGTTCCGTTGTTTCTAGCTTGGAATACAGCAGTTCCAAGATTTTCAAGCATTGTATCTTTTTTTCCGGCAGCAGTCATATCTAGGTAAACATAGTTAATGACGCCTTCGGAAAATTTCATTGAAATATCGTTTGCCATATCAATGCTAGTGTTTTTCAGAACATACGTATCATACTGAAGCTGAGCTTGAAAACCATATACCGGTGCTTTTCCAGCACCAGTATAGGATAGGCTTAGCTTAACAAAAATTTCATCTCCAACTTCAAATGTTGTTTTTTCCGAGCCAGAGCTATCCGTGACTGTAATGTTTACACGATAGCCTAGGTCTGCAGCATCATTGGCAGCGAAAGCGTATGATGGTAGTACAGCTACTAGTAACAACATACAGAGAATACTTTTCAAATATTTCATCATCGTCTAAGTACCTCCATAAGTGTCAATTGCGCATCTGTAATGTCAACAATGCCATCTCCGTTTTTATCCGCTCTCATCCAGTCTTCTGAAGAGCCAAATCCGTTATAGACATTGTTTAGAATAGCATCCTTCGTTGCTGTAACGTCACTTCTATCCACTCTACCGTTACCATTGGCATCTCCACGAATAAGAGTAGGAGATTTTTCCGTTGGTTCAAAGACAAGGTTGGCTGTTAATTGCTCACCTGTAACAAGTGCTCTTGAAGAACCGATATAAGCTTTCTTAGCATTGTCATAGAGCAGCGTTAACGTTCCACCGTTAATCTCCACCGTTGCTTTACCCATATTCAATTCTGTGTAGATGGTGAACAATGAGAACCCTTGTGTTTGACGAACCTCGTAACGATAACCAATGTCCTTCACACTAATTTTGATAACGTCCGCCAGCTCTTTATAGACAACTTCCCCAGACTCACCTTGTATTTCAGATAGTCTGTAGCTAACTTTAATGGCAGTTTCACCAGGAGCTAGCGCTTCGATTACCCCATCCTGAGAAAGACTAATAATGTTTTGATTATAAAGAACATGCCATACTACATCTTCCGCTCTCAAAATCGTGTCGCCTACTTTGCGGAACGCTTTAACCGTAAGTGCTGTTTTTCCACCAATGCCAAGCTCGATGGAATCCGGTTGATCATCCGAGTTTTCAAGATCACTGATTAATTTAATTTGTTCAAACTCCGTTAACTCACGATTCACAATATAAACTTGAACAATCGATTCGTTGCCAGCTGCATCCACCGCTTTAAGCTCTAGCGTTTGTTCTGGCTCTTGACTTGTAGTCGTGCGGTTAACGTCGAATGTTCCATCGTTATGAATGACAATTCCGTCTGAGCTTCCAGCTAGCGTTAAGGTTACAGATGGTTCTGTAATACCAGAGAAGCTATAGCTGGAATCAGCACCTACAAATACAACCTGATTGCTGACGGTGTTCTCAACGTCCTCATCTTCAAGACTTACTTCAACTTCTTCTCTAAGCGATAACGTCGGCGCTTGCGTATCAACCGTGAAGCCAATTGCTCCTGTTGTTCTGCTACCTACGATCGTATCACGATTTTCACCTTGAGCTGTAAAGTCTATCAGATGCTGTCCATCTTCGACTGTCTCTACAAAAGTCCACACCGTTTTAAACTCTTCAGGTGTGTTTTTATCCTCAGTATCAAGGTTCAAGGTCATTTGAACAGGTCGGTCAAATGTGTACGTTACCTCTACCTGATTAGTGTTTAAATAATACTGTTCTTTTGTTCGATCAATATTCGTCTCAACGCTTAACAGACTCGGCTTATCCAGTGAAGGCATCACAAAGCTTGACGATGCTGCTATCTCTGTAGAGCTATAGTATTGAGAACCATCAAGAGCAGATTCTACAATACGAACCGCCTGCACTTTAACAGTATAAGACTTGCCAACCTCTAATAGAGGTTTGTTTGTCTCATCTTCTAATGGTTTTAGAACAATCTCACTGTCAACGTCAAATTGACCAAATGAATTCTTAACCTCGTTACCATCTGCATCCTCGATCCAGACGAAATAGTCTGTTGCTGTTTCGTCACCTGCAGTTACATCAACTGCTACGTAGCCATTACCATTATATTCTGTAGTAACAGCCTGTGGTTTTTTCGGTAGTAATGGATTCGTGAACTTGATGGTTGAAGCTGTAATTTGTTTACTCATACCACCTTGATGGTTTACGAGCATAGCAATAACATAGTAATCTCCTTCAGGGAAGGAATCCGGCAATGAAAACTGATGTGAACCGGATTTAATGCTATCTAGCTCTAGATTGCCAATGCTAATTAGAGATGATGTGTCACCAATGTTAGACGCTTCAAGGGTTTGCATGATTGATGGATCCTTAGTTACATACACATTAAGCGCACCTGAATATTCGCTTTCTGCATCAACGGTCCAAGAAACGTCAATATTACGACTAGTATCATTGCCTTTAGCAGCCGTTATACCTGTAAGCTCAGGCATATAGTCCACACTGTTTACTTCAAAGTTTTCAATAGCTACATCTGGTGTTGTAACTGATACGCTCCAGTTACCAGATACAAGATGAGCTGGATCTGTAACCGTGACATATAAATATTTCTTTCCATCGTTTGTTGTTTGAACTAAATAATTTCCGTTACCTTGGTTATCATCCTCAAGCATCGTCAATTGTACACCGTCGGGATTCGTAACAATAATTTCTGATGCTGCAGGCTTCGCATAACCAATAAGTGGTACTTCAATGATTAATGATTTTTTATTCGCGAGATTTAACTCTTTAACTATACCACTACCAGCTCGAGTGCTAGCAACTTTCTTGGTCGTAAGTCTTCTCAAATTCGTTCCATATGCCATGGTAGTTGGGACAACATTACCATTCGGGTCTAGTGCTTCCGATTGAACATAATTAACAGCTCTACCTCTTGAAGATAAGTCGATCGAACCACCAAAGCTTAAGTCACCATTCCAGTAATAGATAAAGCCTAGCTTAACGCCTATAACCTTAAAGTTTGCACCGATAAAGTCAGAGGAAACAGCTGCCTCAATTCCTGTAAGCTCCTTGCCCCCTATGATTGGAATAGAGTCTGGAATGTACAATCCTGCGTAAAGATAACCGTAGAAATAATCTTCAGTTATTTTAATCGTAATCCCGCCTTTAACTGCGCCAGCGTGGACACTAACATTACCATATACATCGAGCTGGAAAGGCGAAATCCATTGAATTCGGCCGCCACCCTTTATATTAAGAAGTCTTCCTGAATTATCACTTTTTAGCTTTCCTTCCCCATCAAAAGAAAGGCCCTGTGCACTAACCGATAGCTTGAAGTCACCTACAACCACAGCATTAATTAAAAGCCTAGACTTAACATGAATCGTAATTGGCGGAAGCTCACCTATCTCATCTCCAGCAATCGTATCTGCAAGATTGGAGACTCCTCCACCGATACCTGTCATAAATACGAAAGGAGCAACGATTGGAACCTTCGCTGTATTGGAAGCCATAAAGAATGAAAGCTCATCTGGCATCATCTTATCAATAGAGTTCACTTTAACCTGTTTCAGTGCTATTGTACCTTCTACCTCTAAGATTGCTAATTCTACACCAAAGTTAACTTTGTACATCTCATCAATGGTGTTAATTGTAATTTCAGCCTGAGCACCTACTTTATTTCCTACCAATGGACCTAGAATATCCTTTGGTAGATCAACAGATAAGGTGGTGTTAATACCTCTAAAACCGATATCATCTCCATCACTACCATAAAGTATATCCTTAACGTCTGCCGTTAGAGAGCCTTTATAGTCATAATGCTTCTCGCCCTTCGACTTATCAGCAGCTTTTAATGGCAATGAGATTCGTCCGCCAAAACTAATTCCATAATCACCTTCATCTTGAGTCATTACGCCATACTTAATATTGATTAAAAAGCCTGCAATATTTTGCATCAACGTGCCGGCATCACCAAGCTGAAGCTCAAATGGTTGAGCGGATTTAGCAGCAACAGCGTCACGATCTAAACTATATTTCACTCCATTTTTGGCTTCATACATCCACTTATTGTTCCAAATATTAATAGAGTTAATAACCTTGAGTGTACCATCACCCTCTAGCTTTGCACCGTCGCTATCAGCAGTCAGCTCAAGAGGTTTAGTGCCGTCATAAGCGATGATGTTATTAATCGTGATATCCCCATCGGCTTTACTAGCAGAATAGTATTTCGTTGTGCCATCGCCCATTTGTCTTATTTTTCCGCGAAGAGTTAACAGAAGCTCTGTTTTACCCTCTTCAAATTGGATGCCTTTGTGAACAAGTCCATCTAGTGTAGTAGAGCCTGATTTGAACTTTTTCATGACATCCTCATTGGCAAAGCTCACATAATCATATAACTGTCTGTTTGTAGACTCTTCAGTAAATCGAACTAGCGCAACGATACCATAGCTTGCACTTCTATCTGACATATTATTGGTCACATCTAGTGTCGCTGTCGCTGTTATTTTCGTACCGAAAGCGTCAATTAGCTGTTGATCCGTAAATCTAAATTCGATGTTGTATTTACCAACTGTCAAACTTTTATCCGTTGAGAATGAAAGTGTTTCACCCTTTTCAGTAAAACTCATTTTACTTTTGTCGATCAACGTCGTTTCACCAGTTGATGACGATACAAGATACAGACTCCACCCGTCACTACCAGGAAGAGCTTGAGCTAGAACCTCCATATTACCAGATATCGTTAGGTTTTTATCGCCTTCATAATAAACTGCTGTCGGGAAAATATGCTTCATGGAAACTTCCGGCACTTTTCCTTCAACTGCAGGAATTAGAATATCTGTATTTGCACTATAATCAACTAATTTATGATTGCTTGTATCAACGATTTCCGTCGCATTAAACGCAACGGCCAAACGTTTTGATGTAATCATAGCCTGCTCTGCAGCGATCAGCTCGACCTCTGGAAGATCAAATACGGTTCCCTTGCTTATACCGCCTGAAATACTCACCGTGTATTCTCGAGTATTGGTAGCTTTGAACAGGAGGCCTTCATCAACCGTTAACTTCACAACTGGTTCGATGAGATCTTTTGCTCCGGAAACACTGTTATCAATCGTTATGCTTGTTTTGAAAACACCATTGTTGGCATAGCTTTTTTTATCGTTTGCTAGTACAACATCATCGGTTTGGATACCGATTGAAATATTCTTCTGTTGCGTTTGTTCAGAGAAATTCCCGATACCATAAAGCATTTCAGATATTCTAGTTTGACCTGGCTCAACAGGCTTTTCACTCCAATAGTAAGCTGTTGCCGTGTCAGGTACTAAATATTTGTTGGAATAGTTCGTAAAGTCAACACTTGGGTTTGGTGTATACTCGTATCTTGTGTTTGCAAGATTAACCCAGTGACCAACTATGACTTTATCAACATTGACATCCTTGTTACCGCTCCAGCCAGACAAAATGGCATACGCCATTTTGTCTGAAGATGTAAGCGAGTCAACATATCTTATTTGTTGCGGTAGGTTTTCACCGCTATATTCTGCTTCAACAATTGTCGGTTGTGTTGGATCAACCAGAACATGAGGAGCATCAAGCTGTGAACCAAGCGCATTGTCTAGAAGAAGACGAATACCAACGGTTCCCGCTTTCGCATTATTATTTTTTACATCATAGGAAATACCGATATTCCCAGCTCTCGAATTGTTAGGATCAATCGAAATCGATACCTTTTGTGTAACAGTATAGCCTTTAATGTCCCAAGCAATCGTTAGCATTCTACCTTGCTCTGAAACGATAGGCTCATAAAGCTTGGAATCTATTCCGAACCAACCGTAATCTTGACCGAAAATATAATCTTTCCCGTCGAGACGTATCGTTGTAAACGATGTTCCGTTACTTCTTGAAGCATCTTCTCTATAAAGAAGCGGAATATTGTTGTCGAAGGCCTTCTGTGGGTGTCCGTTAATCGTTTCGATTGAAAATCCACCTGTTTTTGAATTGATAGAGTACTTCATAAAGTCATTGGCAATGGAATAATCGGCACCTATCGTGTTTGCACTTGCAGGGAAACTTGCAGCTGTGAATAGCATGGTCACCAAAAGGGCCATAGCTATGCCACGCTTTATTTTGTTATAGATTGACATCGCTTATTTCCCTCCTTTGTTTTCAACATATACAGAAATGTTAAAATAGTCCCGTTTATCCGTTTGAATGTAGAACGTATACCAGCCGCTTGCAAGATTTTCAACGGTATAGACTCCGTTCTTCTCCTTAATGACCGTTCCCATTGTTTTCATCTGACCTTGTGTGAAGATCCCTTTTGCATATCGTGCATAGGAGATTCCAGCAAAGTTTTTCAGTGAAATTTCAACCTTGTCACCAATCGCAGTCGCAACATTGGAGCTGTCTGGCATCTTACCATTAACAAGTGCAATGGTATCGTAAAGCCCTACAAGGCGTACGGTTCTACGAATTGTTGTTACATTTCCTGCATCATCCCTAACGCTATAGTCGATATAGTAAGGATTAGAGCGAACAAACTCATTGGCATTGATGTTGTCAGGATTAAATACTCGACCGCCAACTGCATAGTTAATTTTAACGCGATCTTTTAGATCAATCTTCTTGCCTGCCACTGTATCCCATGCTTCGAAGTCAATAAGCTTAGACTTATCGTAAGCAATGGAAGCATCCTTTTGAGGAGTCATTCCCTCAATAAAGATAAGCTCTTCACCATTAATAAGCTTTAACTCAGGAGCTACTTTATCGATTAGACCAATATCCACACCGTAAGAGCTATAGTCTCCTGATCTTCCTTCAAGGTTAAAGTTGTAAAGTCCATTTTGACGATAGTTAATTGACTTTTCTAGTGTATAGCCGTCATTACCGCCCACGAACTTCGCGTCCTTGTCAGTGATTACAGTGACCTGTACATCTTGATTCGTTGTAGGGTTTTTATCAATACCAACAACATAACCCGCTTCGTTGCCTGATGTGTCCACACCAACAACGATTCTGTTCTGATGTTGCTTTTCAACCCACTCGCCCGATTGATCCTGCTCTAGATATTTATAAGTCCAGCGAACCTCTTTCACCTTAGGAGCTCCAACATCAATTCCTTGTACATTTAGAAGAATTTTTTGAGATAAGCCCGTTTGGTCGGTAATCGTGAAGACATGTTCACCGTTAGTTCTAACATTGATGACGGTATCCTCGTAAGTCACGAAATCACCATTGTCATCTCTCACTTCAGTAACCAGATAATACTCATAACCACGATAGGTTACTGTAAGATCCTTTAGATTTCTTAGTAGGTCAAGTGGTACACCGTCTTGATCACGCATATGATCAAAGGTTACATCCACGCTCAGCTTATCATCAGCCAATGTCGCCGTTGCAGCGATTTGTGGCGGTGTAGAGACAATGTTAGAAACGGTAATTAACTCGCTTCCTTCATTGCCATAATCATCTACAAAATTCACCGTAACGGTACCATTTTTTCTAAAGCGAACCGCTTTAGTACCCGGAAGATGGACGATATCATTAGCAGTTAGTGTGCCGACAGGCTCTACACCTGTAACGGTAATTGTTCTGATATCTTTACTAAACGATGTCAGCTCCACATTCACGCTTTGTAGCGTAATCGTTTCTGGTGGGATACTGTACGACAATCCCGTTAACGTCGGTACGACCTTGTTAATGTTAGAAACGGTCAATGGCGTCGTCCACATATTTCCAGCATTATCATAGGCTGTTACATAATACGTTCCTGAGCTATCCAGCTCAACCACGTATTCATTGCCAAGCGGTTCATCTACGAACGGATAAACGTCATTGCCCTTCTTCACCTCTGCATAGGCAATTTCACCTGAATCATCCGTTATCGTAATCGTTGCAAAAATATTTTTGTTCGTTTTAGCCGTTGTTGATAATACATAAGATGTCTCACCAACGTTGTTATCGAACTTACTATAGCTAACATCCTTTGAAGCTGTATTACCTGCAGTATCCTTGAATTGGAACGTAAACGTACTATTATCCTCCGTTAAAATTCTGGATAATGATCCGTTATTGTTCGTCATAGAAAGAGTTTTCTCAATACCAATAAACGTAACGGTAGCCATAACCCTTCTATAGGACTTTCCTTCCTCAATTGGAACCCAGTTACCAAGATAATTTTCATAGGAATAGTCAACTGTGTAATGTCTGTTCTCGGTAATCGGTGTTTTATCAATATTGCTAACCGTAACCGGAAGCACTGTTACAAGACCGGCTCTATTCGTTACTCTGAAATACACCGTTCCATTTTGCTCAAATACTTCATTATGCGAAACGATCGAATCAATGGCAGTGTAGCTGCTACCACCGTCATATGAACGTTCAAGCTTGGAAATTCCACTTTGTGGGTCAGAGATCGAAACCGTTGCAGTAACATTTTGATTCGTTAAAAGCTCAGTAGAATACGTGACACTTGCTGCAGGTGCACTTTCATCCACGACGGAAATTGCAATATACTCCTCTTCCAATCGATCTTCTTCAAAGCCTTCTGCAGTGTACGTTTCGAAATACGCTGACTTCGTGGTCTTACCATCTCTTAACGCTTTAAATACAAGCAGCGAATAGGCTGTTCTTCCTTCTAAAGCTGTAAAGGATTCATCAATGACACTTTGCTCCTCATCTACTTCTAAACCAGACAATACTGCATTTTCAACAAAGAAATATTGTCCAGCATAAGCAGCGTTCGGATAAACCACATAGGAAAGCTCATCGCCTTCTACATAGGAGATATAGCCACCGTTCGTAATGCTTTGTCCGTTTTTCTCGACATAGCCCGTAATATCAAATCCTGCTACGAATTCAACATCAGGAGTGAATTCTAATATACTATCTCTTCCGACCTCATCCTGAACATAGAGACTGATTATATCGTTGTTGGTAATAACCTTCTCATAGCTCATCACATACTCTTCAGCAGTCGTTAACAGCCCTCTATAAAGCTCGTTTGAACGTGACATACGACCAACAATATTACCTTCATCCGGTGCATTCGGCATGACCGTTACCGGAACATTAAATGTAACAGTTACCGTCGAAGTCGTTTTAGATGTTGTAGGGTTGGCTGTCACACTTACAATCGATGCTTCAGCGTCAACAAGCGTCAGCTTGGCGTCATAGAATACTTTCTCCGTAACATTCCCTGCTGCGTCGACCGCCTTGACCCCAATCGCATAGCTTCCATTAAGCCCTTTTAAGTCGATCATAAATGTTTGATGCTTGATTCCATCATCATCTTCAGCTACTGAACTAGAGACAAGTTTCACAGATGGATTTAAAGCAAACAGATCGTAATCTTCTTCTGTCGGCTCATAATCTTGTGTTGGATCCTTAACAAGTGCAAACGAAACCGTTGTATCGTTAATGTCTGACACATCTACGGTTACAAAGCCATCTGTTCTTGCTCCTTTAGTGACAGCATCACTGGACGCACTTGCTTCGGGAGCGTCTTTATCAATGTTTGAAACTTCGATCGGAACAAGCACACTATTACCTACACCGTCAGTCAGTGTCAGGTTAGTTGATACGTTCTCGCTAATCGTCACGGTAAATGCACCATTGGCATAAGGAGCAACCGAGATTTTATCAGTATGCGCGGATGGCACAGTCAAGCTACCTATACCAGAAAGAGCATCACTTGTAACGATTGTTGCTGTTACTTCACCGTTCGTTGGCTGAATGGTACTATAATCAGGCAATTCATAGGTTGGTGCCTTGCTATCATAAAGAATAGTGATAGGCTGTGCATCTGTGATAAACTCAGGCGCGTTATCCGCAGGATGATTTAATAGTCCATATCTAAAATAGATCGTATTGAGTCCCTCTACAAGCGGAACAGGAGTGTCAAGTGTAAATGTATATACACCACCAGAGCTATTGCTTGTATTAAAGCTTGAAACTAGCACGCCATTCTCCGTTGACTGTCCGTCCGTAGATGCATAGACAACTGGATTTTGGTATTTCTTATAGCTGTCTCCTGAAATGTACGCATGAGGTTCCTTCAATTTAGTATAGATACTATAGGATCCATCTGTTGTTGCGCCAATTTCGTTAATCCGCTTACTTTGCTCGTCTATCAATGTATCTATCGTTGGTGCACTAGCGCGTATACCAAAGTGTGGAATAACCTGCTTCGTTTCTTGATTTAGATAGTCGACGGCAACCACGACGATACTATAAGCACCTGTCGGTAAATTTGAAATCGTTAACGTTTGGTTAGCCTCATTCAAGTCGTCAGCATCTTTCGTTAATGTAAGCTGATTGTCTGCTGCTCCAGGAACTCTAGTTTGTGAATTTGGTAAAGAAAGATAATAATAGGCAGATTTAAGTCCACTAGCATCTGTCGCCTTCACATTAAATTGATGCGATGACTTAAAGTGATCATGCTGACTACCAGTTGTATAGGTAATCTTCGGATAGGAATTGTCATAAATATAATCTCGTGAAAACTCAGTACTGTTACCAGAGCGGGTATCTGTCACGATATACTCAAGCGTATATTTTCCATCCGCATAAAACATGATTCCAGTAGAAGGATTACGCTTTAGACTAGCACCAACATCATGGCTCGATTGATACACTCCGAAATTTTGTGGTTTAATAATTTGCTGATTGTTAGGCGATGAAACCCAGCGATATTTCACTTCGATGTACGGATTAGTAGTCAGGTCAAAAGAAATATTAAAGCTTTGCTTTGGAAGACTAGTATCGTCTGTAACGAGTGGATCAGCAACATTCCCATTGTAAATTTTCACTTGCTTGGTGTGATATTTTGAAGACTGCTCGTTTCTAGAATCATTGCCAAGCGAGTCTCTTGTGAAATAATAAAGATTCCCTTCAAAATCCTGTCCCTTTGGAACAGTAATGATTGCAGTGTCTGAACCTTCCTCCGAATCGATAAATGCCCAAACACCTTCCGTTGAAGAAAGCTCCTGTGATATTGGCTGAATTTGATCAACCACTGGCTCAGTTGGCGTTGCATCCCCATTGATAAAGGTATAATAAGTTCTTGACCAGCCGCCATTACTTTGCTGCATATCTTCCATTTCAAATTTATATTCATTACGTTTACGAAGCTGCCCATCTTGTGGTTGGGCTGTCTCTGTAATCGTTACACGTGGTGCTTGATTATCAAAAAAGATATTTTCGATTTCCGCATATCCTGCTTCTCCGCCTAATGGATTGTTAGCCTTATCCCATCCATACATGCGAAGCTTAAATTCACCCTCAGTTGGGTTTGCAGGACTTAGTTTAATCGGAATGTCACTTAATACTGAAGTACTAATCGGTGCGTAAATTCTTGTTTCACTTCCTGTACCGTCATAGTTTGTAATTCTAGTTGTTGATGGTTCATAGGAATTACCCACTTTTTTAAATAGCTCATATTTAAAGTAATTTTGCTTAAGCGGTTGTTTGGAGACATCTGCCTCTGAATAAATGGTTTCACTTGCAACCATATAGAACTCATGCTTCGTTTTGATATTGTTTTGTAGCGCATTTGCGCCTGCAAGATCAACACCAAATTGATCAGTAGCCTTTACCGTTGGTGATTTCGTATCGACTTTATGAGTAGAAAAATAAAAGCTTTTTGCTGTTGCTGATTCTGCCGTTGGGTTTTCTAAATGATATGCCTGGTTCTGTCCACCCTTCGATAAATAGGTGGAAACATTGTTAAGCTGAAGCCTTATACCCTCGCTATCAACAGCGCTAATATCCATCGGTATTGTACCAGTAAACTTCAGTGTACCATTTGGTTTCCCGTCATTACCTAGCACTTTGGTCATCGTTAGATCCGTAATTTTTGTAGTAGTGCTATTACCCAAATATAGTGCAGGTGTAGCTTGGAAGTTTGTAATAAGCTCTGTTTTTTCTTCCTGCGTAATGTTTCGTTTATGTAGATTTGTAGGTTCAACTGTAATCGTTACATCTCTAAAATTACGATTTAAATACTGATTATCACTATTAAAGTAATAGGTAGGTGTTTGAGATATATTTGCATTACCTAGATCATAAATACTGCGATAAAAGGTATACGTCACATTTTTATAATAATAATTAGTTCCACCTATATTTTCTGTTAAAAAAGTTTTGACCTCTGGATTTCCCCCATTGCTTGTATGGGCAAATGTCCCATTAAGACTTGCATCAGGATTAGTAGATTGCGCAGGAATCGCGATCCGATAGGTAAGTGAAACCTCTGCCAGATTCTGTGCTACCAGAGCATCGTGAAGCTTTTTACGATCGATATCTAACACGAAATTATTCGTTTCGCTAGGTGCTTGAAAGGTTAACCACTCTCTACCTACCGCATCATTCGAAACCGAATAATCTAAAACAGGAGCGTCAGCATATTTCATAATATCGTAAGTTCCGTACTGATCCGTAACCATTTTGTTCCATTCTACACGCTCAGAGCCGGTTGAATTGGGATTGAGATAGAACTCTCCACCAGCGTTATCCACATTACCGATACTTGAAAACCGTCTTTTCGTTACGTCTGAAATATCTTTGTATAGTCTGCCACGACCCATTGTCGTCGTGTAGTAATTAACAGTCTTCGCCTGTGTCGGATTTATTCTACCATCGATATAAGGAAGCCATATATCAACAGTATCGACCTCCCATTCATCATCCCCCCACAGCCAAAGAACAAATTCATTCATTCTCCAAGGAGGCACATTCTCCACAATAAGCTCTACTTGCCTTTGAGTATTATTACCGAAACTTCCAAAATCTTTAGTATAATCAGAACCTTCTCCAGCTTCATAGGTACTTACACCCATGATACCATTATCGTCAGTTCCAGCGTATCTGCTGTCCTTCGTTTTTACATTGAACACATAGCTGTACTTAGTTGCTACATTCGCATGCACAGGTGCTACTGGTATTAGTGATATTAGTATCGAAAACACTAACATCAAGCTTAATATCTTCTTCATAACATTCCTCCTCGTATCATCCTACTTGTCCCGTATAATTATGCTGCCGCTAGTTATTTTGGCAATAAGCTCATTGGGAGGAATGAACCTACTGATATAACAAATTACGACAACGCATTTCCCTTATAGTACCATGCTCATAAAAGTAATTGTGAAAGTTAAAGAAATCTTTAAGTTATTTAGTATTTAGACCCTTAACATGATATTGATTTAGGAAAAAGTGCCCAAATTAAACGAAAAAAGAGGCTAGCATAGTTCAGTGAACTATGCCAACCTCTAAGAAGTAACATTATAACCATTAATTTTCGTTGAAAATCATTTTTATATATTTGGAGCTAAAACCGATATCTTTCAGCTCCTCTTTCATTTCCTGTGTCTGTTCCATTTTCCGATTAGGGACATATAGGGCCACACCATTGCGATTTTTAAAGCCTGCTGAATTTCTTACCTCAAAAGCAAGAGCTTGAGCTGCAGCTGTAACCTCTGGTGATTGTCCCATAATATCTATTAGATCATATTGATCAAATATCCCATCATTTTTGCCTAATAGCTCTGAGCTTTTCACACGGTTTGTCAGTGATGTATCTAATTTTACATTTTCGATTGCCTTAACCAGTGATTCAGCCATAGAAAGCTTCATCATCGACATCGTTGTTGGCATATTCGCCTCAATCGACGAATGAAGCGTAAAGGAATCTAAAATTAAGCGCCCTATTCTTTCCGTACTAATTCGTGGATTGCTCTCTATCGCACCGATCCATGTACTATAATATAATCCTCCTGCTGGGGTTGAGTCTTCAGAAGCAATGAGATAGTTACCATAGTTTCGGAGCGCATAGGCTGTTTCAACGGTTCCCATTAGACACGCATCAAAGACGATTAAGTCGAAATACATTTTCGAGGCATCAATTGCCTCCGCAATCTCTGAAACCTTCATCGTTGCTCGATCATTTAGCTCGTCAGCACCAAAGCCACCCATTGTACCGTAGCCATGATCCCATAATACGAGTATATAGCGGTCACTTGGCGCTATGCCTTTGCCCCAAGTAAGAAAATCCTGCAATGTTTTAGGGTCTGAGGCGGCGGTTTTAATATTGCTGTTATGCCTTTTAAGCTGTCCATCGATAATCTCGAAGCGTTCTGCAGCTCCATCTGTCATATATTTGTTGTGGTATTTAAGCGTACCGCCAGTTTGAATTAGGATTTTCGTATTTTGCTTAGGCTGACCACGGAAAATTTCATCCAAATCATCGGTTAACCGACCCTGCTGTGATTCAAGATCTGAACCAACGGCGTAGATCAAGATCGTCGTTGAGTTGAAGCTTTGATCCTGCTCCCAAAGAGCTCTCGCTTCATTTAACCCCTGAGTGGTGAAAACACCAGTTCCGCGCAGAAGCTCACCAAGCGTTGCAAGCTGGTTTTTCGGTCTTGTGTTTAATGCATAGCTGCTTATTTTCGCAAGACTTCCGCGGTTGAACTGGCCTTCCTGTGAAAGATCTAAGCCTAATACCGTAGAGGCGAACGTAACCGCCGTTTTATAGGTAAAGTCGCCATTCACTTCTGAATATCCCAGTACCCTTAACACCATAGCAGAAAATTGGTTTAAAGTGGTTTGTTGGTTACCGCCAAAGTGTTGCTCATCAATCCCGTTGACGATGCCATTCGCATGTGCAAACGCCACATAGGAGCTTTCCCAGCTCGTATCCTGGAAGGGATGACTGTAGCTGTTTTTCTTGACCTCTTCTTCCTTCCCCCACAATCGCAGCATCATCACAAGAGCTTCTGCTCTGGTAGGCACTCTTGAAAGCTCGTATCCATTCCCCGTTCCATTGAACAGACCTAAGCGGTTAAGCCCGTCCGCATAATTGGTGCTCTGTGCGGACACTGATGGAGTAATAGCAAGAAGTAATATTAACACAAGGATGACACCTCGGAGACGTTTCATGCAATTCCGCCCTTCATTATGTAAATTTCTATAAACCTAACATACTATTAGGCTATCAGGTTTTCGATAATAGTCTACTGGATTTCCTCGGGATTGGCTATAGTGGGATTCATATAACTCTTCCAGTCTCCTGAGTTTATAAGGACGCCATTCTCCGGAGGGTGTGTGTAAATGTAGACATACGCGGAATAGGAGCGGTCTTCGGACTGATCGAGGGTATAGACCGTTTGCATAACACGATCATATTCATTGTCACCGTCTGGGCCATAGTAATCTTCTAGTTCATCTAACGCTTGCAATTGCTCAGCGTTAACGAGATAAAGCTCACCGTAAACTTTTACTTTTGAGTGTCCGGAGAGAACGAGTGCAGGATAGCCATGGCCAGTATCCCATAGCTCTCCGTATAGATACGCTGATGGGGAAATTAGCTTCGTCCCTTCCATGTAGCTATGGTTAGATTGATGTTGTCGTAATGTGCCATAGACGAATACGGGTGTAGGCATTGGGGTGGCTCCTTTGTGAAGTACTTTGGTATGTGATAAATACCTAGGTGGGTTCATTTCTTCTACTGAAATAATACTATAGTATAGTTGTAGATGTGAATGGATTATCTCATCAAAAAACAGCGGCCCATGAGGATTTTGTCCCCCTGAGCCGCTGTTTTGCTTGATGATCTAGCCTGAATAAACTAAAGTTGAACGGTAATATTGAACACGATATCATCAAAGCTCGTCACTGCAGGGTGAAAGACAAAGTCATATGACTCCATACGTCCACAACAATATAAACGACTGGTCTACCGATTATTAGATTAGGATCGTTAACGCTTACGAGATAAACATCCGCTACTGTGGCATCTACTTCAAAGATTTGACCAGGACCTGTTGCCTTTCTTGTTTCGGAGCCCAATAAGGGTCTGAAATCTCGATTAAAGGTACCTTCTCCTTCACGAGCCACCAACCGTTTTTTTCTAGGATAATGAGTTCGTATATGGTATCTCAACTGAGCAATGCTTGGCACTTTATGTTCTGGTGGAATTATTGGTATTTCCACCTTATTTTTAATCTCGGTGCCGATTTGAAAATGATTCTTTAGCATTTGAATATAGGTAAACCTAACAGAGTCACGTCGATTAACCTTCAGGTATACATCACGGATTACTTTATCGAAAATTCTACGAATTCCTTCATTAGTTAAAATCCCTTCCATTTCAGGACTAACTGATTTTTTTGTCTCTCTTGGCCGCCCCATCTTCATTGTTGGATTTTTACGTTTGCCACGCCCACCGCATTTTCTAAACCTAGGAAGCAATGCATTAACCTTCTTACCACCGGTCCAATAATAACGTAGGTATTTATAATAGAGGTTTTTTCCTTTTCCTGTAACTTTACTGGCCAACTTTATCATTTGATATCGTTCCGTCGGGTCGAAGATATTAGGCTCAATTTTAACCATATCTTTAATAAGGTTCCACGCATGATCTCTCATCTGAACTTCTTTTGTACTGAGCTTATCTTCCGGAACCATAAAGGCAGAGTAAGGATCATATTCACGTTTTATTACATCTCCGTTTTTAATATCCTGTTCTATTAAAGAAAGACTTTTAAGCCTTGGAACTCCTTTATCACTCAGAATAGAAATAGTGACTACAGTATCATTGTCTCGATTAACCCATAAGACTCGTTCACAATCCAATAATTTTGCCTCATCATTACGATGATCCAAAAGAGTATTTACAAACAAACTCATTTAAAAGCACCTCCCTTTGCTGTCGACATTAAGTGGTCGAAGAAGCGGATCAATTCTCTTGTTCATATCAACGTTCCAATATCGATTAGCAATCAAATATCTAACCATGAACATACAGATTCCTTGTTTGAATCCAAGTTTGTAATCGAGTTCTAGCGTCGCCTTTGCTAAAGGCTTGTCCCCCTTTTGAATGGTGTGGTATAAGATAGCTTCCACTTCTAAAATTTGATTAAAAGTTACCTGTCCCTCTAAAAACTTAGCCGAATGAAGCCACTCCATGTTTTTTACTAGTTCATAATTGATCTGATGCTCAGTTATCAGTGACCATCCAATACCGCCGTCCTTAAAAAATACTTTTTCTATTTCTAGTTTCTCGAGAACTCTTCTATTCAGTTTGGATTTAGGTTTAATAGAATGGGCTACAAACTTCATATCGCCATCATGTTTCATGGTTAGCAGCATATCCGTTGTCATTACAATCGGGTACTTAGATTTCGGATCTATTGGATGTTTTACCCCTAACTTTTCTGCAATAAAAAGAGTCTTTTCTAATGGTAACAAAGGGAATTGCTCTCGGATGTCACAGCAGTTGTCTGCCCACTCCATTTGATAATGATGAGCCAACTCATAATGTTCTGAAAAATAATGATGGAGACGTCCACTTTTCCATCCCTTTATTCGTGTAACGACACCCTGAGAGGGAACATCATGAATGGTAAGCCATGGTTTGTATTCAGAAAAATGACCTTGCCCTCTACCTTCTCTTAATCTTTTTTCTATTACAGCCTGATTCGTAACACGGTTTCTTTTACTCATTTTCGCTCCTAATTTATGATATAGTTAAATAAAAATAGTCAATTTGTAGATTTACTTCAATTAATCTCTCTGCTAAGTCATACTTGATTGCCTATGTAAAAGGTGCAGTGATAGATTTTCAAGCTGAGTTATCTTGACGTTACTTGTTTTCTCACCTCACACTTAGTTATGTCCAATTTCAGCAAATAAATATCGGTATACCGATATTTATTAATAAAATACTTTAGAAAAGTTAATTCCTAGTTGAAGTATAAAAGATATTTGAACCATCTAATGGCGCAAAATTTGTTATTATTGGCGCAAATAACTGTATCGGAGGAATAGAGAATCGGTGAATTTTGAGAAATATGAAACAAAAGATTCTAATTGGAGAGAAGAATTTGAAAAGGCCTACGTGGAATGGGTAGATTTAGAACTTATAGAAGCATTGCTGAATAGTATTAATTGCTCTGTCCGTTTTTTTTGCGAAGTAATAAACGATACAACTCGTTGGCCAACAAAAATTAATAAGTCTCTTAGAACTGTAAACTACTCAAGGTTACGGGATGCTGCAGATTTCTTAGGAATACCTCCCTGGTTGCTGTTTCATCATAAAGATAAAAATTCAAAAATCAAGGAACTTTTTGAGAGCATAAATTCTATCCTTAAACCGATTGAGCTTCCATACTTCAGTGAATATAATGATTTCTTTCATAACTTCTATGATGAACTTTCAACTAGAGTACGTACTAATAAAGATTTCGAAGTGTTAAGTGGGATGCTTAATAGCTTTATAGGTCAAAAACAATATCATGATGTCATTAAGGGTAATTGGAGAGCTGTAATAAGTTATTTCAATGAAATTCATAGAGACTTCTCTGGTGGAGCGTCTGTCTTTTATAGAGAACCCGATAATATTGTTAGGGGAAATATTCGTCTCAGCTTTAGTACTCACCCTAGAAATAAACGAATACTAATAAAATCAGGTTGGCTATCTATTAAAATAGATTCATCGAAAGCAAATAACTCCACTACCATAAACATGCTTACATCTAAGATGATTTCAGATATGGAATGTATTTTTGATCAATTACCTTGGATCTTTGAGTCTGAAATTGATGGTATGAAGATATATTTATTTACTTGGCATAGTTTAAGAACTTCAAATGCCCAATTTGAGAGTATACAATCCTTAATCAACCGTGAGTTACCTAATGCTAATTTTTCTATGAATATTACAAAAAAACAAAACACACTTTCGTCCTTTTCTTCTAGATTAATGACTTCTAATCCATTTGAAGAGTTTATTAGAATCATCCAAGAAGATGTTGTAACCCAAAGCAAACCTAAATATAAGCGTAAGAAAAATAGTCTCCAAATTTTATTTGAAAATGGAAAAATTCAAAATGGTGATCGTATTACGTTATTACCTAAAGCAAATTTGCGAGCAATTCAAATCCAAACAATTGCGAATGCAACTATTCAAATCGTAAATGATAAGCCAATTGTCAAGTGGGATTACGACAACAACTTTTATTCCATTTCTAAGCTCACATATATAATTCTTATTGAGTTTGGAGATCTCGCCCCCCAAACAAAGTATCATCTTAATGGAGCGATGTTCTGGCAACTAAGTGGAACTGAACAATCCTTATTTTGTAAGCGTCAAATAACTCTGTGTATTGACTAAAACAGCCTGTGCTCCATCGTGGATTCACAGGCTGTATGTTATTTGCAGTGTGCTTGAACTTCTGGACTCCATGGTAGGTAAGCATCGA
>Ga0182739_1000107_pt1 | contig 162306 bp, 128 predicted proteins | sample eDN5th30CBELigBY_FD_128873 | JGI IMG/M metagenome (GOLD analysis project Ga0182739, IMG submission 128873) | Enriched backyard soil microbial communities from Emeryville, California, USA - eDNA 5th pass 30_C BE-Lig BY (version 2) (version 2) | ecosystem: Environmental > Terrestrial > Soil >...
AAAATGCATGAGTAGGAATCCTGCCAATACCAAGTACCATGGCATGCCTGAAAACAAAATCGGCAAGATCAATATATAGGCATAGTAAAACAGCTTGTACATCGTAATGCGGAATATGGCCTGACCAAAAGAAACTTTCTGTTTGGCCAGCAGGTTATGCCTTTTGTAGCGTATTACCTGTAGGTAGTCCTTCGCCGTCATCCAGAATAGGGTCATGTTCATATAAAAAAACCAAGCATAAAGATATTGGTAACGATGGAACCAATACCAGGGCTGCCGAGGAGAAAAGCGCAGCAACTTAATACTGCTGATGTCATCATCTAAACCTTCAATGTTGGTATAGGTGTGATGTAATAGATTGTGCTGGATTTTCCATGTTGCCGAATAACCACCTACAATTTCCAGGATGTGTCCGATCAGACTATTTACTTTTTTGTTGGGCGAGTAGGTTCCGTGATTGGCATCATGCATGACTGCCGTACCTATGCCTACCATTCCCCACCCCATCAGGAACCAAAGCGCGAAATACAGCCAATAATTACCCGCTGCCTGACCTGTAACCATCAGGACATAGGGCACCACGTAAAGCAGCAACATGAAGTATGTCTTTATCCACATGGTTGTATTTGCATAGCGAGAAATATGATTCTTTTCAAAATAAGCTGAAACTTTCTCTGTTACAGCTTCGTAGAAGCTATCTGCGCCTCTGGGTGCGAAACGTACAATGGGTAGCTTTTCCGCCTTCATCTGAACAACATTTTAATTTGCAGATCGGATTATTTGCCCATTGAAGAATACAAACCAGCAAAAGTATTGTTTAGCGAAATTTAAATCGGACCGGATTTCTATTTTAATTAGGGGTTGTGTTGCGGAGATACCGCGAAAGCACCATGGGTGGTTTTTAACTTCGTCCCAATATTCATATCAAAATCCCGCTACGATTTCTGTTAAGATTATCAAGTTAAAAAAACGCGGACTCTTTTCAAGAAATCATCAAGATCAAAAGGCTTCAGGATAATATCGTCGGGACCTCCCTCTTTGTCCAATGACGCATAAAGGTTGTCAACTGCGGATACCAGTATAATCGGGATTACCTCCATCCCAGCGGTTTGCTTGATGTGCTTGCACAGGCTGCGGCCGTCAATATTCCCTATCTTCACATCAAGTAAAATCAGATCGGGGGAAAATTGAGCCATGGTTTCAATCACCGATTTGCCATTTCGGAGACAACAGGTTTGATAACCGGCATCCCCCAGGATTTGGGCGAGCAGAAATTGTAGCTCAGCATCATCATCCACAATCAATATTTTCTTTCCCATGGTTTAATCCTGTTGATCCGCAGTTTTCAGGTATAATGTAAATGTGCTCCCTTTTCCCGGCTCGCTATCTACCGTGATTTTCCCTCTTGCCGCCGTTACAATCCGTTTGGTTAAGTAGAGGCCAATACCGTTACCTTCGACCTCCTGATTGATTCTCCCGTGGATGTTAAAGATATTTTCCATGCTGCTTTTCTCCATCCCGATTCCGTTATCGGAAACCGTCAGCACCATATATTCGGCCTCTTGGCGGTTATAGATCCGGATAATGGGAGGCCGGGCATTCCTGAATTTGATCGCATTCGAAATCAGATTGTACAATACACTCCTCAGGTTGTTTTTTGAGAAAAAGAAACGGCTGACTTCAAAATCTCGCAGGATAACCGCCCCCGATAGCTTGATTTTGTTTTCCAGGCTCCATTCGATATGATCGATGATTTTATCGAGGTCGACCTGTTCGGTGGTGATAAGTTCACTTTCCATTCCGGCAATATGACCGATATCCTTGATAAGTGAGCTGAATTTCTGTATGGACCGGTTGACGACCTGCAGGTAATCGTTCAATGCCGGATCCGTGATTTTCTGGTTCATCATGGTGATGCCCAATTCGACGTTTCCCAATGGCCCTAACAGGTCATGGGAAGCGATATGCATAAAGTTTTCCAGGTCCGCATTGATGCGCTGTAGGGCCTCATTCCTTCCGTCCAGCTCCAGCTGAAGTAGTTTCAGTTCGGTGATGTCATTAAATGTAACGATGGCCCCCGCAATTTGATTGTGCGCCTGTAAATATGGCATCGTCATTAATTGGTACCATTTGCCTTCTGCTGTTTGGACTTCCCTAGTCAACACGTCTCCCCTGGCAATCACTGCTTTAATATCACTTATTATCGTATCAAATTTGATGTTATTTGAAATTTGGTGGAGTGGCCGGCCAATGTCGATTTCACGCAGATTGATTTGCTCGGTTGCGCCGGGCGAAAATTTCATCAGCACTAAATCCCTGTTTACGAATAGCTGGCCGGTGATGTTGCTGCGGAAATAGTTATTCAGGTCGTCGTTGAGTTCGAGCAATTCCCTGTTCTTCAGTTCGTAATCCGAATTGATGGTATGGAGTTCCTCATTTACCGATTGCATCTCCTCATTGGTGCTCTGCATCTCCTCGTTAGCTGAAATCAACTCTTCATTGTATGACTGCAGGTTCTCATTGGAGGTGTCCAACATCTCGTAAACGCTTTTGAGCTTTTCTTTGGCTTCCTTCAATTGTGCTTCAAGGTCAAGCAGATATTGGTCATAGTAAGCTTTCTCGTCGAATACCGGACGCTTTCCACAGATGGGCGTATTGGATTGGTCTTCACGGAAGGTAGCCACCACAAACCGTTGCTTGCCTGGAATCTGGGTAAGCGGACTGATGGACAGGCTCACGGTCGTCGGTGCATCCCCATGATGGATGACGATGCCGTCTACGGAAGCTCGCTGGTTGGTTTGCATGACACGTGCATGCAACGTGCCGAATGCCAATGCAAGTGGTTTTGGCATGAGCGTGAGGATATCCGAGTTGAAATTCTCCTGGTGCAGGAATTTGGACGAATCGCCATAGGATTTCAGCACCCGATGTTCGTCATCGAGGCAGACAACGAGGTAGTCCATTTGGGACGCCCATTCGTGGTGCATGAGCTCAAGCAGGCCTTGGTTGGAATTGATGGGGTTTTCTTCCCTGACCAGACCATTTGTCCGTTGTTGCCCGGGTACTTGGGGCAGGACAAGCATGTCAAGGGATACTGATTTCCTAGCCTTGAGGTTTCTGTATATCCGCCATTTTTTATGTACCTCCTCTAAGGAAGCGCTGATGGGGACGGGGGTTTCGCTGGCACCGAGGAATAGATAACCCTGCACCTTAAGGCCAAATAAGAAAATGTTGAACACCCTTTCCTGCAAGGGAGGGTTCATGTAGATCAAGAGGTTGCGGCAACTGATGAAATCCATGTTGCAATAGGGTGGATTTTTGCTCAGATCGTGCTTCGCGAAGATGACCATCTTGCGTATAGCCGGAGAAACCATATAATGGTCTTCTTTTTTTATGAAAAATTTTCTCAACCGTTCCGCGGATACATCTTTTTCAATATCCTGAACGTATTCCCCTTTCCCAGCACGAAGCAAAGCCGCTTCGTCAATGTCCGTGGCAAAAATTTTCACGGGGTTTCGCTCTGGATCCCATGTTTCCTGCTCAGCGATCAATACGGCCATAGAATAGGCCTCCTCGCCAGTGGCACAACCCGCCACCCACATTTTCAAGGGTTCTCCCGGTGGCAGCCTTTTCAGGATGTCCGGCAAAACGTTTACTGCTATGAAATCGAATGCCGCCGTGTTCCGGAAAAACGAAGTTACGCTGATCAGGAAATCCTTGACCAGGATTTCCACCTCTTGCGGTGTTCTCCGCAGGAATTCCACATAGTTTTCCAGGGACTCGAAGTTGTTTTGCGCGGCCCTCCTCAGTGCACGCCTCATGAGTGTGGTCCTTTTGTAATCGGTAAAATCCAGCGAGGAGCGTTCCTTGATTAGGTCGGCGATGTCGATGAGGTATTTCTCATTTGCTTGATGGTCTGTTTTTTTGCTGAGCTGATGTGTTACGTATTGCTCGATGGCTTTCGGCATTTTTTCGGGATCCAGTACCTGATCGACCAACCCGGTGGCAATTACATTGGAAGGCATGCTGCCGAATTGTGAGTTTTCCGGATTGCGGGCGAGGACCATCCCCCCAGATTTCTTGATGGCCATACTGCCCTGGGTGCCATCGGAACCTAACCCCGACAGGACGACACCGATTGCCCTGGGGCCAATATCCGCCCCGAGGGAGCCGAAGAACATATCGATGGTGAGGTGCGGCCCGGCTATGTCTTCTTTGCTCTCCAAATACAAGCGCCCACCGCGGATGGTCATGAATTTGTTGTTGGGAATGAGGTATACCTCATTGGTTTTTACCATCATTCCGTTTTCGGCTTCCATGACGGCCAGCTTGCTGTGCTTCGACAGTAATTCGACCATGCGGCTTTTGAAGTTTGCGGACAAATGCTGGACAATGACATACGCGACCCCGTCAAGGGGCGTATGGTCGAAGAAGGTATTGATTTCCTCCAGTCCACCGGCGGACGCGCCAATGGCAATGATGTAATCGGGGATTGTTGTTGCCATATTCGTTGGTGATTAGGGTGCAATAACGCAACCTATTTCGTGAATCAAAAGTGGGGCGTGTTTGCGTTGTCAAGGTGAGTCATGGCCGCCGGTTCTACAGCTGAGCCTTTTGTTTGCATGACTTTCAAGAATAACCAAACTGGAAGTGTGGAGATGGTTACCTTTTTTGTTATTTCTTATGCCTCCTTTTGTGTAAAAATAGTGTAAATTAACTGGAAATCAAAATTTTATTTCGGAACCAAGGACGAATGGATCGGTCTGTTAGGGTAATCTGCTGCTGGTGGCATCAGGCCAACGATGATGAAAATATATATCGACGGGCGGTAAACAAATGGCGTTGCCGACAGTTATTTACTATGTACGATCATTAATAAAGATGATTAAAATAAAAGAACATGCAAACAAATGCAAAAACAACGGGTACCGCAAAGGCGGCTCCCAAATCAGCTAAACCTACAGGAAAGACCGGCAGGATGGAAGACTCTGATTTTCATAAGTTTTTTGTGGATGAACTGAAAGACATTTACTGGGCCGAAAAGCACCTGATGAAAGCCTTGCCCAAAATGAAGAAAGCGGCCACGAGCAAGGAACTGGTAGCGGCATTTGAAAAGCATACCGGCGAAACAGAAACCCATATCACGGCATTGGAGCAGGTATTTGGACTGCTCGATGAACGGGCGGCCGCTAAAAAATGTGAGGCCATGGCGGGTTTGCTGGAAGAGGCGGAGAGTATCATTGACGACACGGATAAGGGTACGCTTGTACGTGATGCAGCACTCATCATCGCTGCCCAGAAAGTGGAGCACTACGAGATAGCAACCTATGGAAGTTTACGGACTTTTGCCCATGTCATGGGGCATTCCGACGTGGAACAGTTGTTGCAGGACACCTTGGACAATGAGAAGGCAACGGATATGGCACTAACAGCGATTGCTGAAAACTTTGTCAACAAACAGGCCGCAAGCGAATAAAATTCGGACAGGTCTAGTGCTTATTGTAGAAAAAGCTGTCCCAGTTAATGGCGGGGCAGCTTCTTTTTTGTTCGCCCATGTGACAGGTTCCAACACCTGTTTGCATCATAAAATAGCTTCCATGCAACGTTTCATCCCCCTATCTTAGTGGCACTGTATATCAAATACATGGTCAGCCACAGGTGCAGGCTGATGGTCAGGGAGGCACTAAGCAAGCTTGGCCTACACGATGTTTTGGTAGATTTGGGAGTGTGAGAGATTCGCCAGGACCTCACAGATGAACAACTTCAGCAACTGAAGGAAAGGTTACTATTGATCGGCCTGCAATTACTTGACGACAAAAGAAGCATCTTGATTGAAAAGATTAGAACAATATCGCTGGCCAAAGAACGACGAAAGGTACACCGCTTAATCTTATAAAAAAGCGCTTTGCCTCAGGCCAAATCACCAAAGAAGAATACCTGGAAAAGAGGAAAATCTTGGAAGGATAATTCGTCTTCTACAGCTTTAACCTATGCATCATTCTGTATTGGAAAGCGTGTTTATTCCGCATGTGGGCAGCAGACGCCACTTGAGAGAGTGAAACAGGCGGGTTGATTGAAATATGATATTCAGCTTATTTAATTATTCGATCAAATTCGTTGCATTTAATATGGCTTCATAATCTTCCAAAAAGTTCGACATTTGTAAACTTGCCTCTACCAATAGAAACCGGTCAAAAAATTGACCGGCTTCACTTTTTTATACCAAACCATGTTTACCGTTTATATCGAACTCCGGAAAACCCCTTATAACCCATTGAGCCAAGCGATGTCCTGTGCGGTTGCTGGCTGCGGCGTGAGTGTGTACAGGCCATTTGCCGTGACGGTTATATTTTCCTGTTTTGCAAAATAAAGATTGTCTTGTACGTCTTTTGCGATAACGACTACCGCAACCTGCTCACCAATAGGAATATTGGGCGACAGCGAAAAACTTTCCGATCCAAACCACTGCATAGCCGGGTCGTAATTCAATCCGATCACTGCATTCAGGTTCTCGAAGACCATCATCACCGCGACGTCTTGCAGCCCGGTTTCTGAGCCGGAGGTCAATTTTACGTGGGTGAAGGTTAATTGATTTGGCGGATAACTCAAAAACTTATCGACATTGATCCATCCGAAATTCGGAATGTTGAAATCGTACGAATAGGGCTGCACCATCGCTTGCGGCGATTCATCGAAGACCAACCAGGTAAACGAATCATCCGTCAACACATTACCATCATACCGCGAGCCCTGATTGAATAAAATCATCCCACTGGGGTCGATACCTGTGTCACGCGGCAATTTCACTTGCACCGGATTGGCGCTCCATGGTAAATTATCCGGATTCAACTTGAGCGTATCACCATTTTGCAAAACCTCGATATACAATTCGCCCCCTGATTCCAGAAGCTGCCCATTGGATTCCGTCGCTACCCCCGAGAGCAGGAGATCCTTCTTGGTGAGGATTTCAATGATCCCCACGTGCACCTGACCGGAAACCACATTGCCATCTCCGTCTATAAAAGCACCTGCAGGGAACGAGATTTCTGTTCCCCGCTCGCCGGTAATGGTAAATCCCGAAGCAGCGTCGCCAGTAAATTGCTGTAGGTTAGATCCCTGTTGAGCATAAAACGCCGTGGAGTTAATCCATTGGGGAGCCATGTTGGTTTCCTTATGGCACGCTGAAAATAGGAACGAAAATACACCGATAATTGCTGTTACGAATAAAAACTTTTTCATGATTACTTTTTTTAGTTAAACCATTTCGATCGGAATCCCGACCCGTTATATCCGTATATCAATAGGCGCCACACGTTGTTACCCCCGCGTGGAAAAAAAATACAATTGGCTTTAATTAGGCAATGAATTACGGATGCTATTGCGCTAAGCGATCCGCCAATTTTTGGGCTTTCTGATGATAACTGCTTCGCGGCGTCACCTGTGTCGCATACCGTAACGCTTCACCCGCATCACCTAAACGCCACAAGGCAACAGCAAGGAAATAACGGGCATCATCGGCATATACCGCCTTCCCGTCGGCAACAGGGCGCAGCACGTCAGCACTTTGTTGGTGCCTTTCGGCACCCAAATAGCTCAGGCCAAGGTAATACCGGTTCCGCATATTTGCGGTATCATGGGCTACCAAGGCTTCAAGTAATTGGACACTACGATTGTAATCCTTTGCGTTGAATGCTTCCGCAGCCTGCAATGCCAAATCATCGGAACCCACCCCACGGGTCACCGACACCGGCATATCGGGGAGGCGCTCAAAGTTAACCGTCCACAAGCCAGGTATGGTAAGCACCAGCAGGAGGCACGCTGCGGCAGCCAATGGGATCAACCAACGCACAACAGATGGATACTTAGGTTTCCGTGCCTTCGCAAAATGTGCACGGCTAGCCGCCTGCAATGTTTCTGCTAAAGCAGGTACGCCTTGGCTGGTCTCGAGCTGTTTGGCTATGGTTTCGCGGAGCATGCGCTGATGGGCGGTTTCCCGCCGCAGGTCCGCATCGTTTGTCAACGCTTCCTCGAAGCGCCGCGTATCTGCCGGCGCCAAGCTGCCGTCCAAATAGTCTTGGATGTGTTCGAAATAGTTATCCATGTCGTTTATTGTTCACCATTGAACAACGGATGTGTTTTCACCAGTTTTCCCAGTTGTGCCATGCATTCGCTTTTTTTCTTGCGTAGATAAGCATAGGTCAACCCCAATCGCTCAGCCACCTTTTCCTGATGCTCCTTGCCCATGCAGGCTTTAATGATGCCGCGACACTTGTCCCCCATCATTTCAAGCACCTGCATCACAGCCATTTCTCGTTCCAATTGATCCGCGTGTCCACTAGCTTCCGTTTCCTCACTCCGCTCAAAAGTAAATCCGTCGTCCAATGATTTTGTTACCGGGCTGCCCGACTTTTTTTTCAATACATTCAACCATTTACGTTTACAAACCGTCACCAAAAAAGCCTCAAAAGGACAGGTTAGCACAAATTTCCCATCGGCACTCAACCGATAGATATCGATCAGCGCCTCCTGGAGAATATCAGCTGCATCCGCTTCATCACCATGGTTATGGCGTATCATCCGCGCAATCTTGTCGGCATATAAGCGGTAAATTTCGGCAATTCCCCGACTATCATTATGCTGTAAATAGTTGATAAACCGTTGGTCTGGATGCATTACGTAAATGGATGTAAAGGTTGTAAAAATAAAAAAAATTCCTATTTTTCGCCCAAAACACCAATCGACGGCTATGAACATAAAACACTACCTAACTTTATGGACATTTCTTTCCGTTTGCTTAGCCACGCACGCGGGTATCATCGATACTGTCGAAGCAAAGATTGATGTGCAGTTCCTTGGCAACCAAGCGACTTTTCAGGCAGCATTGCCCAAGCTCAACGGCATCCCCGGGGGCCGTGAACCGTTCTACACGTACTTGTGGGACTTTGGCGATGGGCACTTCAGCACGGCAGAAGCCCCAAAACACCAGTACACCAAGCCCGGTGATTACGACGTGACGCTCTATACGGTCAGTAACTACGATAATGGCCCACGCCCAAAACGCCCAACAAGGAAGATTAATGTAGACTCAACAAAGGTAGCACCAAAGCCAATTGCCTCTACCGCTGAGCAGAATTTCTTCAACACGGACGCTACCTTTAAACTCTCCAAAAATGCCAATGCATTGCCGGGGCAAGATATGGTGGTCATCGCCGGAATAAACACGACCGAGAAAGGCCGAATATTCTTACTGACCAACGAAAAGATTTTCGGTCCGGAAGGATTTGTGTATGCCGGCCAGACGACCTACAACGATGAAACCATCACACCGCCGGATGATCCGAAAAACCTGGAAAGCCTATGGGCAACCGTACCCAGCGTAACCGTAACACAAAGCGGAAGCCCTGACTACGGCATCCGTGAAGAGCAAGATTTCCAAGGCAGCGAAGCCATTGATTATTTTGCGGAGTTATACGGCAGCTATAAAACCGTAACATCGTACGAGGTAGCAGGCAAAAATACCTCGCAATTTTCACTGATTAATTTAGATATCACGCCGGAAATGCTAACCGACACCAACGCGACCGTAACCATCACCGGCGTGTTCATTCCGGAAAAAGGGCCCGCCCGTGTACATCGATTGGATGTGCCGATTGTAACGTCACACGATCCGAATAAGATGTCGCTCAAGCAATCAAGGCTGAGCTATCGCCTGCTATCCAAGCGAAAAGCGCTTACCTACAAAGTGCAATTCCAGAACGATGGCGAAGGTGATGCCAAAAACATCCGCCTTGAAATCAAATTGCCGGAAGTACTCGACCCCAATACCTTCAACCTGCTGAATTTATATCCCGAGGTCGATACCTGTGCCACCGCCAACCAAGCCGCCTGTTACCAGTACTATGTTAAGGGAACCGACACCCTGGTATTCCACTTCAAAGACATTGCCCTGCCAGGCTCAAAAGCACCCGATGTACACGATAAGGACAGCACCCAAGGGTTTATCCGATTTACCGTACTTCCGAAAAGGAAACTACCCAACCGCTCGTTCAGGGGACAGACCGACATCTATTTCGACAAGAACGAACCTATTACTACAAATTTTGCAACAGGCAGATTCCGTAGGGGTTTTTCGCCCATTGTGTTTGCGGGATACCACCATTTCATCCAAAAACCAACGGGAAGTGATGAAGAACGCACGGTGAAAAATGGACCGTTGCTTGGTGTAGGCCTTGCCCCCATTGCGCCATACCGCAAACTTTACTGGCAGGTGGAAGTATACGCCAACGCATATCGGGCATCTGCAACCAATACGGTGTATGAACCGGGAGCACTTGAATTGCCGGTACCGGGCACCGACCGGATACAAAAATATGAGTACGAACGGTTTGACACCTACCAGAGCGACCGCTTCATCCAACTGCGGGTGGTACCGCTTCACCTGCGCTACAACTTCAACAGCTGGGTATCGGCCGGTGCAGGGGCGTTGGCAGAAACCACGATCAACACGAAACACCTCGAAGAACGGACGTACCACTTGTTGGGCGCCAACGGCGAAATACCTTCAACCATACGGCATTCGGACGAGCGATTGGCCATGGGCCGTCTCCATGTCCAGCCGTTTGCCGATCTTAATTTTGGCCGTACCTATTTGGGGCCAGTTGTGGGTATTCGCTACATCTACGGCGGAAACCAAGGACAATTCGGACATGTATATGCGGCATGGCGGTTCTAAGAAACGTCCGGAGATTGCTAGCCGTCCTTATTCTCGGCGGCTTATTGGGCTGTCATCAAGACCAGCACCCACCACCGGATCATAATGATCGCAGCGGCGCAGTCGATACCGCAGCCCAACTTGATCAACTCGAACAGTTGGGAAACATTGCCTATGATCATCCCGAACGTTTCATCCACGATCCAGATTCGTTCCTGAACCAACTTACTACCCTACCGGTGACAGCCGAGGGCAAAGAAATGTATGTCTGGTTGTTGTTGAACATCGGCTACGCACTACGCGAAAGTGGCAATGTCCCCGGCAGCACGCGATACTATGAAATGGCATTGGAGTATATCGATGATAACCGGTTGCCCGAACCGGATTTCGTCGATTACATTGCCAAACCGCTAGGCAACCTCTACACACAGCTAGGCGACTTACAACGGGCATTATACATCCACGAACGGGCAATAGATACGTCGAAGCAACGTGGAAAGGAGCAGCAACTGCCTTCGTTGTACACGAACCTGGCCGTTGCTTACCAGCAGCTCGGCTGGCCCGAACGCGTACTAGACGCCTGTAAAAGCGGCTTACAGTACGTAAGCGACCGCGATGCAAATGCAGGGCTATTGTACAATATCTTAGCCAACTGCTACCAAACACTTGGCCAGCTGGATACCGCCCGGTACTACAACCAGTTAGCCATTCACCACTTCACCAGAAAGCGCCCAGTGGGCGATACGTTGATCTGGTATACATCGGCACTTTATCAAGGCTGTTCGTTAAATGAAGCACAAGATCGCTTGGATGATGCACTACAGCAAATCAACAGCGCCATCTTGCTCACCGAACAGCATTTCCCCGGAAGCAAACAACGGGAACGGGCTAAATACCGTTATGCGCGCGGCAACCTCCGATTCGTTTATGGCGACTACATCGGTGCCCATAAAGATTTCCGCGATGCCCTACAATTATTCGGGGACACGACCGCACCAACACACTACCCTGATTATACATTTACCGAAATACTCTGGGGCCTGGCGCGAGTGTATGCCCAGCAGGATGCTGATTCGGCTATACAGTATTACCGTCGGGCAATAGAAAATGCGTTCTATACCCAGCAGTTGATCGTAAGCGACGCGAGCCATTACCAAAATTCCGCATGGAACAGGCGGTTGCTCGATGAAGCGATGGGTCAATTATGGGCTGCGTTCCAGTCGACCAATAGCCAGTCTACCCACCAAGCATTGGTAGAAACCATGTGCTGGGTCACCGAATTATCTAAAGGACGGCAGCTGCTCCACGAAATCAATCGAACCGGTCAGTGGATATCCGATGAAGGTAACACAACACGACGATCGCTGCAATACCTTTTCCAAGCGCTCGCCACGGAACGGAATCCCACAGAACGGCAACGGCTGCAGGACGAAGCCGACCGGCTCACCTTCCAGTTCCAGTTGGCCGAAGATCACTTGGCACAATCTTTCCACCCGCCGGATTTTACGGCATTCATCGCACAGCTCACCGCCCATTCAGACAGCACCATGTGGGTTAGCTATTTTACGTCGCCCGAAAGTGATGGTTACTACATGGCTTTTACTGCAGGCAAAGCCATCGCCGGTCAACTACCAGCGGATGCGTTGCAAGCCATACAACGCTTCAGCGATCGCTACTTCGGCATGACCCCCACGGCATACGATAATGATCCCTCCCGTTATCGCGACGAAGCCACGCGGCTAGCGGTGCTGCTGCTTCCGGCACTCCCGGCCGGTGGGGGGCGGATGGTACTGTCGCCAGACGGCCCGCTACTGAAGTTACCGTTCGACGCGTTGATGGAGGGCGACCAGTTTATCGGACAGCGCTTTACGCTCAACTACACCTACACCTTCTTGCTCAATACTAGCCCAAAGGAAACCATTAGCCCACCGGAAAATACACATCGAAACCTGCCGCTGCACGTGTTCGCCAAAAGCCAATACAGCGGTGAGGAATTGCCTGATATTCCCTTTGTCAACCAGGAAGTAGCTTATCTCAGTGGTACATTCGGCGCAGCAGTATACCAAGATGCCGATGCGTCGGACACCGTACTCTTTGGCTCGCTTGAAAATGGCGGACTGATCCATATCGCTGCCCATGCCGTCGCAAATGGGATTGATGAACCATATATCGCGTTTGATCAACCCGTCACACTCTCGAAATTGCAATATACCCGGGCTACTGCGCCATTGGTATTTCTTTCTGCTTGCCAAACGGCTGCTGGCGAACTTCTGCGTGGCGAGGGTGTGGAAAGTCTCAACAGAGCATTTCTTAGTAAAGGCGTGCGCGGCGTCATCGCTTCCTATTGGCCTGTCGCCGATGAGACGACTGCCGTACTCGCCCGCCTGTTTTACGATGCGCTAACCCGTACACACGAACCGGCATTAGCGTTGGCCGAGGCCAAACGAGACTATATCGCGTCAGCACCCATATCAGCACAGAACCCCTGGTATTGGTCATCGTTGCAGTTTACAGGGGTCTCCGTACCTACATACCTGCAAAAGAAAAGCCGATGGCAATATGGGCTTTATGTTGGGTTAGCCCTTACCGCCATCGGCTGTATCGCGTGGTCGTTACAACGGCGTTCTAAAAAACACCCACCTGATCGCAAATACAAAAAAACCAATTAAGTATTTGCATAATATCCAACATTTGCTACCAATCGGTTCCATCATCAGTCCATCCCTAATAAGCAAGCACGTTGATTTCCGTACGGCGGTTCTGTTCATGGTCGGCTTCCGAACAATCTGCCCCGTTAGCGCACGGATTGACTAATCTCGTTTCCCCGTAACCCCTGGCCACCATCCTTCCCCGGTCTATTCCTTTGGATACCAAGTAAGCCACCGCTGCATCGGCACGGCGCTGCGAGAGCTGCATGTTGTATGCATCGTTACCTCGGCTGTCTGTGTGCGATGATAGCTCTATACGGAGCGTCGGGTTTTGCTTCAGGATATTTGCCACGTTATCGAGTACCAACGCCGCATCGCGGCGGATATCGCTCTTATCAAAATCGTACAAGATGTTTTTCACTACCCACGAAGCCCCTTCCTCCAGGACGCACACGCCGAGCTTCAAGGTCACATACAACGTCTTACTGCGGTCCAGGCCCACGGTGGTCACCCGCTCGGTTTGCGAATATTTACCAGCCTGATTGGCTACCACATTGTAGCTCGATTGCTGTTCAAGCTGGTAGATAAACTTACCTTCGGTGTCTGAAATTTGGCTGAGATTAGCATTGGTACCTTCGTGGGTAAGGATGGTTTTGATACCGGCTAGCTTGCTGTCCGTATCACACTCCACCGTTTCGCCTACTAACGTAAAACGCGGATCGTCGTGTAGCAACTCTTTATAGATTACCGCCCCGCTACCTTGGAAATCAGCCGGTGTAATATGGACGACTGTGGTGGCTATCCCATTCTTTTCACCAGTCACGCGATAATCCCCACTCACCGCGGCAGTCAGCCGCTCGGCTTCGCCATTGGCATTGGTCGTGCCCACGTGCTCCACCTCTTCTCCCGAAATAACCACTTTTACGCCGCTTAAAGCCAAACCGGTTTGCTTATCCTTTACTACTACAACCAGATCTTTTTTCTTTCTGGGCTGTGCTGTGTCGGCCGGAACGGCCACCGCCGCAGCAACCTCCGGCCCCGGGGTCGGCACCATTTTAGCCTTACGCTTGCCACCAAACGCGTATTTGATACCGGCAGCCACATTCAATGCTTGGGTGAAGGTACGCCGCAGTTGCGGCTCCTTTCCGAAAAATAAAGTAGGGTCATCAACGAAATGCCCCTCGGTTAGGGGCTGCATCGCAGGCAGCTCTTCAATGAAAAATTCAGATGGTTTACCGCCAAATTCCGTACCGAACGTGCTGAGGTAATCACCCTGAACAAATACGCTCAGATTACGCGCAACCTCATAATTGAACCGCACACCCCCTACGCCCATCCAGGCCAATGCCCGGTCTGATGTGTTGGCGGTTTTCCTGACAACCAGCGACTGCGTGACCACCCCACCCCGCGGGTCAGCCGTTTCGTATACCAATTCCTGTTGGTAATCCGGAAACTGCTGAAATAACACGCCGCCTTTGGCAAACAGTTCGGCGGCAAATTTCCCCGCTCTGAATTGATAAGTAGGCCCCACGGCCAATCCGAGATGCCGGAAGCGCTTCGCATTATTGAAGGTAGTAGCTAAGAAACCATTGCGGAAAATCACGCTGTCACCACCCCAAAGCGGATGCTGCAAAAGGCGTGCGTCGATACCGATACCGAAACTGCCACCGCGAAAATAATGATCTGCGAATAACCCGCCCACATAACCGATATTGGCTCGCGCCGTATCGCCGTGGTAGGTACCCAATGTAGGGCTGGCACCACCGAATATACCAACCTGCCACGGGGCGTATTCCTGTGACTTTGCCGCATGATTGCCCATCAGCCAAACAAACAGTAAGACCAATGTACTTTGTAGAATCTTCTTCATAATAATCTGCATTAGTGAACAACCGTATTCTTTTTCCATATATCACCGGGAGTCCGGGTTTGTTACCCTTCGAGACGAATTTAATTTTGATTTAAAAGAAAGCTATTATAAATTAGCCTATTAATAATCCGTGTTATTTAACTTATCGTAAATCAAAATCAGTAAAACCATGGGAAAATTTGTGATTTCAACACGCAAGAATGGGGAGTTCCAATTCAACCTAAAAGCCGGCAATGGCGAAGTCATTCTAACGAGCGAAGGGTACACCGCCAAAACTTCCTGTCTTAACGGCATCGAGTCGGTAAGGAAAAATGCATCGGATGATAACCGGTATGAGCGCAAAGAAGCTAAAAACGGTAAATTCTTCTTCAACCTGAAAGCAGGCAATGGTCAGGTAATCGGATCGAGTGAAATGTATGAATCCGCTTCCGGCCGAGATAAGGGAATCGAGTCGGTTAAACGGAATGCTCCCGATGCAACGACAGACGACCAGTCGGCATAATCCTTCAAGCGGATCGGAATGAAATCTTTTCTTCCAATCCGCTTTTTTTCCTAACTTGCCCACCTAATATCATACAGCTATGAGCGAGGCAGGAACAACAGCAATCCGGGTGGAGCAAACGCAGCAGTCAAGGCTGTCGCAAGTCGATTTCAACAACTTGAAATTCGGTCAGATTCTCTCTGACCACATGCTGGTGGCCGATTATGCCAACGGCGATTGGCAAGACGTAAGCATTGTGCCGTATGGCAACCTATCGCTAAGCCCGGCCACTTCGGCCATTCACTATGGTCAGTCGATTTTTGAAGGCTTAAAAGCTTACAAGTATGCGGATGGCACGGTGAGCATGTTCAGGCCTGACCAGAACCGTGAACGGTTCAATAAATCGGCTACACGGCTGGAAATGCCCCAGCTGTCGGAAGAGCTATTTATCGGTGGCATTAAAACACTACTCGACCTCGACCGTGATTGGGTACCGCAAACCGAAGGCGCGTCGTTATATATCCGTCCTTTCATGTTTGCCACGGAAGCGGCCTTAGGTGTACACCCTTCGGATTCGTACAAGTTTATCGTTATCACCGGGCCGGTAGGTGCGTATTATAACAAGCCGCTCCGTTTAAAGATTGAAACACATTTCACCCGGGCAGCAGCCGGTGGTGTCGGTTTTTCAAAAAATGCGGGCAACTACGCATTGTCACTCTACCCCACGCGTCTCGCGCAGGAGGAAGGTTTCGACCAGCTGATGTGGACGGATGCAAAGGAGCATAAATACATCGAAGAAGCGGGTACAGCCAACTTACTGTTCCGCGTGGGCGACACCATCATTACGCCATCATCGGAAACGATACTGCATGGCATCACCCGTCGCACCATCATCGAAATAGCACGGCATTGGGGCTATCAGGCTGAAGAACGTAAAGTATCCGTGCGGGAACTAATCGATGGCATCGAAAATGGAAGCGTAACGGAAGCGTTCGCCGCCGGTACGGCAGCCACGCTTACACCGATTTCCGAAATCGGTTATGAAGGCAATATCTACACATTACCAGATCCTGCTAAACGCGAGTTCTCGAATAAGGTGCTGCAATACCTCAACGACCTGCGCTACGGTCGTATTGCCGACGAATTCGGATGGAACGTTATCGTGGATTGATCCGGTAAGAAGCGTACGCAATCATTCCCGCAATATCTTCTGGTGCAAACCACGCCGTGGCTGCGTCTTTACGAAACCATGTGAGCTGGCGTTTGGCATACCGGCGGGTGTTCTGTTTCATTTTCGCTACTGCCTCTGCCCGTGAGCACTTGCCATCTAGGTAGTCAAACCATTCAGCGTATCCAACAGTTTGCAGCGGGGCTTTGTGCCGATACGGCAACAACGACTCCACCTCATCGAGTAGGCCCGCCGCTACCATGGCATCCACGCGCGAATTGATACGTTGATACAACACCTCCCTATTCGTGTCGAGCCCGATTGTAACCACATTGAACAGACGCTTGGCCGCCTGCCCCCGGCGGAAGTGGGAAAACGGCATACCGGTACTTTCGTACACCTCAAGCGCGCGGATCACACGCTGTGGATTCTGGGTATCCATCTCATGAAAGTATTCCGGGTCGACCTGCTGCAGCAAGGACCGGAGCGGCGCTAATCCCTTTTGCCTGTAAAGGTCATTCAGGCGGTCACGCACACCCGGCAGTGGTTTGGGCAAGTTGTCCAGCCCTTGGCAAATGGCACGGACGAAAAGACCGGAACCACCTACCAACACCACCACGTCGTGCTGTAAAAACAGCTTCGCTAACAGCGACAGTGCATCACGCTCGAAGTCGCCGGCCGAATAATCTTCCGTTATGTGATGGGAATTGATAAAATAATGTGGCACCGCAGCCAGCTCCTCATCGCTGGGCTTGGCGGTGCCAATTGTCATTTCCCGATAGAACTGGCGGGAATCTGCGGACAGGATAACGGTCTGGAAGTGTTCGGCCAGTTGGATGCCTGCCGTGGTTTTCCCTACCGCCGTGGGACCCACCACGCAAATCAATGTCTTCGCATCGGCCATCAATAATCTTCCCCGTACCCATCATTCCCCTCTTCTTTTCCTCCCTCCGACTGCTCTTCTTCGTCCAGCATATCGAGATCTTCCTCTTCATTGATACCGTATTCGGTCTCTCCCAAGAAATCATATTCCACGTCATCCTTCTTGTTGGCTGTTTCGGTTGGCACCACTTTCGCACCCGGCAATTTAGGCACCTGCCCTACGCTTTTGAATAGTGCAGGGTATACTTTACCCTCTTCCTCCTTCAATATCTTAATCAGTTGCACATGGAAATCGAGCGGGTGATCAAAATTATATACATAGTAAAATTTCTGATGGGGGTCGTCAATGAACTTGTTCAATTTAGACTCTTCCATAAGTGCCACGCCTTGGCTCTTCTTCGATTCACTGGGCAAATACGCAATTTCAGCTCCTTTTTTCCACCTGTCGTTACTCACGTAGAACGATGACGACAACTCGGGATCGTAGCCAGTAGCCGTATGCAGCGCTTGATGCAAGTCTAAAAATGTATGCTTCGGCAGCACATCGATTTCGCGGGTCACGTCATCGTAATCTTCGAATGAAATTCTAAAACGATAGATAGCCATAATACTTCCCTCTAGTTTCTTCTACGAACTTATGCAAACTTAGATAAAATCCTTTTATAAGCAATACAGCAGCATCGCATCACTACGCATCCGCCTTGAGTTTCAATCCCAGTTCTTTCCCTTTTTCTAGCATGAATCGATAGGCATCTTCACTGCTATTGGGTATATCGCCTTCCAATATTGCCTCACGGATTGCATTCTTAATCGTGCCGACCATTTTTCCGGGTTTTAACCCGAAAGCGTCCATCACATCTTGGCCCGTAACCGGAGGTTGCCAGTTACGGATCTGATCCCGCTCTTCCACATCTTTAAGCTTTTTCTTGACGAGATCGAAATTCTGCCGATATTTCTTCTTTTTATATTCGTTTTTCGTTGTTACATCCGCGTGGCATAGTAGCATGAGGCTATCGATGTCATCTCCCGCCTCAAACAGCAATCGCCTCACAGCCGAATCGGACACCGTATCTTGCGCGAGCACAATGGGACGGAGATGTAAGGCAACCATTTTCTGTACAAACCGCATCTTATCGTTGAGCGGCAACTTGAGTTCAGCAAAGAGCTTCGGCACCATACGCGCACCCTTATCTTCATGGCCATGGAAGGTCCATCCATGCAGCTTGTCAAAGCGCTTGGTGGCAGGCTTCGCAATATCGTGCATAATCGCAGCCCATCGAAGCCATAGGTCGTCGCTAAGTTCAGCCACATTGTCCAGTACTTCCAATGTATGGTAGAAATTATCCTTATGCCCTTTCCCGTTAATGACTTCCACCCCATAGAGGTTAGCCATCGCCGGGAAAACGAGCTGTAACAAGCCCACATCAAACAGGTACTTGAATCCTATGGAAGGTTTGTCTGCCAGCACCATTTTATTCAGCTCATCGATGACGCGCTCCCTTGAGATAATTTTAATACGCTCCTTGTTCTCCACTATCGCCTTGATGGCTGCCATATCGATTTTGAAATTCAATTGCGTAGCAAAGCGTATAGCGCGCATCATGCGCAACGGATCGTCAGAGAAAGTTTCGTTGGGGCTGAGTGGCGTCCGGATGATTCGGTGCTGGATATCGGCACAACCATTGAACGGATCGAGCAGCACTCCGAAGTCGGCTTTATTGAGCGAGAGTGCCATTGCATTGATGGTGAAATCACGCCGGTTTTGGTCGTCTGTCAACGTTCCGTCTTCAACAATGGGCTTACGGGAATCGGCCCGATACGATTCTTTCCGTGCGCCCACAAACTCAAGTTGTACCTCACCGTGACGAAGAGAAGCCGTACCGAAATTCTTATAAACCGCTACCTTTTCACCCAATCGGTTACCCACACGCGTCGCGAAATCGATACCACTGCCCACTACCACCACATCGATGTCATTCTTGAAATCGCGACCCATGATCCGGTCCCGTACATATCCCCCCACTACAAAGCATTCCATCTTCGCTTCACTGGCAACGTCACTTAGCAGTGGGAATATAGGATGGTCCAGGTAGTCGCTCATGATTGTCTGGGGCATCGGCAATTTGTATTTTGACGGCAAAAATACACATTCGTTGGATAATCTAGTATCCAAACGGGGATTAATCCCGGTCGCGCGACAAGCGCCTAGAGATCAACGGATTTGACAACAGCTCATCTTGCTCCCTTCGTCGAGCCACGATATGGACCGCGGCGAAAACCGCCTCGCGGAACGACATCTCCGATGCAACATTCTTTCCCGCAATGTCATAACCCGTACCATGATCGGGCGATGTGCGTACCACGGGAAGCCCCGCTGTGAAGTTAACACCACTGCGCGCAGCAATATGCTTAAATGGAATGAGACCTTGATCGTGATACATCGCCAACACGGCGTCAAATTTAGTGTACGTCTCCGAAGCAAAGAAGCCATCGGCCGGATAAGGGCCGAAACAAAAAACACCTTTTGATTTCGCCTCCGCGATCGCCGGAGCGATAATGGTTTCATCTTCCTTACCGATTAATCCGTTGTCGCCGGCATGGGGGTTCAACCCCAAAACGGCAATCTTCGGCTTCCGAATCCAGAAGTCGCGCTTCAGGCTAGCGTCCATTAATGCCAACTTGGATATAATCGCTTCAGTTGAAATGTTCGGCGCGATATCTTTCACCGGAATATGCCCTGTCACCACCCCCACACGCAACTCATCGCTGACCATAAACATGAGGGCATCGTTGCTTTCCGTGCGCGCCTGCAAATACTCCGTGTGGCCCGGAAACTCGAATCCCTCCCGCTGGATGTTGTGCTTATTGATGGGCGCAGTAACCAACGCGTCGATTTCCCCACGCACCAAGTCATCCACTGCATGTTTCAAGGATAGGAATGCATATTTTCCCCCTATTTCATTTTCCTCGCCCAACGTAATCTTTACTTCCTCCTCCCAGCAATTAATCATATTGGCCCGCTTGGGATTGGCTTGTTGCACCGCATTAATCACATTGAAACTGAAGTCATTAATTCCCAATGCCTTTCGATGGAACGAGGCAACTTTGGTACTTCCATAGACAATTGGCGTGAAGTATTCCATCATCCTGCTGTCTACCAATGTCTTAATAATGACTTCCAGCCCGATGCCATTCACGTCGCCAATCGATATTCCTATTTTCAGTTTGTCACTCATATCCACAGTGTTCTTTGGCTACCAAACTTAGATAAAGTTGCTTTTATATGCAATTATAATCGCATTGAAAAAAAAAGCAACGTTATTCGCCTACCCATCTGTTTTAAAGATGCTCATGAGGGCTTACGCCGTTAGCGATCTACTCGGCTGCCGCTTTGAAGCAATTTTGATAGCGGAAAAGCAGGAATTTTAGTGCACGCGCTCAAAACATTTTACGCACAAGCCAAACCAGCGCGCTCAGTACCGTGCTCACAAGCAGCATACTGGCAATCGGCATGTAAAAGCTGAAACCCGGCCGCTCCACCCGTATATCACCCGGCAGGTTGCCGAACCACTTCAATTTATCACCTGAAAAATAGACGATCATCCCCACGATAAGGATTATTCCACCACCCAGCATCAGCATTTTTGCTATTTCCTTCATAATCCAATCCGTAAACTTAAACAAAGTTGTTTCGACATACAAACCATTATTATGTCGCAATGATTGGTCTACACGCGGCCGCCGAGCCTATACTTTTATAGCGGAAAGTTACAAAAAAAAGTTACTTTTGCTCGGCTTGCAGCAAAATCCAACACATCCATGGCTAGCGTCCGCGCGAAAAAACACTTGGGACAACATTTCCTAACGGATAAACATACCGCCGTCAAGATTGTGGCAGCGCTGCGTCCGCAACTTGGCTACGATACCGTGCTGGAGGTCGGGCCGGGCATGGGCATCCTGTCAGACATCCTGCTACAGGAAGAGCGTTACCGCACCCTACTCATCGATATCGACGGAGAGTCCATTCAGTATTTACACAATCGCTATCCGCAGCTTGGCGACAAGCTCATCCACGGCGATTTCTTGACCCTGAATTTCGACGCCCACATGACCGGTAAATTAGCGATTATCGGCAACTTCCCCTACAACATTTCGTCCCAAATCCTGTTCAAAGTACTGGAAGAGCGCCACCGTGTGGCGGAGGTGGTGGGCATGTTCCAGAAAGAAGTGGCCGAGCGTTGCGCAGCCCATCCGGGCGGTAAAGAATACGGCATTCTCAGTGTATTGGTACAAGCTTATTACGATGTCGAATATCTCTTTACGGTCAAGGCCGGCGCGTTTGCCCCACCCCCCAAAGTGCTTTCCGGCGTCATCCGGCTTACCCGTAGTCAAGTAGAAACGCTCGGTTGCGACGAAAAACTATTTTGGCGCGTCGTAAAAGCGGCATTCAACCAGCGGCGCAAAACCCTTCGGAATGCGCTGTCAGGCATCATCCCAAAAGACAGAATGGGCGAAAGCCCCTTATATGACCTGCGGGCAGAACGGCTCGCTGTTGCCGATTTTATAACGCTAACTAATGACATTGCTCAACGAATATGACTAAACTCCCTTCCCGGTTGCTTATCGTAGATGATATCCATCCCATTTTTGCAGAAAAACTAACATCAAAAAACATCGCGTTTGATTACTTGCCAGCCATCGGTAAAGATGAAGCATTGCAAATCATCCCTCAATACACCGGTTTGGTTATCCGCTCGAAGTTCAAAGTTGATGCTGCTTTTATGGACGCAGCTCCGCAACTCACATTCATCGCGCGGGGAGGCGCGGGCATGGACAACATTGACGAAGCTTATGCACAAGCGCGCGGAATCACCTTGCTCAACGCACCCGAGGGTAACCGCGATGCCGTAGGTGAGCATATGGTAGGCATGCTGTTGTCGCTGATGAATAACCTAAATCGCGGCAACACCGAGATTAAGAGCGGTCTTTGGCAGCGTGAAGAGAACCGCGGTTTGGAACTCGGCGGACGTACCGTCGCACTCATCGGCTACGGCAATAATGGAGGTGCCATGGCCCGCAAGCTTGCTGGTTTCAACGTCGACGTAATTGCGTATGATAAGTACAAAACCGGATTCAGCGATGCATACGCCACGGAAGCAAGCATGGAAGAGGTAACAGAACGGGCCGATGTGGTCAGCCTGCATATTCCGCTTACGGCGGTGTCCCGCCAAATGGTCGATGACGCGTATTTAGCCCGTTTCCGTAAACCGATATTCTTTCTGAATGGCGCCCGTGGCGAAATCGTCCATATTCCGGCGGTACTGGCGGCCCTGGATGAAGGAAGGATACTGGGGGCCGCGTTTGACGTATTGCCCGTCGAAAAATTCCCGGCGCTGAATGAGCAGCCTTGGTTCGAGCCGTTAATTGCGCACGAAAAGGTGATATGCAGCCCGCACGTGGCCGGATGGAGCGTGGAAAGCTATTTTAAAATCGCAGATATACTTGTTGAAAAAGTAATTGTCCATCTATCGGGGGAAGCTTCAGCCCAATAACGCCAACCACACGGCGAAGAACTGTAGAAGCATCATGCCATCGAGAAACAGAAAATAGTAATACTCGTTCTTTTTGACCGGCGGTGCCAAAATAAACAGCAGGCATAGGGCCGACACGACAATCAACGCTTGTCGGATATCCAGCGGGTAATCGCTAAACCACACCCATCCCATCTGTACCGCCAACAATGCGCTGGATAACACCAGCGCTTTACGTTCACCGAATAATACCGGGATGGTTTTCAACCCGTAGTACCGATCCTGATAAATATCACGAATATCAAACGGGATGGTGATTGCCACCACAAAAAGGAATACCCAGGCCATCAATTGCCATACTTGGGACCATACAATGTGGAGGTCATCGTGATACGCTTCCGCTACCGGGAGCAACACGCTACTCATCACCCAAACCAAACCGATGTAAAACAATTTCAATCCGGTAATCTGTCGCAGCCCTGCCCTTCGCTGTTCCCCGGCTACCCGCACAATTGGCAGGTTATACGCCAGGCCCATGGCACCCATCACCCCCAGCAATATAAACGATGGAATATGTAGTTGCAATCCGAGCACCAAGGCAAGTGACAATGCTACCCCGGTCCACACCCAGAGAGACCGTTCATGCCTGAATACCCACCTCACCCGCCGGAAGGGAGAGGTTTCCGGGTGCCGCGGCTTCGCTAAGATCATACTGAAGTTATACAATGCCAGTGTTGCACCCCCAAGAATAGCCAATACCGTATAGTCAACAGGCAATGAAAGCAAGAGATAGGTCATCCCCCCCTGCGCCACGGCACAACAGGCAATAAATACATTACTAAATAGCAAGGTATCCAGAAACCTTTGATTGTAATTTGGTAGCACCCGGCGGAAAATTCGCTTTTTTGCAAAAAGTATGTAAATTAGCCCCTTCTATATACCCAATAGGCCAATTTATTGTCCGACAAAATAACACAAAAAAGTTAAACTAAATATGGATTTACAAATCAAATCATTTGATGAATACCAGCGGGTTTACCAAGACAGCGTAGAAAAACCCGAGGAATTCTGGGCGGGGATCGCCGATCACTTCTATTGGCGCCGTAAGTGGAATAACGTATTAAACTGGAATTTCAAGGAACCCAATATAAAATGGTTTGAAGGCGCAAAGCTCAATATCACTGAAAACTGCTTAGACCGCCATATCTACCAATTAGGCGATAAGCCGGCGATCATCTGGGAACCCAACGACCCCAACGAGGCGCATCGGGTGCTTACTTACAAACAACTGCTTGAAAAAGTAGAGCAATTTTCCAACGTACTGAAAAACAACGGTGTACGCAAGGGTGACCGCGTATGTATTTATTTGCCGATGGTACCCGAGCTCGTTATTGCGGTGTTGGCCTGTGCGCGCATCGGCGCCATCCACTCGGTGGTCTTCGGCGGCTTTTCAGCACAATCCATCGCCGACCGCATAAACGACACCGGCTGCAAGCTGGTCATCACATCGGATGGTGGGTTCCGTGGTACAAAAACCATCGAACTCAAGAACATTGTAGATGATGCATTGGTGCAATGTAAATCTGTAAATCGCGTTATTGTGCTTACCCGCACCCGTACACCGGTTTCTATGATTAAGGGACGCGATGTGTGGTGGGAAGATGAGATCACCAAAGTAGAAACCCAAGGTAATCCCACCTGCCCTGCCGAAGAGATGGATGCCGAAGATATGTTGTTCATCCTCTACACCTCAGGCTCTACGGGCAAGCCCAAAGGGGTTGTACACACCTGCGGGGGCTATATGGTTTATACGGGGTACACGTTTTCCAACGTATTCCAATACCAACCAGACGAAGTATATTTCTGTACCGCCGACATCGGCTGGATCACAGGCCACTCGTACATCATTTACGGTCCGCTGTCGCAAGGCGCTACATCATTGATGTTCGAGGGTATACCCACGTGGCCCGATGCTGGGCGTTTTTGGGATATCGTTGAAAAGCATCGAGTGAACATCCTATATACAGCACCTACCGCGATCCGCTCGTTGATGGCAGCTGGTGATGGGTATGTGGACGGCAAAGACCTCAGCAGTATCCGTAAGCTAGGTAGCGTGGGCGAGCCTATCAACGAAGAGGCCTGGCATTGGTATAATGAAAAAATCGGAAAGGGAAAGGCACCTATCGTAGACACCTGGTGGCAGACAGAAAATGGCGGCATTCTGATTTCCCCCATTGCGGGTATCACGCCTACCATTCCCAGTTTCGCCATGCTGCCATTACCGGGCATCCAACCGGTGCTTGTCGATGAAGGTGGCAAGGAATTGGAAGGCAATAACGTGAGTGGTAACCTCTGCATCAAGTTCCCGTGGCCAGGTATGATCCGCACCACCTACGGTGACCATGAGCGTTGCCGGCAGACCTATTTCTCGACTTATGAAAACATGTATTTCACGGGCGATGGCTGCCTGCGCAATGAAGACGGCTATTATCGCATTACGGGCAGAGTAGATGATGTATTGAACGTTTCGGGCCACCGCATCGGTACAGCCGAGCTGGAAAACGCCATCAACATGCACAGCGATGTAGTCGAATCAGCCATCGTGGGTTACCCGCACTCGGTGAAGGGCCAAGGCATATATGCCTATGTCATCGCCTCCGGCCACCACGTAGACGAAAACCTTACCCGGCAGGATATCAACCAAACGGTAAGCCGTATTATCGGAGCTATAGCCAAACCCGATAAAATCCAGTTTGTCAGCGGCCTGCCGAAGACCCGGTCAGGTAAGATTATGCGACGCATCCTCCGGAAAATAGCCGAGGGCGACACATCCAATCTAGGCGACATCACTACACTGCTAGATCCCGCCGTGGTAGAAGAAATCAAGGAAGGTGCGGAGAAGTTGAGGGGATAAGCATTTAGGAACGCGGATAACCGTCACATCGGCATCATCCGCGTTCCATTATAATTCAGTCGAGCTTAAACGAAAACTCATCGTAGTCGGCCGTGCGCCATGCAAGATGCCGCGTGGCTGGCGATACCGCAAACAACGGCGAAAACGTCTTTACGTTCACCGTCTTACCATCGGGCAGAAATTCCAGGTAGCGCAGCCAACCGTCGCCGCCATTGCCATGCCAGCCACCGCCCAGCGCCTGTGCATTGAAAACCATCTGCTGTACCGTTTTTCCACCGGCATTGGTATCCGTGCGAAAGCCGATATGGCCCAATACATCGTCCGGCTTACCGATATGGCCACTGAACACCAGTTGTATATTTTTCGAAGGTTTCACCAGTTTTTCCCATACAGCCGCACCGTAGTTGCCGTCCGTGATCGGGTAGCCTTCTTTCACAATGTGCTCACTCGCTGAATTGAGGTACGAATGGGTAAGTAAAATAACGGTATGCCCGGCATATCGCTCTTGGTTAACGGTTTCAAGCGCCCAGCGCAGCACGGTGTCACGGGGTGCAAACTCAAGCACCATTAAGAGAAACTGCCGCCCATGGGGCGACGTAAACTCATACGTTGCGTTCGTCAGTGAAGGATACCCTTCGTTGTCGATGCCCACGTCGCGCAGCAGTTTCTGCGACTGCGGATTCTTGTCCACAGGGAAATACTGGTGGTAGTTCGTACGCCGATACTCAATGTTTTTCACTCCGTAATCGTGGTTGCCAGTACCTACTACATAAGGTACCTTGCCATCCAACCGTCCAAATGCCCGTGCTACGGCCTCCCATTGCTGCTTGCCAGGCTGGTTACCTTGTGTACCGTTGGGGTTTAGCCAGTCGTTGTGTTCTACCAAATCCCCCGTGCAGACTACCATCCCGATATTCAACGGTTCGATCTGTTCACTCACCCAGCTCGTCATCAGTTCAAGAATACCTTGATTACGCTCAAATTTCACATAACTTTGCGGATCCGGCAGCAACACCAAAGACCAGGAGTCCGGATTACTTAATTTTGGTGGTTCGTACTGCGCTTCCTGAGCGTGGCTGCCCACCGCAAAAAAGCACACGAAACATACCATTAATAGCGACCATCGATTTTTCTTCATTTCAGTATCTTTTAGTTACAACGTTCATGGATTTCGCACAAACATAAAAATTTACAGTATTTCTTGAGTAATCGGATTGTTATCGATTTGTTATCGGATACCAGGTGAAATCGCCAACAAGTTCCCGAGTTGCTTTGCCGTTCGAGCCAGATCATCGGCAGTGGCAGCCAAAGCCTCATTCAGCGACGACGGCCCGCTGCCAATAGCCAGCAACGCATCGAAATATGCTGCGAGCTCACCATCTACCGTAACGGGTATATTACCCGCCAGACCGATTACTGGCAATCCCATCCGCTTGGCACGGCTGGCAACGCCAAAAGGTCCTTTGCCCTGCAATGTCTGCCTGTCGATCCGTCCTTCACCGGTAATCACGAGGTCGCTCTTCGACAACGATTCATCAAAGCGGGTTAAATCCAGGAAGTAATCAATCCCATCGACCAGCTCCGCGCCCAACAGGCCGGCCAGGCCGGCACTAGCCCCACCAGCTACACCGCCGGAGCGGCGGGTGGTAATGTCCTCGCCGGTCTTCAACTGTATAACCTCGGCGTAGTGCACCAATAAGTCATCCAATTGCCGCACCTGATTGTCAGATGCACCCTTCTGCGGACCGAACACTTGGGCTGCACCGGTTTCACCCAGCAACGGGTTATCCACGTCGCAGAGCACCGTCACCTTTACCTGCTGTAACCGTCCGTCCAAGCCAGACAGGTCAATTGTATGCAGTGCCCCCAAGCCAGCCGGTAGGGCCGTTATTTCCTTTCCCGTGCGGTCGAGGAACCGAACGCCAAGGGCCCGGAGCATACCGCTACCACCATCTACCGTAGCTGATCCCCCCATGCCGATGAGGATTTTCCGGGCACCCCTGTCCAACGCCGCCTGAATCAATTGGCCCGTTCCGTACGAGTTGGCACGCAGCGGATCCAGTTCTGTTTGTGCCAGCAAGTGGAGCCCAGAAGCATCGGCCATTTCAATCACAGCAGTCTCCCCGCCTTCGACCAAGCCGAATGTTGCAGTTACCGGCCGACCTAGCGGGTCCATCACCTGCACGCGCACCAGCTCACCCTGCAGGCGGTCTATAATCAACCGGCAGGTACCGTTGCCCCCGTCGCCTATCGGAAAACACTGGCACGTACAAGCGAGCCGGCTTGCCAACAACCCATGCTGGACTGCCTCCGCGGCAGCAGCGGCATCCATCGCATGTTTAAAAGCATTTGGAGCTATAAGGATATGCATCAATTACTGATTAACCACATTGTTTGGCCGGCCCGCTATGTAGGCCTCCAAGTTTTCCTCAACCGTACCCATCAAGCGGGCTCGGGCCTCTCTAGTGGCCCAAGCAATGTGCGGCGTTACCAAGCAGTTCTTCGCAGCAAACAATGGGCTGTCCGCAGGGGGCGGTTCCGCCGCCAGCACATCCACACCTGCTCCTGCCAACTTACCCGCATCCAATGCAGCGGCCAGGCTTTCCTCATCCACCAATGGCCCCCGCGAAGTATTCAACAAAAAGGCGCTGGCTTTCATCTTGGCCAAGGTATCTGTATTTATCAATCCTTGTGTTTGAGGCGTCAGCGGACAATGTAGGCTCACCACATCCGACTGTTCCAACAGTTCATCCAACCCCACCCATCGGAAATTGGGGCGCTGCGATTGGTTGGTCTCCGTACGGCTTTGAGCCACAACGTGCATACCGAAGGCCGTGGCAATATCCGCCACCTGCCTACCGATGTCGCCAAAACCAACGATCCCCATGGTCTTTCCGGCAAGCTCAATCAGCGGATAGTCCCAAAAGCTGAAGTCGGGCGATTGCGACCATTTGCCTTCCTTCACCCGGTCACTGTGCCGCTGCACATGATGGCAAAGTTCCAGCAGAAGTGCGAATGTAAGTTGCGCCACCGATTGGGTGCTATATCCCGGCACGTTGGTTACCACAATCCCCCGTTCCTTGGCATATGCAATATCGATGATGTTATATCCGGTTGCCAGTACCCCGATGTATTTCAGATCCGGTAGCTGTTTCAGCACTTCGGTAGTCAAGGGCACCTTGTTGGTCAACACAATCTCGGCACCAGCAGCCCGTTCGGCAATTTCAGCCGGAGCCGTGCGTTCGTATACCTTCACATCGCCGTATTTTTCCAAATATTGCCAGCTCAGGTCGCCGGGGTTCAATGGGTATCCATCTAATATCGCTATCTTCATCGTTTACTAATGATTTATTTTGAGAACATCCAATATTAAGAAGAACCTTCAATAATTCCTATTATTTCAACTTTTATACGATTCCCTTGTAGAAATTTATATATTTTAGTGCCCTCCAAGGACTAAACGAACTTGATTGATGTTGATAGCTGTACTTGCAGGCCTTATTGTTTCCATCTTATATATCCCTTTCGGGAAGTACCTGAAGGGCCGGTTGGCTATATTGGCTTCCCTGTTGCCGATTAGCCTATTCGCCTATTTTGCCAGTTTTATACCGGCAATCCAAGCTGGCCGGGATATCCATTTCCACCAGCCATGGGTGCCTTCGCTGGGTGTGAATTTCGATTTCCACCTGGATGGCCTCTCCCTGTTGTTCAGTCTGTTGATCACCGGCATCGGGTCGCTGGTATTTCTATACGCGGCGCCCTACCTAAAAGGTCACCGCTACCTCGATCGGTTCTATGCCTACCTCAGCCTCTTCATGGCAGCGATGTTGGGCGTAGTGCTGTCAGACAACGTCTTACTCCTTTTCATCTTCTGGGAACTCACCAGCATCAGCTCGTTTTTCCTCATCGGATTCAATAACGACAACGCAGCATCCCGCAAAAGCTCGCTGATTGCCTTGGGTGTTACCGGCGGTGGCGGGTTTCTGCTCATGGCCGGGTTGATTCTGATGGGCCACCTATCGGGCAGCTACTCCATCCAGGAGATGCTGGGCACCAATGAATTTTTGAAAAACCATGCCCTCTACGGTCTGATATTGCTCTTGGTTTTTGCCGGCGCATTCACGAAATCGGCCCAGTTCCCGTTCCACTTCTGGTTACCGGGAGCCATGAAAGCCCCTACACCCGTGTCGGCATACCTGCATTCAGCCACGATGGTCAAAGCCGGCGTGTACCTCCTCGCTAGGCTCCAACCAGTACTGGGCGGCACCGATTATTGGATGTACCCACTCGTAGCCATTGGCGGTATCACCATGCTCTACAGCGCGTTCCATTCCATTTTCCGGACGGACCTCAAGTCGATTTTGGCCTATTCTACCGTCGCGGCTTTGGGCATGTTGGTCTTCCTTATCGGCATCGGCACCTCCGAATCGTTGTTGGCGGCATCCGTTTTCATCTTGGTGCACGCGCTCTACAAAGCGTCACTCTTTTTAACTGCGGGCGTCATCGACCATGAAACCGGCACCCGCGATATCACGCAGTTATCGGGTCTGCGCAAGGTATTAATGCCGCTTTCCATCGCCGGTCTCCTGGCTGCTTTATCCAGCGCCGGCTTGCCGCTCACCTTCGGCTTTATCGGCAAAGATCTCATTTACGAAGCAACCTTACATACGACCGGAATCTTAACCATCGTGCTCACTGCGTTAGCGGTTTTAACCAACGCACTGCTTCTATGCGCAGGCTTCCTGGCAGGCATCAGGCCGTTTACGGGCACGCTCCCCGGGCACTTCAGCCAGGTACACCTACCGCATGGACTGCTGTGGGGTGCACCGCTGCTTCTGGCCGTGCTGGGCGTCGTCTTCGGTTGCGCCCCTTGGTTAGTCGATGGTGCGCTGCTCAACCCTGCTGCACAAGCCATGCATCAATCGGCCATCGATTCGCCACTCAAACTATGGCACGGTTTCAACTTGGTATTGCTGTTGAGCGGGGTCACTCTCGCGTTGGGCACGTTGTTGTATTTCTTCAGGAAGCCTTCTGCCGCTAGTCTGGCCAGCATTGAGCGCTACAACACGATGTCGCCCAAGCACGTTATCGGCCAACTGGCCCGGTTCGCCCGTAAAATATCCATCAAATATACGCGCACGCTGCACAATGGTTACCTGCGGGTGTACCTGCTGTGCATTATCGTGGCCGCCATATTGCTATTCGCGGCTAGGCTAGTTACCGGCGGGCCGATACGCCTCACCATTGACAACCTTTCGCCCGTGGCTATATACGAAGTGGTGGTTGCCGCCATCCTCATTGCCGCCGTATACATCACGGTCACGGCGTCTTCGCGCCTCACGGTAGTGGTTGCCACCAGCGTCCTCGGCTACTGCGTGTGCCTGTTGTTTGTTTTTTACAGCGCCCCCGATTTAGCTATGACCCAGTTCAGTATCGATACGCTGACGGTCGTGTTGTTCGTGCTGGTACTGTTCCGGCTACCGCCGTTCCTGAATTTTGCCAACCGCAAAATACGGATACGCGATGGACTTGTGGCATCGGCCTTCGGACTGATTATCGCGCTTATCGCCATACAGGTATTGAACCAACCCGTTGATCAGGAGATCAGCCAATTTTACGGCGATAACGCCTATACCCTCGCCAAGGGAAAAAATGTGGTCAACGTTATCTTGGTCGACTTCCGGGGGCTCGACACCATGTTTGAAATCGTGGTATTGAGCATTGCCGCCATCGGTGTGGTCAGTTTATTAAAATTACGACTAAAAGCAACAGAGAAAGAGTAATGATATGAATAGTGCCATCTTAAAAACTGCATCGAGTTACCTGCTGCCCATCTTGCTGCTTTTCTCGATATTCATTTTATTGCGTGGACATTACCACCCGGGCGGCGGCTTTGTAGGGGGGCTCATCGCGGCCATCGCCTTCGTGCTCCATAGCTTCACCCACGGTAACGAAGCCACACTCAAACTGCTCCGCACCCATCCCAGCTCGTTCATTCCCATGGGCCTCGGGTTGGCGGCACTCAGCATGTTTGCACCCATGCTCGGTGGCGAGCCTGTAATGACGGGCCTTTGGTTTGATGAACCTTTCCCCGTCATCGGCATGATTGGCTCGGCCCTGTTTTTCGACTTGGGTGTGTATCTGGTGGTCATTGGCGTAGTTCTCACCATTTTGTTTACCATTGCCCAATATGCCGAGTAGCCCATGGAAATTGTTTTTATCATATTGATTGCTGTATTGTACGCTGGTGGCATGTTCATGCTGCTACGCCGCAGTATGGTGAAACTACTCGTGGGCATCACCTTATTGGGCAATGGAGCCAATCTGTTGATTTTCCTATTAGGGGGCATTACCAAAGGCAAACCGCCGGTAATCGATAGCGCGGCCAAGTTATTTACCGACATTTATGCCGACCCCATTCCACAGGCCCTAATACTCACGGCCATCGTAATCAGTTTCGGCATCCAGTCTTTCGCCATCGTATTGCTGAAACGGGTTTATGTACTGGTCAATTCGGACGACCTTGACGATTTAAATACGCCGGAAGAAGAAGATATATGATTGATAACACCATAGTTTTTCCCGTTGTTGTCCACCTGTTTACGGCTATCTTGCTGCTTTTCTTTTGGCGCAAGACAATCGCTAATCGGATTATTAGCATCATCGGTAGCACAATTGGCATGCTGGTTGCCATCGGTCTGTTCACCAAGGTCTGGCAGGGCGGTATACTCACCATGCAGGCAGCGGGTTGGGAATCACCTTTCGGTATCACGTTTGTAGCAGACGTCTTCAGCAGCAGTATGGTGTTGCTCACCTCATTTTCAGGGCTCGCCGTTTCCGTCTTCTCGGCCACTGGAATCGCGCGTGGCCGAATCATATATGGCTATTTTCCCATCTTCCATTTTCTGCTAATGGGGCTGAACGGCGCCTTTCTTACGGGCGATATTTTCAACCTCTACGTATGGTTTGAGGTCGTCATCATCGCCTCGTTCGTATTGATGACGCTGGGTGGCCGCAAAGCGCAGATCGAAGGCTCGGTAAAATACATGGCCATGAACATCCTGGCTTCCACGTTTTTCCTCACCGGCATCGCTATCCTGTACGGCATCACCGGCACGCTCAACATGGCCGACCTGTCGCTAAAAGTGGCTGCACTGGAAAATCAGACACTGGTGGATATCACCGCGATTTTCTTCATCATCGGGTTCGGCATCAAATCAGCTGTGTTCCCGTTGTATTTTTGGTTGCCTTCGTCTTACCATACCCCGCCCTCGGCTGTAGCCGCCATATTTGGCGGACTGCTCACCAAGGTAGGTATTTACGCCTTATTCCGGATGTTTACGCTGATTTTCATCCCCGATGAGTTCACCCGTACGTTGTTGATCGGCATCGCTATCTTCACCATTCTTACCGGTACCTTCGGTGCCGTTATCAAAAACAACATCCGGAGGATGTTCTCCTACCTCATCGTGTGCCACATCGGATTCATGGTGGGCGGCCTAGGCATGTTCTCTGAGGTTGCCCTGACAGGCGCCCTGTTCTACCTGTTCCACGATATCATGGTCAAAACCAACATTTTTCTGATTGCTGGGCTCATCCGGAAGCTGCGCGGCACCATGAATATGGATAAGCTTGGTGGCCTCTATGCCCAATACCCATTGCTTTCATTAGTTATGGCTGTGGTGCTCTTTTCGCTGGTGGGCATCCCGCCACTTTCGGGCTTTTGGCCCAAAATCCATTTGTTTGAGGCGGGCTTTATGGACAATCAATATGCATTGATAGCCGCCATCATAATCGGTAGCTTTGCTACGTTATACGTCATCTCGGTGATGTGGGCAAAAGTGTTCTGGAAAGACCAACCTGTGGTGGAAGGCGAAACCGAGCTCACCGACGATTTCCAACCGCTAAGCGCCTTCAGGAAATCGCTGCTCGTGGCGCCCATCGTTTTTCTGGCCGCTATCACCCTCTACATCGGATTGGGTGCCGAAAACATCTCTTCGGTAGCCAAACATATTGCCGGCGAGATGAAAGACACTACGCCTTACATCGAGGCGGTTTTAAGAACGAATGAATTACAGTAAACGGTAAAGCTATGGTCAAACATTTTCTGATGAACCTCCTACTCGCCTTTACTTGGGTCGCTTTGACAGGGGTGTTGTATTATTCAAATTTCTTATTCGGATTTGCCATCGGTTTTTTCCTGTTATGGCTGATGAACCGTAACGAAAGCGACCGGCGGTACTTCAACCGTGTCCCTAAAATCATCAGCTTTATTTTGTATTTCATTTATGAAATGGTGAAAGCCAACATCCAGGTAGCCTACGATGTGGTCACACCAAAATTTTTCATGAAGCCCGGCATCGTAAAATATCCCATGGAAGCCAGAAGTGACTTCGAAATCAACATGTTATCCACGATGATTGCGTTAACGCCCGGCACACTTGTTATTGACGTTAGCGAAGACCGCAAAGCCATTTATATCCATGCGATGTATATGAAAAGTAAGGAACAGTTTATCGAACAGATTAGGGAAAGCGTTGAGCGTAAACTATTGGAGATTATCCGATGACATTAGATAGTTATATTGATTATGTGATTTTACCGATCCTGGCGGTTTCATTGTTGCTGGTGTTTATCCGGCTCTTTAAAGGCCCTACGATTGTAGACCGGGTAATCGCATTGGATTTACTAATTACCATCGGCATCAGCGTTATTACCGTTTACAGCATCAGCACCGGTAAATCGACGTTTATTGATGTCGCCATGATCCTGGCGCTCATCGCTTTTTTAGGCACCATTGCATTTTCTTATTACATCGAAAAAAGGGGGAGAAAATGATCGACATCATCATCGGACTGCTTTGCACCATCGGCGCAATCGCAATTCTTATTGCTGCGGTTGGTATCTTACGGATGCCCGATTTTTACCTGCGGCTATCGGTTACGGTAAAAGCCGCCACGCTGGGCGGTGGATTGTTATTGCTAAGTGCGGCTTTTTACTTTCCGGAGGAAGTATCCGTTACCACGAAAGCCTTGGCCATTATCTTCTTCCTGGTACTTACCGCACCCGTGGCCGCCCACCTCATTGCCCGTACAGCCTACTTAATAAATACTGACCAATGGAAAGGAACCATACAGGACGACCTTGCCGGCATGTATGACAAGGAGACGCATGAACTTGACAGCGGTGAGGAAGGGAACAAGTAAACTTGTGAGGGGGTTTCACAGATCCGCAAAAACCAAACACACCGGCGAACCTACACGTATCCGATGGCCTGTATCGGTAAGTAGCCCAGTGTCTGCGCCCCTGCTAAAGACCACCACTTGGTCCGTATTTTGATTAGCCACCAACAGGAACCTACCATCGGGAGACAATGCAAAATTACGTGGTCCGCGGCCCAATACCTGCTGATTTCCGATTTTAGTCAGCTTGCCCGAAGTGCTCTCTACCTGGTAGATTGCGAGGGTATTGGCATCGCCGCGGTTAGATGCATACAGGAATTTCCCGTCTGGCGATAATTTGATGTCGGCCGCACCGTCCTGTCCGTCAAAGCCTGCCTCATTTATGGGTACTTCCTGGATGGCTTCCCACATATCCTCACGCTGTTCATAAACCATTACCGTCGCAGCCATCTCCTGCACCAAGTAGATAAACCGACCGTCCGCCGAGAGGGTGAGGTGGCGGGGCCCGCCTCCCTGCGTACCCGTTAGAAACGGCGGTGTCGCCGCAGCCAGGGGATCAGCGACATTTTCAGGCCTGTAATCGTAGATATTGACTTTATCCGTACCGAGATCCTGTACAAACAGTTGCGTTTCATCGTGATTGAAAAAAGCGGAATGCACGTGCGGAGCCTGTTGCCGTTGCGGGTCAGGGCCGCTACCCTCATGATGGATTTGCTGCACCATTCCGCCCAGACTGCCTGCTGGACCAATGGGAAATACGCTAACGCTACCCCCCGAGTAATTAGAAACAATCACGTGGTTACCGTCACTATCCGTAACTACGTGGCACGGGTGGTCGCCCCTGGTAAGCTGCCGATTCAGAAACGTAAGTATGCCTTGCGAGTCATCGAATGCATAAGCACTCACTGCACCTTTTCCTTCGCCATTCTCATTCACTGCATATAAATACTTGCTGTCGGCACTAAGGGCCAGAAACGACGGGTTTTCGGCCTCCGCACTGCTTACGGCCATCGCCTCACCTGTTTTCACATCAAATTGATAGACATAAATACCTTCACGCTGGCCGTCCTGGGTGTACGTACCGATAAGAAGATGAACGTGTTGGGCGAGTATGATCAGTGGGCAAGTAATTAAAAATAAACAGATCGTCAATAGCTTCATGCGCATATATCGTAAATCGGTCAATATTAACAAAAATCCATTTATATTCCCGTTCTTTTTTACTTTTGCTCCTTATGTCGCTGTTACACGATTTTTATTCGCTCGTTGCGTTCACCGTCGACGGACCAAAGGTATCGGCATCGATTTCCCTCAATAGCGCCCATGCTGTCTTCGAAGGTCATTTCCCGGGCAATCCGGTAACACCGGGCGTATGTATGATGCAAATCATCAAAGAGCTGGCCGAAAAGTGGGCAACGGGACCGCTGATGCTGAAAAAGGCACGAAATGTCAAGTTCATGGCAATAATCAATCCTTATCAGCATCCAAACATTCAAGTCGAATTAGATGTTGAAGAAGAAGATGGGCTGCTTTCCATTAGGAGCACCACATCCTTCGAAAACACCACGGCCCTTAAGTTCAGCGGTGTTTTCCAAAAAATTTAGGTGATGAAGAAGCTATTTTCCCTTTTGGCGGCACTATTGTGTGTTGTGCTGGTTTGCGCGCAAGACCTCGAAACACTACGACTACTTTACCGGGATGCGACCAAGTCTAAGGAACAGGCGCAAGCATTCTATGAGCCGCTGGCTGGTGTAACGAAAAACGACGAGCCCGTATTGGCGGCCTACAAGGGCGCCGGATTGATGCTGTTGGCACGGTACGAAAAGCTCTCAGCGCGCGGGCCAAAAGTGAAGGAAGCGGTACCCTGGATTGAACAAGCTATTGCTAGTGAACCGAATAATGCCGAAATCCGGCTAATCCGGCTCAGCGTACAGGAACACTTGCCAAAATTCCTGAAATACAATCACAGCATCGAAGACGATCGGCAATTCATCCGGCAGGCACTACCGTCGCTGGAAGATCGAGGGCTGAAAGCCATGATCGATGGCTATTTCGACGAGTTTTCAAAAAAGTGACGAATTAACCTGAATGACCGACAACGAGGTATTAGCATCCATCAATGCTTGTGTAATCATTCCCACCTACAACAATGCCAAAACGCTGCCCCGGGTGCTGGAAGGCGTATTCCGGTATACGGCCCGGACCATCGTCGTCAACGACGGATCTACCGACGCTACGTCGGAAATCTTAGCCGGATACACCGGTGTTACCGTTATTCACTTGCCGCGCAATAAAGGGAAAGGCAACGCCTTGCGCACCGGCTTCCGCGAGGCCACCGCCCGTGGTTTTGATTATGCGGTCACCATCGACTCGGATGGCCAGCATTTTCCCAACGACATCCCCGTATTCGTGCGCGCCATCGAGGCCGAAGGTATGGCCCTACTTATCGGCGACCGTAATATGGAACGCGAAGGCATCCCCGGCAAGAGCAGCTTCGGCAACCGGTTTTCCAATTTCTGGTTCCGGTTTGAAACCGGCATCAATCTATCCGACACGCAGTCGGGTTTCCGGCTTTACCCACTCAAGGCATTGCAGGGAATCCGCTTTTATACCACGAAATTTGAATTTGAGGTCGAGGTTATCGTGAAAGCTGCCTGGCGTGGCATACCGGTGCGCAATGTGCCCGTCAAGGTGCTATATGATCCCACCGAGCGGGTGTCGCACTTCCGGCCGTTCCGTGACTTCACGCGTATCAGTATCCTCAACACCTGGCTGGTATTGGTGACATTGTTTTATATCCGGCCGCGCGACTATTTCCGTACGTTCCGGAAAAAAGGGTTCCGCCGTTTCTTTCTGGAAGACCTGCTGCACAGCGATGATCCGCCCTGGAAGAAGGCTTCGTCTGTTGCGCTCGGGGTGCTCATCGGATTGTCGCCATTCTGGGGCTTCCAAACGGTTATCGTTCTGTTCCTCGCGGTTGTATTACGGCTCAATAAATTGATTGCCTTTGCCTTCTCCAATGTGAGTATCCCACCGCTGATCCCGTTCATCATCTATGCGTGCATACAAATCGGCTCCTTCTTAGTGGGGTTGCCAGCCAAAACCGCCTTCAAATGGCAAGAAATCGACACCTACGAGCCTTTTATCCGACAGCATCTTACGGAATACCTTTTGGGAAGCGTGGTATTGGCTACCGTTAGCGCCAGTGTATTCGGTTTGGCGAGTTATTTTTTGCTGACTCGGCAACACCACCGCAAGCCACGTGCCTGACAAGTTTCCACCATCTTTCCAAAATGGGTCCAATATAATAACTACCCAAATACTATTTAGAATGAAGGCATAAATACAAATTCAAGGTAATTTTAACGTGTATTTATGGTCTTTTTATCGTATTAAAGACGATAAAAAGACCATCAAAAGACGATGGGAAGACGATAAAATATACATGTTATCCTATTTTTAAATACAGGTTATATTCATATCATTATGGACCCTTCTTTGAATCATCCCCGGGCCCTCTCAAGGCTTTTTGCGATACATCCAGTTAAATCTTCTACCTTTGCCGAGACAAATTACGTGTAGTTGGCTTCGTTTTTTTATTCCATATATGATTACCTGAAGAAGCACCGGACCGTGTTCTTTGTTGCCGTGCCGCTGCTCTTTGCATTGCTTGCCTATTGGGCTAGCCGCATCCGGTTTGAAGAAGACATCACCAAGCTCATCCCGACCAGTGAGGGCACTGAACATGTCAGCGAGGTATTGCGGTCGGCCAATTTCGCCGATAAGACCGTAATCCATGTCACAGCGGCAGATACGGGCGATATCACTGCACTTAAGGCGTATGCCGATAGCTTTGCTACAGCTATCAATCAAGCCGCCGGCCCTTATATCCAACGGCTGCAGGTACGGCTTGAAGACGACCAACTCGCCGATTTGATGGATATGGTAACCGATAACCTGCCGCTCTTCCTCGATGAAAGCGATTACCGCCATATCGATTCGTTGCTCCAGCCCGACTCGATTGTGGCTATCGTAGATCGTACCTACCAGGCCATCACCGCTCCGCAAAGCTTTGTTACAGCACCCATGCTCCGGCAAGATCCGCTGGGCCTCACGTTCATGGGGCTTCGCAAATTTCAGCGTTTGCAATCGGGCCAGGGGGTGGTACTCGATGACGGTTACGTCATCGCCCGCGGAGGCAGCAACCTGCTCGCCTTCATCACCACCACTGCTGGCGCGAGCGAAACTGCCCATAATACCGAATTCATCCGTATCCTAGACGCAACCGTCGCCGGTCTCAACACCGCGTTCGCGGGCCATGCTAACGCCGAGTACTTCGGCGCTACCGCCATGGCTGTTGCCAATGCCCAGCAGATCAAGCACGATATCCGTAATACATTAGCTATCGCCCTCGTGGCATTGGTGGTGCTCTTTATCTACTTCTATCGACGGGCTACCATCCCGCTCATCATTCTCTTTCCCGCCGCTTTCGGCAGCCTGCTGGGTATCGCCGTGCTCTACTGGCTTAAAGGCACCATATCGGCCATATCAATCGGTATCGGCTCGGTACTGTTGGGTCTCACGCTCGATTATTCCCTACATATCCTCACCCATTACCGAGGCACGGGCGATGTGAAGCGGTTGTTTGAAAGCACCACCAAACCATTGCTCATGTGCGCCATCTTCACGGCCGTCGATTTCCTTTGTTTGCTATTCCTGCATTCCGACGTACTGAAAGACCTCGGCGTGTTTGCCGCCGTGAGCGTGCTAGGGGCGGCGCTCTTCTCGCTCATCTTCATCCCTCAGGTCTATTCACCGCGGCGCGAAGTTACGCTGCGGCAAAATACATTTATCGACGCAATAGCACGGTACGACTTCAGCCGCAACAAATGGGTGCTGGGCATCGGTGCAGCGCTTACATGTATTAGTCTTTTCACCTTCCAGCGTGTCGGCTTCAACGACGACCTCGCAGCGCTAAACTACCAGCCCGCTCCCCTCAAGCAGGCGGAGCAGCGGCTCGACTCGCTTATGCAGTATGCGGCCAAGTCCATTTACCTGGTGGCCTACGGCAACACCGCTGAAGAGGCCTTCTCCCGTAATGCTAAGCTGTTCCACCGGCTGGAGCAGCAAGAAGCCAACGGAGCTATCCTTGGTTTCCAATCGGTAGGCGGCATTGTCAGTACTCCGACACAACAACGCGAGAAAATCGACCGGTGGAACCGGTTCTGGTCGGCCGGCAAAAAGGAGCAGCTTCTGCAGCAACTCCGCAGTGAGGGCGTGCGTGTAGGCTTCAAAGACAACCTGTTCCAGCCCTTTTCTGAAATCCTCGCAGAGCCGTTCAGTCCACTGGATGAGGCCGATCAGCAATTACTCGACACGCTCTTTTTGGCCGAGTTTGTTAACCTGGACCGCGAGCTCGCTACGGTGACTACCATCGTTAAGGTTGAGGAGGAGCAGGCGCCTCAGCTTGTGCAGGTATTTGCGGATGACAGCGGCATACTGGCCATCGACCGCAAACAGGTGCAGGAAACCTTGTTGAGCAACCTCGAAGCTGATTTCGACACACTCTTTTTCATCGCATCCATTGCTGTCTTCGTAGTTATATTCCTCTTTTTTGGCAGCTTGGAGCTCACTCTGGTTACCAATATTCCCATCTTCCTCGGCTGGTTGGTTACGCTGGGCCTAATGGGCCTGTTGGGTGTCGATTTCAACGCATTCAACATCATCATCACCACGTTGATTTTCGGGTTGGGGGTTGATTACTCCATCTTTGTTACCAAAGGCCTGCTGGAGCAGTACACCTTCGGCCGAGCGGATATGCCCGCCTACAAATCCGGTGTGGTTATGTCTGCTCTGGCCACGATCCTTTGCTTCGGCATCCTGGTCTTTGCCAAGCACCCTGCCATACGCTCCATTTCCATCATCCCGCTTATTGGGCTATTGGTGGTGGTACTTATGTCATTTTCCATACAGCCGTGGCTCTTCCGCACGTTCATCAGTGGGCCTCAAGCCAAAGGCAGCACCCCTTGGCGGCTGGTCAACCTTATCCTTACAGGCTTTACGTTCGGTTATTTCTTCCTAGGTGGCATGGCCGTCAGCATCCTGGGCCGGTTGTTTATCCCTATTATCCCCGGCAGCAAGAAGAAAAAATTCCGGGCCTTCCACCGGGTGTTGCAGCTGTTTTTCCACAACCTCATGTACCGCACGCCCGGTATCCGCATGACTGTGCTCGGCCGCAATCCGCATGCGTACCAACGCCCCGCGATTATCATTGCTAACCACACGTCTATCCTGGATACCCCCACTATGGGCTTGCTGCATCCGATGCAGGTGTTCATGATGAACGACCGCCAGCTGCACTCGCCTTTCTTTGGGCGCGCCATGCGCATGGTGGGCGCGCACCCCGCTTCGGGAAACCGGCCCGAAGACCTCGACAAGTTACGGGCTAAAATCAAGCAGGGCTACTCGGTCATTGTATTTCCCGAAGGCACCCGGTCGCGGACCACGGCGATCCAGCGTTTTCACAAAGGGGCCTTTTACCTTGCCGAGCAATTGCAGGTTGATATCCAACCCGTATTGGTCCACGGCAACGTGCACGCATTGCCGAAAAACGACAATATGCTCAAGCCGGGGCCCATTACCATGAAGTTCCTGCCGCGCATTACGCCCCACGACCCTACCTTCGGCACCACCTATGCCGAGCGCACCAAGAAAATATCCGCTTATTTCAAGCGTGAGTTCCGCATGCTGCGCAACGAGCGGGAGCCGGCGGATTATTTCCGCAAAAAACTGCTTTTTAACTTCGTGTACAAGCCGAAAGCGATCCAACGGGAAGTGAAGGCAGTATTCGACCAACGGAAAGACCACTACCACCAGCTGCTGCGGTTGTTGCCGCTCAAAGGCAATTTCCTGCACTTGGGGTGCGGTTATGGCGTATTGGATTTCCTGTTGGTATACGATAGCGCCCTGCGGCATGTTACGGGCTGGGATGCCCGTGATGATCGGGTCGCCGCGGCCCAAAATACGTTTACAGTAAACCGTTACCCGCTCCAGTTCGTCGCCGGCGTACCCGCGCTTGATGGGTATGATGTGCTTATCGTTTCCACGGAAACCACTGCCCTCGATTGGGATACGGCGCAGCTTCCTGCGTGGGTCGTGCTGGAAGATGTGGCGACAAACGTGCCCGCCCTATTGGCGGCGCGGGGGTACGAACCGCAGTTGGAAGTTGCGGCACTGGCGGTATACCGGAAATCTGGGCGGTAGCACTAGTGGTGCTTTGAAGCACACCTGAAATTACGTATTATTGCGTAAAATAAAGGGGTAAATTGGTATGAGTGATGTTCAATTGTTGACAGAAATCAGTTCCTTACCTGCCAATCTGAAGCAGGAAGTTTTCGATTTTGTTGCTTTTTTAAAATACAAAAAGCAACAAAAAACCACGGCAAAAAAGCGTCAGTTTGGTTATGCAAAAGGCTATTTCAAAATGACGGAAGACTTTGATAAGCCAATTGGATGACTTTAAGGAATGTAGGAAACAATGAAATTGACCTTCTGCCTATAGATTTCGACCATCTGCAAAAGCTCCTTACCTTAACATACCACCATAACATACCACCATCGCGATCCTTTCGATCGAATAATTATCGCCCAAGCGTTGACCGAAAACCTCACTATCGTTTCAAGAGATGAAAATTTTTCAAAGTACACGAGGAATTTGCTTTGGCAATGATGAGTGGTAACTGGGTTTATACAAAAATGAAATTTGCGAAAAAAACCAACTTTGACTAAGTTTGGTTCGCGAATAAGGAGATAACAGCGATACGATTTCATGAGCGAAGAAACGAACCCCGTCCCCAGCGACAGCGGGGATAATGATACCACAGATCAACTCGGCAGCAGCCAAACCATCCCTTTGTCGGGACTTTATGAAAACTGGTTCCTGGACTACGCCTCATACGTCATCCTCGACCGGGCTGTGCCGCACATCAACGATGGGTTCAAGCCTGTGCAGCGACGAATCCTGCACTCGCTGAAAGAGATGGACGATGGGCGGTTCAACAAAGCGGCCAATGTGATCGGTAACACCATGAAATACCACCCGCATGGCGATGCGTCCATCGGGGATGCCATGGTCCAGATCGGGCAGAAAGACCTTCTTATCGACCGCCAAGGCAACTGGGGTGATCCCATTACGGGCGACTCAGCTGCCGCACCGCGCTACATCGAAGGGCGACTCTCCAAATTCGCCAACGATGTGGTATTCAATCCCGATACCACCGAGTGGCAGCTCAGCTACGATGGCCGCAACCGCGAACCCGTGACACTGCCGGTGAAGTTCCCGCTCCTGCTGGCCCAGGGGGCTGAGGGTATCGCCGTGGGACTGGCCACCAAGATCATGCCCCACAACTTCATCGAGCTCATCGATGCGTCCGTCGAGGTGCTCCGGGGCGGGCGGCCCAACCTGCTGCCTGACTTTCCCACGGGTGGTCTCGCCGATTGCTCGGCCTACAACGAAGGCCAGCGGGGAGGAAAAATCCGCGTACGTGCCAAAATCGAGGAACGCGACAAAAAAACACTCGCTATCACAGAGATCCCCTACGGCACCACCACCGGTGGGCTGATTGACAGTATTGTCGCCGCCAACGATAAAGGCAAAATCAAAATCAAGAAAATCGAGGACAACACGGCACAGCACGTGGAAATCATGGTCCACCTTGCACCGGGCATCTCGCCCGATATGACCATCGATGCCCTTTATGCATTCACCTCCTGCGAAGTGTCCATATCGCCCAACACGTGTGTGATACGCGACGATAAACCGCACTTCATGAGTGTGAACGACATCCTCATTGCCAATACCAAACAAACGAAAGCTCTCCTCAAGCAAGAGCTCGAAATCCGCCTCAAAGAACTCCAAGAGAAAATTTTCTTTAGCAGCCTACTCAAGATCTTCATCCAGGAAGGGATGTACAAGCACGCCGAATACGAGAATTCGGGCGACTTCGACACCGTTGTGCTGGTGCTCACCAAACTGTTTACGCCGTTTTTCGATCAGTTTTACCGCGAGATACTGCCCGATGACTACCGCAAGCTGATCGATAAGCCCATGAGCAGCATCACCCGTTTCGACGTGAAGAAGGCGGACGAGCAGATGGCGGCACTGGAAGAAGAAATCAAAAAGGTACGCCACCACCTTCGGCACCTTACGGACTACGCCATCGCGTGGTTCGAGCGCCTTAAAAAGCAATACAGCAAAGGCCGCGAGCGAAAAACCGAACTGCGGGCATTCGACCGGGTCGAAGCCGCACAGGTGGCACTGGCCAATGTGAAACTGTACGTGAACCGTGTAGACGGATTTGTGGGCACCGGTATGCGCAAAGATGAATACGTGGGCGACTGCTCCGACCTCGACGACATCATCGTGTTCCGCAACGATGGTAAATTCCTGGTGACTAAAGTGCAGGACAAGGTGTTTGTCGGCAAAGATGTTATCCACGTGGCCGTGTTCAAAAAGAGCGACGAGCGCACGGTGTACAACTTGATTTACCGCGACGGCAAATCGGGCACATCCTACGTAAAGCGCTTTTCGGTACTAGGTGTAACCCGCGACAAGGAATACGACCTTAGCAAAGGCGAGAAAGGGTCGCGGATACTGTATTTTACGGCCAACCCCAACGGCGAAGCCGAAGTGGTGGGTGTGCATCTCAAACCGCAATCCAAGCTCCGCAAACTGCAATTCGATATTGATTTTGCAGACGTAGCCATCAAAGGACGGAGCTCACAGGGCAACATCGTGACGAAATATCCCATCAAGAAAATTATGCTGAAAAGCAAAGGTGTATCCACGTTAGCCGGCCGCAAAGTGTGGTTTGACGATGTGTTGAAGCGGCTCAATGCCGACGGCCGTGGCCATTATCTCGGTGAGTTCGACGGCGACGACAAGATCCTCACGGTGATGGCCGACGGCACCTACGAGCTGACCAGCTTCGACCTGAGCAACCACTTCGACAATAAGCTGCTCCGCATCGAGAAGTACAACCCCCAGCAGGTATACAGCGTGGTGCACCGCGATGGCAAGTCGGGGGTGTACTATGTGAAACGGTTCTTGTTTGACGACCTGCCGATCGGCAAGCGCACGTCGATCATCAATGACGAGCCCGGTTCGAAGCTCATCCTCATCACTAACGCGGCTGCGCCTGCGGTTCAGGTGGATATCCACAAGGGTAAGTCGCGCACACCAGAAACCGTGGAGCAAAACCTTGTAGACATCATCGACGTCAAAGGGATGAAGGCACAGGGAAATCGCTTGAGTTCACACGAGGTGACCAAGGTGACCTTGCTTACGGCCGAAGAGCAGGTGATGGAATCGGCTATGCCGATGGAACAAACACCAACGGTGGAGTCCGCGGACGAACCCGACGCGGTACTGGAAACGCCGGCGGCCGCGCCTGTGGAAACACCTCAAGTAGCGGAGACTACTCCGCCCGCAGCGGACGCCAAAGTACCGATGACCGAAAAAAAGCTAGAGACGAAACCCATATCCAAGCCGGAAGCTAAGCCCATTGAAAAGGAAACGCCGGAGGCGGAAAAACCCACGGCCGCGGAGGAAGCGCCCAAACCGCGGCCAAAGGTTGATTTCGAAATCACCAACCCCGATGACATCCGTGTGGACGACAATGGGCAGATGGGATTGTTTTAGCCAGGGCCGGCAACGCTCAAAACGTCACCGTCAGCCCGCCATCCACCGTTACCACCGAACCGGTCACGTAAGAAGCGTCCGGCCCGGCTAGGAAATAAGCCACACCGGCAACCTCTTCCGGCTTACCGGCCCGTTTCAACGGCAAATGGTCGTATTTCACGTAATTATCATGAAACCACGCGGTCTCTAGCTCGCTTTGGCCATGGCAATCTACCGACATGGGGGTGTCGATGAAGCCCGGAGCAATGGTGTTCGCCAAAATATTCTTCGGTGCCAATTCGAGTGCCAGTGAACGGGTAAACTGGGTGATGGCCGCCTTTGCCATGCCGTAGGCGGAGCTGCCCTTTTCCACCCGCTCATGGTGTATAGACGTGATGTGGATCACACGCCCACCTTGTTTTATGTAAGGCAGTAACGCCCGGCAGCTTTTTACCGTCCCATATAACATCACCTGCAAAGCATTGTCCCATTGCGCGAAGTCGGCTTCCAGGACGGGCAGGTGCTCCGATACCCCGATGCTGTTGATGAGCACATCGAAGTCTGCATGCTGCGCACGGACGTGTGACACAAAATTCGCTAATCGCGCATCATCACGGATATCCAACTGGATAGCTTCGTGGCCACTGCCAGCCAAACCGGGGTAAGCTGCATCCAATTTAGATTGGTCTGACGAAGCGATAATTACCAGCCATCCTTCTTTCGCAAAACGCTCGGCAATCGCTTTCCCAATCCCGGACGACCCTCCTAAAACCACTACTTTCTTTCTTGACATATTACTTGTTAGTAGGTGGCCCGACCACCCGAAATATCATATATAAACCCTGTTGAAAAACTATTTTCTGGCGACACGATAAAGCTAGCCATCGCTGCCACCTCTTCTACGGTACCCAACCGCCCCATCGGAATCTTACTGGTCATATAAGTCAGCTGCTCGGGAGCGGTATCGGCATTCATCGCGGTCTTGATTACCGCCGGTGCCAGTCCGTTCACGGTGATCCCCTTATCGGCAAATTCCTTGCCCAGGCCCTTCACCAACCCGATCACGCCTGCTTTCGTTGCCGAATAACCGGCCATGAATGGGTTCCCCTCCTTCCCTGCAATGGAAGCGATGAGCAGCAGCCGGCCGTAGCCCGCTCGGGCCATCACTTGCAGGCCGTACTTTGCCATCAAAAACGCTCCCCGTAAATTCACTTGGTACACCCGGTCGAAGTCCGCTACGGTATAGTCTAAAATTGACGTACTGGTGGGCCCCACGATCCCGGCCGAGTTGATGACCACATCGACGCGTCCGAATTTTCCAGTGGCTGCTCGGTAGCCTGCTTCCACCTCCTGCGCATCACCGATATCGAGCCTTACCCCCATCGCTTCCGCACCCTTACGCTCCAGCAGCGCCACCGTTTCCGACAACTTCTCTTCGTTCCGATCGAACAAAACCACCTTTGCACCTTCCGATGACAACCGCAAGGCAATCGCCTTTCCCAGTCCATCAGCGCCACCCGATATGACTGCCACTTGGTTTTCGAATCGTCTGTTATCCATCAATTGCGGGAGTTTTGTATAATAATTCCCCGCCAATGCGGATTTCGGCGTCCACAACATAATCTTTCAATGCCCCGAGCTGCACGTTGAGCCCCAGTCCCGGCGCATCGGGTACGGAAACCTGCCCGTTCACATCCAGTACAATCTTATCTGCGGTAATGTCCAGCGCCAGTTGCTTCGGTTCCACGGGATATTCGCAAATCACATCCCTCTCCAGCCCGGCATAAGGCTGCAAGGAAGCGCTCAGCGCCAGGTGCGAGGTAAAGGTGTGGTTTACATAGGTAATCCCTTTGGCTGCCGCGTCATCGGCTACCCGCTTTGCGGGAGTGATGCCACCGATGCGGCCCGTGTCAATCTGGATGAAACCGAGCCCGGCATAATCCAGCATTGCGGCAGCTTGCACGTAGTTATTACATCCCTCGCCAGCGGCCAACGGTACCCGCGGTTCGCTTTTCGCCAGCTCGCTATAAGGACCCAGGGCCATGTTGGCAAAGGGTTCTTCCAGCCAGTACGCGTTGACTTCCTTCAACGCGGTCAACCGCTCGCGGGCTACCGCCACATCCTCGCCCCACACCGTACCCAGATCGATCATCAAGTACGCATCTTCGCCCAACCCCTCACGCGCTGCGCGGAAATGTTCCGCATCCACTGCGGCACTGTCGCGTCCAATCGGGCCCCAACCGAATTTAACGGCGCGGTACCCCGAAGCCCGCGACTGCAACGCTTTCTCATAGGTGAGTTCCGGCGTATCTCCGAACAGTTGAGAGGCATACGGCGTTTTGGGGTAAGCCCTCTTGTATCCCAGCAACTGATAAACCGGTTCGCCCAATTTCTTGCCCAACAGGTCCCACAACGCAATGTCAATTCCCGACAACGTATGATCGGCCTGTAACAAATCAAAGCTGTGCGCATGAACCTTCTGTCCAATTTTCCGGATGTCTTCCGGCTCATTAAGCGGCATCCCCTCCACACCATAGCGCACCGGCTTACAGGCGCTGTGCGACATCGGACATACATAGGCAGCGATCGTAGGCAGCGGCGCTGCCTCGCACTCGCCCCAACCTTCTAGGCCTCCGGCCCGTATGCGTACCAATGTGGCGTCTTGACTGCCGTCCCCGATATCCAGTACTTCTGGCATCCGTAAGTAAAAAAAGTCGACTGATTCTATTTTCATATTGTTGTTTGTTTTTTTTATTTCATGGTTGGACCGCTTACACGCGCTCATGCTTTCCATTCCCACCGGCGTAAATCGTCACCACGGTATCGATTGCGCCACCGGGTTCTAATACCGAGCATTGCCCAAGATCGGCCGCTTCATTGACGCGGACGGGCATCGCGGAGGCCGGCTCAAGGATAGCCGTGTAATGGTCGCGGAACTGGCCATAGGAGGCAAAATACCATTGGTAGGGAAACACTTGTTGGTCATAACGGTACGCAAAGCGACAATTCCCTTCGTCCGTCAGCAGCGCCATTTCTCCTTCGGGCGCATCGTATAGGTAGAAAAAATCCATGGTGCCATTTTTCTCTGGCACCACCGATGCGTCTATCCCCGTAATGGCGGGCCAGCTGAACGTACCGGGGTCGCCGAAGCGTGATGCTGCCGCGTTCACCACCTTCGCTTGGCGCGCGGGGGTGGCCAACCGGTCGCCCCGGGCAATCCGTAGGGCAGCATGCAATTTCCACAAAAATTTCCGGCGTTCGCCCGACTGGTTGACAAGGCGGTACGCCAACTTGATTTCCGGGGACCCGGCCTCCAGCGACACCGTTTTCCGATACTGCAACCCACTCAATGGCAATAGCCCATATACCGAGACGGCATTTTCAACGACCTCATATGCCAAACGGGTGGTCCAGAGTTCACCATGATCGGGATAGGCCGTGCCATCGATTTCCTCCGGTAGGTCGTTGGGCAGCAGCTCATCGATCCCGCCCCAAAAGTTGCTGTCGTAGTCGTCGCCCGGGTGGTTCTCCCGTAGGCCGAGCGCGGCGTTGTACCACAAAAACTCCTTATGGTATGCCTTGTTGAATACACTGCTGATTTTTCCGCCCAGTGCGGGGATCACATCCACCCGCAAGTGGTCATTTTCGATACAGATGATCTCCAATCCGTATTCCTCCCGTGGGGTAATTCGTGTTTCATGCATGGTAGTCGTGGATTAATGAACCTAATTCCGCCGCCAACAAATCTTCTTGTGGATAGCTGAACCCCAAATGCTGCCGATAGCCCTCTGCATACCGTTGGCCGATCAGCTTGCCGTTACGTTCCGAAAACGACTTCATCAGCAGCACAAACTCATCTACTTGCGATATCGAGCGCAGCCAATCCCGTTGGCTATGGTGACAGCAAAGCATCGCTTCCTTCACCGTCATCACCTCCGTAATGTTTACCAGCCTGCTCCCCACGATTTCTCGCCCGAGCCGGTCCTTGCCCTGCACCGCATCGGCATAATACAGGTGCGGAACCTGCGCCAGCAGGGGTAGGCCCGGGGTATCGATATTGGGTATAGTCGCCGCCATGCACGCCGTCTGCGCCAAATGGCTGGTGATCTCGTGATCCAGCATGTAGTCGTCGGGGCTGGCGGTAATCACCAGCACGGGCTGCACTTCACGGAACAATGCAATCACCTTCAGCAGGGTAGGCTTGTCGTACAAGATAAAAACATCTTTACATTCCAAGCAGCGGTAGCCACCGCCGATAACGGCAGCGGCAGCGGCGGCCTCTTTGCGTCGAACCGCACTGATTTCGTCGGCACTGAGCCGGGTAGAACCCGCTTGTCCCGGCGTCATCGTAGCGATCGTTACCTGCCACCCCCGCTGCGCCAGCAGGGCCAGCAGGCCCCCGCTGAGAATTTCTGCATCATCGGGATGTGCCATAAGGCAGAGTACTGTATTTTTATTCGTCATCTTTAATCACTAACTAGTTACCACCAAAGGATGTAAAGCACTAGATAAATAATGGCCAATATGCCCCACCAAAGCCATACCGATTGCCACCATGGGCGATCCGGTTCGTTTTCGGGGAGCTTTAGCAGCCTAGGGGTCCACATTAGCCCGGAGATTTCGGCCACCGCGCGCGGCTGGGTATACCAGCTTACGCCTACCATGATCGCCACACAAACTGCCTGCGTAACCCCGCCTATCACATAAAAATTATTCAGGCCATACGCCGATATCACGGTTTGTGGAAACAACGCCGGGATCACTACAAACTGGATTAAGGCACCCAGCGGAATCCCTGCAATCAATACGGTCAGCGAGGCGGCCGGCGTAGCTCTTTTCCAGAACATGCCCGCTAGAAAGCAGGTCGCTACAGGGACTGCCAAGTAGGTAGATAACGACTGGAAATAAATAAAAATTCCCCCCATGTTCCCGATTACGGGCGCGTAGAGCACACTGAAAGCCATCAGCCCGAAAGTGCACCACATCCCCACGCGAACCAGCTGCCTATCATTGGCTTTTCTATTGATCCATCTTTTGTAGACATCGTAAGTAAACAGCGTGGAAATGGAATTCAGAAACGCCGAAATAGTCGACATGATGGCCGCTAGTATACCCACTAGTATAAGCCCCTGCAACCCCTTGGGGATGAGGTTGGCAATCAACATGGGGTACACGTCGTCCACTTGGTCGGGCGTAACCGCAAACTCCGGGTAACCGGTTTGGGCCAGTGCCCGCGCAATCATTCCCGGAAATATTTCTAAAAACGGCCGTAACAACACGAAGGTTAATGCAATTACGATGGCCATGCGCACATCCCATTCGGTCTTTGCACCGAAACCCCGCTGCACCAACGTTTGGTTGATACATGAGTAGAACAGCTGGAGGTTGAACAGCGAGAAGAGAACGGCGTGCCACGGCATGATAGGCGTATCCATGGGCTGCATCAGGTGGAAACCACCCGGCGCATGGCCTACGATGTCCCTCCAGCCATTTTCCAGCTTCGCATAACCCAAATAAAACAAGATTCCCCCCGCCGCGAACATCAACACGAATTGGAATACCGACGCATTGATCATGGAAGACATGCCGCCGAAGATGGTAAAGATACCCGATACCAAGCCTAATATCAATATGCCCTGCCAAAGCGGTATATCGTAAATCACTTCAAACAGTTTGGCTCCGCCATAAAGGACCACTGCCAAACTCAGAAACACATAGCTGACCAGCAACAGTATGCCGAACACGTGCTGGCTGCGTTTATCGAACCGTTCACCGAGGTATTGCGGCATGGTAACGATGTTATTGCGCAGGTAAAGCGGAAAAAACACGAAAATCAGCGCCGTATAGACGAAAACCGCAATCAAATACGAGTTCACCAGCGGCAGGCCTACAAGGTAGCCCATGCCGTTCATGCCAATGAGCTGCTCCGAGTTGAGGCCCGTGGCCACGTAAGCGGCGCCGATGGCCCACCATGGCAGCATCCCCTTGGAGGTGAAGTATTGCGCCGCATCTGCTTTCTTGCTGCGGCTAGACCAAACGCCGATGGCAATGATGATTACAAAGTAACCGACGATGGTAAGGATATCTATTGTGCTGGCAGACATACCTTAAAACGTTAGCCGGACCGTTGCTTTGCCATTGAAATTGGTAACCACAACGCTTTCCGTTTTTTCTTCATACGTTCCGCCATCGACGTGAACGGGTTTGCTGTGATTGGGATGCGGTAGCCTGATCCGCACCGTCTCGGGCTTCCGATCACCCGTGCTTTCCACGGTCGCTTCGATGTAACCCGCTCCCACATGCGATTTCGCTTGCACACGCAACGGACCGAAATAACTCTGCACACCATCCAATACAATTGCTTCCCCATCGGCCATCCAAGCCCGCGGTATGGTCTTAAATAGATCCAGCGCACGCCCGTCTTCCATATACAGCATCCATCGGGTTTCCATCAAGAACCAGCCCTCTTCATGGGTTTTATGCGGACTCACCTTATATAAATGTTCCCAAAAGGAATATGTTTCCCGATCGGCTAATGCCGCGAAGGTACTGTAGTACGTTTCCAAAAATGGTTTGGCCATGCCCAACTTCGCCTGCATCCAATTGTGGCGGCTGTAATAAGGTTGGCTGAATGCCGCATTGCCTTGGTAAAACAGCTCGCTGTGGTAATCCAACAGCATCCTTGCCGCCGGCTCATCCGCATCAAGCACTTCACAGAACACCAGGTAGAGTGGCCCGAGCATCGCATCTGACACCGTGACCGTGCCATGCGACCAGAATACTTCCGGCTTCACGTGCAGTGCCCGTAAACCCACGGCCTCGGTCCATGGCGGCGCCGTGGGGCACCACGTGCCATCACCCAAAGGCACAACCGGCGAAAGCGCCATTACGTTAAAGAACGACTCGCGGATATCCGCTTTCCAGGCGGCCGCCTCCTTGCCAATCCGATCGGCCTCCCCGTGACCGATGGCAGCAAGCACCTCGGCGACCCGGCCCATACCGATATATGCATAACCGTTCAGCATAAACTGGTGGAAATGGTCTTCCGGATCGGCAACCTTCCCGGAGATCATCCCGTAGCCCCGACCCTGCAGCTCGCCTTTCTTGCTCTGGTTGCGCCACTCAATGAGATAGTCGGCCGATTTCAACAGCTTGGATGCCGCCTCCCGCGCCCACTCTGTATCGTTGGTATATCTGAAGTATTCGCCCATGGTCCACAGCGCCGCGCCGGTCTCGACCATATAGCCGCCGAAATTCTGGATGAATCCATTTTCGTGCTGCTTATCCAAAAAATAGGTGAGCGAGCGTTTGGCGATATCTTGCCAACCCATCGAATTGTAAAATTGGATAATCGGCGAACTCTCCGTGCCGATCGGCGAATATACCCCGATGTTCGGTGCCAGGGTCTCATCGGGATCATTGCCAAAGGTAATCAGGTCGAGGTGTAACAGACCGGCCTTGATCATTTCTTCGATCCGCTTTTCGGGTAGCTTGATGGTCGCCGCTTGGGCGAGCTTGTCTTGCCAGAACTTTTTCGCTTCGGTGTACCGTTGGTCGAACGATTGGCTGGCCAGTGCCGTAGCCCGGGCGCTGTCGACAGGGCTATGGGGGACACAAAACTCAAACACCACCTTTTCGCCCGGCGCTACCAAGACAGCGATTTCCTCGTTCTGCAAAGGTTCGCCGTTCAAACGGGAAATACAGAACACCCGCCCCGAAGCGTAAGTGGAAAAGCCTGTCGTTGCATCGAACGTATATTCATTCCTATGGTGCCAACCCGTGCCGGGCCGTGGGGCCTTGAACCAGGCATATCGCGGCACGGTACCGGTGTTGACCGCTTCCGACCGGAAATACAACACGGTTTCTTCATCCGGGTTGAGCACTTCACCCTGCCGCTCCGCGAGCAATTGCTTTTGGTCCTCCGTAAACATATGCCCGCCGCTATGGCTGTCGGCCACCAAAAAGTCAGTACCGAACCGGGAACCCAACGAAAGGGCCGATTTTTCAAACGAGACAAAGGTGGTCGAGTGGTATTGGATATCGTCGTCGGTCAAGGTACTATGCAATATGGGCAGCGACCCCTGATCGAGGCGACGCGAAATATTATCTTGCACGCCGACACCACGTCCTACAGTGTAGAGGTAATTTGCCGCTTGGTCTCCGGCTTCGGGCAGCGTTACCGCCGAAACCGACCTTCGCGGAGAGATGATATTGGCCTCGCCGGGCGACTGATCGGACAATGCTTCCGTAATCTGAAAAATCCGGAAATCACGGCTTGTGCCCAACCATGTCGGTACAGACATGTCCCGCGTGCGATTTTCAACGGAAGCGAACGAAGCCTCCTCTGGCGAATCGGTAAGCTGTTGGATCTTGGTTTTCGATTTCCTTGACAAAACCGCGCGTTCCACGTCCTCGTACGACCGTGGATCATCGGCGCGCAGCACCATCACACCGTAGGCCGGTATATAAATGGGATAATCCGATGTCACGTCTCGCAGGAAAAACGAAAAGGCATTAGGCTGGTTATCGACTGTTATCACCGTCGAGCCGGGGCCTACCGTCAGGTTTACGTCCTCACAGTCAACAACCAATGCATTGTTGCCATCCCGCGTAAAATGGTAGTGGTCTTCGGCCACCTTCCCACGCCCCTTATGAATTGTAAGCCGTGAAATGCTACCATTATCAACCCCAATCATACCCGCTTGTTGTCCCTGCTTCCATTCGATTCTGATGCGCAGGTCCGTATCGCCCTGGGCCGGTTTAAAAAGCAACATCGTGAGTGCCGCTAACATTCCATACTTAAGATTCAGCTTCATTTCAATTAACATGTTTTACATTTTTTTTAGTATCCACGTATTCCACCACAAGTTCCAACATGACCGCCCCAGGCACCACATTCCCTTTCAACTCAATATAATGGGTCTTGTGCGTGGGATTTTTAGCATTGGCAAAGGTCTTGATAGGCACTTGGGCTCCATTTAATTTGACTTCCTTTATCACCACAGCCGCTGGATTGGAAAAGCCTAACTCGACGATCGCGTCGTCTTGTTGGTTTCGGTCTTGTCCATAACGTTCAATAAACGGCAAGGTAAATTGTGTTTGGTACGATGCCTCTCCCGTTACCGAGGCCGCGTCGGCCGCTTCATTTGTTTGTAGTGTTGTTTTGCGATAAAAAACAGGTGTTGTTGGGCCGGCAGCTGTAATGTTGTCGGTTTTAACTGTCAACCATACTTCATAGTCTTCCGAAAAGGCATTATGAACATATGCACCTAGAAACCCTTCCCGCTCGGCAGATGGAAACGTCCGATACAATGGATCGCCATTTACGCGCCATTGGGTGAGTGCCGTGGGGGCTGCCTCCCTCGGCCCTTGAATACGAATTCGGGCAATAGCTCCCTGTTTATCAATTATTTTCGCACTCACTGGAAAAGTATACATAGGTACCGTCTGTTTTTGTACGGCAAAAACATCGGTGACCTTCTCACCTTCAGGCAATACAACCGCTATTTCCTTTCCAATACCTTGACGTACTGTCAGGGCGAAGCGGTACCCGCCCGCTATCTCATCTATGCGTAACGGCGTTATGCCGTATACCGTGGGCTCCGTTGGCGCAGTTTCTCGTGGAGCCACTTCCACGATGCGGACCGAGTAAGGCTCCAACGTGAATTTAATCGTATCACCCATACGTGCAAAAGGTATCGGTTGCTCGATAATAGGGGCCCTGTTGGGATAAATTTCCGACAACACGAATGACGTACCACTTGACAACCCCATCGTGCCGTCGAGCACTAATTTCTTGTTCACGGGAAAGGCGTTCTGGTTGACGAAGCACAGAAAACCCCGGTCTTCTTTCATATGGCCATACACTTCTGCAGCACCTGGGCCCGGCGGATCACCTAACCGGCTTGTATACCTCCATACATCGTAGTGCTCTCGAACAAACTCCAGCCAATATTTGATAAATGATTTGACGCGCAAATTATCTTTGCTGGGTATTCGGTCTAAGAAAGACCGAATTTCGCCCAAGCCAATATTGGGGGTAACAGCGAGTCCTTGAAGAAAACTATATTCAAACACGTGAGGATCAGCCAACCTACTATTTGGGGCAAGATAATACTCGTAATTCGTAAAAGCCGTATAAGGAACAAAATACTGCTCGTGCACGGTGACCATTTGCTCCCGGCGACCATCGCCTAGGTTCTTAAGTATATTCAAATGTGGTGCATATTCCCGCACATGTGGGTCCGTTAGATAGACATTAGGGTTATACCAGATTAATTTCGGCATCAATTCGATCCAATTACCACTGTTTGACCAAACCAGGAAGTTTTCGTCTAATTCATTTAATGCGCCCATCATGTTTACCAGCCCCAATATTTGCTGGTAAGTGTCGCCAACGGGGTGATTATGATTGTCTGCATAACAGGATCGAATGTTCAAAAAATCTAGGCATATAATTTGCAAGCCATACTTTTTATTATGTGCGACTAACCGACTCGTCAACATGTCGACATACTCGTTTACGCCCAAGCATTCAGGTCCCGTATTTCCGCCAACATCCCGGATCAACCAATCAGGCCTATCTAACGCCCGGTGATGGTGGTTGTAATGGGGGCAATATAGTCCTTGGGGAACTGCATAATCACCCATCTTTACGCCCAAGGATCGCGCCGCACGCTGTAAACTCCGCATGTTATTACCCGTAAGATCTTCGTCGGGCCAATCAAATACACCTTCGAATACCTGGTAATATTCAATACCGAGTTCCGCGTTCAATCGCAGGTCCTCTTCCACCAACTCGGGGCTTAAAGCTATCGTCGGGTTATCATACATCGAGTAAAAGATGCGATTATCGCGCACATCTGTCATCTGGTTGGTTATACTTGCAGACAAAACCATCGGGCGCTGAAAGCGCGAAGTAAATCGCTTTTCAATATACGTAGAGACCGCTTCAATCTCGGCGCGGTCGAATGCTCCAATCATTTCTCCCGACAGATTACATGCGCCTATACTCAACGTGTGGGCATTATACGTTCGGCCTTCATGTAGCATCACGCCCGGAGGGTAATGTATGCCTGAGCTATCTATCCTGCTGTAAGGAAAATCTAAGGATAAAAAAAAGGAAATTCCATTCTTGCGAAGAAACACGGTGTTATCCATGAGCGCCGTAGCATGAACTACTTTTTCAACACCATCTTCCCAAACGCCCGAAAACCAAGTAACCTTGTTTAATCGCGATTCCGCCGATGCGCTGACAGCTAAGAACAAAGTAATGAAATCGCCTTCTTTTTTGGACCACTCGGCATTGACGCGGCCTACAGCGTCCAGCTTAAATAGATCGCCCGAAAAATCTACTTGTTGACCTTCGCTATACAATATGATTTTACCGTCGGCAACCTCGATGTCGACAGGAACAAACGGAGCCGCTCCCCAGTCGAATTGCGGTTTATCATTGGCCCGTACAACGAGGCCGTTAACAATACAAACGATTAACAGGATGACGAGCCTTATTTCTCTTCGAGTGTTTTCCATTACGGCAAGAATGCGCAAATAGCCCGTGAATTTTTCTGGCTACCGTTCTGCTTATTTTCCCTATTTCTTTCCATTTGTTTGCTTAACCGGATTAAGCAAATGTATTGGATATTTGAATGCGACGACACCACCCCATTTGCAGTTACCGATACAGTATTTACAAACGCACTCAGAGTATGGTCTCCAACGGCCAAGTTCGCATATTATTCAATAGGCCGAAGCGGCGTTTCTTGATTCCCCCAAAACGTGATTTCGGCGACTCCTACGGCCTGAACGTTGCCAAACGTTTTCGTTGTTTTCCAACGAAGATAGCGATAAGGTGGAGTGTCTTCGGGAAATTCAAATTCAAGGCCCGCCCGCGATGCTTCGGTATCCGCTGCTGTCAACGTGCCTACAGGCGAACCGGACGGCTTAATCGCAACGCAATCCATAATCTTCGTCCATGCACGCCAATCGCCGTCCAACTCATTACTGCCCCATACTTCCCATTTTTCCGGGCTTGCATGGGCAAACTCATAGGATGCACCGGTGGGCCACATGAAATACTTAAAATGATTGAAGGCCGTAGGCACATGGAAATCAAGGGTAAATGATTGGGGCAATGCAGACGCTTCTGTGACGGCGGTCTCACCGATATTGGTAACATCGCCATCGACGAAATACCTGTAGTCCAAGCCGGCATAGAATTGATTATAGTCGCCGGGGAGTGTCATAATCGGTGTCGGGTTCGGCAACTTTTTTGGTGTCGGCGCAGGTACCACCGAATGGTATTCGGAATAAAACGTATCGACCGCGATACCGCCTGGGATATACAGCGTTCGGTACTCGATAACCGAACTGGGCTTATAATCGGTCAGTTCCAGTATATTCTCCCCCAAGGGCAGCGTGGTGATATGCGTCTGATCATTTTGATCCATGTGAACAACCTCCATCGCCGCAGCATCCTGCGTGGTATTCGTATACCATTCGAGGCGGGCTGTGGTGCCATCAGCGCCCGCGGACCGCAGCACTCCATTCACCAGTTGCGATTCATAATCATCCCCAAATGCTTCTGCATACGTACTGATCTTGACCGAATGGTTCCCATACTTATCATACGTTACCACATCGATGGGGTAACCGCCTTCATCCAGTCCGGCAAGCCACACGTGGACTGTATCGATTCCCGGCTCTCGAATGATCTGATGGTCCATTTGCTGTTCACCATTATTCCATGATATCAATGCCCCTACCACCTTTTTGTCCGGTCCGATCGGCCACGACAATTTAACGCGGTGCCTGCCGGGATAGGCTTTGACGGAATCAGCTTTTTGGGCATAGATAACTTCGCCTTCGGCTATATAATCCCGGTAGGTATCATCCATTTCCTTACATCCGGACACAAAAGCTAATGTGAAGAGCACAACGCCCAGAATCGTTATATTACGTAAATTCATGATCTCAGTTGTTCGTTTGATTTCCCCAAAAAGTGAGCTCAGCAATGCCGACCGATCTCATACCTCCAAATGTCTTCGTTGTTTTCCATCGGATATAACGATAAGCGGGCGTTCCTACCGGAAAGTCGAAATCGAGCCCCGCCCGCGACGCTTCCTGGTCTTCTTGTGTCATCACGCCCAAGGGTGCTCCTGATGGCTTCACGGCCACACAATCCATCAATTTCGTCCAATTATTCCAATCGTCGGTCAATTCATTGGCTCCCCAAACCTCCCATTTTTCAGGGCACGCATAATTGAACTCATAGTGTGCGCCAACCGGATACATAAAGTATTTGAAACGACTGAATTGGGTCGGAACTCCAAAATCGAGCGTAAAGGACTGCGGCATCGGCGTGGCATTGTCTAACCACGTTTCCATCGTCGTGGATACTTCGCCATCTACCATTTTGCTGTAATCCAACCCGCCCCAGAAAAGGTGATAATCTCCGGGAAGCGCTGTAATAGGCACCGGATTAGGAATCTGTATTTCGAAAAGTGGCGTGAGGGATACTTCCACCGTATCTGACTTATTATTCCATCGGTCCCTCACAAATGCACCAAACAGGATTTCCGTGGCCTCCTGATTCCGCACCGTCAGGGTTCCCTGCTGCCTTTTTGTATATAATTCGTCGACGGGTACCCATTCATCGTTTACTTTCTTCAAGAGACTGATGACAACGTTGATTGTGTCTACATTTTCAAAACCAACGGAAATACCACCGAAGGTAGGTGTAAACACAAACGAGGATGCAATTTGATCAACCGGAGGTGTAAGCGGGCTTATCTTAACCGAAACCGGTTCAGATTCAACCTCCGAACGACTAACCGCATACAACGTCACTTCGCGTTCGTTTGTATTACCGATTCCTTCGATTACCAACGTATCCACATAGGCCGAAGCTTTCACCTCGTGGAAGTATCCCTCGGGAAATTCATAAACCGCTTTCACGTACAACAAATCTTCGGTGTCTGGCAATTCGTATTGGAGCTTAGCGCCGCCTGGCAAATTCGACACTTCCACTTGGTATACAGGAGCCGGTTTTCCCCCAGCCGTTAAAATCGGAGCGGGCAACTCTTCCTTGCACGCGATTGCAAAAAATATCAACCACGACCATCCGATCAGAAATCTTACTTTGCTCATGATATTCGTTAACTAATTTATATGTTTATGGGATGGTTACCAACCCGGGTTTTGCACGAGGTTCTTGTTTCTTACCAGTTCCAATTCCCTGATAGGCCAGAAGTAATCACGAAAATAAAACTTTCGATTAAAGATTGTAGACACCGTATAGTATGCCCGGGCTTCCTCCTGGGTGATGTCCCAACCTTGTATCCGGTAGTTGAGCTCGTCCATGGATTTCTTCCATCGCTTTAAATCCCACGACCGGTGTCCCTCAAAAGCCAATTCGATGGCACGCTCACCATGGATAATTTCACGCAATCCCTCTTTGGTCGTGTACTTATCGGGCCGGTTGGAATAAGCCGACCACGATTCCTCGACGCCGGCCAGCCCGGCTCTGGCCCGTACTTCATCGATATAATGGAGAGCTTCGGCAACGGGGCCCTGACTTTCATTGATGGTTTCGGCATATAATAAATACAAGTCGGCAAGCCTGATTTCCGGATTGGGATAGTTCACGATCGAAAAATCGACCGTAGACGAATACACGCTTTCCGGGTGGACTAGTTTCTTTGGCCAATATCCGGTAGCGGAATAGCCATGCATTGGCATGCCGCCCGCATTCTGCCCGAACTTCGCCTCGACAAACCAACTATTCGCTTCGTTCAGCCGCCCTTGGCCATACCAAATGGAGCCGTCGAATCCCAGTGAAGCATAAAAGCGAGGTTCCCGGTCAAAATTGAGCTTAACCGTCTGGTATCCCTCTTTAATGTAATACCGCTCACTCGCCCCTGCCGATTTCAAATCGTATCGCCCCCCGTAATCCCAAGCCTTGTCTTCGGTAATCGGTACACCATGGTTCGAATAGAACATTTCCACCATCTTGAGGGTGGCTCCCAACGTACTAGAAACCGACAACCCCGACGTGCTCCCGTCTAAGCGGGCTTGTGCTTCCCGTTGATTTTCGGCAGACAGGCTCTTCACATTCCCCCAGATGATCTCGGGGTTCCACCGGTCGGTAACCGCATATCGAATATTCATCTTCACGTTCGTCTCCGGCGAGACAAATGAGGCGTTTGGTTCATTTTCGTGATAATAATACAGCTTGTGCCCGGCATCATGCGCGGCGTCTATCGCCGCTTTGCATGCCTCAGCTGCGATACGCCACTTATCTGGGTCGACGGTTTGGTTGAAGAACGCCGTCCCATCGCGGCCTTTGAAACTTGCATAGTCCGAGTTGCCATTGAAAAGGGGGCTGGCAGCAAGCACCAATGCCTTTGCTTTCACGGATAGCGCAATAACCCGGGTTATCCGGCCCATTTCGGTCGCCTCGGCCTGGATGATAGGGGGCAGCTCCGGTATGGCTTCATCCAATAACTCCACGACATAGGCAAAACAATCATCAACGGGCTGCCGCTTCACTTTGGTTTCTGCTACCGACGCTGAAATGGGCATGTTTTCACGGACCAACGGAATGGGACCATAATAGCGCAGTAAATGGAAGTGGTAGTATGCCTTGAGGAACTTCACTTCTGCCGCCCAACGCCGGCGTTCCAGTTCGGTTGCGTCAAGTACCTGATCAACATTGGCCAGGAAAATATTGCAGTCACGTATCCCCATATACAAGGATGCTACACCATCGCGCCCCGACCAATAGTCGAACCAGGGATCCGCTACCGTCTGGAATCCGCGCAGCACCTGGTTCGACCCATATTCGCGGATGGTCCATAGTTCATCCGCACCCAATACGGCGGGATCCCAAACATAATTGCCTCCTTTAGGAAGGTAAGAATAGCAGGTAAACAAGAACTTTTCCGCGGTATTCCGCATGGTGAAGGCATTTTCAATGGTCGCAACATTGTCCGGGACAATGTCAAGGTATTCACCACAGGAGCCTGCCGCCAGTGAAAAAGCTAAAACTATAACTCGTATCCTTTTCATAATATACGCGATTAAAATGACAGTTGAAGTCCTAAATTATAGACACGTTGAACCGGATATCCCAGTCCCTCACCGCCCATTTCCACATCCCACAGCTTAAACTTACTCCAGTTCATCAGATTGGTACCAGACGCGTATACGCGCAGGTTGGTTACGTGTAGCCGTTCGACTAACCGGGGGAGCAGGGTATAACCCAGTTCCAATGACTTAAGCCTAAGAAAGGTACCATCCCGCATAAACCACGTGTTGAGTTGTGCATTGTTGCCATTCAGGGTACGGCTTAGCCGGGGTAAAGTCGCATATATATCACGGTTATCTTCAGACCAATAGCTGTTTGCGTACGCGTCGAGCAACTGATTCCCGTTTACGAAGGGCTGGGTAGACCCCCCTGCATTAATCCAGAACGATGACTGCGCAGAGCCTTGGAAAAAGCACGAAAAATCAAAGCCCTTATAGCCGGATGAAAAGCCAAAGCCATAAATCACCTCCGGTGTGGTAGGGTATCCAATGGGTACCTGATCCAGTGTCGTTACCTGCCCATCGCCGTTCACATCCCGGTATTTGATATCGCCAGCCATGTAAACGCCGAAACCTTGTACAGGCGCATTGGATACATCCGCTTCGTCCACAAACAACCGCTCGGCGATGTACCCCCAGCTCTGTGATAAGGAATAACCCAGCCGCGACAGGTTGATATCGTCATATTCCGGTTCTTCCACCACTTTGTACTGGCTTGTCGCATGCGTGAAATTGCCGCGGCTAATGACCCATAGACCGTTGGAAAACGTATAAGAAAAATCCAGCGATATATCCACACCCTTACCGGCGGCTTCACCGACATTCGCCCGCACGGGTGCCGAAAGCCCCATGGTCGACGGAATGGAAGCGCGATCCATCAGTATCCGATCCCGGTATTCAGTAAAATAATCAACCTGAAGTTCCAGTTTGTCCAATAGGCTAAGTTCAAGGCCCAGATTCAGCTTCCGCGCCACTTCCCAGGTAATCAATTTATTATCATAACGCGAAACCAGCACGCCATTCTGGCCATACGTTAAATCGGTGCCAAAAACACTGCCTCTGCTTCCATTATCCATGTCGACGGTAGATAGATAGAAGAACCGGTCAAGGGGTCCGCCAATGGCATCGTTTCCGACCAGTCCGTAGGTGGCTCGCAATTTCAGGTTCGTGACCGTGTTTTTCAAAGGTTCCATGAAACGTTCGTTCGAAACGGTCCAGGCAACGCCCGCCGAAGGGAAAAAGCCAAATCGGTTGTCTTTATAGAACCGCTCTGAGCCGTTGTAACCGAAATTGAATTCGGCGAAATAGCGGTTATCATAGGAATAGGTAGCCCGCCCCGATAACCCCAGGTTTCGATAGGGTAACGATCTCAAGAGCGAGCCCGAATTTCCTTCCAGGTAGTTGCGCATCGTGTAGATGAGCAGACCGCTAACACCATGGGTGTCATTAAACGTACGGTTGTAAGTGAGGGCGGCCTCGGCATATAGGTTGGTTTGTATGGTTTTCGGACCCTCTTGGTATCCCAAGTATTCGGTTCCACCATTCGGATTAATCGCGTCGATTGCATAATCATCCGTAAACCGATCGTAGCTCAACACTTCGTAATAGAAAGGGTTGTAGTATCTGGAAACATCAAAAAACGAATACCGGTTGGTATTGACCATGGCGCGTGAAGACAAACCATCCGTTAGGTATGATAAATTGTGCTTCACTTCAAATTGGGCCATCATTAGCGATTTGTTATAGTCCATATACCCCTTCATCAATTCGGCGTACGGATTGACATAACTTCCGGTCGAATGCCCTCCAAACATGATATGGCGCGTATGCTGATGCTTTTCGTCGGCAGGGAAATATGCTGGGAACATTACAGGACTGGTGCGCATCACCATACGGTACATCTCGGCGCCGCCGTGAATGGGGCCCTGATAATCGTCGAAACTGCCGTATAACTTAACCCCCGCATCCGTTGTTTTCGTGATTTTGATATTCACGTTGGACCGGAGCGAATAACTTTTCAGATCAATGTTGTTGTTGAAGTTATTACGAGGGTCCACTTTCAATACGCCATTATCTTGATTAAAGGTACCCGCAATATAATACTGGGCCACGTCACCTCCGCCCGTTACATTTAGATTAAACCGCTGATTGCGCGCATATTCCTTAAACAACTCTTTCATCCAGTCCGTTGCCGGATATACCCATGGGTTGGCACCGGTTAGTGTATTGTCGATCTTGCGTTCCGAATAGGGGACATCGAGAAAACCCCTCGTGCGTACCGATTCATTTTCCAGCTTCATATAAGTGACTGGATCCGCCAACTTAATATTCTTTGTGGGCGCCGACAGCGAACTCTCATACCGCAGGCTGATGCTGGCCTTTTCTGCCTTTCCGGTTTTGGTCGTTACCAGTATGACACCATTTGCTCCGCGGGCGCCATACAGGGCCGTTGCTGTCGCATCTTTCATGATGGAGAAACTCGCAATGTCATCCGGCTGAAGTCGAGCCAGTTCTGTGGCAGAGAACTCCACCCCATCGATGAGAATCAAGGGATCTTTCTTATAGCCGAAAGTGGTGACCCCACGGATAAAAAAATCGGCGTTGTCCAGTCCCGGTTCCCCACTTCGCTGATAGGCAATCACACCCGCCAACCTACCAGCCAGCGCCGTAGTCAAGTTACTCGATGGCACTTTAAGCTCTGAAGGGTTAATACTAGTAACCGCGCCCACGACCTCCGATTTTTTTTGTGTCCCATAGGCAACCACCACCACCTCATCCATCAAGCTCGTATCACCCTCCAGTACAACCTGCAGTCGCGAATCGTCCTGTATTACGACCTCCTTGGTCAGAAAGCCGATATTCGAGAAGACAAGGATGTCACCCTTAACGATCTCGAAAATAAATCGACCGCTTTCGTTCGTCCTAGTACCACCGGCACCATTGGATTTCAGGCTAACGGAAACTCCTTGAAGGGGATTTTGAGCGGTGTCGGTGACAATACCGGTTATCTCCATTTTCTGCTGGCTATATCCCATCAACGGGACAGCCAAGTTGACAAACACAAGACATAAATTAACTATAAATGAATTTGTCCCTTTCATGTTAACATAAATTTAAATATAAATTAATTCAACTCGCATCGAAACTCATTTTACCCGCGCGGTTAGGTAATCCACTCATTGTGAAAAACGAGCATGATAATCTAGTTACGCATTTTTTATCGGGCAATTCATGCTTCCCACCTGTTATTACCCATGATAAAACAAAAATAGACGTCGGCGGGCTCTCTTAACACCACTGAATTTGCGATTAACGGTACACTATTTACTTCAAGGAAGAATGAGGAAAACTGGGGGGCCACCTGCTTACCATTATTGTTTTTAAAAAGCATACCCGACACATACACAATCAATTTTAACTATCTAATTTAGTCAACGTCACGGTATGGCACCCGGTCGATGCTGACAGGTTCAGGTTTAGGCCGTTATTTTCATCGGCTGTCAGCGAAATGACCTGTTCCTTTTCCCACACCTGGTCGTAAACCTCCACTTTCCATTGTCCAGTAACACCTTCAACCCGGGTTGTTGTCCGATTGGTATACGCATTGATGATAGTGATTTTGCGGGCCCCTTCCACGGTTACGAGGCCTGGTACCGCTTCAAAAAAGCCAAAGAATGTCTGTCTGTTGCGCACAATTTTCAAGATGGCGGACGGTGGTGTGGGGATCAAAGGCGTCAATTGCCCCAGCACAAGATCTTCCTTGTTGCGTTCATAAAATTCCAGCCAAGCTTTAATGATTTGGTTATGGGTCGTTGGTGAATCCTGAAGGATGACCGAAAAGGCCGGGACGCCTGCAAGGACAATACTAGCCATTTGCCTGGCAACATTGACATCACTTTCACTAATTGCCCAGCTCGTACAGCATGCGTGTGTTAATACGCCCTCTCCATAGGTTTTGAGAAACACGACATCTCGCCGATTCATATTATAGTCTTGAGGAACGTCCATGGGCCAAACATGCGTGCAATACGTCTTGGCATTGAGGTTGGCAGATCCCCTTCTCAAGATAACAACCGCGTTGGGATTACACGCAAGGGCTTTCTTATAGAGCCGCTGCATGAGCAACGTGTACGCCACGTGAAGGTCCGACGAAACGGTCGGAGTACCAGCTGGAACAGGATCCGCTTTTTCGGGTATCTCCAGAAAATCATACCATAACCCGTCAATGTTGTATGTGTTGAACATATACGCCCAAGCATCCAACAAATAATCATGTACTTTCTTCAAACGCGGATCGAGATAAGCTTGCAGATTCCCATCAACCTTCAACAAACAATCCTTCATCGTTGGCCAGACTTTGGCCTGTTTACCCATTAAAAAGGGTGCCACATGCAATATGACCCGTTGACCATTGTCGTGCATCTCTTTTACCATGCCGACAGGATCAGGGAATCGGCCACTGTCAAAGAAATAATCGCCGTCCGTGTCAAAAGAATATCCATACTCCCAAGGGATATTCCATCCGGCATCCAATTCTATGGTGGTAACCCCCAATTTAGCCGCAAGTTGCGCATCGTTCCGAATGCGTGCTTCGTCAATACGGTCGGCGTGGGCATACCATGAATGCCACATGGGATTCAATGCCCAATCGCTTATGGGGTCGGGCTTGAAGTCCCTAAACTTATCAACAGCGGTGCTGTAATCCTGTAATGCTTCAAACCAGGTTAAACCGGTATTGGCGTTTATATAGATGCCATCCTTATAGTGCGTAATCGGCTCACCGGTGGTGACCGCGCGATTTAACACGGCACGCACATAACTGTTTGCAATCCCCGGTGCTTCACCGCCATTCTCAGGGCTGTAGGTCGATCCTTCCTGATTACAGGTATGGATTTGTTCCAAGAGTCCAATCGTCAATGTGTTGGTTCCGTCTGTTTCCTGCATCCATATAACGGGATGCTCAAATTGCGCACGAGAATGGCCGTGAAAAACGAATGGAAGATCGACGCGGTAATTCTGCTGTGCCATCATTCCGGTGGTAAACAACTTATAAACGCCTGCATAACTCGTCTTACATTCGATCCGATTTTCCAGCATTTTGAAAGGTATTCCATCTGGGCGGAAGAGGTCGAAATTTATGATTACCGTTTGGGGCGCTTTTTCTACCGCTTCAATCTTCAGCAGGTATCCATTGCCCCGATATTCACCGGCTATCCCATCAATCTTATCATCCGATTGCTTCTCCCATTTTTGCACGGGGGGATCGAGCGTCAGATTCATTCTGAAATGGCCCCGAAGGGTATCCCAAGTTAAATCTTCGGATGCTTGCCACATTGCCGCATCTGCATCGTCCTTGTTGGCCACCGCCATGTCAGGCCCATCTTCTGCTTTAAGTAAGGTCGTGCCTGCTGCAATGGCCATGGTGGTCCCGGCCAGTTGCTTAATGAATTTCCGCCTTGGTGTTGTCTTATTCATAATACTGTCGTTTATAATCGAGTTATCCTGTTATGCATACGCTAGCAGCGTGGTTGCCCCATCGCCCTGTCGCTTCTGTTCCAATTGTCTATATTGTTTCATTTGGTTACCTAATCGGATAAAGCAAAAGTACCGCGTATCTGAACGGCACGACACCACCCCATTTGCTATAACCGACACAATATTTACCTATGACTCAAAAACAACATGGAATTTGTTAATCCGGTGGCAAATGATTAATTATGCAATGCAAAAACGATCCTCTATCATACATATCCAGTTTAAGGGACCGATTATGAAAGTTATTTTCGAACACCAATCTCACCCCGCGGGCTTAGGCTTCCTCATCAAGGAGTACATTCAGCCGTATTTTACGTCGCCTTTCCATTTCCATGACCTTTATGAGTTGATCTGGATTAAAAAAAGCTATGGCAAGCTCTACGCTGGCAAACAGATGATGAACTTCCAAGAAGGCGATGTGTACCTTTTTGGGCCGGGCTTCGGGCACTGTTTCTATAACGAAAAGGGATTTATCGAGCAGGGCGAAAACGCACATGCGGTGGCCATCTTTTTTAAGGACGACTTCTTAGGGCAAGGTTTTTTCGAGAATACAGCTTACATCAAAATCAAAGAGGTACTCAACAAATCGTCTTTTGGCCTTCAAATCCAGTATGTGCCGCCCCGCATCTATGAGCTATTCGAACACGTCACCGCGCAAAGTGGGATGGACGAACTTATCACATTCCTGCAATTGCTCAACGAGGTATCGCGGCTGCCGCCACTGGATATAAAGGTGCTTAACGAGACGCAATCGGCGATGAAGCTAACTAATAAAGATTCAGCGCGGTTGGAGCCGGTGCTCAAATATGTGATCGAAAACTTCCGGGATGACCTCGACAGCAAGACCGCTGCCCGCCTTATCCATCTCAACGATGCTGCCTTCTGCCGGTATTTCAAGCGACGTATGGAACAAACGTTCTCGCAATTTGTCAACAACGTCCGTATCACGCATGCCACCAACTTGCTGCTCAACGAAGAATGGGATATCCTACGGATTTGCTACGAATGCGGTTTTAAGAATCTATCATATTTTAACCGGCAATTCCGGGAGATTACCGGGCAAAGTCCAAAAGAATACCGGATGGCCTTTCAAGGCAACAACCAAACCTTGGTGATGGATAACCAACCGGATTAGGTTGCATGGCAGGCGCTACACAAACCAACATTAAAAAAGCCTCCCTGCTACGCAGCTGCATAGCGGGGAGGCTTTTCGTTACGTCAGATTAGAACGGCTTGAAGCCGAAAAGCCGGCCCTCTCCGGGCATAAAGGTAAGCGTCACCTTCCCTTCATTGATGGTAATCGGATTTTCGGATCCGGTAGTTTTTGAAACCTCATCCATGTCGGTAATCCAACCTGCGATGTTAAACGTTAGTTCCTTAGCCTCGGTAAGCGACTTATTTACAATCATTGCGTAATTCCTGCCACCTTCCGGCCAGTTTTTCAGCTGTGCAATAAGCAAATCCTCATTCGGGTTATCCGGTTGTACAAAATACTCGGCGGGCAGGCTCTCCACACCGGAGGGTACCCCCTCGCCTGTATGGTAAACTATTTGTGATTGCATAACGAACAGCTTGCTGCCAAGCGCCTTCATCTCGCCATTGAGGGTCTTAAATGGTACATACAGATCTGTCTTATTCCCATCCCGATCAATAATAGCCTCTGTAAAGGTCTCGTTCACCGTGTTATCCGGCGTACAATAGGTAAACCATACCGGATACTTAATGCCGTATGCCAACATGGAATATACATTATACCGCAGTTCATGCTCATTGGGCCGCCGGTATGCACCTTCCACGCCCAGCGATTGCAGATAAGCCGATGTGCGGATATCGCCATTCTCAAGCGCCACAGACCGCAACCTATCCAGTTCATGGTAATAAACAGGGTTGAACGTGCCATCTGCCATGAATGGGTATACATCAAGCGACAGGAATTTCATCCGGGCTGCCCCCCCTACACGGTTGATCCAGCCTTGCATGTAATCATTTTTGTAATCGATCCCCTCGGTAAAGTGGGTCGCGAAACTCGGAAAAAGATTCACGTGCGGAATATGATCCGCGTCTAATTCGTAAATCTTATTATAAATCGCTGCCGCCCAATCCAGTTCGGCGGGAGACGGCTCATCTTTGATGTAGTACCCGCCCAGTCCGGCATGCGAGCGGTATGCATTCACCATGTCGGCAAGCTCCGCATCAGAACCGTAAGCCCGCGCGTCAAAAATAATGGAACGCATCCCCCTATCGCGGCTTTTATCGAGAATGGTCATATTCTGTGCTTCAGTATACGTAATGACATACTGCAACATGTCCACATGTGCATCGGCTAGCATATCAAACTGCGCATCGGTTACCTGCTCCCACGTAGGCGGCCAGTATACGCCGATAACGAGGTTATCCAATTCGCCCGGAGGCTCGGGTTCCGGCGCCTCGATCAGGATTGGCGTATCTTCCGGGATTTCTATGGTCCCATCCACACACGCCCCAAAAGACAATAAACTAAAGGCTATTAGACTAATAATTTTCATTTTTGTACAGTTAATTGGTTCATTAATACCTGCTGATAAATAAAGTACCCGACCTTCGTTGATTATTGATAGTCCGGATTTTGTCCCAGTTTCTTGTGTTTATTGCGTTCGGACTGGGGGATGGGAAACAAGTCAAATTCAGGCCGGTACACCCGTTCTTCCAAGTCGTTATTCCAGTGCTTGCGCGGTGTCACCGAACCATCAATGATTATGCCGCGGGCTTTGGTCATCACCTCCCCGCCGATACGCCACCGACGGATATCCCAGAAACGGATTCCTTCAAATGCAAATTCTACCCGACGTTCATTGCGGATGCGGCTCCTCATGTCTTCCTTGTCCATGCCTGCCGGTAGGGCCGGCATCCCCACGCGGGTCCGCACCTCATTCACCGCGGCATATACCCGGTCATCCGGAGCATCAAGATACTCATTCATCGCCTCTGCGAAGTACAAAAGGGTTTCTTCATAGCGCATAAAAATCCAGAAGTGGTCGCCTACGATGTTATTGGGTGTTATGCTCCCGTTCTCATCAAGCATCTTGCGCAGATAGTATCCAGTCTGCGTACGCCGCTCGCCACCCCAGCGCTGTACGTCATTGCCCCCCGGGGCACCGAGGTATGTGTATACCGTGTTGCCTTTAAAGGTACTGCCGTCATAAATAATGGAGTGATAAAACCGTGGATCGCGCCCCACGTATGGACTGTTCACGGCATCATAAGCCGGATCTTCATCGATGGGTAGGCCTGTTGCCTGCATCTCATAAGCGTCAACCAGGTTTTGCAGCGGTTGCACGCGGGCCTGCCCGCCCAAACTCGGCAACAGGTTAAAATGCACCCAGTCGGTCTGGTTGATATTGGACTGAAAAATCAGGTTCTTCGCCACCCGTTTGTGCGAAAGCGCCGCATAATCATCGTCCACTTCGTAGTGGTTGAGGTCCATCACGGCCTTGGCCGCATTGGCGGCTGCCAGCCAGCGGTCTTTATCCTGCTGCGGATTATGCAACAAGCTTGCGCCGAAAATATGGGCCCTTGCCTTCAGCATGAGGGCTGCCCCCTTTGTGGCACGGCCCAAGTCGATGGCAGCATGTTCCAACGGCAGCAGTGCTGCCGCTGCATCGCAGTCTGCTGCGATGAAAGCAACCGTCGCCTCGGCACTGCTGCGCTCGAGGTCCAACTCGTCAGATACATTCAATACGCGGTCTACCAACGGGATGCCACCGTATCGTTTGAATAGCTCCATGTAATAAAAAGCACGGAGAAAATGGACTTCGCCAATCATCCGGCTTTTACCCACTGTCTGCACATTGTTCTGAGGCACCAACAGTTCTATTTTTTCCAGGAACAGGTTGGCGGCACGTATCGAGGCGTAAAGGTCGAGCCAGCGATCCAGTGGGTTGTGGTTGGCGTTGATGGTGCCTTGGGTAAACTCGTGCGGCCCATTGGGGTACTGCACAGAGCAAAGTGCTTCATCGCTCGCCGCAGCATACGAAAAGGTCTTGTTGGAGCCTTCGGCGGCAGGCCACCATTCCGAGCGGGTATGGACACGGCCGTATAATCCGGCAACATATTTCTCCGTTTCATTGTATCTTCCGAAGACCTGGTTTTCGGAAAGACCGCCAACGGGATCACGATCTAAGTATTCATCAATTTTGCTGCATGCAGAAAACAGTAAAATATAGATGGCGCATGGTATTCCGATGCGGATAGCTGACAATAATTTCTTCTTCATTCGAATAAATTGTTTATTGACATTTTGTTTGTTTTTCAGCGACATCAATGAGATCGCTGCGCTAAGTTTTTAAATGGCGCATTCACGGGATGAGGGTGGACTATCATGGGTTCCATCATTCGTATGGATTAAAAGCTCACGGAAATACCAAAATTAAACACCCTGGTAGGCGGGTACACTGCACCATAGCCACTGTAATTTTCAGGGTCGAATAAACGTGCGCTACTCCACGTAAATAGATTAACGGCATTCGAGTATACACGGATTGACGAAAGACCAAGTTGACGCGTTACCAGCCCCTCCCTGAAGGTGTATCCCAACTCCACATTCTTGAGACGGAGATAACTCGTGTTATCCACGAAAAACGACGATGTCCGGAAGTTGTTCGCGCTGGCGCCGTAGTGCAGCGCAGGGTAAGTGGCAGTAGCTGCCGTCTCGGGGGTCCACCGGCCGCGATGCAGATCGGCCACCTTGCCTCCTTGGAAAAATTCCCATATAGCAGGGCCTTCCACGTGGCGGGACGAATTGGCAGACCCTTGGAATAGCACGCTGAAGTCCACATTCCGCCAACCAAGCCCACCGGCGATGCCATAGAATATCTCAGGTGTGTTGCTGGTACCGATAGCGCCCTCATCGTTGTGGTCAATGAGTCCATCCTTATTCAAGTCGGCGTATTTGATGTCGCCGGGTATCACATTTCCAAACTGCGTGGGGCCCTGGTCGATCTCTTCCTGGCTTTGGAAAAAGCCGATAGCGGTAAGGCCATACAGTTGGCCGATTGTCCTGCCCGTCATACGTTGCCAGGGATATGCCACATCAGCTTCATCCATAAATAGCACCTGATTGCGGGCAAAGGAGAAATTGGAATTGACGAAGTAGTTGATTGCACCAAACCGCTTACGGTGGTTGAGCTCGATTTCAAACCCTTTGTTTTCAACCTTGCCCCAGTTTACGGTAGGCAGCTGGCCGGCAGATGCGCCGATGATACCAGGCACCGTATTGCGGCTGATGAGGATATCCCTGCGGTTTTCATAGAATACATCGGCTTTCAGCCCAATCAAATCGTTCCACAGACCCAATTCTACGCCGATATTGGTTTTTTCGGCGATTTCCCACCTTACATCCGGATTAGCCATGGCCCCTTCCGAAGTGCCGCCGATTGCATTGGAGAGGGTCTCGCCAAATACATAGCCGGCCGATGCGCCGTACTCTGAAACAAAGGGCCACCTGCGGCCTGCCAATTGGTCATTCCCCACCAGGCCGTATGACGCCCTTAATTTCAGGAAATTGACAGTAGGTGAGTTTTTCAGGAACTCTTCTTCAGAAAGCACGTATCCCACCGAAAATGCCGGAAAAAATCCGTAGCGATTGTGCTTGGCGAAATTGTCGGTGCCGTTATAAGCTCCATTGATTTCGGCCAGGTAGCGGTTTTTATAGTTATACACCAACCGGCCCACAAGCCCCTGCAACACGTAAGGCACCTGATTACCCAGCACGCGGTGGGTACGATTGGCCAGCAGGAGCCCGGTCACATCGTGACCGCCGAATGCCCGGTTGTAGTTTAAAGAGAGGTCCATCCATACATCGCGGTTCTGCGTATAGGACGAGCTGGGTGCCTGGAGCGGTAGTTCATCATTGAAAAACGTATAACTGCTCGCATCCTCAAAATACCCGCTGTTATATTTGGCCTGCAAGGTGCGCGCCCAGCGGGTAAGGCTGTTGCGGAAATATCCGTCAAAAGAATAGTTCCCTTTAACGGAAAGCCCCGGCGTGATAACGTCCAATTTCCTTTCGGCACTCAGCATCCCCGACAGCGACGAGTTGAACGATTGTGAGTAGCCGCTTTCATTGAGTAGCCAGAACGGATTCTGTACATCGTTGCCTTTGCTATAATAGCCGTTCGGCCATTTGATTGGCCCATAGTTTGGCGGCACCTGTATCAGCGTCCAGAAGATATCGGCATCTGTATAATTGGGATTACGCTTATCTTCGATGGCGCCATATAGGCTAAGGCCTACCGTAAAATTGTCATCGAAGTTGATATCGACGTTCGACCGGAAGTTGTACCTTTTGAAGTTGGCGTTGGGATCATAAACATCGTTTTTCTCGGCGCGGTATACACCCCCTTGGTCCAGGTAACCCACATTTACAAAATAACGGGCTATTTCACCACCGCCACTGATATTAAAGTTTGCACGGTGCTGTAAGCCCGGCTTCATGATCGATTCCATCCAGTCTACATCCGGATAAATCAGCGGCCTATCGCCCAACCGGTAATGTTCAAGAGCTGCGTCATCGTACAATGGCGTACCCGTTGGATTGTCATTCAGATAGGCCTCATTGGCCAGTTGTGCAAACTCATAAGAATTTAAAAACTCGGGGACCTGTACCGGGTTCTGCAGTGCACTTTCCATTGAAAAATTGATCCTGGGTTTTCCAATCGCCCCCCGCTTGGTGGTAACGATGATAACGCCGTTTGCACCTTTTACCCCGTACAGCGCGGTTGCAGAGGCATCTTTCAGGATGGTCACACTTTCGATCTCATTGACGTCGAGTAAGCTGATGGCACTATAATCTTTTTGTACCCCGTCAATCGTTACGAGTGGGGATACACTGTTCAGGGAGGCACGGCCCCTGATGAAAAGTTGAGAAGCATCGTTCCCCGGTTCGCCACTCCGTTGAAGGGAGATAAGCCCCGGCAAGCGACCGGCAAGCGCGTTGGTGATGTTTGCGGTGGGGCTTTGCTTGAGTTCCTTGGTGGTTATGGAAGCCGTAGACCCGGTTTGGGCAATCCGCCGCTGGGTTTGGCCGAAACCGAGAATGACCACCTCGTCCAGCCGCTGCTCTGCCGCCGGTTGTAACCGTACCTGCAACGGGCGGCTGTACGATACGCTTATCGCCTTGCTAGCATAGCCTAAATAGGTAAACAGCAGCGTATCGCCCTGGACCGCTGAAACACGGAAATTGCCCTCCGCACCGGTGGCAACGGCCTTGTTGGTTGCCTTTACGAGCACCGTTACCCCTTCCAGCGGAAAGCCGGAGAGGCTGTCCGTTACCGTTCCGCTGATTGAATCCCGCTGCGCTGCAGACGAAGGTTTTTCCTTAATCACAATCGTTTTGTCACGGATGGTGAAACTCAATGGCTGATCCGAAAAGAGTGCCCGTAGCACATCATCGATTGAGCCATTCGCAACGTTGATGCTAACCGGCCTGGAATTTTTGATGATGCTTTTATTATACCAGAAAATATAATCGCTTTGGGTACGTATTTGTTCCAACGCGGCCTCAAGGGGTTCACCAGTAAGCTTTAAATTAAACTGCTGGCCATAGGTTTTTGCAGTGAGCTGGGCGCCCCCCAAAACCATTAGTAAAAAAACAATCTTAAGTCGCATAAGAAGTTTCGTTGATTTTCTGCGCCGCCGGGCACCGACCGGACAGGGTGCTGTTTTACACAGCCAACCAGCCAATCTTGTAAAAAATTGCATATTATTGTAAAATAATTGGTTGAATAATCAAGTTTATCTACGCGGATAGACAGATTTCCAATTCGCCGGTAGTGAGGTCGAATGCGCTACCGGTTTTTTCTATCCATTTTTGTCGGATGTAATTCGTCAGGTCATAATCCTCCTTATTTTTATTCATTAATTAGGTGTATCATTTGGTTGCGGTGAAAGCAGAATCAGCCGTTTTTGGTCGCCCACCTGCTCCAACCGATATCGGATACCACTGTCTTTCAGTATGTTCAGCAGGGTCACCAGCGAAGAACTGCGGGATATTCCACCTACGTACTGTTCATCGGTGGGGTTATACGTATAATGGATTTCTACGTCATACCATCGCGACACCTGCCGCATAATGTCGTCGATAGTCGCATCCTTAAATAACAGTTGGCCGTGTATCCAACCCAACGCTGTCTTTAAGTCGGCATCTCCAACTACCATCTCGCTTCCCCCTTTATTCACCCGTACGTGCTGGCCAGGGTGTAATGTTTCAGTTTTTGAATTCCCTTCCGTAGATATCTTGATGGCACCCTCCACCAATGTTGCCTGCATATAGGGTTCTTCGCTGTAATTTGACACGTTAAAGCTGGTACCCACCACCTCAATAACCTGTTGTCCCGTTTTTACCAAAAAGGGTCTTTCCCGGTCTGTCGATACGTCAAAGTATGCTTCACCGCTCAGCTCCACGGTGCGATTCGTATTGCCGAATCGGCTGGGGTATTTGAGGGAACTGGCCGCATTCAATCTTACCACCGTTCCATCCGAAAGCGTTACCGAATATTGCCCGCCGCGTGGCGTACGCAATGAAAGGTTTCCGCTGTAATGCGATTTTGGAGTTGAATCTGCAGTTGCCCGAATATCACCGACTACGTTGCTCCCGTCCAGATAAGTGACCGCTTCTCCGGTTACAATGCCCTCCTTCTCGCCATTCAGCTCCCATACTTGCCCATCGTCAAACATAAGCTGCGCCCTGTTTTGACCCGGATGCACATCAGTAAGTGTAACGAGCTGAACAGTGGTGGGAATCTGCTTGATGGAATAGAAATATAGCGCTGTGCCCAGCAACAATATAATTGAGGCCGCTGCTACCCATCTCTTTATGGCAGGTTTGAATGATTTTATCTCAGCCCGGCCTCCACCCATGTACCGCATCAGTTGGTTTAACAGCCGCTGTTTGATCACATTTTCCGAATCATAACCCGCCGGCAGTTCGGCCTCCCCATCATCATGGCTTTGGTACCATTGGTTCAATACAGATTTCTCCTCGCTGGTGAGGACACCCCGTTCCCATTTATTGGCCAACTCCCTGATATATTCCCTGGTGGGTTTCTTGTCCATATTGGTTGTGCTATACTTATATAGTTACCAAAAACGGCAACCAACCTTAGTCGCTAATGGAAAATATTTTATTTATACGGCAAATCGCTGTTTATCAACAGGTAAAAATAAGTATCAGCGATTGGTTAAAGCAAGAAGACGATGAGAAACAGGGGAAACTGTCTTCGCAGTATACCCCGTAAGTCCTTCTTTGCCTTGGTGAGGTGGGCTTGCACGGTTTTTTCTGAGATATCCAATTTCGTTGCTATCTCTTGGTAGGTTAGTCCTTTTTCTGCGCTCATCCGATAAACGAGTTTACATTTTTCGGGCAGCTGTTCCACGGCATTCTCAATCGCTGCAAGCAGTTCTTTTTCAAGGATATGATCATCGGCCGACATGGTGCTGGGTACGAGTGGGTTTTCATCGAAATCATCCAGCGGTGCAGTAGCGACCCGACGGTGCTCATTGGCCAGCTCCCTGAGTGCGCGGTATTTTATGGCTACTGCCAGATAGGTACCGAGGCTGTGCGAGAGTACCAGATTGTCTCGACGATTCCATAGCGAGGTAAACACATCAAGTACGCACTCTTCGGCAGATTCAGCTATTTTCACCCGGTTGAGCGCCACCACAAACAATTTTTTCCAATACCGCTCAAACAGTTCGCCCATAGCCGTCTCATCGTCCTGCTTTAGCCGCTCAATCAACGAGGTATCCGACATGTTAGCGTAATCTTTCATCTTGGGCGACGGCCTATCGAATATCAAAATTTAAATTTACTTTTCCTATCCCACTCCGCAGCGTATTGAGCTAAGTTACGAACATTAACTGAATTCTATCATGTGAGCAGGCTGCTTATAAAGATTGGTCGCTCAACGTGGCCTGCGGTGATCGAACAGGGTAATGCTTTTTCGTGAGTTTTCCGGGAACTTGCTGCGGTTTATTTCTTCGATGGGTGCAAAAGTAATGTTGGGGCTTACCCGCAGTTTTGCACGGAACCGGTCCTTGATTTTCAACAGCAGCTCATCAGATGCCGTGCCGGTGCCAACTTTTACCGTAATTTCGTCTTCACCGAATTCATCGGAAGCGATTTCAATCACATAATTCACGATTTCTTCGATGTCGTTCAGCAAATCGAACAACGCGGGTGGATATAATGTGGTTCCTTTGTATTTAACCATCTGGTTTTTACGGCCTATGACAGGGCCAAGCCGCATGGTGGTACGCCCACAAGCACAGGGAGCAAAATGGGGTTGCACGATGTCGCCGGTTTTGAAACGGAGCAAAGGCATGCCCTCTACCCCCAATGTGGTCACCACCAATTCACCCGGCTCACCTTCAGCCACCGGCTGGCCTTCTTCATCCACAAACTCGGTAATGATGAGCTCCGGGTGGTGGTGTCCGCCTACTCCATGGGCACACTCCGTGAAGGCTGTGGCCATCTCGGTAGAGGCATAGGTAGAAAAAAGCTGGATATCCCATTTACTGCTGATGCGGCTGGCTAGTGCGTTGAGCGAAAAATCCGGGTTTCGGATGGGCTCGCCAATACAGAGCACCTTTTTTACGCTACTTTGCCGATAGTCGATGCCGTTGGCTTCGGCAAATTCGACCATTTTGAGCAAAAACGACGGCACGCACACCAAGGCATCGGGCTGTATGCGCTCAACAGTGCCCCATTGCAGCTCCGGCACGCCCGACCCGACCCGCACCACGCCGATACCGGCCCTGCGGGCACCCAAGAAATAGGCTAACCCAGCCATAAAACGGCGGTCGAGGGTGGTCGTGAGCTGCACAGCCTGCCCGGCAGCCATTTCCATGCACTGGTAAGACAACGATTCGTTGTATGCGAGTCGATCGAGGTCCTTGTCTGTAAGTGCCAACAGCACAGGGTCGCCCGATGTGCCCGACGTGGTGACGTAATCGGCGGTCTGTGCGGTAGGTACACAACGGAACGCCATGTTTTCCTGTTGAAGCTGTTCTTTCGTTGTGAACGGTAAGTGGGCCAGGCTTTCCAACGTGCGTACCGCTTGTATATCGATGCCATGCGCTTGGAATACTTGTTGGTAATAGGCGGAATGGTTTTGGAGATACCTCAAAAGCTGGTATAATTTTTCGGCCTGAAACTGGTTGATGGCTTCGCGGGACGCTTGTTCTATCGGAGGAATTGCATTCATTTTCGCTCAATCATTCGTTTACATTTCATAATCCGTTTCTGTATCAACACACTATCCAGCTTGGTCGTCACTTCTTTGCCGGTAGCCAACCGGTAGTGGTGTAGGGCGTCGGCGTATCGGCGCTCTCCCCGATAATATTCGCCGATTAGAAAATTAGCTTTCCAAAACGCCGGATTGAGCTGTTGCAGGTCACGTAGCTCCGCGTCCGATACCGTGGTGCCCGCTTCGATGGCGGCTTCCAAGTTACGCATCCGTACGCGGAATTTTTCATAATTCACAAAATCAGCCGACCGGGCAAACGGGTCGGCAGGGATCGTTAATGAATCGACAGCCAACATCGCATTGGCATCCAGCGCGGCCAATCGCTCGAATACGTCATCCAGATCGTAAGCTACAAACGCTCCCAACTGGTAGGGTGCCGCAGCCACCCACATGCGCCGGTCCTCGGGCTGGAAGATAACGGCATGATGCGCAAGCAACTGATTAATTGCTTTTTCATTACCGTACCCCAAATTGGTATCATCGATCCCTTCCATGTTGCGCAGCATGGCGGCGGCGGCAGTCGGCGTCAGCTTAGCGGTGGATGCAATCAATTCGCTCATCCGGTCAAAGCGATATTTCGAATGACTTTCATCAAGCTGCCGCAGGTTGCGCTTGTCCGAACGGTAGGGCTCGCTCTGGAAATGGTTGGCACATATCAATACATTGGTGGCATTGGGCACCTCATAAATGCCCATCTTGTGGGGCGACACTTCAATAAGTATGGCTTTGCCATCGGCAGCGCTTCCTACCATGATGGATTCAGACACGAAAACTTCCCGCTGGCGGGCGATGTAGATGGCTTCGTCAATCGTACTGGCATGCTGTAGGATTTCGCGCGTAAGCAGTGAAACAGGCATTTTGGCAGTATAAGGGATAGCCGATTTACCCGCGTTGATGGTGACGGTGAGCCCTTTTTCGTTCATACCGGATACAGCACCCACCATGCCCGCCCAGGTCACCATGGCGTGCTTGTATCCCCGGTCGGGCTTGATGAAGGCGATTACTTTTTCTTCCGAAAAAGCATCGCCGGCATAAAAATCGAAGTTGCGACCAATCAGCAATTTCCCGTCGGCCGTGTGGTTGCCCCACGCGGCAAACGACGTGCATCCCACCAGGGCCAGGTCCTGCAGCGCATGGCCGATGTCATGTGCGGCATGGAAGTATAGCAGCCGTGGGTAAGGCGGTGCGATGAAATTAAACGTGTCCGAGGCGGAGCGCGACAATCCGTAAATCTCAGCCAGGTAAGCCGGAGGGATGTGGTTCGGAAGCCGTCGGGCAAAATGCTTGAGGAAGCCCCGTAGCAGCCATTGGTGCAACCGCGCCGGCACCAGCTTCTGCACCTGTGCAACAAAAGCAGCTTCTTGCCGTCTGAGCAGCTCTTCGGTAAGCACGCCACTTGCCAGCCCACGCTCCAACGGATCGCCTGCCACGTAAAGTTCCCATATGCCGTGACTATTTTTTCGGAGAAGGCCGTTCGGCAAGGCATAGCTGTCTGGCGAAACTTCTACCCGGTCGCCGACATGGTTATTGTAGTTGGCGATTGGTGGAGCGTGCCGGATGCCTGCACAGGACGTACTACATAGCGCCAGATAGCATATCAAACGTAGACTTCTTCTCATGTGAACTTGTGAGCGAGTGGGTACGCGAACTCGTGAATCGTTGAACTGGTGAATCGCTCGTTCACAAGCCAACAACCGGACAAGCCCACGTACTCACCAGTTCGCCAATTAAGGCAATAAATGCGTCACGGCCCGTACTGCGCGGTCATGCTTCGTGACGAACGGATTATCCTTATCCCATACATACCCCGCCAATACAGAACACACCTTACGGCGCACTTCTTCGTTGACTTCTTTGTGGAAAAAGAACTTCTGCAGATCGCCCGAGTACCAATCGCGTATGTACGAACGGAATACACTTACTCCCCAGAGCATGTGCTCCTCGTACTCCTGCTGCCAGTCTACTACGTGGCCCTGCAGTTGCCGGATGGCCAGCTTAGCGGCCTTCGACCCCGACTCCGTAGCGAAACACACTCCGGACGAAAAGACCGGGTCCAGAAATTCGGCGCTGTTGCCGGTAATGGCAAAACCATCGCCGTATAGTTTCTTCGATGCTTTGGTATAAGCAACGATTTGCTTGGGCTCGAAAAGGAAATCGATGCCTTCAAACCGCCGCCTGTAATAGTCGGACTGGTTGATAATGTGCCTGAACGTTTCTGTGGGATTCGCCTGCTGGATAGCCTCCAAATGCTCTTTCGGACAAACCAAGCCCAGCGACGACTGTCCATTTGAAAAAGGGATGACCCAAAACCATACTTTTTGCTCCAGCACATCGAAGGTGATCAACGTGCCCTCCTCGCCCGAGGGGCGCCGGGCATCCTCTACGTGCACAAACGTGGCCGCCATGGGCGGGAACTTAGACGGTTCGTCCAGATCTAGCAAGCGCGGCAGCACGCGGCCGTAGCCACTGCAATCGATCAGGAACCGTGCATGGATTTCGCGCTGCCCGCCGTTTTCGTCGCGCACCGCCGTTACCGAGTCGGTACCGTGGAAAACCACATTTTCGACCGTGGTCCCGAAAGCGATATCCACTCCCCTTTCCAGCAGCACGTCGGTGAGGGTTTTATCAAACTCCGCCCGCGGAAGCTGCCAGGTCCAATCCCATCCGGCTGAAAATTTCTGGCTGAAATCGAACCAGCACACCTCGTCGCCCCGCAGGAAGCGGGCGCCGTATTTGCGCTCAAACCCCTTGGCTTCTACCGCTTCTACAAACCCGGCTTCGTCAAAGTGGTCCATGCATCGGGGGATTAAGCTCTCGCCGATGACAAACCGGGGGAAGTGCTCCCGCTCGATGACCTTTATTTTGACTCCCTGCTTGTGTAATATAGATGCAGCTACGGCACCCGATGGCCCTGCTCCGATCACTAAGACATCAACGTGTTCTGAAATCATATTAATAAAATGGTGTATGGACCGCCCAAACTTAGACAAACTTGCATATAAAAGCAAGTTTATCTAAGTTTGCAACCGCTTTAATAGTATGCACTTCCGACTAAATGATAGAACTAACGAACCCGATTGCGTTGGCCGATTTTTACGCGGTACTTTTTGATGATGAGAAAATCAAACTATCCGGCAGCACATCGGACAAAATAAACCAAAGCCACAACTTCCTGCGCGATTTTGCCAAAGATAAAATCATTTATGGGGTAAATACCGGATTCGGGCCGATGGCCCAATATCGCATTGCAGAAGCCGACCAAATACAGTTGCAATACAACCTGATACGGAGCCACGCCGCGGGTATGGGCGACGTCATGCCCCCCTGCTATGCCAAATCCATTTTGTTGGCCCGGTTGCATACCCTTTCATTGGGTTTCTCGGGTGTACATCCCAGCGTAGTGGAGCTGATGAAAGAAATGCTGAACCGGGATATCCTGCCGGTAATCTTCCAGCACGGTGGTGTGGGAGCCAGTGGCGATCTGGTGCAACTGGCGCATTTGGCATTGAATATGATCGGCGAGGGCAACGTCATTTATCGGGGTACACAGGTGCCAGCTAGCCAGGCATTTGCCAACGAGCGTTTACAGCCCATGCAGGTACGTATCCGGGAAGGCCTCGCTCTCCTCAACGGCACCTCCGCAATGACGGGTATCGGTATTGTGAATGTAATTTACGGTAAGCGGCTGCTGGACTGGTCGATCGCGTGCTCCGCGCTAATGAATGAGCTGGTGAGTGCTTACGATGACCACCTCTCCGAAATCCTCAACGCAGCGAAACGGCACGATGGCCAACGCCAAGTAGCTGCGCGCATGCGTGAGATCATTGCCGACAGTAAGCTCATCAGAAAACGCCCCGAACACCTGTACGACCGCAAAGTTGAAGAAACGATATTCAAGGATAAACTTCAGGAGTACTACTCCATCCGCTGCGTGCCACAGATTCTGGGCCCCATTTGGGACGCCATACAGCACAGCACCATCACACTGATTGAAGAGGTTAACTCCGCCAATGACAACCCCATCATCGATGTGGCATCGGCTAGCGTGTATCACGGCGGCAATTTCCATGGCGATTATATCGCTTTTGAGATGGACACACTCCGGATTGCCATCGCGAAACTGACCATGCTGATGGAACGGCAGCTCAACTACCTGCTCAATTCATCACTGAATGGTATATTGCCTTCATTTGTAAACCTCGGCAAACTGGGGCTCAATTTCGGCATGCAGGGTGCACAGTTCACGGCAACATCAACAACGGCCGAAAACCAGACGCTGGCCGCGCCCATCTATACACACAGCATCCCCAATAATAAAGACAACCAGGATATCGTAAGCATGGGTGCGAATGCTGCATGGCTCACGAAGCGCGTCATCGACAACGCCTATGAAGTGCTTGCCATCCAGTTGCTCACGCTGGTACAGGCGGTAGAGTCGCTCGGTTGCGAGGAGCGCCTTTCGTCAAAAAGTAAACATATTTATACGGACATCCGCTCAATTGTCCCTATCTTTAAAGAAGATATGGTACTCTCGCCCTATCTTACGGCGATAAGAGACCATGTAAAAGCAAACGATTGATGGAAGGTAAGCGATATGCATTGGTGACCGGCGGGTCGCGTGGCATTGGCAGGGCGATATGCATCGCGCTGGCCCGGGAGTTGGGTTATGCGGTCATCATCAACTACCAATCGAACACCGAAGCGGCAGCGGAAACCTGCAACCTGATTGCCGAAAACGGAGGCGAAGCCGAGCTGCTGCAGTTTGATGTGGGCAACCGCACTGAAACCCATGAGCAACTGGCCAAATGGAAAGCGCAACACCCGGGTGACCGGATTGAAGTGATTGTGAACAACGCGGGAATCACGCGCGACGGGCTATTCATGTGGATGGAAAGCGACGATTGGGATTCCGTACTCCAAACGAGCCTGAACGGTTTTTACAACGTAACCAAACCGCTCTTGGAAGATCTGTTAAGGCAACGGTACGGACGCATTATCAACGTGGCTTCCGTGTCCGGCGTAAAAGGCACTCCGGGGCAAACCAACTACTCCGCAGCGAAAGCCGGGCTCGTCGGCGCTACCAAAGCGCTGGCGCAGGAAGTGGCCAAGCGCAAGGTGACCGTAAATGTAGTGGCACCGGGCTTCATCGAGACCGACATGACCAGCGCCCTAAATACTGACGAATTGAAAAAATTGATCCCGCTGAACCGCTTCGGAAAAGCGGAAGAGGTTGCCGAGTTGGTGTGTTTCCTGGCCTCGCGAAAAGCATCGTATATTACCGGAGAGGTAATCAATATTAATGGAGGGATTTATTCGTAATGGAACGTCGGGTAGTCATCACCGGAATGGGTATTTACTCTTCCTTGGGGAAGAACCTGAAGGAAGTGCAGGATTCCCTATACCATGGCCGCTCGGGCATTGTCTTCTCGCAAGACCGTAAAGACTTCGGCTACCGGTCGGCATTGATGGGTGCGGTAGAGCGTCCGGACCTCACTAAAGCTTTGTCGCGCAGACAACGTATCAGCATGGGTGAAGAAAGCGAGTATGCCTATGTAGCCACGCAGGAAGCACTGCGTAACGCGCGAATAAGCGATGACTTCTTCGATGCGCGAGTGGTGGGGCTGGTGTATGGCAATGACAGCGTGTCGCAAGCCGTGATGGAATCCATCGATATTGTCCGCCAAAAAAAAGACACTACGCTGGTCGGGTCGGGGGCTATCTTCAAATCGATGAACTCGTCGGTAACGATGAACTTATCGACCATCTTCCGCATCCGCGGCATCAACATGACCATCAGCGCAGCCTGTGCCAGCGGATCGCATGCCATTGGCCTAGCCTACCTGTTCATCAAACAGGGTTTGCAGGACTGCGTAATTTGCGGCGGTGCCCAGGAAACCAACAAGTACGCCATGGCAAGCTTCGATGGCTTGGGTGTCTTCTCCGACCGTGAAGAAGAGCCTACCAAAGCGTCGCGACCATTTGACAAAGACCGTAATGGCCTGGTACCGGGAGGGGGAGCGGCTACCATTATATTGGAAGACTACGAAACGGCCGTCAAGCGTGGAGCACCCATCCTGGCCGAAGTGTTGAGCTACGGTTTCTCCTCCAACGGTGACCACATTTCCACGCCCAATGTAGCCGGGCCGATCGAGGCCATGGAAATGGCACTGCGACATGCGGGCTTATCGCCCGCCGACATCGAGTACATCAATGCCCACGCCACCTCCACCCCCATGGGCGACGCCAATGAAGCCCGTGCCCTGACGCAGCTGTTCGGCTCGGGCCCGATGGTGAGCTCCACGAAGTCAATGACGGGCCATGAATGTTGGATGGCAGGCACCAGTGAGGTCGTTTATTCACTCCTCATGGCACAAAACGGATTCATCGCCCCCAACATCAACCTGGAAGAAGTGGACGAAACAGCAAAGGGCCTGAGTTTGGCAAAAAATACCATAAACCAAAATTTTAATGTATTTTTGTCGAATTCTTTTGGATTCGGCGGAACGAACTCCGCATTAATTGTAAAAAAACTGTAATAGGACAGCATCCATGAGCAGGGAAGAGATTATTGATATTACTAATCGATTTTTGATCGAGGAGTTCGAGGTAGCGTCCGACGTCATCCAGCCCGAGGCGGATTTGAAGGAATCATTGGATCTAGACAGTTTGGACTATGTGGACCTGGTTGTCCTCATCGAGTCCAATTTCGGCATCAAACTGGAAAGCAAAGATTTTACCGACGTCATCACATTCGATAACCTGTACGACTTAATTGGCAGCAAGATTCATGCGATTGCCTAATCACATCCAATGGCTGAATGGGAAGGAAAATCGAGGGGTACCGTTTCTGGATACAAAATATTTATTTTCCTGATTAAACATGCGGGGATACCCGTAGCCTATTTCCTACTGATTTTCGTTTCGCTGTATTACGTTATTAGCTCTCCGCACCAAACGGCAGCCATATATCGGTATTTCCGTCACCACCGGAAACAGGTTTTTTTTAGCAGCGCCCTGAACACCTATCGGAATTATTTCGTTTTCGGGCAAACCATCATCGATAAAATCGCCATCACGGCCGGCCTAGAGCATAAATATACATATGAATTCGACGGTATCGAACATATCCGTCAATTGGCCAAAGACAACAGTGCGGGCATCCTCATCAGTGCCCACGTTGGCAATTTTGAAGTATCCCAGTATTTCATGGGCGAATTTGACAAACAGATCCACCTGGTGACCACCGACGAAGAGCAGCGGGCCATCAAAACGTACCTCGCCAACATCATGGCCAAGCCCAAAACCGGATTCATCGTTGTTAACGATGACCTGTCTCACGTTTTTGAAATTAACCGGGTTATCGACGAGAAAGGGATGATCTGTTTCACGGGCGACCGTTTCGTGGAGGGGAGTAAGACGATGACAGCCAATTTCCTGGGAAAAGAAGCCCATTTCCCGGCGGGGCCGTTTCTCATCAGCTCCCGGTTGAGCACGCCGGTACTTTTCGTTTATGTGATGCGCGAACGCCGTAGGCATTACCATTTGTATGCGCGAACCGCTATATTTACCCACCGCGATGCACGGTCATTGCTTCAAGCGTATGTGCAGAGTATAGAGCATATATTAACGAAATATCCGTTGCAGTGGTTTAATTATTACGATTTTTGGAAAGCGTGAGGTTGATGTACCGATGTGTTGATTTGAGGATATGCCGATTTGATAATGGGGTAACCCGATTTTAAACTTATGAAACGCGTTTTAGTTGTTTATTATACCCAAACAGGTCAACAGCGGGAAATTCTGGACCGGTTGCTTTCGCCTCTCCACGACGATCCGGAGGTGGAACTAACGTTCCATCGGATAACCCCTGTTTCCGACTATCCCTTTCCCTGGGATGGGTACACCTTCTTCGACGCATTCCCCGAATCATTCTTGCAGCTCCCCTGCGAGTTGGAACCCGTAGATGACCACATCCTCGAACAGGATTACGACCTCATCATCCTGGGTTACCAGGTGTGGTACCTTTCACCTTCCATCCCCATCAACTCGTTTCTGAAAACCGAAGCTGCCCATAAACTGCTGCGGGGCAAACCGGTGATTACCGTGATCAACTGCCGCAACATGTGGGTGATGGCGCAGGAGAAAGTAAAGCGGCTATTGCACGATATCGGGGCAAACCATGTGGGTAACATCGCACGGGTAGACCGCCACCTCAACCACGTGAGTGTCATTACCATTGTACACTGGATGATGACCGGACGGAAAGATGCCTACCTGGGGCTTTTCCCCAAACCGGGCGTTTCCGACAAAGATATTGCGGAATCGGATAAATTCGGGGCGTCGATATTGACACACCTCAAGCATGGTGACTACAGTACCCTGCAGGCCGAACTGCTTAAACAGGAGGCCGTGATGATCAGACCGGCACTCGTTTTCACCGATAAGCGGGCGAATACGCTATTTGCCAAGTGGGCCAAGCTTATCCGCAGCAAGGGGTTACCGGGAGCAGGCGCACGCAAACCATGGCTCAAAGCATTCAACTATTACCTGCTTTTTGCCATTTGGGTGCTTGCACCGATTGTCGGTTTATTATTTTTAATACTACATTTGCCGTTCCTTTCTTTCATTAGGAAAGAAACGAGGTACTATAAGTCTGTTCATTTTAAAATACCCCGGTAATGCCGACCGTATATATCAATGCGATTGCTACATTTCTACCCAATGCCCCTGTTTCTAACGAACGGATGGAGACGGTATTGGGTGTTATCAACGGTGCTCCTTCCCGGGCCCGCGCCATCGTATTGCGCAACAACCGGATTACCTCGCGGTATTATGCCATTGGAGACGACGGGCAACCGACACACACCAATGCGGAACTCACCATCGAAGCGATAAACCGGTTGATGGAACGGTCGGAAGTAGCCAAGTCTGCCATCGATGTATTATCGTGCGGTACGTCTACCCCCGACCAGTTGCTGCCTTCGCACGCCAGCATGGTACACGGCCTATGGAAAAACAAGCCGATGGAACTTAACTCCGCATCGGGGATCTGCACCTCCGGCATGAACGCACTCAAGTACGCCTACATGACCATCGCCACGGGCGGAGCATCGCGCGCAGTGTGTACCGGATCTGAGCGGGTGTCATCCTGGCTCCGGGCCGACAAGTTCAACAACGAATCCGAGCGGCTTGCCGCACTTGAACAAAATCCCATCATTGCATTTGAAAAAGACTTTCTCCGGTGGATGCTATCGGACGGCGCGGCAGCGATGCTGCTTAGCGACCAACCAAACGACCACCGGACATCGCTTGCCATCCGTTGGGTAGATGGCATTTCCTATGCTCACGAATTGGAGCCTTGCATGTATGCCGGAGCCATCAAGGCAAACGGGAAACTGCTCCCCTGGAGCGATGCATCTCCCGAAGCTTGGTTGGAGCAATCGATGTTTGCCATTAAACAGGATATTAAGCTATTGGAGTCATATGTCATTCCCAAAGGGGTACAGAGCATCCAGGAAGTGCTGCGCAAACACCGGCTAGCCGCGGGCGATATTGACCATTTCCTCCCCCACATTTCGTCTTATTTCTTCAAAGATCGGCTCGTTGAGGCTTTTTCCCAAGCAGGCATAGCCATCCCTGAAGAAAGGTGGTTCATTAACCTCCATAAGATCGGCAACGTGGGGTCGGCATCCAGCTATATCCAATTGGAGGAACTTTTTAATACAAAAACACTCAAAAAGGGCGAGAAAATACTGTTATCGGTACCCGAAAGCGGAAGATTTTCTTATGTTTACGCGTTGTTGGAAGTAACCTAATGTTATGGCTCTCGTTTCATCGCAAGAAAAGATATGCAAATTAATTCCGCAGCAGCCACCTTTCGTATTGGTGGATGAGCTGATTGAATACACCCCCAACCGCATCGTCTCTTCCTTCAACATTCCACAAGAACACGTATTGGTAGACAGCAATGGGGCGCTTACCGAAGCGGGTGTTATTGAACATTTCGCCCAAACCATTGCCTTGCATCAGGGGTACGACTATTTCACGCGCAACCTATCGCCACCAGTCGGATATATCGGCTCCATCAAGAATTTCGAAATCCACTTATTACCCCATGCCGGCCAAAAATTATCCACTACCGTCCATATCTTGCAGCACTTATTTGGCGTAACAGCTGTACGGGGCGAAGTAAGATGCGAGAACCGCCTGATCGCCACAGGCGAAATGCGTACCGTCATAGCCAAGGAAGTTGAGTAACGCCATGACTTTCCCTGCCATCGAAGAACTCATCCCCCACCGGCCCCCAATGGTTTTGGTAGACCGTGTGGTTAGGGTAGATGACCTGGAAACGGAAACGGCATTCACCGTAACGAGTAACTGCTTTTTTGTAGCAAACGGCGTGCTCTCGGAGATGGGGATGCTTGAAAACCTCGCCCAGACCAGTTTCATCTTCCTCAATTATTTTTTCATCAAGCCCGATGAGGTGCTTTGGGATAAAAAAAAGGATAATCTTGGCGTAATCAGCACCATCCTCGATCTCAACGTATCAACGCTCCCCTGCGTTGGGCAGGAATTGCATACCCACACGCAAACCGAGCTTGTTTTTACCTCGGATTTTTTGAAAATTTGCAATATCCAGGGAACGATTGCTGTGGAGGGCGAGATTGCCATGCGAGCAACGATGAAAATGCTGCTGCAGACCAAGGATGAGTGAGCGACAATGAATACAAACGAAGTACCTCAAGACGATGGCAGCCTGGCCAAAAAAAACGTTCACGAACTTTGCTATGCGGTGGACGAAAACGGCCGATACACGGCTGTACCCAGCCGGGGCTGGGAGGCGAAAACGTTGGCACTGAACGAATCCCTCCAACTGATTGATGAGCGGATAACGGCCACCAAACAAGCAGTCGCAGCCGGCAGGCTCAGTCCCATTGCTTATTACATGGAACTCCATCGCATGGACGTACCTTTGCTGGCCAGTTATGTAGGTATACATCGCTGGTTCGTAAAGCGGCACTTCCGGCCCAGTCGGTTCGATAAGCTGAAAGACAGCACGCTCAAAAAATACGCGGACGTCTTCGGCATTACCGTGGCCCAACTGAAATCGCCAATTGATTAACACATACATGGACATTGCTTTTGAACACCGCCAATCCGCCCATTGCGAAAATGGGGTCATATCAAATTTATTAAACCACCAGGGAATCACCTTGTCTGAACCAATGGTTTTCGGCATTGGCAGTGGGTTGTTTTTTGTGTACCTTCCTTTTATCAAAGTCAACTTCGCTCCCGGATTCAGCTACCGGCCCATGCCGGGCAGTATTTTCAGAAAGCTAGCACGCCGGCTGGGCATCAAGGTAATCCACCAGCGATTTTCATCGCCCGAAAAAGCACAAGCCGTATTGGACGAAAAGCTCGCCCAGGGTATTCCCGTAGGGTTACAGGTAGGCGTATATAACCTCACCTATTTCCCCGACGAGTACCGGTTCCATTTCAACGCACACAATTTGGTGGTTTACGGCAAAGAAGCCGATGGGTACCTCATCAGTGATCCGGTGATGGACTATACCACAAAACTCACCGAAACCGAGCTCCAACGGGTACGCTTCGCCAAAGGTGCACTGCCACCGAAAGGCCACCTCTACTACCTGGAACGGCTACCTGAGCGGCTCGACCTTGAAAATGCCGTGCGGAAGGGTATCCGGCAAACCTGTAACGACATGCTTGCACCGGTGCCCATTGTGGGTGTACGCGCCATGAAATGGGTGGCCCGGAATATCCGCAAATGGCCACAGACCATCGGGGTCAAAAAAACCAATCATTACCTAGGTCAGCTGGTTCGTATGCAGGAAGAAATAGGCACAGGCGGCGGCGGATTCCGTTTTATCTATGCTGCCTTCCTCCAGGAAGCGAGTGCACTGCTCAACAACGATGCGCTCGCCAAGCGATCGGAAGAGATGACCGCCATCGGCGATGCATGGCGCGATTTCGCACTGGACATCTCGCGGATATATAAAAACCGCAAATCTGGAAACGACGTCTATGAAAAGCTATCCGAACAGCTGATGGAACTCGCCGAGCGGGAAAAGCAGTTTTTCAAAGCGTTAAAAAACGACATTTAGCGGCCAACTGTTGCAAAACAGCTAATTTTTGCTATCTTGGCTAGACTTTTTCAATCCGATGAAGCCTAGCATGTACACCAATCCCGTAGCGAAAGACTGGAATTTGTTTTTCAAAGACGACCGGGAAGGGCTGTATGTTTGCTTTACACTTTTTTACGATGACTTTTACCGCTTAGGGTTACACTGGTACAAAAATCCCGACTTGGTAAAGGAGTGCATCCATAACCTGTTTCTAGAGCTCTGGAAGTCGTGGTATAACCGGGGCCACGTGACTAACAAAAAACAATACGTGATTACCGTTTATAAGCGCATCGCCCATAATACGTTTTTGGCGTATAACCAAGCCACCGCGAGTACCGCCGAGCAGAAGCATTTCGAAACCGCCCATGAATTACCTTATGAAGATCTCTTGATTGCGTCACAAACCGAAGAACATCGAACAAAACAGCTTCAGGTCGCTCTTGGGCACCTTACAAAACGCCAAAAGGAAATCATCCAGCTCCGGTTTTACGAGGGTCTTTCCATTTCCCAGATTGCGCAGTCGTGCGCGCTCACGGAGCGGACGGTGTACAACACCCTACATAACGCTATCAAACTGCTACGGGAATACCTGCTGTATATATGCTATGCGATGATTTATTTCCAATAGATCGTGCGGCCGCCCCGCCCATCACCATCGAAAACACGGAAGGCTACCGTACCTTCAGCAACCAGCGGCTCCGTGTATCGTGTGCTTTGTTCGGTAGGCTCGCTTCCATCTACCGTATAACGTATCGCGAATCCCGGAAGCTGTACATTGGCAAGGAGTTTCCCGTCCTGTTTAATCACGCCCGCCGTAGGGATACGGTAAGCGAAGCCACCGCCGTAGTGACTCGCCCGTGGTAATTCGCGTTTGGCTACGGCATTTAAAAACACCGACCAATCCGTTGCGTATAATCCTTCCGCTTTACTTGCATGAGGTTCGGTTGCCCAGGCAGGTGCTGCTGCCCAGGCACGCTCGGCAAGTCCGTAAAGTTTGGGCAGCAACAGGTATTCCATCCGTTCGGGCGAAGTGATGATTTCGCTCCAAAGGGGAGCCTGCAAGCCGACGATGTTGGTCCGGCCGGCGTCGGTAAGCCGCTCGCCAGTAGCTTTGGTTTCTAAACTGCGGTAATAGTCGTACGGAACGAACCCAAACGGCTTTTCCAAATCCACGTATCCACCCCAGTACTGCCCCGGCTCATAGAAGCTATTGTTATACGCCAAATCGATATAAAAGTTCGTTACGTTGGTCAACACCACTTGGTAACCGGCATTTGCAAGGCGGTAGGCCAGGTCGACATTATCACCCAGGTTATTCCATACGTCGGTATGGAAATTTTCATTTGCAAAGCGCGGCTCCACCACCATCTTACGCCGACCATCCACAACTGCCTTCTTCATACCGATTTCTTCCCACCCCGAGAGGTAAAGCCCGCGCGACTGCAACATATGATTAACACGGTTGAAAAAATAATACCACACGTCGTCAACATGCGCAATGCCGGGTTCCGTAGCTATAAGCCGGTGTACAGCGGGCGATTTCTCCCACACGCCATTGGGTACCTCGTCACCACCGAAATGAATGGTTTGTAAGGGCGCCCCCGCCTCTTTGTGCATGGCAATGAGTTCGTCCACCACCTTTTCAAGAAATGTGTAGACCGAAGGTACCGCCACGTTAATGATGTTGTCGTCCCAGTTTTGTATGGATCGGTATTCCGACTGGTCATCGAGATCGCGCAACAAGTACTGCTGCGCCGCTGCGGTGTCGCCCTTGGCCATGTAGGCGTGGTACCGGGCGTCCATGGATTTTATGGCCGCGCGGGCGTGGCCCGGTGTTTCGATTTCGGGAATAACGCGGATATGCCGCGCCGTGGCATACCGCAACAGTTCGATATAGTCAGCTCGGCTGTAAAACCCGCTCCCTGTTGTATTGACCACATCGGGTCCCGAGCCGTATGATGGCATGAGCCATTTGGCATCATCAAGGGTATGCCCCCTCCGGGCACCGACCTCGGTCAGTTCAGGCAGCCCTAATATCTCCAACCGCCACGCTTCATCCTCACTGAAGTGGAAATGCATCACATTCACTTTGTGGAGCGCCAAGAGGTCCAGTATTTTCATCACCTGTTCTTTGGGCTGGAAATTACGCGATACATCCAGCATCACTGCACGGTGCGAAAACCGCGGTTCATCCGTAATGGTGACACCTTGGAGGGCGATGGCAGTTTGCTTTTCCACCCACACCGATGGGGGCAGCAGTCCCTTGAGTGACTGGATGCCATAAAACACACCGGTAGGAGTCGTCGCCTCAATGACCACGCCACCGGCATCGACCATCAGCCGATATCCCTCGGGGTGCACACCCGCTTGATGGCGAAGTACGATTGTTGCATCCGACGCTTCGTCTACCAACTGCGGCGTATGGGTCAGTACCCTGGCCAATTCGTCTCGCAAATACGCCGCCTCGTTAACAAACGCGGGGTCTGCGCTTATGGTGATCCCATCTGCCACCAAGGTAAACGAATCCGCCGTATATCCATAACTCACCGGCGTGGGCAGTACTGGCGGTAACTGAGCTAGGGGCACATCGGTAATACGGTCATTCTGTTCATATACCTGCGCAGCAAGGACCATTTCCAGGCTGTCGGCTTGGGCAAAGGGCTTTACCTGCATGGGTAACGATACGCCTGCCGGATGGTCGGCCGAGACCAGGTAAAACCCTTTCGGGATATCGGTAATGTTCCGCAGCATCCGCGACATCACGCCGATTTCTACCGTGGCGCCGGGGGCCAAGGGTGGCCATCCCTCGCGGGGATAAAGCGTGAAGAAATCGCCATTGATTAGTTCGATACCCGCCACGGCACTATCCACATCGGCCACCCGCGCCACACCGGTATTGAAATAGATGGACCAACCGGTGGCCCCCAGCGTATCGGACGTATTGTTGGTGATTGCCAGCGTGGAACGTGTTTCGTTCGTTCCCGGATAAGGTGAGGCTACGATTTCCCACTGCAGGGAAAGTGCCGGATTATTGCCATTCGTTTCCCGGGTTGAGCAGGCCACTACCGCCAACAGAACGAGCAAAGCGAAAAAAAGATTTCGAAACATCATATGTGTAAGTTATAATTTCAACCGGATACGTCGCTTTTCGAGTATCCCTGTGATGGCAATGATAACTAGCGCGTATAGCAACGATTTAGCGATACCCACCGTACCGGTTCGGAGTACCGCCGGCAGCTGCCACCCGATATACGCTAAGATTGCATAGTGGATATAGGGCAGTAGGTAACACGTGAGGGTACTGGTACCAGCCGGGCTAATGAAGCGATACCAACCCGACCAGCGCTTTATGTCTACGATATACACCAGCAGTGCAAACGCTGCGACGCTGATACCGGCACACACCAGTGCAAACGAGGGAGTGGCCCATATCTTAGAGATATTCCACTCCAACCGGGCCAGGAAACCCAGTGCCAACAGGGCAGCGGCCAGGACAGTGGCTCGCCATAAAAATGCCGGTAGTTGCGCGTTGTACCGCCGGTATAGTAACGATACCAAAACACCACAGGCAGTAAGGGCGGGCAACGCACCATCCCCGGCTATCCATACCCACGTACGAACCGGCTCCAGCCCGTCAAAGACGCTGGATTGCGCACCCATATTGAACAGGATAAAGGCGGTGAATACGCCCACCTGTGCCCAAGGGTTGCCCCGCGTCCATAAAAACAGCAAGCTCACCAACAGGTAGCACCAGCCAATCAGGCCCAATATGCCCCACCAGTGTGGCCGCATGGCCAACCAGCTGCCGGGGTCGCCGCCATCGGCCTGGAAGAGCAGTGCCAATACAACCAATCCGGTGATCCCAATGCTTTTGAGCACCGTTGCCTTGGCCGAGCGCGGTGCGCGGTAATCCATCCATACGAGAAAGAAGCCCACGGTTATGGCTATTTGCCACACCCACTTCGGCAGCCATGCGGTGTCTGCATAACTGTCCAGGTTGACATGGAACACACCCATCACGATCAAGGCGAGCGACCGTACCGCCACATGTCCGGTAATCCGCCATCGGCTGTCGCCCTTTTTCAACCGGCTCCGTATGGCCAGCGGCACGGAAAGCCCCACGATAAAGAGAAAAGCCGGAAACACCACATCCGCCAAGCCCAAACCATCAGCCTCAGCGGGCAGATGGTCTATCCAATTAGGAATACCGATCAACGTCCATGTGTCGTTCACGAAAATCATCAACAGCATAACCAACGCCCGATAGGCATCGATGGAGAGCAATCGGCTGCTGGTAGGTGGCAAACTCATCTTCCGGTATTACTGCAAATTTATTGTAATATCTGGTAAATCGTGCCCATCAACGACTTTTCACCCGTCACGTCATAATCGCCAGCCCAAAGGTATACCCCTTTGAAACCATTTTCTTTAACGTATGCGGCTTTCTGTGTAACCAATGGTATTCCATTGAAATAGACGCCGTGGGCCTGTTCAATAAATTCTTTATTGTGCGCTTCGCTATCTGCAGCCACGATATCACGATAAGGAACATAACTATAAGAGCCCCAATCAAGGTTATTGCCATTGTCATCTATCCCGTTATATTGCAAACCGAACGCCGGAATACCCAAGACGATTTTCTCTTTGGGAATACCGTGGTTGAGCCAGATATTGGCACCATCTACCATGAATTGGAAAGGCGAGGGCTGGTCACGTGGTGCACCCGGCCCCACGGTCAGTCCATTTTCAAACCCGCGTACGTTAAGCCAGTCTGCCGCCGAGAGGTCGGGATACTCCCAATGCTGCCAGCCGGTGGCGACCGTAACGGTAATCAGTGCATCGGGGGGTAATGCCGCACGGAGGTCTGCCAAAAATGGGCCGATGGCAGCAAGGTTCGACGAATAAGCTCCTGAATTAATGTCGGTCATCATGATGTCCACGCCGTCCATCCGCCGGGCAGTTACATAATTGACCACGTTTTGCACCACCAACTGCCGTGTTGCCGGCTGGGCGATGGCACCACCGAAATCGTTGCTTTCGTACAATGCCCAGCCATCGAGCCCGGTAAGCCGACCCGCAATGCCCAGCAATACCGGAATGCCATTGATATGTGCACGTGCTACCACCTCATCGGCTGCCTGGTTCGTTTGCCCGGCTGTCACATCGAGGCCACCGTCGGGCAGTACCCTGGCACACTGGAATGCCACATGAGTTACCGTGCCCCAATCCACATGGGCGGCCGTGCCGCCATCCGACAGATAGGCCATGGCTACCGATGTATAGGGTTTCAGTGTGTAATCCGTTGGGTTGACCAAGATAGAAGAGGTACGGCTGGTTGTTTTTCCACCGTTTGACACCTCCAGTGTAATCGTGTACTCCCCACCACCTTGGGGTGTAAACATAAAGGCTGTATCGGTAGAAACTTCCGTTCCGTCTACTTTCCAACTGATATCCACCGCCGCAGCAGGCGAAAACAACAGTCCCGTAAAACTGGCCGTCTCACCCTCCGAAATAATCATCGAAGGACTGGTAAATACACCGGTTCGATCGAATATCCGCGGATGAAAATCAGTACTATACGCTGTGTCACCATTTTTTTCGCAACCGGATACCGCAACAACCAGCAGCAGTACCGGCATCCAAACGTTAATTAGCTTATTCATTGCTTTTTTGTTCATATCGTTTATCAATTGATTGTTTCGTTGATGGCACGGAGCAAGGATTTATCACCATCGGCATCCTGCAGGAGTTGCCAGATCATCACACCACCGGCACCGTTGTCGATGGCATACTGTGTCTTTTTACGGATCGTGGGAATTCCGTTGTAATAGATGTCCCCACCCTCGGGAAGCGTCACCTGGTCGTTCCATTCGCTCCCGGGCCAGCGCGCCACGATATCGCGGAAGAAGATACTTTGGGGTGCCCCTTCGCCAAAACCGTATCCGTAAAAGGGTAACCCGACGAAAATACGGTCGGCAGGAATATTTCTCGTTTTATGGAAGTACTCGAAATCCGTAGTAGCCATGGAATAGGGCGAATGCGGACCGGTATTGGACGGATTCCAAGGTCCTGTAGCATCGTAAGACATGATATGGATAACGTCGTAATGGGCCAGTGTCTCGTCTGCAATCTGGTCAGCATTCCAACGGGCCAATGCTGCGGTAACCAATTTACCCAATGGCTTCACGGCCGTTGCAACTTCTGCTACAAATGGCGCATAGTGCTCATTGATGAGCGCATTCTCCAGGTCGATATCCACCCCATCAAATCCGTACTGGTTTATCAAATCGACGATTCCAATCACCAGTTTAGCCCGCCCCTGCTTCGTACTTAGCAGCCCTTCGAGATGGGGTGGTGGATTGCCACCACCAATGGAGAAAAACACGCGGACATTGTGATCGCGCGCCTGTCGCACGAGCGTGCCCAACGCCGCATTCCGCTCGAAGCCGCCGGCAACATCCGGGTTCAGGAATGCGATATTCAGGTCGGTGATGTATTGCCAATCGATCTGCGTGCTAGCCAGCGACCAATCGGAAGCAAATACATAACCCAGTACCCGTAACCGAGGCTGCTCGGGCGGCAAATCCGGATCAAGGTTGCCTTTGCATGACGTTTCCAGCACCAGCAACGGCAAGACGAGCAGCAAAAAACGTATTATTCCACGTCCCACCATACCCTCCCGTTCCAAGAATTGGTACCACCCAGCCGTCCTACGGCTGCCCCATAATTTACACCGTTCTGTTCCTGCTCCGATAGCGGGTATTCAAACCGCCGCGGCGTTGTTGTCGAATTAGACTCGCCATTTACCGGCGATGGCAGCACCGGATAGCCGCTACGCCGCCAGTTGGCATAAGCTTCCGGGCCGTTGAGGAACAAGGCTATCCACAATTGGGTATTGATGACCTCCAATTCGCGGCCCGGCAGCAGGGGCACGCTTTGTATGAAATTCGCGATTTCGGTATCGGTAAACACGGGGCCGCCCGTAAACAGGCTCAGTTGCTGCAAGGCTGCGCGGACCCCGTTTTCGTAATGCATCTGGACGTCACCGAAGCCGGTGCCGAAGCGCAGTGCGGCCTCGGCCAGCAAGAACTCCACTTCGGCATACGTCTGGTGGAAAAATGGTGCATCGTTCCTGATAAGGAAATTGGCCGGCTGGGCTTTCTGTTCGTTGTTGGTAACGGTATGGGTGCCTACGCCGGGTACTTCGATATCGAATGGGTTTTTCCAATCGTCCCAAATGTAGTCGGTTGGGTTCACACCGGTTATACCGACAACCGCGCGTACCTGCTCGGTAATATCCACCCGGTCAAACGGCCGGTAAGGCAAATCGATGTAATACCTTGCGATATGGTTTAGGCGGGGATCGTTGGAATTGCGCATCTGATTAATGAAGGTAGCTGACAGCCGCGGCACGACCTCATGCTGATTGATACCCACGGATACGCCGTTGCCCCGGATATCGACATAATCATTCTGGACGTTTTCATGGCGCATGATGCACATCGCTGCATTGCTGTCAAACACCCCGTCCTGATAGGCTGCCTGTGCTTCGGTCTGTGCCTTGGCCGGGTCGCGTTTCACGAGCCGCATGGCCAATCGCAGCCGCAGAGAATTGGCAAATTTTTCCCAAGCCGCCACGTTACCGCCGTAGAAAAAGTCGCCGGGAACCGGGTCCTTAGATGCATCCAACTGAGCCGATGCCTCCTTCAACTCACTGAAGAAGTGGGCGTAAATGTCTTCTTGCTTATCGTATATGGGCCGTGTAACGCCTGTATAGGCGGCCATTCCAGCTTCGCTGTACGGAATATCACCGTAAAGATCGGTCAGCCGTGCAAACATATAGACTTTCATGATCCGGCAAACGGCATTCAGGTTGGTTGATTTTTCCACACCGTTGGTCCGTTCCACGGCATCCACGATGTTGAGGATGTCGTTGTGGTACGTATATTCCCAAAAGGATGAAAGGTACGGGAGGCTCTTGATATACATTTGCCCGTAACGATTGGCCCAGATACCGCCGAGCTGTTGAACCAGGGGCATGGTCATCACGACACCTAGTTTTTCGTTGATTTCAAGGTCGCCCGAAAAGCGGGCTTGAACCAGCGACAGTTGGAGGTTGGGGTCGAGGTCGCTCGACCGTGTTGGGTCGATATTGGTGTCACCGAATTTCGTACATGCAGCCATTGATAACAGAATGGCTACCCCCGTTACACTCCGATAGATTAACTTCTTCATAGTCTGTATAATAATTAGTGTAGACATGGCCGTTATTAAAATCTGAAATTGAGGTTGATGCCCCAACTGCGCCGCGAAGGCAGGGAGCCGTATTCCAAACCTTGCCCATTGCTGTTGTTGTAATTCGAATCGGGGTCGACATTAGGTACCGACTTGTAAATGATAAACGGGTTGCGGCTTACCACAGCGATACTAAGGTCTTGGACACCCCATTTAGAGACCAGTGAACCGGGTACACGGTAACTCAGCGTAATTTCGCGCATCTTGAGATATCCCGCATCATAAATATAGGGGATGGAAATACCATTGCCATCGGTATAGATGTTTGACCAATATAGCGATGGGTCCACCGCCTGTGTGTTAGGCGTGTAAATAGGGTTGCCCTTGTCATCTGTGCCGGTCTGTACAACACCTTGAGGTACATACCCGCGCACCTTACCCATGTTTCGCCACTCGTCTTCGGTGGCGCCCGCGGCTAAGCGTTCTTCTTCAGATTGAATCCACTCCTCGCGCCCTTGGAGTGTGGAGTTAAGACTTCCCCGAGTGGCGGCAAACAAGTTGGACATCGAAAACAGGTCGGCACCAAGTTTCATATCGACGATGGCCGTAAGCCCGAAATTCTTGTAATTCATGCTGGAGTATAAACCACCCGTCAATTTGAACGTGCCCTGCCCCAACAATTGGCGTTCTTCGCTTACCAGCGGCGTTAGGTTATTGGCGTTGAGGATGATGTTACCCTCGGGGTCATATTGGTAACCATACCCCAATATGGAACCGTAGGGCGCATCGGGCATCGCCACCACAGCCACGCCCATCCAGCGGGCATCAGATAGGGTGAGGAACGGCACCCCTTCGGCCAATGACTCTACTTTATTGATATTGCGTGCGACATTGAAATTCAAATCCCAATGGAAATGTTCGTTGGATATGGGCTGGGTGTTCAGCACAATCTCCACGCCTTTGTTTAGGATAACCCCAGCATTGATGATCTGCGACGTAAAGCCGGAAGAAACCGGTATGGGTACGCGATTGATCTGGTCGCGCGAGCGCTGGGTGTAATAGGTTACATCCAGACCGATCCGGTTTTCCAGGAATTTCAGCTCCAAGCCGGTTTCAAACGAGCGGGTGCGGGTAGGCTTCAATGCCGGGTTGGGAAGCAACATACTGGAAATGTTGCCTACCGAACTGCCCATGAACGAGAGCGGATTGAGCGCATAGTATAAATCCAGCTGATAGGGATCGGTATCGTTGCCCACCTCGGCGGCCGATACGCGCAGCTTGCCAAACGTCAGGATTTGCTTGTCAATCTTGAATGCATCCGAAAAAACAAAGCTTCCCGCCAGAGAGGGGTATATGTAACTGTTATCAGTGCTCGGCAGTGTGGATGATGCATCATGGCGGATCGTTGCATCGGCGTAGAGGAATCCTTTGTAGCCAGCACTCAATAGTATGTATGCGGAGTTATTATGCTTTCGGTAATCGTTTTCAACGACCGACTTATCGGCAAAGCTGTTTGGGCTTACCACATCCGTCATGGTCATGTTCAGGAATTCCATCGTACTGCCAGCGTTGCGGATACGGGATACGCTGGCGCCAAGCCTGGCTGACAGGTACCACGCGGGCGTTACCTGTTTTTCCATGCTCAATAGCACATCCGATTCAGTGGTCGAATACCGCTGGTGATTGGTATTCAACCGGCCTGCCAGTGAGCCCGGTGTGGTTCGGGGGGTATATTTCTCGAAATCGAGAAACGTCAGGTCGGTTGCCAGTCTACCCTGCAGGCTCATCCAACTGGTAATGGTATAATTGAGTTGAAGTGCACCCATCAGCCGATCTTTCGCTGTCTCATTACTCATCTCGTTGATGATCCAATAAGGATTTAGCCGGTATTGGCCACCACCCCAATCAACATACGTACCTTGGGCATCTTTGTAATAGTTCTTGAAATACGCTTGATCCACGTTATTGGCCAACCCGACGAAGTTGTTCCCGATATTTCCGGGGTCGTCGGCCAACGCCGGCCGGTTGGTTACGTTTTCATTGAGGTAATACGCACGTGCTTCCATCGTCACCTTCTCGCCAAACTTAGAGGTGCCATTAAAGGTGAATGAATTGCGTCGGAGCCCACTTTCGGGTACAATATCTTGATTGCGCATATCAGATACCGCCAGCCGGAACGACGAGCGATCCGTAGCATTCGTCAATGATACGCTGTTGGTATAGGTAGCCCCTGTTCTGAAAAAACCGCTGATGTTATCCTTTGCCAATGCGTAGGGACGTAATTGGCCATCAAAATAAGGTATCATTAGGTCCGGATCGAGGCGCGGGCCGAAATTCGAAAACAGTGAGGTGCGCGCCTGATCGGCATCCATTACCAGATTTTGGTTACGCCCCTGCCCATATCGCGTCTGGTAGCCATCAAACGTGGTCAATTGGTTCTCAAATGTCATCGTGCTGTTAAGTTCGATACCAAGCTCTTTGCTGGTACCGCCCTTTTTGGTAGTAATGAGGATAACGCCATTGGCTGCCCGGCTCCCATACAATGCAGCGGCAGAAGGTCCCTTCAGCACACTTACTGTAGCGATATCGTCAGGATTGATAGCTGAAATCGCATCGCCAAGATCATAGCCTGCAGCGAATTTCCCACCGTCCACTTGTCCGTAATTGGAGTTGTCCATTGGAATACCATCCACCACATAGAGTGGCTGGTTGTTGCCGGTGATGGTAGTTGCGCCGCGGATGATGACGCGCGACGATCCCGCGGGACCACCAGCAGTGGAGTTGATGACCAACCCCGCAACGCGCCCGGCGAGTGAATTAATTACGTTGGGCTCGCGTACTTTTTTGAGCTCGGCCCCCGCCACTTCAGAAACCGCGTAACCCAATGAGCGTTCCTCGCGCGTAATACCCAACGCGGTGACTACCGTTTCGTCGAGTTCCACGATGGCATCTTCCAACACCACGCGGAGCGGCTGCGCGATCGCTGCAATGGTGACCGTTTCGGTTGTATACCCCATCATGCGGAACCGGAGTTCATCACCCGCTTGTGCGGGAATTGAAAAATTGCCGTTAGCGGTGCTCATCTGGGAGCTATTTGTCCGCATGTTGACAATGGTTACGCCCTCAAGTGGCTGCCCCCGGCTATCCTGGACCTGTCCGTTTATAAACTGCTGAAGTACTGTTCCAGGTTGCTCATTGAATTGGATGATGACCATCTCGCCGCGCAAGCGGTAACGGAAAGCCAGCTGTTGACCCAGTTTATCCAGCAGTTCGTCCAGTTTGGCATTGCGGACTTGGAGGGTAATACGTTTGTTAACATCCAACTCCAACGGGTTATAAGAAAACCGTACGTCTGCACGTTGCTCAATTTGTTCAAACACGTCGCCTATGGCCTCCTGTTTCCATGTAAAGGAAAAGAGTGATTCGGTCGATTGTGCATGCCCGATGGCGAAAAATGCCATGAACAGGGCGAACATTAATTTAGGGGTTAGCCGGTATCGGCAATATAACATTCTCTTCATTGTTAGTTTAATTGGTCTGATACATTATTTAAGTGGTTTTCACATCAAGGGATTATCTGAAGTTGGTTACCGTCCATCGTGAACTGCACCCGATTGGAAAAAGCGATTGCATCGAGTACTTCCTGTAATTGCCTGTTGACAAATTGCCCGGTAAATGCAACCGTTTGGGCCACGTCGCTTTCGGCCACCAATGAGACGCCGTATACATCATACAGCTTATCTTTTATTTCGGTAAAATCAGCTCCCTGGAACGTCAATCTGCGGTCCAACCACGCGGTTATTTGTTCTTGCTCGAAAGACTGGATGACCAATGGCTGATCCGTGGTGATATTTGTCATTTGGCTGGGATGGAGAATGGCAGACGCCATTGACTTACCCGCTACGATATGGTTTACCTGCACTTTTCCCGAGGTGAGCATCACCTGCGATTCCGTTTGGTCGGCATAGTTTGTCACACGGAAGGACGTGCCCAAAGCGGTGGTCATTGTAGACGCCGTACGTACAATAAATGGCTTTTCAGCATTTTTAGCCACCTCAAAATAAGCGTCACCTTCTAACCATACTACCCGGTGGGTACCATTGAAATCATCGGCCACACGCAGTCGGCTGGAGCCATTGAGAAGCGCAGTACTGCCATCGGGCAATGTGAAATGCTGGCGTTCACCGACAGCCGTTTGGACAACTGTTTGGGGCTGCGCTTGAACCAGTGCAAATGTAATGGCGCGGTCAACCACGTTGTCGCTCATGAAAAACAAGGAAGCACTACCTACGAAGAGGAGTGTAGCCGCAACAGCCAACCACCGTTTTGCACGGCGTGAAAGCGTAGCGATAAACACCGGGTGATGTGCAGGTGCATTTGGGGTTACATCTATCGCTGCCTGGAGCCGATTAAGTTCCCTATGTTTTTCTTCATCATCTACCTTCACCGCCATGAGCAGTATCAACTCCTTCGCCGCTTCGGCCCGCCCGCGAAGTTCGGGGCGATTGTCAAGGATACCCGCCCAGTAGTTAACATCCGCATCGTCGGTACGCAAGCAGTAGTTGACAAACCGGTCGTCCATCAAGAAATCTTCAATCGTGTAATTCACATGGTCCATAATTATTACCCATTAAGTGAGCCTATTTCTTTACTTAGTGGGATGGTTTTGCATTTTTTACCAAAGATTTTTAAAAAATAATTCACCGTAGGTTTTCTGCATCAATACGTTCATAAGGTGAACTCCTTTACCACGATCTCGACAACTTTCCTTATTTTCGCCCCATGGACGAAATCATCCGCATACATGAGCTGTCCAAACGATATGCGGGCAGCGACCGGTATGCGTTGAGGAACTTATCACTTTCCATCAGGAAAGGGGAAATATTCGGATTATTGGGGCCGAACGGGGCGGGCAAAACCACGTTGATTTCCACCTTATGCGGTATGATCAAACCCACTTCAGGGGAACTCTGGTTTGACACCCTGAATTATCGACGGCATGGTCGGGCTATCCAACGGCAGCTGGGCGTTGTACCACAGGAATATGCGCTGTATCCAACCCTCACAGCGGCAGAAAACCTCTATTATTTCGGAAGCTTGTACGGGCTTTCCGCGGCCGAATTGACGAATCGTATTGCGGAAGGGCTGCAACGGGTCGGGCTAGCTGAGTTTGGCAAAAAGCCCATCAAGACATTCTCCGGCGGTATGCAACGCCGAGTCAATTTGTTGGCTGGCATCCTGCACCGACCAAACGTCCTTTTCCTCGACGAGCCTACGGTGGGTGTGGATGTGCACTCCAAAGAAGTCATCATGGCGTTGCTCCACGAACTCAATCAGCAGGGCACCACCATCATCTACAGTTCGCACCACCTCAATGAAGCACAGCATTTCTGCACACGGATAGCCATCATCGATGCAGGGCGCATCGTAGTGGAGGGACAGCCTGCTCAGCTTATTTCGTCGGTGCCGGGGGCCACCACATTAGAAAACGTATTCATCCACCACACCGGGAGCCAACTGAGGGATTATGCGTAAACTGATCGCGTCGGCATACAAGGAGGTGTTGCTGTTGCTCCGCGACTGGGGCGGCCTCGCCATCCTGTTTTTCATGCCATCGGTATTGATCATCACGATTACGCTCATCCAGGAAAGCACGTTCAAAGCGGTCGGTGAGTCTACCCTGCCGATTGTACTGGTCGATGAAGACAGCGGCGAAATCGGCCGGATGGTCGCCAACAACCTAAGTGAAGCAACCAACATCCAACTGGTTACCGAAGCAGAAGGGAAACCCATTGATGAAACCTATGCGCGGAAGCTGGTAAGCGAGGGCAAATACCAGATTGCCCTCATCATCCCCGAAGGAATCAGCAAGGAGCTGAACGATAAGGTAAACCACAACGTCGATCGGATTCTGGGTGCGTTTGCCCTTGTTGATGCCGATAGTGCCCAAGCGGAAACCAAAGAATGGAAAATGCAGGAAATTACCATCTATTTCGATCCCGCAGCAGGCCAGACTTTCCGAAACGGCGTGAAAAGCAACATCGAGCAACTACTCGCTAAGGTGGAAGTCCGGAAAATATACGATGTCTTCATTGACCAAATGGAAATGGAAGAAGATCCGGGATTGCTGAACGGCGAGATCATCTCATTCAAGGAAACGATTGCCCAGAAAGGGAACGACGGCATCATCCCCAATGCGGTGCAACACAATGTGCCTGCCTGGATATTGTTTGGTATCTTCTTTATCGTGGTACCGTTGGGCATCAACTTAGTCAAGGAAAAAAACCTCGGCACCTACATCCGGCTGCGCACCAGTCCGGTTTCATATGCCATTATCCTCGGTGGCAAAATACTCACCTATACGGTTATCTGCCTCATCCAGTTCATTTTGATGCTCCTGATTGCCAAGTACGTTTTCCCGTTGATTGGCTTGATTGAGTTTGATCCCGGTGGGCAATTCCCGTTGATGTTGCTGATTGCTTTTGTCTCGGGTCTTGCGGCAATCGGATTAGGCATCTTAATCGGCACCATCGCCGAAACCCAGGAGCAATCGGCGCCATTCGGTGCCATCTTCGTCATTATCCTTGCCGCCTTAGGCGGAGTTTGGGTACCCACCTTCATCATGCCGGAAATCATGCAGAAAATTTCGGCATTTTCACCGATGAATTGGGGTATTTCGGCATTTTACGATGTCATCCTTCGCAATGGCACGGCCGCTGACATCGCGCAGCCTTTGGCCTACCTGCTGGCCTTTTTTGCAGCTACGCTACTGGCCGCGATTCTATACGACAAACGAAACAAAACAAGCTGATGGACCAGACCCTTCGATACCGCACCCGTTTCCGCGTACGTTTCAATGAGACGGACCCCTTGGGTATCGTGTGGCATGGGCACTACATCACCTATTTCGAAGATGGCCGTGAAGCGTTCGGCGAGGCCATGGGCATCAGCTATCGCCATATCCGCGAGCAGGGTTATCTAGCTCCGGTTGTCAAATGCGTCTGCGAATATAAATTGCCCCTGCGCCATGGCGAATGGGCAGACATTGAAACAGCATTCATCAATAACGCCGCCGCTAAAATGACGTTTCGCTATACCATACTAAATACCGCGCAGCAAGTAGTGGCTACCGGTGAGACAACGCAGGTTTTCACCGATCTGAACGGCGAGCTGATACTCACCAATCCACCGTTCTTCGCGGATTGGAAGACCGAAAATGGCCTACTATGAGGGATGACGTGTACATCATCGGTGATGAGGTCATCTCCCCGTTGGGGTTAGGGAGTGAATTGAATTTCCAACGGTTGCGGGACGGGCATACGGCCATTGCGCCGGTGATGGACATGCGCCTCCGCGACCACCCCATCCATGCGGCACAAATGGATGGAAATCCGTGGAACCAGCTGGTCAAAAACGCATCGCACTATACGCGGTTGGAAAGGCTATTCATCCTGGCACTGCAGCGGCTCATCGAAAGGCACGATATTCCGCTGGATAGCGAGACGCTGGTCATTCTTTCTACCACGAAGGGCAACATCGCACTACTGGGCGACCCGGAGGGTACGTTTCCTGAGCAGCGGGCGAATCTCACGGCGATGGCGGAAGCTATCCGGCAATACTTCGGATTCGAAAACCAGCCTATACCCGTTTCAAATGCGTGCATATCGGGCTCGTTGGCCATCGCGGTGGCGCGGCGGCTGCTCCGGTATGATAACCGCTATAAACGGGCCATCGTGGTGGGCGGCGATGAGCTTTCAAAATTCATCGTATCGGGGTTCGATGCATTCCAGGCACTGGCCAACGAACCGTGCCGCCCATTTGACCGCAACCGGAGCGGATTGAACCTCGGCGAAGCCGTAGCAGCGGTGTACCTCTCAACCAAGCCGACACATGGAGCCGTGAAAATAATGGGCGTGGGTTCATTCAACGATGCCAACCACATATCGGGACCGTCGCGTACCGGCGAGGGGCTGTACCTGAGTATCTGCGAAGCAACACGTGAAGCTGGCGGCGGAATGCCGGACTTCATTTCGGCCCATGGCACAGCCACCGCCTATAATGATGAAATGGAGGCAATCGCTTTCCATCGGTGCAGCTTATCGGCGGTGCCGCTTCACAGCCTGAAGGGCTATTTTGGCCATACGTTGGGTGCCAGTGGGCTGCTCGAAACGGTGATGGCGATCCACTCACTGAAAAACAACGAACTGATACGCTCGCTCGGCTTTGCACATCCCGGTACCAGCCAACCGCTAAACATCATTACGCAACCCACGCGGCGACCACTCAACACTTTCCTTAAAACCGCATCCGGTTTCGGAGGCTGTAACATCGCGATGATCATCCAAAAAGTGTGACCCATGGGAAAACAGGAATACCGTATCCAGACCTATTGCACCATACGCAGTCGCTCCATCCGCGTGAACGGCAATCGCTTTTTCGATGCCGAGCCGTCAACACCACTGGGCGACTTCCTCAAAGCCGCTTATCGGGAGCTGGCCGTCGACTACCCGAAATTCCATAAGATGGACGGCCTGTGCAAAGCGATTTTCATCGCGGCAGAGCTCATCGCACGAGAATCGGGGCCGTACGAGCGGCATACGGCACTCTTATTCGCCAACCGGTCATCCAGCTATTTATCCGATAACCGCCATGCCCACGATATTTTCCATGCGGACAACCCGGTGGCCAGCCCGGCAACATTCGTCTATACATTGCCCAATATTGCCCTGGGCGAAATCAGCATCCGCCACCAATTGCAAAGCGAGAATGTTTTCTTTATTTTTGACCACTATTTGCCCGAGTTTATGGTGCCGTATACAAATGCGACATTGGAAGATAGCCAACCCAACGGGGGCAGTGCCCTCTGTGGATGGGCAGAAGTAACGGAAGAGACGTGTGACCTGTTGTTGTACCGTATTGGCACATCGGGTCAGCTAACGCATAGTGTGGAGCAATTGAAAAGATTATACAACGAAGAAGATGAGTGAACTGACACAAGAGTTAAAAGCTAAAATCATTGCACAATTGAATCTGGAGGATCTGACCGTCGCTGATTTAGACGACCATACCCCACTGTTCGGCGATGGCCTCGGACTGGATTCCATCGATGCGCTGGAGCTCATCGTGATGCTCGACAAAAGCTATGGCATCAAACTTTCGGACCCGAAGGAAGGCCGGAAAGTCTTTGAAACCATCCAAACCATGGCCGATTTTATCGAGGCCAACCGAACATGAACGCACCCGCCCGGATTGCTATCATCGGGATGGGAGCCATCTCCGCCATCGGTGAAGACGTATCGTCCAATCACCAATCGCTACGTACATCCAGCCCGGGGATAGGCCCGATCCGGCACTTGGACACCCCCCACCGGGGCAGGCTCCTCGTCGGCGAGGTGGATATCGCCAACGACGAACTGGCCGAACGGCTGGAAATCCCTGCCAATGAAGCTTACACACGCAGTACGTTGCTCGCCCTACTGGCAGCCAGGGAAGCAACCGCCGGAATCGACCTGGGCGACGGTAATCGGACGGGACTCATCTCTGCCACCACTGTAGGTGGTATGGATGCCACCGAGCGGTATTATGACGATTATTTGGTATCCGAAACGCATCGGCATTTTATTCCTACGCACCCATGTGGGTATTCCACCGAACAGATGGCCCGCTACCTCGGCGTAACCGACTTTGTGACTACCATCAGTACCGCCTGCTCGTCGGCGGCCAATGCCATCATGCTGGGCGCCCGGATGATCAGGGCCGGGTTACTGGACCGTGCTATCGTGGGTGGCACGGACTGCCTTTCGCGCTTTACCGTCAATGGGTTCAATTCCCTGATGATTTATACCGATGGCTATTGCCGTCCATTCGACGAGCACCGCAGCGGGTTGAATCTTGGCGAAGCAGCAGCATACTTGGTACTGGAGCGCTCGGAACCGGCGGCACGGCAATCGAAAACGCCTATGGCCTATCTTTCCGGCTACGGTCACGCAAACGACGCGTTCCATCAGACCGCCTCATCGGAAGACGGCGAAGGTGCCTATCTCGCCATGAAGCAAGCACTGGAAGTCGCCGGATTGGAGGCCAGTGCCATAGACTATATCAACGCCCACGGTACGGCCACGCCCAATAATGACCTTGCCGAAGGGCAGGCATTACTCCGTATTTTTGGCAACGTCCAGTCCATTCCACCGTTCAGTTCCACGAAAGCCTTTACCGGCCATACACTCGCAGCAGCAGGAGCGATTGAGGCGGTTTTCTCTGTCTTGGCTTTACAGCACCAGGAGATATTCGCTAACCTGAACTTCTCGCACCCTATCGCAGCGCTTGGCATCGTGCCCCAGACCACACTGCTTTCAACAGCAATCAACCACGTGCTATCCAATTCGTTCGGATTCGGGGGTAACTGTAGCTCCCTGTTATTTTCAAGCGCCCATGATTGAGCCCATCTATATCCATGGCAAGGGCGGTATTTCCATCCAGCCAACCACCGAACCCGACTATTTTTTTGATCGCATACTGCCGTACACGCAAAACCCGATACCCGCCTGCGATCCGGATTACAAAGCACTGATTCCGCCGCTGCAACTGCGGCGCATGAATAAAAGCATGCGGATGGCCATTTTCACATCGCAATTGGCCCTGCAAGAAGCTAACCGCACAACGGTCGACGCCGTCATTACCGGATCGGGATTGGGCTGCCTCCGCGATTCAGAGCGCTTTGTGGAGGCGCTGTTGGCCGATGAACGGCAAGCCCTGAATCCGACGCCATTTATCCAGTCCACACACAACATGGCGGCAGCAGCCATCGCACTAGCGCTCAAATGCAAAGGCTATAACATGACTTATATCAACAATGCCAATTCATTTGAATCGGCACTGCTGGACGGGATGGTTTACCTGAGCGAGCATCCCGATGACACCATCTTATTGGGAGCTGTGGATGAACTTGGCGAGCGGACTACCGAATTCTGGAACATCGCCGAATACCTCAAGCACGATGCGCCTGCCATACCAACGCCTTTACCTTTAAGAGCTGCTGCCGCACCAGGTGAAATCGCAGCAGAGGGGGCTACATTTTTCGTGGCCTCACGGCAGCCCGGGGCATCGGCCATTGGTAAAGTCACCGCCGTGGAGACCTGCCTCGAAGCCGATAACCCAACGACTTTTGTGAGCCGGTTCCTGCAAAAGAACGGGTTGGATGCACCGGCCATCGATGCCGTGCTCTTGGGGTATAACGGCGACTCACGTTACGACGACAGCTACCGGACCGTCGCGCAGGCGTTGTTCGCAGAAACACCTTGCGTCGGATTCAAACACGTCTTGGGCGAATTCGACACGGTTATTGCCGCCGCGCTGGCACTGGCATTGCAGATTCTCAACAAGCAACGCATCCCCGCGACCGTCCAATTGAGCGGACCACAACCGCAGGAGCTCACTCGTCTGCTTATCTATACCCAGCGGCGTGGAAAAAACCACGGAGTGATGCTGGTAGAGCGCTGATTCACATGGCAAACCCCGGATTATAAGTGGCCGATAGATGGCTACCGGGTGGATTGACTAGGAGTAAAACCTGAGTTTACACGAAAATTGTAACAACCTATACCGTTTCTCATCCAAGAATGGTAAACTTGTAATGTATTTCATTTTCATCGCCTTCTGTGCCAGACGCTGACATGGCAGGTTTCATCAATACATCTGTAAATTACTGTTAACATCGTATAGCACAATGAATAAAATCTTAATCCTCTCCGCATTCTTGGGCGTATCGCTCTGTATAGGCAGCGTAGCCATAGCCCAGAATCGCATCGAATTCAAGGAATTCGAGCTTGACAATGGCCTGACCGTGTTGATGCACCGGGACAATACCACACCAATCGTGGCCGTATCGGTGATGTACCACGTCGGTTCCAAAAACGAAAATCCCGAGCGTACGGGTTTTGCCCATTTTTTTGAGCACCTGCTCTTCGAAGGCACCAAAAATATCGGCCGGGGTGAGTACATGAAAAAAATCGAATCCATTGGCGGTACGCTCAATGCGTATACCTCAAACGACGTGACCTATTACCACGAAGTGGTGCCGGCAAACTATCTCGAAACCGCCTTATACATGGAAAGCGAGCGGATGCTGCACGCCAAAATCGATACGGTGGGTGTAGAAACCCAGCGTAACGTGGTGAAAGAGGAAATGCGCCAGCGGATAGACAATCAGCCTTATGGCACCATCCTGCAGGAAACCTTCAAACGTACCCATCTGGTACATCCCTACAAATGGCCGGTAATCGGCTCACTGGACCACCTGAATGCTGCGACACTCGACGAATTCATGCAGTTTTACAATACCTATTACGTGCCGAACAACGCTGTACTGTCTATTGCCGGTGACATTGACTACGACCAAACGGAGGAATGGATACGGAAATATTTCACCGAGATTCCGGTAAGCATCGGCACCATCAACCGACCGACAGTGACGGAGCCCCGGCGCACGGAAGAGACCCGCGATATCGTATATGACAATATCCAACTTCCAGCCGTTATCCAAGCCTATAACCTTCCTCCAAAAAAGCATCAAGACAGCCATGCATTGAGCATGCTCTCCACCTACCTTACCGGTGGGAAAAGTTCGCTCCTAACCAAAGAGGTGGTTGACAAGCAACAGAAAGCAGTCGCCGTAGCCGCATTCCCGTTAGACCTGGAAGATGGTGGGGTATTCTTACTATACGGGATTGCCAACATGGGGATTTCAGCAGATTCACTGGAACACGCCATCGACCAACAATTGGCCAAAGTGATTGCCAACGGCATATCGGAAGACGATTTCCAAAAGCTAAAGGCACAGGTTGAAAACGCCGTGGTCAGCCGTCATGCTTCTGTAGCCGGAATAGCCGAAAGCTTGGCCGAAGCAAAAACTTTTTTTGGCGATGCTGACGAGGTGAACCGGGAAATGGAAAAATACAACGAGGTATCGCGCGCCGATATCCAGCGCGTAGCCCAGGAATATTTGGGTAAAGACGGCCGGGTGGTCCTCTACTACCTGCCTAAACCCGCCGATAGCGAATAATCACCCAAACGCTTGAACGATGACGATAAATAAGATAACGATGAATAAGACCAGCATATTTCTCTTCGTGGCCCTCTGCAGCGTGGCAACTGCCGTTGCACAGGTAGACCGCAGCAAATACCCGGAGCCTGGGCCCGCTCCGCAGATCAACATCGGCAATCCCGCCACCTTCACATTGCCCAACGGCCTGAAGGTATTCGTGGTGGAAAACCACAAGCTTCCCCGCGTGACATACTCATTGGTATTAGACCGCGACCCAATTCTAGAAGGCGACAAAGCAGGGCTTACCTCCTTCGTGGGCGAGATGCTGATGGGCGGTACCACAACCCGGAGCAAAGACGAGCTCGACGAAGCCATTGACCGTATCGGCGGCCGCATCAGTGCATCATCCACTTCGGCAAATGCCTCGTCACTGAAAAAGTACAACGGCCAATTGCTTGACCTGTTCGCTGACGTACTGTTCAACCCGGTTTTCCCACCATCCGAATTGGATAAACTGAAAAAGCAAGCAATTTCGGGCTTGGCCGCAGCCAAGGAAGATCCAAACAGCATCGTAACGGTGGTCCGGAACGCCGTGATGTATGGCAAAGACCACCCCTACGGCGAGACGGAAACGGAAAAGACCGTGGAAAATGTGCAAGTGGACGATATCAAAAGCTATTATAACAGCTATTTCAAACCGAATATCGCCTACCTTGCTATTGTGGGCGACATCACCGTGTCGGAAGCCAAAGCGCTCGTTGAAAAGTACTTCTCGGATTGGGAAAGGGGCGACGTACCCAAGCATGAGTGGCCTACACCAAAAGCACCGAGCGCAAACAAGGTGGTGTTGGTAAACCGGCCGGCAAGCGCCCAATCCGTCATCAATGTTGGATATCCCCTTGCATTGAAGCCCAACAACCCCGATGTCATTGCCGTGTCGGTGGTAGCAGAGATTTTAGGGGGTGGTGCTTCATCAAGGCTTTTCCAGAACCTGCGTGAGGATAAAGGGTATACCTATGGCGCTTATGGTAGCATCAGCCCGGACGAACTGGTGGCGAGGTTAAACACCAGCGCCAGTGTACGTAATGCCGTAACGGATAGCGCCACGCAGGAGTTCATCCACGAGCTGAACAGCATGGGTGAACATACGGTTACCCAAAATGAGCTCGATCTGGCCAAGGCATCCTTGGCAGGTAGCTTCGGCCGGTCGTTAGAGCAGCCGTCCACCATTGCCCGATTTGCCATCAATACCGAGTTGCAAAAGCTACCCAAGGACTATTACCAAAACTACCTGAAAAACCTGGATGCCTTGACGCTCGACCAGGTCAATACCACCGCCGCCAAGTACGTCCATGCCGACAATCTACAGATTACCATTGTGGGTAAAACCGACGATTTTGCCGATCAGATGGCGCGTTTTGGCGATGTACAGTATTACACGGTTACCGGCGACCCGGAAGTGAAGGCAGCTATCACCGATGCCAGTGTAACGGCAGAAGGCGTGGTAGCGAAATACCTCCAAGCCATCGGTGGCAAGGAGAAACTGGCAGCAGTGAACACCATCAAGAAAGTGGGCGAAGCGGAAATCCAGGGGATGACGCTAACCATCGAAACAGTGGTTGATAAGCACAAGGGCATAGCGGTGCAAAGCACGAAACTTGGCCCACAGGTGCTGTCTAAGGTTGTCGTTACGCCCGATCGCGTAACGATGACTGCGCAGGGACAATCGCAAGAGCTGCCAGCGGAAGCCGCAACGATCTACCAGTCGTTATTAGAGATCTTCCCCGAACTCGCTTATACTACGGGTGGTGCCACACTTGAACTGGATGGCATTTCCAAAGTAAACGACGAAGATGCCTACAAAATGAAGGTGAGCCAAGGCTCAAATACATCCATTGCTTACTTTAGCGTAGCCTCGGGCCTGAAGCTGAAAACGGAGAGCGAATTATCGGGCGAAATGACCATCGAAAATTACGGGACTTATGATGGCATCCAACTGCCCGAAACGGTGTCCATGGTAAGCAAAATGATGCCCATGCCGTTGAAAGTGGTAACCAAAACCGTAGTCATCAATGGCGAGATCAGTGATGAGGAATTGAAATAAGGAAGGAAACTTAAAACCGAACGAATTCGTCGATCTGTTCGTTGGTAAATCGCAGGGTATCCTCCCGATAGAGGTTGCCCCGGTCATCGAGTTCCTGGAAGATATGTGGAATATGGATGCGTAGTGGCAGCACCTGCAAACGCACGTAATGGCATACACCCGTAAAATGGTCAACCCCACGCACATTTCCGTATTTGCCACTGGATAGCCCCACCAACGCCGCTTTCTTGTTGAAAAAGCTACTGGGGAACTGGCACGCATCAACAAAGGTCTTCAATATCCCCGGAAAGCTGCCGTTATACTCGGGGATGATAAAAATAAATTTTTCCGTCGCCGTGATAAGGTCTTGGAAGGGCTGGAACGAGATACTGCGGCTTTTATACATGTCGGCTGTGATAAAATCAGCCGATAAATCGGCGAGGGAGAGAATATGCGAGTCTACCCGTCGCTCCGTAAGTTTTTGCTGATAATAATGAGCAAGTTTAAACGTATTACTATGTGGGCGATTCGTACCGGATATGATGGTTATCATAATGGATTAAATTAAAAAAGCGTATCTTAGCCCGTCGCTTTCGCAGCTGCTAAAATGCCCAAAAGTACGAATTAATGCCTACTTTTGGGGTGCGAAACAAAAAGAGCGCTAATTTTTCATCACCCATGGGTAAAATCATTGCAATAGCTAATCAAAAAGGGGGGGTGGGTAAGACAACTACCTCCATTAACTTGGCAGCCAGTTTGGCCGTGCTGGAATATAAGACGTTGTTAGTAGATGCAGACCCGCAGGCCAACTCTACGTCCGGTATCGGTTTTGATCCCCGCACGGTTAAAGCCAGTGTGTATGAATGCCTGGTCAATGACCTTAGTCCGCGCGAAGCCATCCAACATACGGACACCCCCTATCTTGATTTGCTTCCGGCTCACATCGATCTGGTAGGTGCCGAGATCGAGATGATCAACCTGCATGAAAGGGAATACAAAATGCGGGGTATTTTGAACGAGGTAAAGGATGAGTATGACTTCATCGTGATTGATTGCTCGCCCTCACTGGGCCTCATCACCATCAACGCACTATCGGCTTCCGACTCGGTCATCATCCCCGTGCAATGCGAATATTTCGCCCTTGAAGGATTGGGCAAACTACTCAATACCATTAAAATTGTACAGAACAGGCTCAATACCGCTTTGGAGATTGAAGGTATCCTCCTAACCATGTACGACGTGCGGCTGCGACTTTCCAACCAGGTGGTTGAAGAAGTACGCACACATTTCAATGACCTTGTATTTGACACCATTATCCAGCGCAACACACGATTGAGTGAAGCCCCAAGCTTTGGCATTGCCGTAATCATGCACGATGCGAATTGCAAAGGGGCCATAAACTACCTGAACCTGGCACGGGAAATCCTTGAGAAAAACAACCTCCATAAAGAAGAAACAGCACAAGTAAGCGTATAGTAAACCATGGCAGCACAACAACGGAAAATAGGTTTGGGTAAGGGATTAAGTGCATTGCTTGACAACTCGGAAGAGGTAACGCATCGACCCGCCGACAACAAGGGAGTGGGCGATGTGAAAGAACAGCGAATACCGGCCGGCGTCAGTCCGGTTCCTATTTCCCAAATCGCCGTCAATCCATTCCAGCCACGTACGGATTTCGATGAGGAAGCATTGCGTGAACTGGCCGACTCGATCAAACTCCAGGGACTTATACAGCCGATTACCCTGCGCCAGACGGAACGGGGAACTTACCAGCTTATCAGCGGTGAGCGCCGCCTCCGTGCAGCCAAACTTGCCGGCCTAAGTGAAATACCGGCTTATGTGCGCACAGCCAACGACCAACAGATGCTGGAGATGGCGCTCATTGAAAACATCCAGCGTGAAAATCTCAATGCCATTGAAGTTGCGTTAAGTTTTCAGCGGATGATTGAAGAATGTAACCTGAGGCAGGAAGAACTCGGCGAGCGCGTGAGTAAAAATCGGTCTACCGTAACCAATTACCTTCGGCTGTTAAAGCTGCCGCCCGTCATACAGGCAGCCATCCGCGATGGGCAACTGAGCATGGGCCATGCACGGGCGCTCATTAACGTACCTGAAATCGACAAACAGCTGTATATCTTCCGTGAGATTGTAAAAAAAGGACTTTCCGTAAGGAAAACAGAGGAATTGGTACGCGATATGCAACAGCGAACCCAGCAGGGTACGGCCAAAAACACGCGGACCACGCCGTTGTCTTTTCAATACCAAAAGGTGGAAGACGACTTGGCATCGAAATTTTCGACGCGAGTGCGCCTGAAAGCCCTGGATAAAAAGGGCAGGGGGGCTATTGAGATTCCCTTCCACTCTGAAGACGACCTAAACCGGATTCTCGAATTATTGGACTGGTGATGAATCGACTGCTTATCATCTTGCTGTTCGCTTGGGGGATGTCCGTCGGCACGGCCCGTGCACAGGAGCCTGACAGCCTTCAGCGTGATAGCATCACAACGCCCGTAGATAGTGTAGCCGCGGCAGCAACGGACACCACTGCCAACGAAACCCGAAGGGAGCGGCGGCAACGGGAAAAACGCGAGCGGGAAGCAGCCGAACAGGAGCAGGTGGTATTCAAGGATTCTGCCCGGCTGGCCCTGGAAGCCATGTCCAACCGCCCCTGGAAGCAATCGCTGATGGTACCCGGCTGGGGGCAGATTACCAATGGCGGTTGGTGGTGGTTAAAAGTGCCGGTAATCTATGGCGGATTTGTTAGCGCTGTACTGGTCTTCGAATTCAATAACCGATATTACCACGATATCCTATCGGAAGTGCAATACCGTATTAACAACAACCACGCAATCCCGCCGAATACAAAATATCCACAACTCGGAACAGGCAGCCAAATCACGGACTATATGATCAATGCGAAGGACTATTACCGGCGAAACCGTGACCTTACCGTACTGGTTACGCTGGGGTGGTGGGGGCTCCAGGCCGTGGAAGCCTACGTGAACTCCATGCTCAAAAACCGGTGGGAAATCAATGATGACTTGGCATTCAGCATTGCCCCTACCCTATTGGCTAGCCCCGGCTCGTCATGGGCGTACCAATCCCAACCCTATACCATCGGCGTGAAGATAGGGGTAAGGTTTTAGGGACGAGGCAATAGACTTACGACATAAAACTAACAACATAAAACTAACGACATACGACTAACCACATAAGACTTACGACTAATATGAACATCGCATTACTTGGATACGGCAAAATGGGGCAGCTTATCGAACGCTTCGCCCAAAAACGCGGGCACCACATCCACCTGATTGTGGATGAAAATAACCGCGAGGACATCGTAGCAGGCGACTTGAGCGGTGCCGATGTGGCCATCGATTTCAGCAGGCCCGAAGCCGCGGTAGCGAACATTGATTTATGTTTTGCGGCCGGTGTGCCCATTGTTGTCGGCACCACCGGTTGGTATGGCCAATTGGAAGATGTAAAAAAAAGATGCTTAGCCGGTAACAATACGCTACTCTATGGCTCTAATTTCAGTATTGGGGTCAATGTATTTTTCCATATCAACAAATTGCTGGCCGCCGCGATGAATCCTTACAAACAGTATGACGTACAGGTGGAGGAAATTCACCATACCCAGAAGCTAGATGCACCGAGCGGTACGGCAATCACCATTGCTGACGGTATTATCGACCACAACGACGGCAAGACCGAATGGATAAACAACCTTATCGGTGATGGAGCCGAAGCCGTTCCAAAAGCGCACGAGTTGCTCATCGAGAGCCACCGTATCGATGAGGTTCCCGGCACCCATACGGTACTCTATAGTTCGGAGGTCGACCAGCTCGAATTTAAACATACGGCCCATAGCCGTGCCGGTTTTGCGCTGGGTGCCGTAGTCGCTGCCGAATGGGTGCAGGGCCGGACCGGATTTTACCAAGTGACCGAAATGTTTAACTTTCATCTATAATAACTTGTTCTTCAGCGGCAGATGAGAGATCGATAAACTTGTCTTATATGCCGCCTATGTAAACTTGCATATAAAAGCAAGTTTATCTAAGTTTGGCGGGCACATATAACAGGACGTTAAGATAATAATTGTATACAGAACAAAAACCCATGGGATATATCGTTTTTGCCATCATCCTCATCCTTGTCCATTTTGGGCTTTGGAAGCTCTTCGTAAAAGCCGGTCGCCAAGGCTGGGAGTCACTGATACCCATCTACCGCGAATATGTAATCACCAAAATAACCGGACATCCTGGATGGTGGATCGCACTATTACTCATCCCAATCGTCAATATCTTCATCTTTTATGGATTATACCTCGATCTGGTCAAAAGCTTTGGCAAGCGTCGGTTTTGGGAATATGCCGCCACGGTATTAATTCCCTTCGTGGTGCTCCCGTGGTGGGGCAACGACCCGAAAGTAGTGTATCTTGGCCAGTCGGCCACCGCTGAGTTCAAGGAGAAGTATCCCTACAAAAAATCCGTAGGTCGCGAGTGGGCAGATGCCATTGTATTTGCCGTCGTGGCTGCTACGCTGATCAGGGGGTTCCTCATTGAGGCCTATATGATCCCTACGGGCTCTATGGAGAAAAGTTTGTTGGTGGGAGACTTCCTTTTTGTGAGCAAACTGAACTACGGCCCCCGGGTACCGATGACCCCGGTAGCCTTCCCCTTTGCACACCACACCATGCCGCTCGTCGGCGGTAAAGCCTACTGGGAGGGCCTGAAAATCGGATACCATAGATTACCCGGATTCCAAGAGATTGAGCGCAATGACGTTGTCGTTTTCAACTATCCGATGGAAGCTGACGCACCGTTCAACCGGCCTATCGATAAACGGGAAAACTACATCAAGCGCGCCGTGGGTATCCCTGGCGACACCATTTCGCTGCGCGGAGCAAACCTGTACATCAATGGGGAGCCCGGGTTCGAACCGCCGCACAGCCAGATGGACTATTATGTGTATACCGATGGTACCGGACTGAATCCGCAGCGATTATTGGACATGCGCATCGACTACGACCCATATGCCCGTGAACCCTACCGGCTTTTCCTCACGGAAGAGGCGTATGAAGAAGTAAAAAACTGGGCGAATGTTACCAAAATCGTCCCTAATATCCGGCACCAAGACACCAATGAACCCGGTGTGTTCCCGAATAATTCACTGTACCATTGGAATATTGATAACTTCGGCCCACTGATTATCCCGAAGAATGGGTGGACGGTGAGCCTGGATAGCCTAACGATGCCGCTCTACGAGCGCGTCATCCGCGTGTATGAAGGCAATGAACTGGAAAGCCGCGGCGACGGCATCTACCTCAACGGCACCAAGGCCGACAGTTACACCTTCAAAATGAATTACTACTGGATGATGGGCGACAACCGCCACAACTCGGAAGATGCGCGCGCATGGGGCTTTGTGCCAGAAGATCATATTGTGGGCAAAGCACTGTTCGTATGGCTTAGCTGGGATAAAGACGGTTCCTTCTTCGACAAGATACGGTGGGAGCGGATTTTTATGGGTATCAAATAGCTTGGCGAAGCGGTATCCGCTGCTACCGCAACTGCTCCTTATACCGCCTAATGGTTTCTTCCAGCCCAAGGTACAATGCGTCGGCAATCAATGCGTGGCCGATGCTCACTTCCAATAAGCCGGGTATATGCTGGTTGAAGTACCGCAAGTTATGCAAATCGAGGTCGTGACCGGCATTAAGCCCCAAGCCCACCTGCTGGGCCACTTTCGCCGCTTCGAGGTAAGGTGCCAAGGCACGCTCCGGGTTATCCGTGTAGTCGCGCGCGTAAGCCTCGGTATACAATTCCACACGGTCGGCACCTGTTTCGGCTGCAGCTTCCACCATGGCAGGGTCGGCATCCACAAAAATAGAAACGCGGATACCTTCGCCTTTAAACAGCGCACACATATCTTGCAGGTACGACCGATGTTTAACCGTATCCCATCCGTGGTTCGACGTAATCTGCCCCGGATCGTCGGGAACCAACGTGACCTGTGCGGGTTGAGCATCCAACACCAGCCGCACAAACTTCTCCTCGCGGCTATTCCCCTCGATGTTCAATTCAGTATGGATGGCCGTCTTTAAATCAAATACATCCTGATAACGGATATGCCGCTCATCCGGCCGGGGGTGCACCGTGATGCCCTGCGCGCCAAACCGTTCGCACGCCAGTGCGGCTTCCAGTACGTTGGGATTATTGCCGCCTCGCGAATTGCGGAGCGTTGCGATTTTATTGATATTGACAGAAAGTCTAGCCATGGTGATCGTGCTTTAGTTAACAAAGATAGAAACTTCGCTAGATAGAAAAATCTTTATCGTGAAAACGACGAAGATGGTCGTGCCATGGAGTCAATAACGGGCGGATTTTTTTCGAATGAATTTATTAACTTGCCCAAGATATGGACTTGCAAAGTTTCGACTTCAATTTCCGGTTGCTAGACATTGTTGACATCCTTCTGGTGGCTGTCATCCTCTACTATGTTTACAGCCTGATACGGGGCACTATTGCGGTGAATATCCTCATCGGCCTGGGACTTATCTATGTCATTTTCCTGCTCGTTAAGCAATTCAACATGCACCTGCTTACCGAGATTTTCGGGGGCTTCATCAGCGTGGGTTCACTAGCACTCGTGGTGGTCTTCCAGCAGGAAATCCGAAGGTTCCTCATCCATATTGGCAAGAATATCTCCGTAAGGCGGAAAAACTTCCTATGGTCTGTTTTTGTGAGCAAAAAAACGGCCGAGCATGACCACCACGCACACCTCAAGCCCATTATCGATGCTTGCCGCAGCCTTTCCAAATCATACACCGGCGCGCTGATCGTATTCGCCAAATATTTCGATGAAGAGTACTACCAGACCAGCGGCGAATTCATGGACGCACACCTATCCAAGCGTTTGCTTGAGAGTATCTTCCAAAAAAACAGCCCCCTGCACGACGGTGCGGTGGTCATCGTCGACTTCAAAATCATGACGGCCAGCTGCGTACTTCCCCTCTCCGAGAGCGAAGACCTACCTCTCCACTTCGGGCTTCGCCACCGCGCTGCCATTGGGGTGACGGAGGTAAGCGATGCCGTGGCGGTGGTGGTATCGGAAGAAACCGGCGAAATATCGTTTGCCAAAGACGGCAACGTCAATATGAATATCAGCCATGAGGAGCTGGAAGAACTTCTGAATGCTTCATTATAAACGCACATAGCCCCCACACGTCGGTGCAGGGGCTATGCGGTCAATCACTTACCAATGCTGGCTTATTTCTTATTGGCTTGGGCAATCACCTGGCCATTCAGCTTCACATATTCGTCGTTGTTTTGCTGTTTGGCAAGCTCAACACCTTCGGTTGCAGTGGCAATAGCTCCTGCCTTATCGCCCGCCTTTAATTGGATAAGCGCTTTCCAGTACTTGATGTATGGCGCCGGATTCGGCGACTTATCCGCTTCGTTTACCCACTCAAGCGCTTTTTGGATATCCTTATCGTTCTTATAGTAATATTGGGCGGCTTGGAAATAGGGTTTCTTATCGCCTTTCATCGCTTCGGCTATGGAAGCCATGATTTCGGCATCTTGATCGACCACTAAGTCGAAGCTTACTTGCGTCTTTTCCCAAGCGATATTCAGCCGTGCACCTTGTGGCTGCACGTCGGAAAACGAGATGGTAAAGGTTTCCACAGGCTTTTTCAGCCGTTCGGGGGCTACGTCAAACCGGAGCAGGTCTTCTTCCTGCTTATACGTATAGGCTCCCCACTGTTCGCTGTTCTTACTCAAAATAATGGTCCAATTCTTCTTACCGGGGATGGTCAGCAATCCGTAAGTACCAGCGGCTACCTGGGTGCCAGCTATCGTCACAGGGCTATCGAAGATCAATGTAGGTACATTATTCGCACCGGTACGCCACACTTCATCATAAGGTACCAGTCCGCCGAAAACATCCCTTCCGTTTATGTTCGGCCTGTTATACTTCAAAGTCACTGTACCGATACCCAATCCTTGGGTGACGGTCTGCGCGCTACTCGCCGGTGGCAATTTCACTTGGGCTGATGCGGGCTGCCAACCTGTGGCAATGGCTACGGCAATTAAGGCAATGGTAAAAAAATTCTTCTTCATGTTACTATCGTTGGTTACAAGGTTCGAATTTAAACATATTCGCCAAGCATCCTCCAACATTACCGAAATATTACAATTCGCGCATAATAGCAGACGGCGATCCGCGTTATTAGGGTACTATTTATTTCACCAAGTCCTGTTTTCCTGCACCACACAAACCGGTGCAGGAAAATCAGGCGCAATGCTTACTAGCCACGTACTTTAGCTTTACCTACCTTGTGGCCGCTTACCGCATAATAAAGTATAAACAGATAGCATGGGATGGTAACCCAATAGGCCTGGTGCGGCGTAAAGTGGTCGGCCAACGCGCCGTATACCAGCGGAATAATGGCACCACCTGCGATACCCATAATGAGCAACGACGATGCTGCTTTGGTAAACCGGCCTACACCCGCAAGGGCAAGCGGCCAAATAGCGGGCCACATCAAGGAGTTAGCCAACCCGAGCAACGCTATAAATGCCACCGATGTAACGCCGGAAGTAGCCAACGCACCAAATGAAAACAGCAACCCTAGAACCGCACAAATAACAAACGCTTTTTCTTGCTTGATGTATTTGGGAATGGTAATGATCCCGACGACATAGCCGATAATCATCGATACCATCGTTGCGGTTGTAAAAAACTTGGCCTGTGTAAGCGATACGCCCTCGCTGGACGCATAGCTCACAATCGTATCGCCGGCAATGACCTCCACACCTACATATAAAAACAACGTGAGCACACCTAGCAGTACATGCGGGAACTCAAAGACACTTTTCTTGCCCGTATTCGACGCGGCCACCTCTTCATCTTCGGCATCGGTATCAACTTCGGGCAATGCCGATTTGAAAATCACAAATGCCAACACCACCAATACGGCTACAATCCCTAAATAGGGAACGATTACTTTCGCAGCCAATGCATCCAGTTCAACTGCGCGTTGCACTTCGGATAATGCCTCAATCCGCTCGGTCAGCCCATCGGCATCACTCAGCAGAAAGAACCCGAGTACCACCGGCGCCAGTCCTCCAGCAAACTTATTGCAGATACCCATGATACTGATACGCTGGGCCGCGCTTTCGGGCGGCCCGATAATGGTGATATAGGGATTTGATGCGGTTTGAAGGATGGCTAAGCCACCGCCTTGCACAAACAATCCAATCAAAAACAACAGATAAGTCCGGCTCATTGCTGCCGGTATAAATAACAGCGCGCCCACAGCCATCACGATCAGGCCTACGGCCATTCCATTTTTAAAACCAAAATACCGGAGGGTTGCCGTTGATACCGGTGCCATGAGTAAGTATGCGATATAAAAAGCAAACGTAACCAGGTACGATTGGAAGTGGTTAAGTTCACATGCAATCTTCAAATAGGGAATCAGTACCGAGTTTAACCAGGTAACAAATCCGAAAATAAAAAAAAGGGCGCCGATGATAATCATGGGACCCATCGTGGATCTTTGGGAGGTGGGATTTACGCTCATTGTTGATTAGTATTTTTTTAGTTTCACGTACTGCAAGACTATAAAATAAAATCAACATTTGAAACAAAAAAGATTAAGCAATCGGTTGTTTCCCTTTTTGGTGTTCGGAAACCGACGGTTGTGGTATGGCCAAAATAGGAAACGTCCCGATCAAATCGGGACATTTCCTACACCTAAACCGTATCATAAAACCATGGAAATGGTTTCGTAGATACTATAACTACAAAATGGATTGAAAAAGGTTTTTTATTTATTTTTATTTTCGCAAACCACCAGATTCACAGCCTCATAGGCTCACAAAATCACTCCCCGCCAAGATATCGCTCACGGATAATATTGCGGTGGTGATTAAGATGCCCAGCAATGATATACATAAACGCCCGAACGCTGGTTAATCGTTCAGAGGCAATGCCCTTCCGTGCCAGTTCATGTTCGTTGAAATGCTTAAAGAGTTCCAGATTCGATTTCCGTACAAGCACAAACTCTTCCGAAAAGCTTTCCAACGACCGCTCGTTGAAGCGCGCATTGGCCACAAAATCATCCGGTTCAAAGCCAATCAGTTCCTTGGTGTCATTGCGTCCAAAACGGAGGGCCCGGTAGGCCATCACCCGTTCCGTATCGATCACGTGCCCCACCACCTCTTTGATGGTCCACTTGCCTTCCGCGTAGGCGAATTCCGATTTCCCTGCAGGTATGCCCGCCAGAAATTCGGGGAACGCTGTAATCTGCTCGTTGAGCAGTTCCATCACATCACCGGTAACGGTATCGATATAGGCGGAGTAGATTGCAGGGTATTCATCAGATCTGAGCGGGTTCATACGTTTGGCTACTTGGTAATACGATTCTAAATGTGGTTCCTTTATCAATTTCCGATTCTCTGACGAAAATCTGGCCTTTATGGTATTCAATCATGCGTTTAGTAAGGCTAAGCCCTAACCCCCATCCTCGCTTTCTGGTAGTGAAGCCCGGCTGGAAGACCGCTTCAAACTGACTGCGAGGTATTCCCTTTCCGGTATCGCTAATATCTATAAAAATTTGTTCTTTGGCAATATTTTCTGAAATAACGATGTCAATCCGGCCGGCAGATTCGATCGCATTCGCAGCATTCTTTAATAAGTTTTCAAGCACCCAGTCAAATAGCGGCACATTTAACAGGGCTTCCGCTTTGGTCTCGCCAGAGACATTGAAGATGATTTTATCGCTCGTCCGCACTTTGAAGTAATTGACAAAATCGATCACCGTTTTGTACACCGCCTGGCTCTTCAACACCGGCGCAGAGCCAATTTTCGAGAAGCGGTCAGCCACGACTTCCAACCGCTTCACATCATTTTCCATTTCATTGAGCAGCGGGTCGCTTTCGGCGTCAAACTTGGTCCGCACCAGCTCCAACCAAGCCATCAATGAGGATATGGGTGTGCCCAGCTGGTGGGCAGCCTCTTTGGCCAGCCCGACCCACACGAGGTTTTGCTCCGACTTACGGATGGAATTGAATACCGTATAGGCGATGGCTAGGAAAATCGCGATGAGCGTAAGTTGCACATACGGGAAAAACCGCAACTGGTTTAACAGCAGGGAATCTTTGTAATAAACGAACCACTGTCCATTATTCGGTAAGTTGATGATAATTGGGGGGTGGCTTTTCTTCATGATGGCCAGCTGGCGATTGAAATATGCCGGATCATACACCACGTTGGCATCGATATCGTCGGCCAATATGTTGGTTTTGGTAGAGTCCAGGTCACGCCAATAGATGATACTGTCTTGCGCATCTGCAATGATCGCCGGCAGGGAGAGGCTATCGCGCACGGCATAGATAAATGTGATCATCTCATCATCCACATCGGGCATGGTGATGATGCTCCGGGTGCTCATCGCCCACACCTCTGCCTTCGTACGCTCGGACCTCGATAGGTTCCTCACCAAGAAATTGGTATAGAGCAATGATGCCGCAGCGATAAGGGCCGCGAAAATCAACAAGGCAAATTTCCAACGCTGTTGGTTATACTGGTAAGGATTCATCTACGGTACTGTACCTACAAATTTCCGCCAAAATACACAATTCTCTGTGGATGGTCGTAAAAAGTATCAAAGGCGTTGGGGAGGCGGATTATTTTTAATAAATTTATCTAAGTTTGCCCCATGGATCAAGACAGGAAGGTACGGGTACGCTTCGCTCCAAGCCCCACGGGAGGCCTGCATCTGGGCGGTGTACGCACAGCATTGTTCAACTATTTATTCGCGCGCCAGCACGGCGGCTCGTTTGTACTTCGAATTGAAGATACCGACCAGACACGCTTCGTGCCAGGGGCCGAGGCATACATCCAAGATTGCCTCGCTTGGTGCGGTATTGAACCGGATGAAAGCCCTGATCATGGTGGTGAATATGGCCCCTACCGCCAAAGCGAGCGCAAATCGAATTACCGCCGGTATGCCGAACAGCTTGTTGCCGACGGGTATGCATACTATGCATTCGATACGGCCGACGAACTGGATACGCAGCGCAAGCTGCACCCCAATTTCAGGTACAGCCACGAGAACAGGCTGGAGCTGCGCAATTCACTCAGCCTCGCACCCACCGAAACCCAGCAGCTGCTGGATGCAGGCCACCCCCACGTCATCCGCATCAAGATGCCTGTTGGTGAAACCATCAACCTGGACGACTTGATACGGGGAACCGTGAGCTTCGAATCGGATTTGATAGACGACAAAGTGCTGCTCAAGGCAGACGGCATGCCCACATACCACCTGGCCGTGGTGGTAGACGACCATCAAATGGCCATCAGCCACGTATTCCGCGGCGAAGAGTGGTTGCCTTCGGCACCGGTGCATATCCTCCTATGGGAATATCTCGGTTGGCTGAACGCCATGCCGCAGTGGGCACACCTGCCACTCATCCTCAAGCCCGATGGCAATGGTAAACTGAGCAAGCGGGATGGCGACCGGCTTGGTTTTCCGGTGTATGCCATGAACTGGCAAGACCCCCAAACGGGCGCCATCACCGAAGGTTTCCGCGAAATGGGTTTCCTACCCGAAGCGTTTGTCAATCTACTGGCCACCCTGGGCTGGAACGACGGTTCCGACCAGGAACTCTTCGCGCTCAACGAGCTTGTCGATAAATTTTCGTTGGAGCGGATCAGCAAAGCCGGTGCAAAGTTCGATTTCGAAAAAGCGAAATGGTTCAACCACGAATGGATAAAACGGAGCGACGACGATCACCTCTTGCCGCAATTAACCGCGTTGTTGGCCGACCATGGCATCCCGCTTACCGACGAAAAACAGCTCTCCAGCGTGTTGGCCCTGGTCAAAGAACGGCTCACCTTCGTTAACGACTTCTGGGCGCAGGCCTCGTTCTTCTTTAAACGCCCCGATAGCTATGACCTGCCTGCCGTACAACCCCGTTGGAATGCAGAGAAAACCGCATTCTTCGTAGACATGATTGGCAAACTGGAAAACTTCGACCCGTGGCACAGCGCCGAACTGGAAAGTTTCTACAAACTCGCCATCCAGGCATCGGGCATGAAGATGGGCGAGCTGATGCTGCCTTTCCGCATTATGCTGGTCGGCGGTAAATTCGGGCCGCACGTGTTTGATATCGCCGCGCTACTGGGCCGTGAGGAAACGGTAGCCCGCATGAAAATCGGCTTGGGCGCCTTTACCCAAGCAGCTCCCTGATATCGTCGCGCGACAGCGACTTGATAAAACTCTCCTCCGTGGTGATCAGGGTGTCGGCAATGGTCTTCTTGCGGTTTTGCAGGGCGAGTATTTTTTCTTCCACGGTATCCTTGGTAATGAATTTGTAGATAAACACGTTGCGTGTTTGCCCAATACGGTGCGTGCGGTCTATGGCCTGCTGTTCCACGGCAGGGTTCCACCACGGGTCCAGGATAAAGACGTAATCGGCCTCCACGAGGTTAAGGCCTACGCCCCCTGCTTTGATGGAGATAAGGAATAGGCGGGTATCTTTGTTTTCGCGGAACTCCCGCACCACTTCATTCCTGTTTTTGGTGGCGCCATCCAGGTACGCATACCCGATACCATGCTTGTCGAAATACTGCTTGAAGAGCACCAGTTGCTTGACGAACTGGGAGAAAACAAGCACTTTATTACCCCGTTGCAGTACCGTTTCGAGGGTGTGTATGGCACTTTCGAATTTGCCCGATTCACCGCTGAAAGCGGCATCGATCATGGCCGGATGATTCGCCAGCTGCCGGAGCTTCGTCAGCCCTTGCAATAAGGCGATCTGCGGGGGCTTCGCTTTCTCGTCGCCCAGGTTTTCCAATATGGCATTGCGGTATTCGGATTTGATACGCTCGTAGTATTCGGCCTGCTCCTCACCCATTGTGCAGTAAAACACCTGTTCCGATTTCGGCGGCAGCTCCGTAGCCACCTGGCTTTTGGTACGCCGCAGCACAAACGGCTTGATCATGGCCTGCAAGCGCTGGGCTTTCTCGTCGTCTTTTTTCTTTTCAATGGGCTGCACAAACTCCTGCTGGAAATAACGGTAGCTACCCAGTAAACCGGGGTTCAAAAAGGCCATTTGCGACCACAGGTCAGCAACGGAATTTTCAATCGGCGTACCGCTCAGCACCAGCCGGTGTTTCGCCTTCAACCGCTTTACCGCTTTGAACGATTTGGACGACGGGTTCTTGATCAGCTGGCTTTCATCAAGTATGATGTAGTTGAAGTAAAATGAACTCAATAGCTCCTCATCGATGCGTGCAATGCCATAGGTGGTGATCACAAGGTCGTACGGCTCAAACTGTGCGGATTCCTTGGCCCGGCCTACGCCGGTGTGAATCAATAGCTGCAAATCGGGCGCAAATTTGGCGGCCTCATTCTCCCAATTGTATACCAATGAGGTAGGCATAATGATGAGCGATGTCGAGGGGCCTTTAGCCGTGTCTACCGCCTCTTTCTGCTTTTGGAGTAGCGCCAGTGTCTGTATGGTTTTCCCCAAGCCCATGTCGTCGGCCAAGCAGCCGCCAAAACGATATTGCTGTAAGAAGTGGAACCAATTATAACCGGCTTGCTGATAGGGTCGTAGCTGGCCGTTAAAGTGTGTTGGCGGTTCCATCTCTTCAATCGTGTCGAAATTGGCCAGCTGCTCAATTTTCCGGTCCATGGTCAGCGTAGTATGTTCGGAAATGTCGTTGAGCAGCCCCACATGGTATTTACCCAGCCGGATCCCTTTTTTATCCTGCGAGAACTGAAAAAGGTGGTTATACCGTGCAAACCACTCCGCGGGGATCACGGCAACTTCACCATTGGGTAAAACAAACTCCTTGGTGCCTGTGAGAATATGGTTGCGCAGCAAGCTAAAAGGGACCTCGTATTCACCGAAGCGGGCAGTGGCACGCACGTCAAACCAGTCATTGTGCTCCTCGACGGCCATGTTGAGTTCGGTACGCCCGAAGAAGAAGCGCTTATTGGGGTCATCCTGCATGATTTCAAACCCGTGCTGCAGGAGTTCATCGTTCCTATCGCGAAGCCAATCCATCGCCGATATCGCATCCGTACCATTCGCCTTCGGTTCGAGGTTACTGAAAAGCCCAGAGCCCCTATGCAGTCCCATATCCAGCAGTTCCTGTATCCGGTTGTCTTCCCATTGCAACGACCGCTTGATGCGGTGGAACGTGTACTGGTCGGTAAGCTGGTCGTATTCCATGCGTACGGTTACCTTGTGCTGGCCACCTGCTGCAAAAAGGTAGGGACCATAGCGGAAATGCAACTGCAGCTGTGAGGTACCGTGCTCAACGTAAAGCAGTTTGATAACGGGCACCGCATTATGTTGGTGCGTTTCAATAGCAAAACCCTCCGCATACACATGGTGTTTCTCAATAAGCCCACGCACAAACGTTTCGAAATATTTACGTTCCGTGGCACGTGCTACGGCGATGTAGCGTTTTTGCAGAAAAGGCGATAGCTTCTTTCCCTCCAGGGGTTGGTCGAAGTGATAGAGTACATTTTCCAGTAATAACCATGCCTGTTGGTTGATAACCACCTGCGCATCCTTATACATAAACTCGATCCGTTGCCCATTGTATTTAATGGTGGGGAAGTAGCGGGTTTCTTCCGTGTTGCGCCTGAAATGGAACAGCACCGAGGCCGGTTGCTCGGCAATCGTTATCGGTTGGTCGGCAGCATAGCCGTCTTTGCTCATCAAGAATAACGGCTTACCATCAAGTAATTCGAGCGCCTGCAGGAGGTGTGCCTCGATTTTCGGCCGGATATAGTCAAGGAATTTGTTGTCGAAAAATTTGGCAAAGAAATCAACGGGGCGTATGGGCTTTTTATGATACCGTTTGATGACGTTGGTTTGCTCTACCGCTTCCAGCAGCTTAATCAGCTTGTAATCCACCTCGTCCAGTATGGGAGCATAGTCGACCGCGGTGTGGCTAAAAATACGCCGGTGCGTCAACGAATAGCCTCCATTCGGATTAAGTTGCACCACGTGCGGCTCGATCAAATAACCCAAATAAGGATGTTCGCAAAGCGAGTATATCAGTTCATGCGGTTGTGTGGTATCAACTTGCTGCATTTCACAACGGTGGTATCAAGAAAATAAAAGCTTCAAAGATACACAAACTAGCCGACAATGGACGCCTGGGCAATACGAATCTCATGGTATTCCACACTATTCTTCAATATCGCCCGGATCGCCGAAGAAGACTTTTCGGGATTTGCCCGCAGGGCCTCTTGAATAGCGGCCAGCTTGTCGGCATCCATTAGCTGATGGGCAGCCACCCCTTTACCGATGAAATCGGTGAGGTGACCAATGATGGTACCCCTCGTTAACCCCCGCTCTTCAGCGATTTCCTCGATGGTTTTGCCACTTTGGAAAAGGTCGAAGCTGATTTGCTTCGTTGCACCCTTGACAGGTTTACCGGCGGCGGGGGCGGCGGACAGTTCTTCCGGGGCAATGGCAATGGTCGTCAACGCTTCCGTTTTGATCATGACGTCTTGCAATGCGTCTCCTTTTACCAGTGCTTCGGTAATAACGGCACATTGCCGCAGCTGTTCCCTTTTCCGCTTGAAGTCCACCAACAACCCCTTTAGCTCCGCAACGTATTTCTTGGTTCTTTTTTTGATGGCCCAGCTGCTGATGTGTGCCTCCAGCGCGTCGATCAACGGGGTATCCATCCGGGGCAGAAACCACGCCGTGGCTTTCATTATACGCTCATGGATTTCGGGGTAATCGGCTTGCTCGCCTTTATTGAGCAAGCTATTCAACTGGTTCCGGAATTTGTTGGCCACTTCCATCAATGCTTCGCACGCGAAGCATACCGCTTCGACAAATTTCATCGCTTCTTCCTGGTCGGCAATATTGCGGGTAGGCAGATCCATCCGCTGCGCCTTCGCCGCTTCCACGATGCGGTCCCATTTAAAGGCCTGCAGAAGCAGCTGGCCGATGTAATTACGCTGGGAGGCTTCCAGCAGGGGCGCGATTTCATTCTCGGCCACCGTGTTGTTCGAAAAGTCGGCCACTTGGCGGTCCGTACGGATGCTATATGGTGGAATCCGCGAATGCAGTACCAAGCCATCCAAGGTGCGCAAACGGCTCAACGCAACGTACACCTGTCCCGCAGCAAACGAAGCACCTGCATCGATGATGGCACGGTCAAACGTAAGCCCCTGGCTTTTATGGATGGTGATGGCCCAGGCCAATCGCAGTGGGAACTGGGCAAACGTACCCAGCACTTCTTCCTCCACTTTATCTCGCGATTTATCGTAGTTGTATCGGATATTTTCCCACTCCTCCCGCTTCACTTCAACGGCCTCACTGTCGTCCTTAAACTCCACGATCAGGCTGTCGCCGGACGAATCGATGTGCTTCACATAGCCGATCTTGCCATTGTAATAACGCCGCTCATCGCCACTGTCATTACGGATAAACATCACCTGGGCCCCCACTTTCAGCGTCAGTTCGAGCTCTGCGGGGTACATGCTTTCGGGAAAATCGTTGGCCACTTTAGCTGCCAGCGCAACGGGTTTGCCGGGAAGTGCTGATAATTCCTGTTTATTGATGGTATCCGCACGGTTATTGTGGGTGGTCAGCGTGATATACGGCTCGGTGGCCGGCGGCACGAAATCAGGCCGATAATAGCTATTGAGTACGTCCAGCTGCTGTGGTGTGCAGCAGTCATTACGTATATCGTTGAGGATATCGATGAAGGTCTGCTCGCTCTGCCGGTAGATTTTCTTAAGCTCAAGGAGCACGGGAGGCTGTTCGCGCAACACCTTGGCATCGAAGAAAAACGGGCTTGGGTAGTGTTGCGCCATCAGATCACGCTCCCGCTCCTTCACCACCGGTGGCAATTGGTACATGTCGCCGATAAAAAGCAACTGGGTGCCGCCGAACGGGCGGGCATCGCGCCTTACGTTCTTTAAAATCGCATCAATGGCGTCTAACGTATCTGCCCGTAGCATAGATACCTCATCGATAACCAGCAGCTCTATCTCCTGCAGCAACGCACGTCGCTGCTTCGTCAGCTTCACCTTGCCGAATAGGCGACGACGGTTATAAATATGGCTATCGTCATCGTTCCACGCCAGTTCATAGTCTTCAATATAGAGGCCAAACGGCAGCCAAAACAGGGAGTGGAGCGTGGTACCGCCAGCGTTCATTGCCGCAACGCCTGTAGGTGCGGCCACGGCCATCTTCTTATAGCTGTGCTGCCGGATATATTTCAAAAAGGTCGTCTTCCCGGTCCCGGCCTTGCCGGTCAGAAAAATAGTGCGATTGGTGTGGTTTACAAAAGATACCGCCTGTGCGAAAGCCGTATTCTGTATGTCTAATGCTGTCATTTACGGACACCGGTTTTAGTGCGACTTCCAAAGGTAATGAAAAACGGCGGGCAAATCCACCGCAATCTGTTTAGATTTATTGTAAATTACTACATTTGGGGATTATTTATTGCCATGCATACAATTGTCCAAGATAAAACCATAAGTCACTTACGGAAGGGAGAGAAGGCGACCATCGTCGGTTACATCCCGGGTGAAGTCCCCCTCAAAATCTACGAAATGGGATTATTGCCCGGTGTTATCTTCACCATGAAACAACGTTTGCCATTAAGCGGTCCGGTTTGCCTGCACATCCACGGCAACCCCAATGGCGTCGCACTGCGGCGTACGGAAGCCGATCTCATCCTCATCGAACCTTTATCATAATGACGGAAACAAAAATCGCGTTGGTAGGGAATCCCAACGTGGGTAAGTCTACTTTGTTCAATAAGCTAACCGGGTTACGTCAAAAAACAGGCAACTATCCGGGCATCACGGTAGAGAAGAAAACAGGGAATTTCATCGATGGTACCACCAAATATCACGTTATCGACCTGCCGGGTGCCTATGGTATACACCCGTCATCGCTGGATGAGCAAGTGGTATATGAGGTATTGACCAACAGGGCCAATCCCAACCATCCGGAGCTGGCGGTGGTTATCGGCGACCCGTTCAACCTGAAACGGGCTGTATTCCTTTACCAACAAATACGCGACATGGGTGTTCCGGCCATTTTCGTGGTCAATATGGCCGATGAGGCCGAACGCGCCGGGCTTTCCATCGACATCGGAAAACTGGAAAACCTGTTAGCCACCAAGGTTATCGTCACCGATGCACGCTCCGGCAAAGGGGTTGATGCCTTGAAAGCAGCGCTATCGTTTAAGCCGGGTGGCACGGCACCGTCGTTCGGTATACCCGATGAATACCACGGAGCCATCCAGCAGGTGAAGGGCCAGACGGGCGTGGAGAACGATTACCTCGCCTGGTTAGCGCTCTCACAAAAGCACCAAACCACCCACGAGGCCAATGGCGCACATGCCCTGGAGGCTATACGCAACGAGCATGGGCTCAACCCACACCGATTGCAGATCCAGGAGACGATGGCCAGGCACGCCAAGCTGGACAACGACCTGTTGCATGTCGTCAAGGATCCCGCGAAAAAACGGGAACATTTTACCCAACGGCTCGATCAGTTGCTCATTCACGCCGTATGGGGGTACGTCATTTTCTTTGGGCTACTACTGCTTATTTTCCAGGCCATTTACACCTGGTCGGGCCCGTTCATGGATGCCATCGACAACGGGTTTGCATGGCTGGCCAGCACCACGGCCAACTGGCTGCCCCCGGGGCCTATTAATGGGCTGCTTACCGATGGCATCATCGCAGGCATCGGCGGCATCGTCATCTTCATCCCTCAGATCGCCATCCTATTCATCTTCATTTCGCTGATGGAAGAGTCGGGCTACATGAGCCGGGTGGTTTACCTGATGGATCGATGGCTGAAGCCGTTCGGACTGAGTGGTAAAAGTGCTGTTCCCTTGATGTCGGGCGCCGCCTGTGCCATCCCAGCTGTCATGTCAGCACGGACCATCGAAAATGATAAGGAGCGGCTGATTACCATATTGGTAACCCCTTTTATGACCTGCTCCGCGCGGCTACCTATTTACATTGTCATCATCGGCCTGGTCATCCCGCAGGAGCGCGTGCTCGGGCTGGACCTGCAGGGGCTCGTCTTGTTTGGTATGTACGTATTGGGTCTGCTGGCAGCCTTGGGAAGTGCTTGGCTGCTCAAGTGGTGGCTCAAATCGAACTATAAGAGTTTCCTGATCCTGGAAATGCCTACTTATCGGTTCCCGGTGTTAAGGAACGTAGCCTTGAATGTGTGGGATAAAACCATGGGCTTCGTGGTGGGTGCCGGTAAAATCATCCTGGCCATCAGCATCGTTCTGTGGGTGCTGGGCTCTTTCGGCGTAAGCGACCGGTTTACAAATGCCGAGCAGGTTGTGCAACAGGAAAACCCGGGCATGTCGGCCGAGGACCTCGAAAACGAGGTCCAATCGCAAAAGCTCGAATATTCATTCCTCGGTACGTTGGGGCGGTTCATCGAACCTGCCATCGCGCCGTTGGGTTACGACTGGAAAATGGGTATCGGGCTGATCGCCTCGTTTGCGGCCCGCGAAGTGTTTGTGAGCACCATGGCAACGGTATACAGCCTCGGCGGCACCGATGATGAGTTGACCATCCGGGAGCGCATGGCGAGCGAAATAAACCCCCATACCGGCAAGCCGTCCTACAATTTTGCCTCGGGCATATCGCTGCTCCTATTCTATGCCTTTGCCATGCAGTGCATGAGCACGATTGCCATCGTGCGCAAGGAGACAAACTCCTGGAAATGGACCATCATCCAGTTGGCATTTATGACGGGATTTGCGTACCTTGCTGCGCTAGTGGCGTACCAACTGTTGAAATAATATGGATACCATCACTATTCAGTATATTGTAATCAGCGTCCTCTTCCTGGCGTCGGTGATTTTTTTAATCCGCCGTACGCGGAAGTCGATCAAGGGAAAACGAGCCTGCTCGAAAGGGTGCGGCTGCGATTTCAGTGAACAACCCAAAAAAGCATCTTATTAACTAACTGCGTAATAGATAACCCATGACTTACCAAACAAAGGAAGCGCTCTTCAACGAAATAGAAGGTGTATTGAACGAACAAGGCTTTCAAGTGGTACAACAGGACCAAACGCGGCCTTGGGGTGGTTTCTTCGTTATCGAAGAGTCGCAAGCCCAGCAGTTTGCCAACACGTATTTCAATGGCCTCGATGTGCAGGAACTGAAAATTTCGGGGAAGCTGAGCCCTAAGATTCTCGTCGTCGCACCGGGCAAGCGCCTCTCGTGGCAATACCACCACCGCCGTGCGGAAATTTGGCAAGTGGTACGGGGTGTTGTGGGCGTGGTAACGAGCGATACCGATGAGGAACATGAACTCAAACTCCTCCATCCGGGCGACGTGATCCGCCTTAACCAAGGTGAACGCCATCGGCTCGTTGGCTTAGACGAGTGGGGGGTATTGGCAGAAATCTGGCAACACACGGATAGCGACAACCCGTCGGACGAGGACGACATCGTACGGGTGCAAGACGACTTCGGAAGGTAGTTATCAGCTGTCGGGAATCGGCTATCAGCGATCAATGCCGGCCATCCGCGCGTGCATCTCTATCATGGCCGCCTGGTCGAGTAACCATTTTCGCGACCCTTGTTTTGTACCATCCCAATGTTTACCGAAAAGACCATCGGAATCACGGGCGTGGCGCCATGCGTAATCCAGGTTTTCTCGAAAGGCATTTAAATAACGTTCGTTGCCGTCGATGCCGTACAGTTCGACATACCCACGCATCATCACGGCTATAAACCAATTATCACTGCGCTTCAGCAGGCGGAACGACTCGCCGTCGGCCGACGTGAACGCCTCGAAAAAATACTGGTAACCACTCGCTGCGATACGCTGCGCATCGCGCAGGTAGCTGCTATCCTGTGTAAACCGATATAACAGCGCAGCGCTTTGGAGCATCTGGCCACTGTTATATGGATATTTCCGTTTGTCTACCCTGCCCTTGAGGTTAACGTTATCCCAATACAGGCCGTCCGTCGGGTCTTCCAGATGCTGCTTGGTCCAATCGTACCACCGCTTGCCGGCCTCCATGTATGTACTGTCTTGGGTCGCCTCAAACATCCGTAGGGCAAATACCGCCGCAGGCGCATTTGAGCAGGCATTTTTGGATGTTTTTTTCTGCTCGCACCAATAGATACCGCCTCCAAGGACGGCATCTTCGCCACTTGCTACGAACTTCCAGATCACCTTCGCCCGATCCAGGTACCGCGTTTCGCCAGACGATAGGTAAAGTTCCGCGAAATCGATGCCCAACCAGATGTTATCGTCGTAAAACCGGTCGGACTGGCCCTCACTTCGTACGTAGGAAGCGAAACCCGCCGGCAGTCTGCTATCGTCATAGTAGCGGTCCAAGCCGTGCAGTATCCGGTTATCCAGCATGTCGAGGTAACGCTTGTCGCCCGTCGCCTCGAAAAGGGCACCGACTGCCGAGAGCATCCCCGAAAAGGGCCATAAGTACGAATAGGCATTGGATGCCCCCTCGGCTCCCTCGGCCAGGTAATCTGCACGATAAGCGCGGTCGTCCGGATAGTTTTCACGGAGTAACGGCGACCCTTCCACCCCGTACCGATCATAGACCAGCTCCGTCAACGCATCGGCACGTATTACCGATTGATTGTCTTGCGATAAGCTGTCCTTGCCCACCCGGCTGGATGCGCCTGCGTAGGCCGTACCCAGTAGCGCGGCCATAAGCGCAGCGCAGGGCAGTATCATCTTATTGAATCGCATCGTCATGCTTTATAATCCGTGATTGTTATCCTATGGTCGCAAAAGCCATATTCCCGTTCCTGATTGGAACATACCAGCAAAAGCCGGCCGGCACAGGTTTGCTCCACCAATTGCAGGTACCAGGCAATACCTTCTTCATCCAAATTGGATGTCGGCTCGTCTAGCAGCACAATGGGCACATCGGCACAACACGCCAGGCCCAGTTTCACCCGCTGTTTCATGCCCGACGAAAAATGCCGAAGTTGTTTATCCTGGGCATGCGTAAGCCCCATGTACTCCATAAGCGACAGCGCATCGAAACCGCTTAGGAACGCTTTGTGCATAAAATGGAAGCGGATTTGCTCGGCGAGTGTAAACTCCTCGATCAGTTCGAGGTAAGGTGCCGCGATTGACAGGTATTGGTACACCCGGTCGGGGTCAACAGCGCTCCCCCCACGTTGGTACGTAATGTGGCCGGCAGACGGTGTCAACGCCGAAGAGACGACCTGCAGCAAGGTGGATTTCCCCGAGCCGTTGGGCCCCAGTACGGCATAACGCAACCCGGTGGTGAAACGATAGTTCACATGCTGAAAGACCCAATCCCGGTTAAACCGCCTACCAATGTCTTCCAGCACAATTTCCATGGTTTACAACACACCCTTGCTTTGACCGAATCCCTTCATCACACCGCGGTTGGAGTTCCGAATGGAATCGAGTATTTCGTCACGTATTTCCGTTGGTTTGTACTCCGCCTCGATAATGTCCAATGCCTTGGTCAAATTGTTGTTTTTGACAAAGAGTACACGGTAAATATCTTGGATTTCGTTGATTTGGCTGGAAGAGAAGCCCCGCCGCCGCAACCCTACCGAGTTGATACCCACATAGGCAAGTGGCTCACGCGCGGCCTTCACAAAGGGAGGTACATCTTTGCGTACCAACGAGCCACCGGCGATGAACGCGTGCGAGCCCACATGGCAAAACTGATGCACAGCCACCATGCCCGCCAACACGACAAAATCGCCTACGGTAATGTGCCCGGCCAATGTACTGTTATTCGAAAAAATGCAGTTGTCGCCCACAATGCAGTCGTGCGCAATATGGCTATACGCCTGGATGAGGCAATTTTTTCCAATAACGGTCTTCCATTTATCCTTGGTACCGCGGTTTACGGTTACACACTCGCGAATGGTGGTATTATCACCGATCTCCGCAGTGGTTTCTTCGCCATCGAACTTCAGGTCCTGCGGGATGCCCGAAATAACGGCTCCCGGGAAAATCCGGCAGTTCTTACCGATGCGGGCGCCATCCATGATGGTCACGTTAGAGCCAATCCAGGTGCCTTCGTCGATAACCACGTCCTTGTGGATGGTCACAAAAGGCTCAATCACTACGTTCCCCGCAATCTTGGCCTGTGGATGTATGTATGCTAACGGCTGTATCATGACGCTTGGCTCTCTTTAACTTTAACGATCTGGGCCATCAGTTCGGCTTCTACCACCACTTTTTCGCCAACCATGCCCACGCCCTTCATCTGGGCAATTCCCCTCCGGATGGGCTCCAGCAGATCACAGCGGAAAATGATGGTATCGCCCGGGTTCACCTGTGCCTTAAACCGTGCATTCTCAATTTTCAAAAACAAGGTCAAGTAGTTCTCGGGGTCGGGCACGGTGCTTAGCACCAGCACCCCACCGGTTTGGGCCATTGCCTCAATCTGCAATACGCCCGGAAAAACCGGTGCGCCTGGGAAATGGCCCATGAACAGGTCCTCGTTCATGGTCACGTTTTTCAACCCCACCACATGCGTTTTGGTGAGCTCCAATATCTTATCGATCATCAGGAACGGTTGCCGGTGGGGCAAGATGTCCATGATCTGGACCGTATCATACAGCGGCGGCATATTGGGGTCGTAGACCTTGGCGTATTTACGGCTTTTTTCCTTCTTGATCTGTGCTTTTATTTTCTTAGCAAATGCCACGTTGGCGGCGTGCCCCGGCCGTGCAGCCATGATATGGCCTTTGATCGGCCTGCCCACCAATGCGAGGTCGCCAATCATGTCCAGCAGCTTATGGCGCGCGGGTTCGTTTTGGTGGCGGAGTTCGATATTGTCCAATATCCCTTCCTTAGCCACGTCGATATCGTCGCGGTTAAAGAGCTTGGCCAGGTGGCGCAGTTCATTTTTGCTCACTTCCCTATCCACCACCACAATCGCATTGTTCAAATCGCCCCCTTTGATCAGGTTGTTCTGTAGCAGCATTTCCAACTCGTGGAGGAAACAGAAGGTCCGCGATGATGCGATATCCTTCGAAAACTCATCAATATTGCTGATGGACGCATGCTGGCTGCCCAACACCGGCGAATTGAAATCAATCATACAGGTAAACCGGTACCCGTCGAGCGGCATGGCAACCATCTCCACTTTCCGATCCGGTTCGGTATGGTGTATATTATGCGGTATTTCGTAATAGTCACGATCGGCGTTCTGATCCACATATCCTGTTTCTTCGATCGCTTTCACGAACGGTGCCGAGCTACCGTCCATAATTGGAACCTCGGGGCCGTCGATATCGATGAGCACATTATCGATCTGCAGGCCTACCAATGCTGCCATGAGGTGTTCAATGGTACTTACACGGGCTCCATTTTGGGATATCGTTGTACCCCGGGAGGTGTCTGACACGTTGTCGGCATCTACAAGAACCACCGGTTGGTTTTCGAGGTCGATCCGTCTAAATTTGTACCAATGATGTTCCGGAGCAGGTTTTAAGGTCATGGTCACAGGCTTGCCGGTATGAAGGCCTACCCCCGAAATCACAATTTCTGATTTGATTGTGCGTTGTTTTACGTTCATCTCTGTCAATTGGCTTATCCGCAAGTAGGCGGACCTAAGCTTACTTTATTTCGATACTTCCTTTGTTAATAATAGTTGTTCCAATTCTTCAAGTCGGCGTTCCAGTTCGGGGAGGCGCGAATACACCACCTGCGAGCGCATTTGCGCATTGTAGGGTGCGGCAGGGCTGCCCGACCAGCGTTTCCCCTCTTCCGCAATGGTACGGTTAACGCCCGACTGTGCCTGTATTTGACTGCCATTGGCAATGCGAATATGCCCCACTACGCCCACCTGTCCGCCAATAACGGTGTTCTTGCCGATTTTGGTGCTCCCAGAAATCCCCGATTGGGCAGCAATCACCGTATGTTTGCCAATTTCGACATTGTGCGCAATCTGAATCAAATTATCCAGCTTTACGCCCTGCCTTATGATGGTCGATCCCATCGTGGCGCGATCGATTACCGAATTCGCACCGATTTCGACGTCATCCTCAATGATTACGTTTCCAATCTGGCTGATCTTATTATAGGAACCATCTTCCTGGGGGGCAAAGCCAAAGCCATCGCTACCCACCACCGTTCCCGAATGGATGATAACGCGCTCGCCAATCACGCAATCGAAATAAACCGTTACACCCGGAAACAGGGTGGTATCGTCTCCGATTTTCACGTTATCGCCGATATAAACATTCGGGTAGATTTTACACCTATTGCCTATAACGGCTCCCCGGTCTATATAAGCAAATGCACCCACGTACACCTCTTCCCCGATTTTGACCGTTTCATCAATGAACGCCCGCTCCTCGATCCCGGTCTTATCCAAGCGCATCTTGTTGTACAGTTCCAACAAGGTCGAAAAAGCCAGGTAAGCATTTTTCACGCGCACGATGGTACCCGATACGGGGCGTTCCAATTTCAGGTCGTCATTGACGATGATTACCGACGCTTTCGTTGTATAGAGGTATGGTTCGTACTTCGGGTTAGACAAAAAAGAGAGTGAGCCTGTCGATGCTTCCTCGATCTTTGCCAGTTGGTCTACCATCACATCGGGGTTCCCTTCAAGGGAACCGTTCACGAACGTTGCTATTTGATGTGCGGAAAATTGCATCTGCAAATGTATAAGTTTAAACGGTAATATTCCAATTTTTACTGACTATCAATGCATTGATAATGGGGTATGGACCAGCTCCTTCGGAAAGGAAACGGCAAATTTCTGTACTTTCCGCGAGAGTGTCTCCAAATTAGATAGGTCAGAGGCTTCTGCAATATCTTGTATACTGCCATCTTTCATCAATATCCTGATGGTCCCATTATTAGGTTCATAAGCACTGTTTTCTATCGATTGCACCCACACGTAATAATCCACATCGGCCACGTCAATGTCAAAATAATTCACCGCCTCCGCCCTCAACTGCACGAGCTGCCCCTCTTCCGGAAGCACGGCATGCAGCTCGGTGTGATACAACGACCGGGCAATGAGCCGCGAGCACAACCGCTGCAAAATACGGTCACTGTGGTGTGCCCACGTTTTTACGGCAGACCATATATCTGTATCGTCGAGCTGCGAAAAATGCACTAAATGCAGGGCATCTTCGGTAAAATTCTGCCGAGTTACCTTATTGCGCAAAAAATGTTCCAACGCTGGTGTGGCGAAGAGCGAATGGCCGGCGCCATACAATTCCTTAGCCCGCTGCAAGATTTTAAGCAGCATCTGCTCGGCGCTAATCACCGTTTTATGCAGGTATACCTGCCAATACATCAGCCGCCGCGCGATGAGAAACTTCTCGACCGAATAGATGCCCTTCTGCTCCACGACAAGCTCATTGTCGATCACATTAAGCATTTTTATGATGCGATCGAAACTGATCACACCCTCGGCAACACCGGTAAAAAAGCTATCTCGGCTCAGGTAATCCATCCGGTCGATATCAAGCTGACCGGCTACCAGTTGGTAGAGAAATCTCCTCGGATAGCGGTTATTGAAAATCTCGATCGCCAAATCGAGGCGTCCCATCGTTGCCTCATTCAGTTCATCCATCATGAGCGAGGAGAGCAACTCGTGCGATACGCCTTCCACCAGGGTATGCTCAAGCGAGTGTGAAAACGGCCCATGGCCGATATCGTGCAGCAAGATAGCCGCCAGTGCCGCTTCCTCTTCCTCGGCTGAGATCGCGATGCCCTTTCCGCGCAGGGTTTCCAACGCAAGCGCCATCAAGTGCATGGCACCCAGCGCGTGCTGGAAGCGCGTATGCAACGCGCCCGGGTATACGAGATGCGTCATGCTTACCTGCTTGATGTATCGCAAACGTTGGAAATAGGGGTGCTGGATCAGGTCAAAAATGAAACCAGAGGGAATGGATATAAACCCATATACGGGGTCGTTTATTATTTTCTTTTTATTCAATCGCGTTGTCCATTGCGGAAGGGCCTATTGCCAACCGCATTTACAGGGAACAAAGATACGTTACCTCGCTGTTAATTTATGTTAAAAATGTCGATACAGGCAAACTTTTCACTAAGTTCGCGCTTATTATTGCTATCTAGGGAAGACTGGAAGGCTTCACATACATTGACGAACCAACATGCAAGAAACAAATATACTTTGGGCAGACGATGAGATTGATTTGCTAAAGCCCCACATCATGCTTTTGAACGAAAAAGGATATGGCGTGAAAACGGTTACCAACGGCAACGATGCCGTGGATGCCTTTAAGAAGGGGTTTTATGATCTGGTGTTTTTAGATGAGAACATGCCCGGACTCACTGGATTGGAAACGCTATCCGAACTGAAAAACATCAACCCGGCGGTACCCATGGTGCTGGTCACCAAAAATGAGGAGGAACACCTCATGGAGGATGCCATCGGCTCCAAGATCGATGACTACCTCATCAAGCCCGTAAACCCCAAGCAGATCCTGCTCACCATCAAGAAGCTCACGGAAAACAAACGGCTGATCAGCGAGAAAACATCGATGGCCTATCAACAGGACTTCCGGAATCTGGGCATGATCCTGAATGACAACCTCGACTATGAGCAATGGGCCGACGTTTATAAGAAACTTATCTATTGGGAGCTCTCCCTGGAGAAACTGGAGGACGCCGGTATGCATGAGGTGCTTACCCTGCAGAAAGCGGAAGCCAATATGCAATTTTTCAAGTTTATCGAGAAAAAGTACCTCCAGTGGATAAAGGAGCCCGAAACGGGGCCCGTGATGTCGCACCAGCTTTTCCGCAAAAAGGTGTTCCCTACGTTGCAGGAAAACCGGCCCACTTTTTTCTTCCTGATAGACAACCTGCGGTACGATCAGTGGCGCATCATCAATGATGTCATCACCAACTATTTCAGGCTCGAAGAAGAAGACAGCTATTACAGTATCCTTCCCACGGCCACACAATACGCCCGTAATGCCATCTTCAGCGGACTGATGCCGCTCGATATGGACCGCCAGCATCCCGGACTGTGGCAGAACGACGAGGACGAAGGCGGTAAGAACCTGCATGAAGACAAGTTCCTCGCCGACCAAATCAAACGTACGTACCGCAAAGAATGCAAGCATTCGTACACCAAGGTATTAACGCTCGAACAGGGCCGCGACGTTACGGAAAACCTCAGCAACCTCATGGGCAACGACCTCAATGTGTTGGTCTATAATTTCGTCGACATGCTCTCGCATGCCCGTACCGATATGGCCATGATCCGCGAGCTGGCCAATGATGAGGCTGCCTACCGGTCGCTCACCCTCTCTTGGTTTGAGCACTCACCGCTGCTCGAAACATTGCGGTGGCTTTCGCAGAAGCCTGTGCGGCTGATCATCACCACCGACCACGGCACCATCCGCGTAAAGCATGCCAGCAAGGTTATCGGCGACCGAAACACCAATACGAATCTGCGCTATAAACAGGGCAAGAACCTCAATTTCATCGCCAAAGACGTGTTCCACGTAAAAAATCCGCACGACGCCATGCTGCCGAAGCTGCACGTCAGCTCCAGTTTCATCTTTGCGCGCGAGGACGCGTATTTTGTATATCCCAATAATTACAACCATTTCGTCAACTATTTCAACGAGACGTTCCAGCACGGGGGCATTTCGCTGGAAGAAATGATTATTCCGTTCGCCACATACACCACCAAGTAGCAAAAACCGTACTTTTGCCCGGATGGTTATTGATGTTCCAAACTTGGAAGGATTGCCCGATGCCGCCAGCCGGTTGCTGGCCGCTGTGGGTGATCGGCGCGTCTTGCTGTTTTATGGCAGCATGGGTGCTGGCAAAACAACGTTCATCAGCGAAATCTGCCGGCAACTCGGTGCGGTCGATGCGCCATCAAGCCCTACATTTGCCATCGTCAATGAATACCATAGCGCTGCCGGACCATTGTATCACTTCGATTTCTACCGCATCAAGTCGGAACAGGAAGCTTTTGATCTGGGTTATGAAGATTATTTCTACTCGGGTTCGTATTGCCTCGTTGAATGGCCCGAGAAAATAACGAATCTGCTGCCCGATGACGCGGTGCACATCCATATCACCGCCGTTACCGACGGTACGCGCCGTATCACTATCAATGTGACACCCTAGCTAAACTGAATTGGCATTTTTTCTTTTCACCGCTCTTTCGCCGCGGAGGCGACAAACTTTTGCTTGATCAAAAGTTTGACTAAAATCAAGGCTTGCCTACGCCGTTGCAACCCGTTGCCGCATGCGCCGTCGCAAACCGAAGCCACGCCCGCACACCTCCCCGTCCCTTCGTTCGTCGGTTCACTGGATGTACGGTGGCTGCGCTGGTATGAGGGTGGGGCATGCTTGGCAGCCGGTTGCTGCCTCCGCAGGCTAGGCCTTCTGCGTTCATGTGGTACCTTCGGGTGGCTTCGCCGCATCCGTGCGCGTGCTTGCAATAGGGGTTTGACAATCGGGGTCTAGTCTGTGGTAGCTCTATTTGACCATTTGCAGTATTATCAATTCGGAGGTAGGAGCGGCCTTGGCGCAATTGGACGTGCAGGCCGTGGTGGTGCGTTGCAGAAACGGTAGGGTACGCAACACCGAGCAGAACCCAGCCACTGGGTGGGCCGTGAGCGCAGGCGGCCTAGGGTTCGCACCGTTGCACCAGCGCGTAGCCGGAACAACAAATGCGGCACAGCCAAAGCACCTTGGGCACTTGGGTGCGCTCCAAGTGCCATGCCTCCGCGGCATGGAGCGGAAAACACCTCCACTTCTTGTCCTAGGTTAATGTGCATGAACAATGCCCCCTGTATCTTTGTACTAACAAAAAAGGAGCATTATCATGGACAACAACATCTTAGGTATCCATCACATCACGGCTATTGCAAGCGATGCCAAACGCAACTACGACTTCTATACCCGTGTGCTGGGACTCCGCCTGGTCAAGAAAACGGTCAACTTCGACGACCCCGAGACCTACCATTTCTATTTCGGCAACGAAGTAGGCACACCGGGCACCATCCTTACGTTCTTCCCTTGGGGCAACCGCGTGAAACCGGGCCGCCGTGGCACCCGGCAGGTTACCGAAATCGGCTATGCCGTACCGGCAGGAAGCCTTGATTTTTGGAAAGACCGGCTGGAAGCAAACAATGTTCTCTACAATAACCCCGCAGAAAAATTCGGCGAGCAGTACCTCACCTTCCTCGACCCCGATGGGTTGAAGTTCGAACTTACGGTACCCGGCAAAGCCGATACCCGTGCACCGTGGACAACCGATGGGGTCAATGCGGCCCATGCCATACGTGGCTTCCACCACATCACCATCACCACCACCAAAATAGACGCGACCGCAAAGATACTTACCGACGTGTTCGGGTACCGGTTGCTGAAACAGGAGGTAAACCGCTATCGGTTTGTCACGGATGCGGTAGACCATGCCGCGCTGGTGGACTTGGTTGAAGCGCCCGGCGAAGCCGAAGGGCTCGTGGCAGGCGGTTCCGTACACCACGTCGCCTTCCGCGTTCACGATGAAGCCACGCTCATGCACTTCAGGGAAAAAGTAATTGCGCAAGGACTGCACATCACCGAGAAGATAGACCGCAACTATTTCTACTCGCTCTATTTCCGCGAACCGGGAGGTGTGTTGTTTGAAATCGCCACCGACAACCCCGGCTTTGCCACCGATGAAACCGTAGCCGAGTTGGGTAGCGGATTGAAACTGCCGGCCCAATACGAAGGGTACCGCGAACAACTGGAAAAGGTTTTACCCCAATTGGATTGATCACATGTATACACACGAGAAACAACTCATACAAGCCGGCAAATCGGCTGCACACGCCAGCAAGGCAGTGGTGCTGCTCCACGGGCGGGGCAGCTCCGCCCCTGGCATCCTTTCACTAGCCCGCCATCTCCAGCTCGGCGACGCGCTCCTGCTGGCACCCCAGGCAACCCACAATTCGTGGTACCCTTATAGCTTCCTCGCACCCGTCAATGACAATCAGCCCGCGTTGGACTCCGCATTGGCACTGGTACATGAAGCTGCGGAGGAAGCCATGCAACTGGGCATCCCGGCCAGCGCGCTCTATTTCGTAGGCTTCTCGCAAGGTGCGTGCCTGGCCCTCGAATACATCGCGCGGCACGCCCAGCCCTACGGAGGTGCCGTCGCCTTCACGGGCGGACTGATCGGCGAATCGCTGAATCTCGATAACTATGGCGGTAACTTCGGGGGCACGCCTGTGCTGATTACCTCAGGCGATGCTGACCCCCACGTGCCGCTGCACCGGATTGAAGAAAGTGCAACGGTTTTGCGCGACCTCGGGGCAAACGTAACCCTGGAGGTCTATCCCGGCAAGCCACACAGCATCAGCCCCGACGAGACGCTATTGGCCAACGAAGTGGTGTTTGGGGCCGGCGGCGCTGCGTAATCGGCCATCAATCAGCAAGTACGAACCGTGCTTCCTGTGTGTCGCGCGAATTCGTGCCGACGAACACCACGAATTCACCGGGCTCGGCCACGAAATCCAAGTGGGCATTGTAAAACTTTAGGTCGTCTACGGTGAGTTTGAAAGTTACACGTTCCGATTCGCCGGGCGCAAGCCTTATTTTCCGGAAGCCCTTCAGTTCCTTTACGGGCCGCGTCACCGAGCCGACCACATCGCGGATGTAAAGTTGCACCACCTCTTCTCCGGCATAATCACCGGCATTGCGTACCGCTACGCTTACCTCAAGCGAACCCGTGGATTGCAGGCTGTCGCTGCTGAGCGTAACATCGCCATAAGCGAACGTTGTATAGCTCAAGCCGTAACCAAAAGGATATAGCGGTTCGTTAGGTACATCGAGGTAATTGGAGCGGAATTTCTGGAACCACTGCCCATCGGCAAGTGGCCGCCCGGTATTCTTATGGCTGTAGTACAGGGGTAACTGGCCCACGTGGCGGGGGAACGTGGCGGGCAGCTTGCCCGATGGGTTAACGTCGCCGAACAGCACATCGGCCATCGCTTTGCCGGTTTCCGTACCGCCGAACCAGGCGTTGAGTATGGCTGGCACCTGCTCATGTTCCCACGTCAGCGTGAGCGGCCGCCCGGTAAACAGCACCAATACCACCGGCTTACCCGTTTTCAGCAGCTCGGCCAGCAACCGTTGCTGTATGGCCGGTATCCCGATGTCGGTGCGGCTCGATGATTCGCCGCTCATCTCCGAGCTTTCGCCCAACGCCGCGACGATCACATCAGCCTGTTGGGCGGCGGCCACTGCTTCGGCCAGGATCTCGGCCTCAGGCCGGTCATCGCGCGGGATGGTGCGGCCAAACATCGTTGCCCGCTCTTGGTAGTCGGCGTCTTCCAGCAGATTAGACCCGTGGTGGTGGATGATGTTGACCCGGTTGCCCAACACGGCCCGCATACCTTCCAACAACGAGGGCGTATGCTCCAGGTCGGCGCTCACGCTCCACGTGCCGGGCATGTTGCTGCCCGTATTGGCCAATGGCCCTATTAAGGCCACCGTGCCCGACTTTTTCAGCGGCAGCACGCGTTCGTCGTTCTTGAGCAGTACGAATGATTTACCAGCCGCCTCGCGTGCCTTGGCCAAGTGGGCCGGATGGAGGATAGCCGCTTCAGCACGTGACTCATCACAATACCGGAATGGATCATCAAACAGCCCCAATTTATATTTGGCTTCCAAGACACGCCGGCAGGCGCGATCGATGTCCGCTTCACTCACCCTGCCCGCATCCAGCGATTTTTTCAATGTGGTCAGAAACCCTTCGCCCACCATGTCCATGTCGATACCGGCTTGGAGCGACCGCGCGGAGACCTCCTGCAAATCACCCAAGCCATGGTCTACCAGTTCATTGACGGCGGTGTAGTCCGTTACCACGAAACCACCGAAACCCCACTGGTCGCGAAGTACATCCGTCATCAGCCACTTATTGGCGGTGGCTGGCACCCCATTGATATCGTTGAACGACGTCATCACACTCCCCGCCCCCGCATCAATGGCGGCCTTGTAGGGAGGTAAGTACTCATTGTACATGCGATGTAAGCTCATATCGGTGGCGTTGTAGTCGCGACCGGCCTCGGCTGCCCCATACAGGGCGAAATGTTTCACACAGGCCATGAGCGTATTATCCGCAGCGAGGTCGTTGCCCTGATAGCCATGCACCATCGCTTCCGCGATGCGCGAGGTCAGGTACGTATCCTCGCCCGATCCTTCGGAGATACGACCCCAGCGGGCATCGCGCGAGATGTCAACCATGGGCGAGAACGTCCAGTTGAGCCCATCGGCAGCTGCCTCCACGGCCGAAATCCGGGCGGTCTCCTCAATCAGGCTCATGTCCCACGTCGCGGCAAGCCCCAGCGGGATGGGGAAGATGGTCTTGTAGCCGTGGATAACATCCAGGCCGAAAATCAGTGGGATCTTGAGGCGCGACTGGTTTACCGCCAGTTCCTGCGCGGCACGGATGCGTTTGGGCGTCGTCATGCTGAAAATACCGCCGATCTTCCCTTCCTTTATTTTGGCCTCCACGCCCGTACTCACTACCGAGCCTGTCGTCACCTCACCTGCCGTGACGAGGTTGAGTTGGCCGATCTTCTCTTCGATGGTCATCTGTTGCATCAGCCCATCGATAAAACGGTCCATATCTGCGCCTGGCTGTGCCGTTACCTGCAACGCCGGTAAACCTGCCATCACCATTGCCGTTAAAATCAGGGTATAAATTCGTGCGTTCATCATCTCAACTTTTCGTCTTTTTTGGAATCGCTTCCCTCCTTTACCGCACCAGAGTCGACTAATACGTTCCGCGGTATAAGTGATCGATGCGTTTCTGGTTAATTTTCTTAAGTGGAATCTGCAGGCCATCGGTAGCCTCCAGCCAGCCCCACAGCTCCTGCTTGAGCTGGCCTGCCATTTCCTGCGACTCTGGGTCGCGGATGAGGTTGTTCATTTCGTGGGGGTCGGTCTGCAGGTCGTACAGTTCATTGGTATCCCACAACCCGTGGTTGAAGATATATTTGTAACGATCGGTGCGGATGGCAAAGACCGTTGGCGTCTGCGGGAAGGCCCACTCCCAATAATATTCATAAAACACCCTGTCGCGCCAGCCGGCAATGGGTTTCCCCTGCAACAGCGGCAAGAACGAGTGCCCCTGCATTTGTTCCGGTATTGCGATACCCGCGATATCGAGTATGGTGGGGCCGATATCCACATTCATGACCATCTGCTCAACCTGGCTCTGCGGCTTGATCATGCCCGGTGCCCACGCCAGCAGCGGCACCCGCATGGACGCTTCATAAGCATTCCGTTTATCGATCAGTCCCTGTTCACCGAATAGGAAGCCATTGTCGCCCATGTAAAAAACCAATGTGTTTTCGGCTAAGCCGTGTTCCTCCAGCCAGGCAATCACCGAGCCGATGCTTTCATCCACGCTGCGCAACGTTTCGCAGTACTGCCGGTAAAAGTCGGCAAATGCAATCGTCCCGTCGTACATGTAGTCCACACCGTGCCAGCTGTGCCGTTGCTTACGCACCCAATCGGGGATACCATCCAAGTTAACGGGGCCATCATAAGGCGTCTCCATGCCTACGCGCATGCTGCTGTCGGTGGCCGTGAGGTACATCGAGGGTGGACAAACAATAGGCATGTCCTTATAGCTGCCCCGGTGCCGCTCGGCCGGGTTGAATTCGGCATGCACCCCCTTGTGCGAAAGGTACAGGAAGAACGGCTGGTCAGCGTCGAGCGTGTTCAGCCAATCGATGGCGTAGTCGGTCAGCAGATCGGTGGTATAGCTCCCCTCGGGCTGCTTCACTTCGGTGCCATTGATGTTGAACGTGGGTGAGTAATACACCCCCTGGTCGCGGAAGCTCACCCATTGGTCAAACCCCGGTTGCGGGTTGCCATCTTTATTGCCCATGTGCCATTTCCCGAAGAAGCCCGTTTTGTAACCTTCCTCCTGCATATACTGGGGGAAAAACGTGAGGCCTTCGGGTAGGGGGGCATTGTTATCCACAATGGTATGGGTATGGGCATACTGGCCCGTGAGGATAGACGCCCGGCTCGGTGAGCAGAGCGCGGTAGAGACGAAGGCATTTCGCAGGTGCGCCCCTTCCGCCGCCATGCGGTCCATAAAAGGAGTTTCCAGCCCGGGCACCTTATCCATGAAACCCATGAAATCAAATCGGTGGTCATCGCTCAGGATGAACACCACATTATAAGGTTTGGCGGGCGGTGTTTGTGCCCACACGGCGGTACTCCAAACATATAACACGAAAAAAAGATAGATCCGTTTCATGACTTGCGTATTTAATCAATCCGTTTCACCTCGCTCCTCGCGGAGATACCATTCTCATTGATGGCCTCGATGGCAAAATAGTAGGTTTTCTGGCTATCCATCGCTTTGTAATAATACTCGTTGGCGCCGTGCACCATGATGCAATTGTACAGTTTATCTGGCGCCAGCCCGGTATAGATGTTGTAGGCATAGGCATCATCCACCGGGCTCCATTTGATCCAGGCACTGCGCTTATCTTTCTCCGTTCGCATAACGATGAACTCATCGACGGCCGCCGGTTCGCTCCCCTGCCCCCGGCCAAACACCCGAAGGCCGCTGATGGCGAATTTACCGGTAGGCATGTGCACGTTCTCCAATTTGATGTAGCGGGCTTTCACCGGCTGCTGGAGCTCCACGTAATCGTGTGGCACATCCGTTTTGTTTTGGCTTTTGTCAGCAAGCACGCTCCAGTGGCGGCCATCTTCCGAATAAGACAGGATGTACTGGTGGTAAATGCCGTTCATTTTTCCAAGGAATGCGCTGTCCGCATCCTGGTCAGCGTAATTGACCTGCACGGCATGCACTGTGCTCACCGCACCGAGGTCACTTTGTATCCATTCGCCTTTATCGCCTGTGGCAGCACTCCAATAAGTCTTCATGCTTTCGTCTACCGCGTGATTCGCCGGGTAGCCGGCACCTAATGTGGACGACACCTGAACCGGCTTTTGGTAATTGAGCAGCATCCACCCCGTGAAGCGGCTTTCCCGGTGGTCGGCAGGTCCATCGGGCAGGTAATGCGGGTAGTCGCCGAAAGCAGTATTGGCGTACATCACGCCATCCGCGTCAAAGCCAGCGGGCCAAACCCCCAAGCGCCTTTCGAAATTATTCTTGACGCCCAGCACCACGGTAGCCACGTGCCAGTAGTTGCCGCCATTGTCTTGGAAAGTAGCGCCGTGGCCGGCCCCACGTGCAAAACCGCCGGGCTTATAGCTGAGCGGGTCAGACTGGGTGGTAAATGGCCCTAGGGGGCTATCGCCCACAGCCACCCCATCCGCATAGCCACTGAATTCGGTACCCGGAGCGGCATACTGGAGGTAATATTTACCGCCGTGTTTGGTCATATGTGCCCCTTCGATAAACGGATCGAGGAACGTATTATCCATGTATTCGCCAAAGCGCTGCCAACCGTAGCGCCAACTTTCCAGGAAATAGACCTCCTTGCGTGTGCCGATCGGTGCGAAGGTCTGCCGATTGAGTTCAATCCCGTACAGCGGATAGCGGTTGCTGCTGCCGTTATACATATAAAAGCGCCCATCATCGTCGGTGAAAAAGTCGGGATCCCACCCCCCGATGGAAAAGGAATCCACCAGCGGCTGCCATTCATTTGCTTTGGGATTGGTGCTCATCCACAAGGTGAATTTATCGGTGTATGTAGACCCGAACACGAGCATGGTATCGCCCACGATGCCCACGGCAGGTGCGCACAGCTCATCGTAGACATCGCCGTTCCACGGCCGGAGGAATTTCTTGGACACGAAATGCCAATCGGACAGGTCGCTGCTCCACCAGTAGCCCCATTGGTTGGTACTGAACAGGTAGTAGTCGCCCTGGTAGTTTACGATGACCGGATCGGCGGTGGCGCGGTGGCGGCCCCACTCGGAAAAATTGGGAATAGGCGTATAGCCGTAGTCGATGTTTATGGGATTGCAATACGTGCGGGGAGCCTGCGCGGTAGCTAGTCCGCTCCAGAGCCATCCGATGATCAGCAAGAACCGTCTATATTTCCGGGTGCCGTGCATATCCTTATAGCTTCGGGCTTTCAAACCCCAATTTACGCAGTCCCGCCTGAATTTCCGGCGCTCCCATAAAAAGGTCCCATAGCAGCCCGGTGCGATGGTTTTCTATCATCACCGGTACCGGGCCCTGATCGATGGCTAAGTAACGTTGCGGGTACCAGTTTTCCGTTTCGCTGTAGGCATCGTAAAAACCATATTTGCCCCACACCCTATCGCCAAGCGTTTCGTAAAGGTAGCGAATCATTTCCATGCTGTGTTCCGGCGTATAGGGAAACGATGACAAGGCCGCGGTCGGTGAGATCACCCCACGGTCGTTATCGGGGTTATGTGCCGCATATCCATTCACCGAGTAGCTCGCGGTAAACCCCCACCCGCCAGCCGGCGAACCATAGCCTTTATAACCATTCGGGTTATCGATGGCATAGTCGTACTGGATAAGCGCGTGGTTGCGGTTCAGCTCCCAATAGTCCGCATATTGGTCTTTCAGGCCGCGGGGGTCGAGGCCCAGGTACGAATAGTGCGACCAAAACAGCGGCCCTACGCCGTTGCTATCCGGCACGTTGTGCTTGAGGATGATGGGGTGGCCATAGCGCTCAGCATCGGTGGTGATGGCGCCCCCGCGGGCCCAGCCTTCGTGGTACACCTCGGCCGGTACGCCGTGCGTGGGCGATGACGCGGCCAGCACATAGGTGATGAGGCACTCGTCATAGCCCCGTATGGGATGGTTTGCGGCCCAGCCCGCTGTGGGGCTCCAATGCCAGTACAGCACATTTTGCCCGCCCTGGCGGTACCAGTCCCATTCAATGTCTTTCCAGAGGGCATCGGCGCGTGCAGCCAATTGCTTTTCTTGTTCATTGCCCTCTTGGAAGTATTCCCTCACGCAAATCAACGCTTGCGCCATAAAAGCGGTCTCCACGAGATCGCCGCCGTTGTCGTTCTTGCTGAATGGTTTCGCCTTGCCCGTGGGGCCATCCAGCCAGTGTGGCCATGCCCCGTGGAAACGGTCTGCTTTCGCTAGGTAATCGAGTACCTTCTCAAAGCGGTCTGCACCCGCTTGCCGCGTGATGAAGCCCCGCTCCATGGCCGCGATGATGGCCATCAGACCAAATCCGCTGCCACCGATGGTAACGACTTCCTGGTCATTCTGCGGGTATTCGCCATCGATGTGTATGCGCTCCCGTGCAAGGCCCGATACCGGCTCCGCACCATCCCAGAAGTACTGGAACGTCTGCTGCTGCACAAGGGTGAGCAGGGAGTCATCAGCCAGGGTATCAGCGTTATTACCGTCAGCATTACCATCAGCGCGTTTTTTTTGACCAGCACCGTTGCAGGCAGCCAATAGTACCGCAATTATTAATATTGTATAGACGTTGTGATTCATGGTCTGTTTTAACATTATAATTTCGGGCTGTCAAAGCCCAGTTTACGCAACCCGGCTTTCACCTCGGGTGCGCTCATAAAAAGATCCCAAAGCAAACCAGTACGGTAGTTTTCAATCATGGCAATGATCGGCCCCTGGTCGATGGCGAGGTAAGCGTCGGCCACCCACTGCTCCGTAAGGTTAAACGCATCGTAAAAACCGTACGTTCCCCACAAGCGGTCGCCCAGGGTATAGTAGAAGAACTTCAGGGCCGCCATCGACTCGTCGGGTGTGTACGGAAACGCGCTGAGCGCCGCAGAAGGTGTGATTACCCCCAGGTCGTTGGTGGGCGAATGGGCGGAATACCCATCGTGGCTGTCGCTTGCCGTAAGCCCCCAACCGCCCGCCGAACCGTAGCCTACGTATGTCCGCGGGTTGCGCACGCAATAGCGGTAGTTGATCAGTGTATGGTTTACGTTCTGGTTCCAATAGTTGGCATAACCATCGCTCAGGCCCCGTGGGTCGATACCCAGAAACGAGTACTGACTGAAAAACAGGGGGCCTCCGAACGGTGGGCCAAGCGGCAACTCCACGCCTTCGTACGTTTCGCCATTACGCATCGCACCGTCTCTCGCCCACCCTTTGGTGTATACACTTTCGGGAATACCATGTGTAGGCGATGCCGCCGCCAATACGTACGTGATGAGGGATTCATTCCAACCCCGTATAGGCAGGTTCATCGCCCATTCCTTATCCGGCGACCAGTGCCAATAGAGTACATCCTGCCCACCACGCCGGTACCAATCCCATTCCACCGACTCCCACAGCACGTTGATGCGGTCGATGAGTTGCTTTTCGGCGGGCACTGCCCCTTCGAGGTACTGCCGCATGGTGAGGAGGCCCTGCATCAAAAGCGAAGTTTCCACAAGATCGCCGCCGTTATCGTTTGCACTGAAGGGCATCGCGTCGCCCGTATTGCCGTTGATCCAATGCGACCACGCCCCGTGGAACCGGTCGGCCGTCTCCAAAAAAGCGAGTATGGCCGCCAGCCGCGTCAGCCCTTCATTGCGGGAGATGAACCCCCGCTCCATGCCCACGATAAGCGCCATCACACCAAACCCCGAACCGCCGCTTGTCACCAGGTTTCCCGAGGTATTGCGCTCGCGCGCCATGCCACTGGCCGGATGGGCGAAATCCCAAAAGTATTTGAACGTTTGCCGTTGCACCAGCGTGAGCAGCTCGTCGTCTGGAATGGTGGGGAACTTCGGTTCGGAAGCTGCGGTGGTATACAATGTCCGTTCCAGCCCGTCGAACCCTTCACCGGTAGCGCCAACCAGCGCATCCGAAACCCGCAAGGTGAATTTCGTGAAATCCTTCAGCGGCGTGCCGCTTGTCAAGCTCAGCGAGCGCCCATCGGCAGCAAGTTCCTGTTGTAAGCTTACTGCTCCCGCAGCGCCGGTCAAGGTCACGGCCTGCTGTGCAGCGGCGGCATCCAATGGACCGGAAAAACGGATGGTCATGTCCAAATCAAGCGGTATGTCTACCAGTATGGCCGATGGCCCGACGGACTCTCCATGCACCTCGATGGACGTAACCTGCAGGTCTTCCATCACCGTTCTAAACCGGATGCTGTAGGTCTGGCCACGGCTGCCGTCGCTACCCTGCAGCTGATCTGAAATGGCGACGGTGTAAATGGTGTTGCCCAGCAAAGGCCCGGTGGGATGTATCACCACCGTCCTTCCGTTGCCAACAAAGCCCAAGCTCATGGCCGTCGAGCCACCGTCGTGGGTCAGCGTGATCGCTGCACTCGCCGTGGAGGTATTTACCGGCTGGGAAAAATCCAGGGCTATGCTCCGGTCGGTCGGTAACCCTTCGGTGATATCGCTCAGGGACAATTCCACATCCCCGGCCATTGCCCGCTGAAGTGCCAGTGTACCGATACGGTCTGTTTTGCATCCTGCCCATAGGACGGCAAAGCATAGCACGTAAACAATCCGTATCGGCACAGCGGCACCCGTCATGATATCGCTAGTTGTCTTCAAAAATCTCCTGTACTTCTTCTAGGGTTAATGCCTTGTCGAAAATCCGAAGTTCGTCAATCAAACTCAAATCCGACAAGTGATTCCACTCCGTAAAATTCGGTGCTCCCGAACCGATGGTGAAGACATCACAATCGGCCCAGCTGAGGCCGGTCAGCACCGACTCTTTAACCAGCGCACCGTCGATATAGACCGCGGCCCGCGTTGGCGAGATGGTAAATGCCAGGTGAATCCAACCGGTGGTATTTGCCGGATTGATGGATGCCGCTGCACCACCATCCACCCAAACGTCTGCCGTACCGTTACCCACATTGAGTTTGAAGGTCTGGTTGGTGGCACTGCCTTCACGGAAGAACCGGAAACCGCTTGTCCGGTTGTTGTTCGTGGGGCCCGGAGGGCTCACCGTCAAAATGCCCGCACGATCGGGAGCAGCGTTGACCTTGTACCAAAACGAGGCACTGAATTCGTCGTTTATCAACTCGGCTGCCGGAAGGGTCACGTAACCATTGGTGGCACCGGCGTAAGCACGGCCGGACTTCCCGGCCGCAAAGCCGGGATTGCCCACTTTGGTCGCGGATAGCTCTTCGAGCAAGTCGAGGTAGGCATTGCCCTCAAACGGCATGTAAAAGAACTCACCGTCGTACTTGGCTTGGTAGACGTTGCTGATTTCGAAGTCCACCTCCTTCGTGGTGCTCTTGCCGGAGCCATCTGTTGCCGTTACGGCAAAAGTGTAATCCCCGAGTGCCAGCGAATCACTGAGATGGGCCCGGGTTACCCGCCGGAAATCGGTGAACTCCGTATAGGTCTCCAATGGACTGCCATTGAGGGCAATTTCGATGGTGGTAATTTCAATGTCGTCGGTCACTTCAAACTCAAACTCTACGGGTGCCTTGGTATCCGTGAATGGAATAAGCAGCACCCCTGGCGCGGGGTATCCCACCGCGATTGCGGGCGCGTTGTTGTCCGCGCCGGGGTCTACGGGGCGGATTTCATCGATATAGCCGTCTTGGCATGCTGCCGCCATAAACAGCATGGCGACGAGCGATAGCCTAAATCTTTTCATGTTTATCTTTTTTAACGTTGCCATTGGTTCTGTTAATTTTCATCCCGAAGCTGGGGTATAATCTCTTGTTGCGCTAATGGGTACGGTAGGAACCTCGCCTGGTCGCCCGGGAACGTGCGGCCGTCGTAGGTCAGTTCCGACGTGCGGCCGTGCCGCATCAAATCGTAGAACCGGATACCCCATTCCGTTGCAAATTCCGCAAATTTCTCGTCCAGTACATCATCGATTGTCACGCCGCTCAAGGCGCCCATTCCAACACGCCCACGGACCGCGTTAACGGCCTCATCTGCCGTCATCACCGAACTTGTGGCTCCGCTCACCAATGCTTCGGCATGCATCAGCAGCACCTCCGCATACCGGATGCAGATGAAGTTCTTGTTTTCACCCCATGCCGTCCGTCCTGCCGTCAATTGGGTAGACGGTAAATAGTACTTCCCACTGAGGTATTTATACCGCGAATAGTTGCCAAACGCGTCGCCTTCGGGCGTGACGTTAGATACCCAGCTTGGCACGGTAATACCGTCATTGCGCAGGTCGGCAATGCCCGCAGGCGTAAAGTTGACCGTTGTCTGCAGCCGCTCCCGTTCGCCGCGCGCCAACATGAATTTGACATATTTGTAACTGGGCTCCCAAAATCCCCAACCGCCGCTCTTGCCAGATACGGCCGGTGTCCACGCACCGCCATTGGGGCCGAAAAACTCGAACGAATTGAAACGGTTGGAATTGCCCGAACCCGTCCCGTAATCCGAATACTGGAACTCCAGGAGGTTTTCGTCGTTGAGTTTGCCCGGGATTTTAAACAGTTGGTAATAATCTTCCTCCAGCGTAAAGAGTTCGCTGGAGATGATCTGCCCGGTCGCTTCCGCCACCGCCGGGAAGTTTTTCAACTCGAGGTTGGCCATCGCTTTTATGGCCAGCGCCGTGTGGCGCGTGATGCCGCCTTTGATGTCCGTGCGCTGGTTCGGCCGCACGTTGGGCAATAGCGGAATCGCCTCATCCATCGACGACGAGATGTATTGCATCACGTCCTCAAAGCTGGATAGCTCCACGTTGAACAGGTGGGATGGCTGCGAGGACTCCGGAATCAGGATACTTCCCCACAGGCGGGCCAGTTGAAACAGTTGGAACGCCTGCATCGTTTTGATTTCTGCGATGTATTGCTGCGCCGTGGAGGGGTTTGCCCCCGCCTCCTGGTACTTCTCGATTTCCTCAATGGCTCCGTGCCAATGCAGCAGGTCGGTATACAGGTTCAGCCAAGCCGAGTTATACATCCAGAAATTCCGGTCATACCGGTACTGGTCTGTTTCGATAAGCGGCTCTTGGTCACCCGCAGGGTTCACGTCGTCGCCGCGTACGCTGATGGTGGGGAATGTTTCCCATTGCAAATGATAAAGGTCGTTGTATGCGCCATAGATCAGCAGCACCATATTGCCAGTCTGCGTATAATCGGTTTCTTCGGCAATCTGCTCGTTTTCCAGCGGATCGTTCAAGCTGCAGGATGCGGTAAACAGCAATCCCAGCAGCATGGCAACTAATTGTCGGATATTCGGTTTCATTGTCTTCATGTCTTAACGTGTTAGAGTTTGATTGTTACTCCCAGGGTATAAATGGCGGGTATGGGATACACCTCGCGGTCTACGCCGTTCGCTACTTCCGGGTTGAAGCCGTTGTAGCTGAACACGGTGAGCGGACGTTCCGCCGTAAATGTCAACCGTGTTTCCGGCCAACTCACCCCGTTGATGTCGCGACCGAAGAACGAATACGACAAGCGGACGTTCTGCACCCGGAAATAAGACGCGTTCTCTACGTAGTATGTGCTCATTTTCTGGTTCCAGGTCTTACGCAGCCCGGCGGCCGACGGATACTTGTCGGATGTTCCTTCGCCACGCCACAATCCGGTAGCCAGATCCGCGTCGATGTTGGTGTCGTTTGTAAAAATCATTTCCCCACGCTTCCGATTCAGCAGGTGGTAACCCGATTGCCCTTGTAAGAGGGTGGAGAACTCCAACTTTTTATAGCGGAAACCAAGATTGAACCCCCATGTGAAATCGGGTAGGTAGGAACCCAAGATAACGCGGTCTTCATCGGTGATCTCGCCATCGCCGTTTTGATCCTTGTAAATAAGGTCACCAGCTTTCAATTGGTTGGCCGTAATGAAATCTTCCGTATAACCACTGGCAGCTACCAGGTCGTCCATCCCGGCACCATCGTCAAAAGCCCCACGTTGGAACACCCCTGCCACCTCATAACCATAGAAGGCCTGATACGGGTTGCCAATAATGGATCGCTGGCGGAACTCTGCCGATCCGGCATCCAGGCCATCGGCACCGCCCAATCCGAGCACTTGGTTTTTCAAGGTTGCGATGTTTCCGCCGATGTTGTAGGAGAAATTTTCCGAAAGCTGATCGCGCCAGTTCAAGTTGAGCTCTAAGCCGGTGTTACGGATTTCGCCCACACTCCGGCGCTCCTCGCCACGGATGACCGGCGGGGCTATCCTGACGGCCAGGTTCCGGGTATCCCGGATGAAATAATCGGCTTCCAACGATAAACGGTTATTGAGGAACTGTGCGTCCAACCCGAAGTTGGTCTCCACGGTGGTTTCCCACTCGGCAATCAAATCAAACGTAGGGTTTAGCCGGCGACCGATTGTGCGCACGTCATTGATAGCGCCGTTGTTTTCCTCCAAGGTGGGCAACCCAACCGCCGGGGCAATGGCATCATTACCCAATTGGCCCCATGAGGCACGGAACTTCAGGAAATCGATGCCCGGCACATCGAAGAATTCTTCTTCCGACAGCACCCAGCCTGCACCTACCGTAGCAAAGTTACCCCATGTTTTCTGGAACTTGTTATTTCCATCGCGGCGGAAGGTCGTATAAAGCAGGTATCTGCCGTCGTAGTTATAGGCCGCACGGCCAAAGAACGACAGGAATTTAAGATTGGCATTCAACGTGCCGTCATTCGCGTCGCCGACCCCGCCTTCGTCAAATTCCTGTGCGTTGGAAAGGTACCAGTAATGTTCGGCTGCCCTGGAAGGGGCTGGTGCGATAGCCGTACCGCGGGCGAACAGCAATTCGCTGTACTCGCTCCGATAAGACTGGCCCAGTACCACGTTGAGGTTGTGCTTGCCAAAATCGTCGTCGTAGGTGAGGAAATTATCCCATACCTGATCGTAATCCGCTGCATTTTGCCGACGGATGGCCGATTGGTAATCGGTAATGCCGTCGCTGTATTCAAACTCCACGCGGCGTAGGTTTACAAAGCTCAGTCCGTAGTTGTACTGTGTACGGAATTTCAGTTTGTTTTCGATAAGGTTGGCTTCCAGATGGAAGTTACCCAACATCTTGGCCACGTGGTTGCGGTTGTCGATATACATCAACGGGAAAAACGGATTTTGGCCGCCCCGATAACCGATGTGCTGGGCATTCGCCAATTTCAGCGGTTCCGCAGCCGTATTGTTTTCGTCATATACGGGTAGGATGGGTACGGAGAAGTAGGCCCTGAACCACGCCGTGTTTTCACCGGTGTATTGGCGGGCCGTACTCACATTGAAATTCCCGCCCACATTCAGCCAATCTTTTACCTTACTATCCACTTTCACGCGGAAGTTCATCCGTGTATAATCGTTGCGTTGCTCATTGAGCAATCCCGATTGATTGAAGTAGCTGCCGCCGATCGAATAGCGCGTGCTTTCGCCCCCGCCGTTGAAGGAAAGATTGTGGTTCTGAATCGGCGCGGGGCTCATGATCTCGTGGTACCAATCGGTATTCACATCGGGGATGTTGGGGTCTACCCGGCTGCGGCCATAACGCTGCATCGCATTGTTGATGAAGTTGGTGTCGGCAACGCCCGCCTCCCGGATGTACTGGACGAATTGCTGGGTGTTTGCCATCTTCAACACGTTTTGGGGGTTTTGGATTCCGTAGTACCCGTCATAAACGATTTCGCCCGGTTTGTTATACGCGCCGGATTTCGTTTCGATCAGTACTACACCATTTCCCGCACGCACACCATAGATTGCCGAGGCCGAAGCATCTTTCAATACGGAAATCGTCTCGATGTCATTCGGGTTCAGGAAATCAATGTTGTCGAAAAACATCCCATCGACCACATAAAGCGGGGCGGAACTTCCCTCGAAGGAGCCGATACCCCGTAGGCGGACGGTGGGTGATGCGCCCGGAGCGCCGTTGCTCACAATCTGCACACCGGCTACGCGACCCTGCAACGACTGCATGGCTTGGGCGTTGGGTGTTTTGGCGATATCGTCTGCCCTAACGGTAGTCACTGCTGTGGTCAGGTTCCGCTGGCGCTGGGTACCATATCCGATCACGACCACTTCGTCCAGTTCCGTGCCTTCGTCTTCCAGCACCACGTCTATGGTTGTTTGATTAGCAATGGGCACTTCCTGCAGGGCGTAACCCACGGAGCGGAAGACCAAGGTATCTGATGCATTCGCTTCAATGGTATAGTTTCCTGCCGCATCGGTCTGCGTGGCCGTAGTCGTGCCTTTAACGATTACCGTGACCCCCGGCACTCCGCCTGAGGTCAACACATCGGTCACTCGGCCGCTTACCCTGTGCTGCGCCAAGGCAAAAGCAGGAACCACCATGCACAGCAGTAAGAAGCATGTAAATAAATTCCTCATGTTGTCATTAATTAGTTGGTTTATTAATTATTTATTTGCACCTGTTCCGCACGCCGTGCGGATTAATTGGCCCGTCTTTACCATACAGCTCTTTGGGCCGTATTGTTTTACAAATTTGTGATGTATAGGTAGCGTCAGCAAATAAACAGCTTACACATTGCTACATCATCCCCATAAAATTTTCTCACATCAGCCAATACAATCAATTCAATAAGCTGATAAACAGATAGATGAAATCAAACCGAAACTTCTCATATACGGCTTTATTGTGTATGGGATACACTATGAAATATGAGAGGTAATGATGTAGTCGATTTTCGTTGGCAGTAAGGAGGCCGCCTCCAAAAACATGAAGGCAGCCCACTTAATTACCGGCCCCTACCCCATCGCTGCAGCGCCCACGTGACGAGGAAACTCACCGCCGCGCCGATGGCGGCCAGCACGGCGGTCCGGATGATGTCGTGCATACCCAGCTGGGCCAATACGCTCAGCAGCGTGCCGCCGCCTGTGCCGATGCCGAGCCGGGCGTTAGTCGTTTTCATCGGCATCTCCTTCCTCGTTTCGCACGCCGCCTTCCACCGCCTCCAGCACCCCGAGTGCCAGGGCGAGGTAACGCGCCACGACCACCACCTTGGGCGGCAGCTTCA